>Ga0256404_1001530_pt1 | contig 55219 bp, 46 predicted proteins | sample RumenRJG_01DNA_FD_185990 | JGI IMG/M metagenome (GOLD analysis project Ga0256404, IMG submission 185990) | Bovine rumen microbial communities from Lethbridge, Alberta, Canada - RJG_01 | ecosystem: Host-associated > Mammals > Digestive system > Stomach > Rumen | place: Canada: Alberta | collected... | reverse complement strand
CGTGATGCCGGCCGTCGCCCAGATGAGGGCGATGATGCCTTCGGAAATCATGGCGCCGTAGAAGACCGGACGGCCGAGGCGCTCGTCCTTCAGGCAGCGCGCCATGATCGGGGACTGCGTGGAATGGAAGCCCGAGCACGCGCCGCAGGCGACCGTGATGAACATCAGCGGCCAGATCGGCATCTTCTCAGGGCCGAGCGGATGCAGGTTCGCGAGCGTCATGTCCGGCATCGTATGACCGCCGATGCCGAGGAGCATGCCGCCCATGATGCCGAGCGCCATGATGATGAGGCAGGCGCCGAACAGCGGATAGAAGCGCGCGATGAGCGTGTCGATCGGTAAGAGCGTCGCAAGGAAGTAATAGAGCAGGACGCACGGCAGGACGTACGTGACGGCGATACCCGTGAGCTTCGCGATGAGGCCAGCTGGGCCCGTCATGAAGACCGTACCGACGAGGACGAGCAGCACGACGGAGAACACGCGCATGATGAAGAGCATCGTCGAGCCCATATGATTGCCGACGACCTCCGAGATGCTCTTGCCATCCTCGCGCAACGAAATCATACCCGAAAGATAGTCATGGACGCCGCCGGCGAAGATCGAGCCGAGGACGATCCAAAGGTAGACGCTCGGGCCCCAGATCGCGCCGCCGAGGGCGCCGAAGATCGGGCCGAGGCCGGCGATGTTGAGGAGCTGGATCATGAAGACTTTCCACGTTGGCAGTGGAATGTAGTCGACGCCATCATTATGACGAATGGCCGGCGTCGGCTTGTCCGTCGGGCCGAACATGTGCTCGACGATTTTGCCGTAGACGAAATAGCCTACGATGAGTGCAGCAAGTGCGATTAGAAATGCTGTCATGGTATAAATTCCCTCCCAGAAAAATTGATTGGACTCCGATCCAATACGCGTACGATCCCCCTTTCCATTGTTTCACTTGTCTAACAATATACCACAAACCTTGCGCAGTGTCCATTATTTTTGTATTTTTTCATCTTAGTGTGTTCGAGCCCAGCCTCTCAATTGAAGTTCGTAACGCGGATATCGGTTCTTCGTCGCTGTTTTCAGAAAAGTGTGCTATACTAATGGTATTCCGTACGGTCGGACGCAACAAGAAAAATCAGAAGGATGAGATATAGATGGAACTTTCAAAACTCGCGACGGAGCAGCGCAATCCGCGCACGCAGAACATCGATGAACTGCCAACGCTCCAAATGCTTCGCGTCATCAATGACGAGGACGGCCTCGTGCCGTTCGCCGTCGGGCGCATCCTGCCGCACGTGGCCAAAGCCGTCGACGCCATCGCTGCTGTGCTCGCAGAGGGCGGCCGGCTCTTCTACATCGGCGCTGGCACGTCCGGGCGGCTCGGCATCCTCGACGCCGTCGAATGTCCGCCGACGTACCGCACGGACCCTGAGCAGATCATCGGGCTCATCGCCGGCGGCACGCCTGCCATTTTCAAGGCGAAAGAAGGCGCAGAAGACGATCCCGCGCTCGGTGCGGCCGACCTCCAGGCGTACCATTTTTCGAAAAAAGACATCGTCGTCGGCATCGCGGCCTCCGGCCGCACGCCGTACGTCATCGGCGCGCTCGAATACGCGAAATCGCTCGGCGCGACGACGATCGCGCTCGCCTGCACGCGGCCGGCCGCCATCGCGAAGATTGCCGACATCGCGCTCCTGCCGCTCGTCGGCCCCGAGGTCATCACGGGCTCGACGCGCATGAAAGCCGGCACGGCGCAGAAGCTCGTGCTCAACATGCTCTCGACGGGCGCGATGGTGAAGCTCGGCAAGACGTACGGCAACCTCATGGTCGACGTCAAAGCTTCGAACGCGAAGCTCACAGAGCGCGCGACGCGCATCGTCATGGACGTCGCAGAGTGCAGCCGCGAGGCAGCGGAGGAAGCACTCACGCTTGCGGATGGCCGTGCGAAGGTCGCCATCCTCCATGTACTGACAGACAAGTCCATCGCAGATTGCGAAGCGCTGCTCGCGGAAAACGACGGTCGCCTGCGTCCTGCGATTACGGAAGAGGCTGTGGAAACAAGCGGGCCCCCGCCACGAAAGAAGGTACCACATCTGCTGCGCACGGAGGCGACGCGCATGACCGATAACGAACGACTCGCACAAGACGTGCTCGCTGCGCTCCAAGCGTATGACGGCCTCGTGCATCTCGAGCGCGCATATAATTGCATGACGCGCCTGCGCCTCGCGTTCGACGCGGCTGGAATTCCTGACGGGCTTGAAAGCGACATCGCGAAACTCTCTGGCGTGCTCGGCACGAATCCTGATGGCACGGAGCTCCAAGTCATCCTCGGGCCTGGCAAGGCGGCGAATGTCGCGGTAGCGTTCAACGAACTGCTTGCTGCGCAAAACGGCGCCACCACAAGCACCCCCGATCGTCCCAGCGAACCAGCAAACGACCGCCCGCAGATCGGCGACGGCGAGGCGCTGCACGCGAAAATCCGCGCAAAGAACGCGACGCCCGTGAAGCTCTTCTTCCGCCGCATCGCGAGCATCTTCATCCCGCTCATCCCGGGCTTCATCGCTTGCGGCCTGATCAATGGCTGTTTGAATGTTGTGGCAAAGGGCTGGCCGGATGTGACAACGGGTCCCGCGTTCCAGCTGCTTGCCATCGCCGGCTCGACGGTCTTCTGGGGACTGAACATCCTCGTCGGCCGCAACGCAATGGAAGAATTCGGCGGCACGCCCGTGCTCGGCGCCATCCTCGGCGCGCTGCTCGCACATCCGAACCTTGCAAACGTCCACATTTTTGACAAGACATTCGTGCCGGGGCGCGGCGGCATCATCTCCGTGCTGCTCGTCGCGATTCTCGCGAGCTGGGTTGAAAAACGTCTGCGGCGCTGCGTGCCGGAAGCGCTGAGCCTGTTCGTCACGCCGCTCGTGACCTTTCTCATCTCGGGCACGGTCGCGCTCCTCGTGTTGCAACCGCTCGGCGGTTTCCTCTCCGACCTCATTGGCAATACGGCCACAGGCGCGATTGCGTCGGGCGGTGCGCTGACAGGCGCGATTCTCGGCGGCACGTTTCTGCCGATGGTCATGCTCGGCATCCACCAGACGCTCACGCCGATCCACGCCGAGCTCCTCGCGCGCTACGGCGTGACGATCCTCCTGCCCGTCCTCGCCATGGCAGGCGGTGGGCAAGTCGGCGCGAGCTTCGCCGTGTATCTCCGCACGAAAAACGCGCGCCTCAAAAAAATCATCGCGTCCGCGCTCCCTGTCGGCATGCTTGGCATCGGCGAGCCACTCATCTATGGCGTCACGCTGCCGCTCGGCAAACCTTTCATCGGCGCTTGCATCGGCGGCGCATGCGGTGGCGCCGTGCAAGCAGCGTTTGGCATCGGCGCCGCGACGCTCGGCATCAGCGGCCTGCCGCTCGCAGCGGCGACGGACAATATCCCCATCTATCTTCTCGGCCTCGTCTGCGCCTACGTCGGCGGCTTCGTCGCGACGCTCGTCATCGGTTTCGATGACCCAGTAGATGAACAACCGAACTCGGAACACCCAGAAAGGGCCTGATTTTTTGAATAATGGCATCGCCATCTATCCCGGTCTCGACAACACGGTCGAAGAGAACCTCAAACTCATCGACTTCGCTGCGGCCGCCGGCATCACGCGCGTCTTTACGTCCATGCACATCCCGGAAAGCGACCATCGCGCGCTGAAAAAAGACATCGGCACGCTGCTCTCTGCTGCTCGTGCGCACCACATGGAAGTCATCTCCGACGTGAGTCCGCAGACGCTCGACGTCCTCGGCCTCAAGACGTTCACGCCGTCGAAATTCCGCATGCTCGGCATCACGACGGTGCGCATGGACTACGGTTTTTCACCGGCGGAAATCGCACGCATCAGCCATAACAACCAAAACATCCGCGTGCAGCTCAACGCCTCGACGCTGACGCCAAAGCTCCTGCGCGAGCTTGCTGACGCGAAGGCGGACTTCTCACGCATCGACGCCATGCATAACTTCTACCCGCGCGTCGGCACCGGCCTCAGCGAGTCGCTGCTCGTCAAACGAAACGCGCCGCTCCATCAGCTCGGCATCCGCGTCGGCGCTTTTGTCACGACGCAGGACGGCCGCCGCAGAAGCCCGTACGGCGAAGGCCTGCCGACGCTCGAAGCGCATCGCAAGATGAACCCCTCGCACGCCGCCCGCCATCTCGTCGCGCTCGGCATCGACTCCGTCATCCTCGCCGACAGCCTGCCGACGGACGCGGAGATCGAGGCGCTCGGTGCACTCCAGGACAACTGCGTCACGCTCGAAGCCGAACTCCTGACGGATGAGCCTGCGGTACGCAAGCTGCTGTCGCACACGTTCACATCCCGCGTCGATGCCGCCCGCGACGCCGTGCGAGCCCAAGAAAGCCGCATCTTCATCGCCCAGGCGCACACGACCATCGCGCCCGCGCAGGCCGCCGAGCGCACGCGCGGCACGATCACGATCGACAACAAGACGGCCGGCCGCTACATGGGCGAGCTCGACATCATGAAGCGTTCGCTGCCCGCCGACCCGCGCGTCAATGTCTGTGCGCGCATCGTGCCCGAAGATTTGCCGCTCCTCGGCTGCATCACGCCCGGCCGCAAATTTTCCTTCGTCCTCCGTAGCGCAATCGCGAGCAAACATGATATAATAGAGGGCAACGATTCCGAAAGCGAAGACATTCCGAAAGCGAACGCGCCCGGCGCTGACGAATCGACGAAAGAAACACGAGAGGAACCCGCTTCATGACACGACCCACGCCAGAGACAACCGCACAGCGTATGGACGCCATTGAGGATGCCGTTGAACGTGCAACCGGCGAAAATGCACGTTGTGATGAACATTGCGCGGCATGCGATGATGATGTCTGCGAAATTCGGAAAACGCATCCGCGGGCGCTCGAGCTCGCGCGCCTGCACGAAGCAGACGACGAGACAAGCCTGCGCCTCGCGGAAGTCTTCAAAGTCCTCGGCGACCGCACGCGCATCAAGCTCTTGTCGCTCCTCGCACACAAGGAAGAGCTCTGTGTCTGCGACATCGCCGAAGCGCTCGGCATGGGCCAGTCCGCCATCTCGCACCAGCTCCGCGTCCTCCGGGGTGCGCGCCTCGTGAAATACCGCAAAGAAGGCAAAGAAGCGTTCTACTCCCTCGACGACGACCACGTCGTCACGCTCATGCAGCAAGGCCTCGACCACGTGCTGCACGGGTAATTTTGGTTGCACCTCTAATACCATTTGATCTCTTGCAAACGTAACGATTACAGCAGCCTCTCCCCCTGGGAGAGGGGGACCGCGTCAGCGGTGGAGAGGGTACTTGGGTGCGATAGCAAAACAAAATTCTCGCAGTTTCGGGGCACTTCATCCTACGATATGCTTCGGAAACATATGACATTAGGTTCTTATGTGCAACGTCCGAAAGGAATCAAGCCTATGAACACGCACCGAATCTTCAAAGCTGCTATTGTCCTGACCCTCTCATTTCTTTTCTCTGCCCAGGCCGCCCTCGCCTCTCCGACGCTCCAGAACGGATCGCATGGCCATAACGTGATGCTTTTGCAGACAAAGCTCACAGAGATTGGCTATTCGCTCGGCAAAGCCGACGGCGTGTTCGGCAAAAGCACGGAGCAGGCCGTCGCCGAGTTCCAGCGCGACCAGAAGATCCGCGTGACCGGTGTCGTCAATGCCGCGACGTGGCGCGCGCTCAAGACGGCGAAGAAACGCCCGTGGGGCTCGACCGCCACGCCGCCCACCAAATCGGACGACACGCCGACCGTCACAGCACCGCTCGCGCCGAACAACGTGCCGATCCTGCCGCGCACAAAAGTCAACGCGATTGTCCAGACCGCGAAGAACTACATCGGCACACCATACACGTTCGGCGGCACGACGCCGAAGGGCTTTGACTGCTCCGGCTATCTCCAATACGTCTTCGCGAAAAACGGCATCTCCATCCCCCGCCTCGCCGACGATCAGTACAAGCTCGGCACGCGCACAAAAAGCACGAGCCAATTAGAGCCCGGCGACCTCGTCTTCTTCACGACGTACGAGCCCGGCCCGTCGCACTGCGGCATCTACCTCGGCGGCGGCAACTTCATCCACGCGAGCTCGAGCAAAGGCGTCCGCATCGACGCGCTTTCGAACTCGTACTGGCAGCCACGCTACATCGGCGGAAAACATATTGTCATGTAAAAATGCTCGTCGAAAGCCACACGCTTTCGACGAGCATTTTTTGATGTCATTTCAACAGATCCACAATCTGCTTCCCGATCAGCACCGTCGTCATGATGATGAAGAGCGGCCGCACATACCCCGTCCCCTTCCGCAGCGCCATGCGCGCGCCGCACCAGGCGCCGACGATCATCGAGAGCCCCATGGGGATCGCATACGACCAATTCACAAGGCCGAACCAGCTGAAAAAGATCAGCGCCGCGATATTGCTTGCGAAATTCAGCGCACGCGCATTCCCTGCTGCTCCGAGGAAATCAAAGCCGAGCAGGAGGAACGCGAACAAGAGGAACGAGCCCGTGCCGGGGCCGAAGAAGCCATCGTAAAAGCCGAAGCCGAACGCGACGACGCCGGACAGCACGAGCATGCGCGTTGTCATCCCAGTGAAATGGTTCTCGCGGCCCCAATCCTTTTTCAAAATGCTGTAAATGAGCACGAGGACGAGCATGGCGAGCACGAGCGGCCGCAAGATCTCCGGCGACACCTGTCGCACGGTGAACACGCCGACCGCCGAGCCGATGAGAGATAACGGAAACAGCCGCCGGATCAGCCAGCCATTCACACGCCCCGAGCGCACGAATGTCACGAAGCTCGTGATCGCCCCCATCGTCGACGCCGCCTTGTTCGTGCCAAGCGCGAAATGCGGCGGCAGGCCAACCCAGAAGAGCGCGGGGATCGAGATGAGCCCGCCGCCGCCCACGACAGCGTCGATGAACGCCGCGCAAAAGCCGAAGAAGACGAGGAACGCGAGGATGTCCGGGGAAAGCAGTTCCATGAATTTTCCTTTCAACGAACAAAAAATCAATCTGTCCCCCATTGTAGCGGAGCGTTACCCGATGGTCAAGGTATGCAACAGAAAAGAGCCCGCGCAAACGTGCGCGGGCTCTCGTGCGATGCAAAACTTGCGGATCAGTTGCCGGACTCGATGAGGCCGTAGTTGCCGTCCGTACGGCGGTAGACGACGTTCACTTCCTCCGTCTCGCTGTCGCGGAACACGAAGAAGTTGTGGTCGAGGAGGTTCATCTGCATGATGGCTTCCTGCACGTCCATCGGCTTCACGACGAAGCGTTTCGTCTTGACGACGGGGTACTCGGGATTCTCGTCGCGCTTGTCGACTGGACGCTCGTTTTCCTGCTCTTCGAAGACTTCCGTCTTGAAGCCGCCATTGCGGAAGCGGCGCTCGAGCTTCGTCTTCTGCTTGTGGATCTGGCGCTCGAGCTTCTCGACGACGAGGTCGATCGACGTGTACATATCCATCGTCGCTTCCTCGCCGCGCAGCACGACGCCGCCCTGCACGGGGACCGTCACCTCGACGATGTGGCGCCCTTTCGAGACGGTGAGCAGCACCGTGATCTCGCCGACCTTCTCGAAGTACTTCGTGACTTTGCCGACGCGCTTCTCCACGTACTCTCGGAGCGAAGGAGTGATCTCGATATTTTTGCCTCTGATCGTGAATGTTGCCATAAGACACATCCCCTTTCTTGTGATCTGTGCTTATGTTTGTATTATTCGATAGCGCAGGGGAAATTCCTTCTTGAAAAATGCTTTGCTGCAAAAAATTTTCTGAATTCAGCGGCGTTCTTCCGTACGCTCAAAATACGAGCACAAAAAACCTCCCGCTTGCGCGAGAGGCTTTCCGTCTTGCTTAAATTCCGTGCGTTCCAGGTACTGCTCAAGCTGTCTTGACGACATTCGCCGCCTGCGGGCCGCGCGCGCCTTCGACGATGTCGAACTCGACGTCCTGGCCTTCGTTGAGCGTCTTGAAGCCTTCATCCTGGATTGCGGAGAAATGGACAAACACATCGTCACCATCTTCGCGAGCGATGAAGCCGTAACCTTTTTCTGCACTGAACCATTTTACTTTGCCGACCATGATGATTCCTCCTAAAGAAGCGCTGTGTAGCTTTCATCGCCCTTCCGTCGTTACTTCCGTACATCCGTCTGTGCGTCTTTGCTACAATGCTTATTATAAGGTTTCGGCGCGGCCATGTCAATGAAAGGTTTTTATTTCGTTTTCACGCAACTTACAAATGTCCACCCACACTTGAAGAATCTCAGAGGACTTTCGAAAGGAAGTCCTGCGTGCGTTTTTCCTTCGGATGATTGAAGACTTCGTCAGGGCTTCCCTGCTCGAGGATCTTGCCGCCGTCGACGAACAGCACGCGGTCGCCGACTTCGCGCGCGAAGCCCATCTCGTGCGTGACGATGACCATCGTCATGCCTTCTTCCGCGAGGCTCTTCATGACGTCGAGCACTTCGCCGACCATCTCGGGATCGAGCGCGCTCGTCGGCTCGTCGAACAGCATGACCTTCGGCTTCATCGCAAGCGCGCGCGCGATGGCGACGCGCTGCTGCTGGCCGCCCGAGAGCTGTGCCGGGTAGCTCGTCGCCTTGTCGGCGAGGCCGACGCGCGCGAGCAGCTGGTGCGCCGTCTCCGCCGCTTCCTCGCGCGCGATCTTGCGCACTTTCATCGGCGCGAGCATGATGTTTTCGAGCACCGTCATGTGCGGGAACAGATTGAAGCGCTGGAAGACCATGCCGACTTCCTTGCGCACGTCATTGATATTCGTCTCGCCATTCAGCACGATGCCGTCGACGGCGACCGTGCCTTCCGTCGGCACTTCGAGGAAGTTGATGCAGCGGAGCAGCGTGCTCTTGCCCGAGCCCGATGGCCCGATGATGACGACGACTTCCTTTTCCTGGATGTGGAGGTCGATGCCCTTCAGGATGTGCGCGTCGCCGAACGATTTGTGCAGGTTCTCAATGTCGATCATCAGGGTTGTACCTCTTTTCCAAGAATGCCACGAGACGCGAAATCGTCAGCGTCATGACGAGATAAATGATGGCGACGCTGAACCAAATCTCGAGCGACGCGTATGTCTTCGCGATGATGAGCTGGCCGCGGCGCGTGAGCTCTTCGAATCCGATGACGGAGACGAGGGACGAGTCCTTGAGGAGCGCGATGAACTCATTGCCGAGCGGCGGGATGACGCGCTTCATGGCTTGCGGCACGATGATGTAGCGCATCGTCTGCGTCCACGTCATGCCAAGCGACCGCCCGGCCTCCATCTGGCCGTCGTCGATGGACTGGATGCCGGCGCGGACAATCTCGGCGATGTACGCGCCGGAGTTGATGCCGCACGAGCCGACGGCCGCGACATACGGATCGATGCGCTGCCCCGTGATGACCGGCACGGCAAAATAAAAGAGGAAGATCTGCACCAAAAGCGGCGTGCCGCGGAAGAAATCGACATAGACCGCCGCGATCCACCGCAGGGGCTTCACGCGGCAGATGCGTGCGATGCCGACGAACAGGCCGATGATGATACCGAGCGCGACCGACATGGCCGTGATCTTGATCGTGATGCCCGCGCCGAGCAGCAGCAGCGGGAACGACGTCACGATGAGGTCGAAGTTGAAATTCATAGAGCCCACCTATTTTCTTATATTTATGCAGGATTCACAGTTTTTTATTCTATTACAGTACTACCATGATGTCAACGATAAAACGTTGCATTCGTGAATCTCATACGACGCTACCCTCTCAGTCGCGCTACGCGCGCCAGTTCCCCCAGAGGGGGAGCCGCTATCTACGCCTCCCCCTTTGGGGGAGGTGCCGAGCGAATGCGAGGCGGATAAGCAGACGCACGGCGCTTTAGCGCCGATGCGGTCGCTTATGCCGCTTTCGGCGGAGGGTAACGCCGTAACAATCACCGCTCAAATCCGCTCGAGCGGGAACGTCATGCAATGCGGGCCGCCGCCGGCTTTGAGGATTTCCGTGACCGGGAGCTCGATGACCGTCATACCGTGCTTTGTGAGTTCTTCGTTCACACGAGTGTTCCGCGCCAACGACAGCACGCGATGGTCTCCGATCGCTTGCAAGTTGCAGCCATGCGCGAAGATCGCTTCCTCCGGCACGGGGAGCACCTCGATGTCCATCTTTTTGAGGCGTTCGCAGAAGGTTTCAGGCAAACCGTCAACGTAACCGACAGCCAGGTGGTCGTCGACAAGGTTGAAGCACATATCGAGATGCAGATACGCCTCCGGCCCCGGCACGGGCAGCACTTCGTACCCGTACGGCGCAAGACCATCACGGATTTCCTCGAAACCGCGCGCATTCGTGCGGGCGAACATGCCGAGTGCGATCGTGTGCTCACCCAAAAACATGAAGTCGCCGCCCTCGAACAGCCCTTCTTTGACTTCGACAATCACGGGCAAGCCGAGCTCCTTCATTTTCGCCGCGTAATCCGTATGCTCCTGAAAGCGCAACGGCTCGCGGAAGCGGCCGAGGATATAGCCCTCGCGCACGCAGCCGCCGAAGTCACGGGCAAACACGGAATTCGGACGACCCGCGTCCGGCGCAAGAAATTCCGTCGCGACGCCGGCATCGTGATACGCCTTGACGACCAGTTCATGCTCCGCAAGCATCTTGTCGATGTCCAAATCAGGAGACCACTTGCGGGCGATCTCGTTGATCGGGGCGGCTTTCAAAAATTGTGGTTTGGAGAGAAGGACTTTTTTTAATACGCCAGTTCCATTTTTTACGAACATCATGATCGCTTCTTTCTATGTTCTATCTTCTATTGCAAACCGTTCCTTCTTTAGCAGCCTTCCCCTCAGGGGAAGGGGGACCGCGAAGCGGTGGATAAGCAGACACACGGCGCTTCAGCGCCGATGTGGTCGCTTATGCCGCTTGCGGCTAAGGGTCCCCTGTACGTTCAATGAATTCGTACGGCATTACTCCTCGCGGGTGCGCGCACGAAATCGATGGTTTGAGTACGTGCGCGCACCGGCGACATCAAACGGTCTACTGACTCATGAGCCGTGCAAGCGACCCTCTCCTGGCGCTGCGCTTCGCTCCGCGCCTGTCCTCTCCCTGAGGGAGAGGCTGCTGAAATTGTTACGTTCGGCAATAGATTGAATCAAAGAAATTCTTCTATAGTCTTCAAAATAAGCCTCGGCAGCACACCGAACGAATACGGCTTGTAGACCCGCTCCATCCATTTGTGCGCGTCTTTTCCATAGACGCCGTAGTCGATGGCGGGGATGTTCAGCTTGCGGATGCGTTCCGTCGGGACGGGGGAAACCTTCTTGCCGCCCGGGAGATTCGCGTAGAGCGCAGCGACGGAGGCTGGCGTGTCGTCGATCTTGAGATAGCTCGAATCCGAGAGGCTCGGGAAGAATTGCAGCATCTCAAAAGTGTCTCCCGTTGCCTTGCCAATGTCTTTTGCAATCGCTTCGATCTTTTTGTAAAGCGCTGCTTCCTCCGCGTCCTCCTGCCGCAGCGTGTTCGCCGGACAATATGGCGCGGCGAAGAACGCGACGGCGATCGGGCGTGTCGGCGCAAGTTCTTGTGCGAGCTTCCGCACGAGCGCCAAGGAAATTTCACGAAGGTCGTTTTGACCATCGACGCGAAGCTCAATGGTCATCCGTTCCAGTTCTTCTTCGAGTGTTGCCGGAGCGTCTGTCTCTTCGTATTCTTGTTCGATGGGTTGCGGAACATCCGAACGCCCCGCCGCCCGCTTCTTTTTCACGGCTGCAACCAATTCTTCGTAACTCATGACCATTGGTTCGAATGTCGGCGGCAGGACGGGCTGCTGTGCGAGCCTTGCGTATTGTGTCGCTTCGTTGTCGATACGCTTAGCCACGTGCTGCATGGCGTTCCTTGTGATCTCAAGGAATTCTTTCAGCACATCCGCCGCGCTTTTCGCGTGAACGAAATAGTTGAAGTACGTCCACGCCTCCTGCGCCGTCTGGACGTTGTACGACGGCTTGAGGTCCTGGAGTTTCAGCACGGATGGTGGCAGCGTGTATTCGCCGCGATACCCGTCGCAGAGCTTCGTGTTGTAGTTCACAGCCTGCACGACTTCGGCCGCCGCGACGCTCGCGTCAAAGCCTTCAAAACATTGGCCGACATGCGTCTCGCAGCCGTGAATGTAGACGCATGGCAATAGTTTCCCCACTGCGCCTGCATAGATGTAGCGATGCGGATCGCCATCGTAGAGCGGGCACGTGTAATCGTTGTTGATGGCAAAGAGATACTGCAGCCCCAGTTTTTCGCGCAGTGCGTCCAGCACATCGAGCCCGCGCAGGATGCCCGTGTGCTCGTTTTCCTCGACGCAGTTCAGCGAGAGCACGATCGTGCCGGAGAACGTGTCCGTATGTTCGCTGAGATACTTCAATAAGACCAGGAACACGGCATCGCCGCTCTTCATATCGCACGCGCCGCGCCCGACCATCCAATCGCCGGTCGCAAGATCCGTGCGCACGGCCTCCGAGAGATCGCCCGCGCGCAGTTTTTCGAGCAACAGATCCGGCTCCGTGGCAAAGGGCTCGAGCGCGCCATAATCTTCCGTGCCGACCGTGTCGATATGGCCGTGCCAGAGGAGCGTGCGACTTGCATCGCCGCCCGCCTTTGTGCCCCGCACATAGGCAAAGACGTTCGCCCGCCCGAGCGCGTCGCCGCCGATGCGCTGGCCGAACGCTTGCTCGGGATGCGCCTTGAAATATGGGAGCGTTTGCAACCAGCGCAGAATAAACTCCGCGATTTCCCGCTCGCCTTTCGTGCCATTCACACTTTTGATGCGAACGAGGGATTTCGTCAGCGCTTCGATTTCCGTGGAAACATCCATCCTATCATCCACCTCATTTCGCAAGATTCTCGATCGGCTTGTCCGCGAAAAAGTCCAAGATATTCTGCACGGAACGTTCTGCTAATTCTCGATGCGATTCTTCAGAGTAAAACGCAGCATGCGGGGTCAAGATGACATTTTGGCGGCCAAGGAACGGGCTTTTCGCAAGGTCGGGGTTCTCCGTCTGCAGCACGTCAAGGCCGGCGGCGGAGACGCGTCCCTCGTCAAGTGCCCAGACGAGCGCCGCCTCATCGACCGCGCTGCCGCGGCCGACATTGATAAAGATCGGCGCTTGCCCCATCATCGCGAACGCCGCACGGTCGAACGTATGGTAATTCGCTTGCGCTTCAGGCATATGGTTCGAAAGGATGTCGCCCTTCGCGAGCGCCTCTTCTTTCGTCACAGGGCGGACGCCAGCGCTCTCCGCTTCTTCTGCCGTGAGATGATGCGAGACGACGCCGATGTCAAGGCCGAACGCGCGCGCGAACCGTGCCACGCGGCGGCTGATGCGCCCCCAGCCGAACAACATGAGATGCCGCCCCGCGAGGCGATGCAGCCCTGCCTCCGTCTCGAAGCGCCACGCATGGCCTTCCTGCACATGACGGTCATACGCTTTCAAATGACGCGCCAGTGCCAGCAGAAGCGCCATCGTGTGCTCGGCGACCTCCGTCGTGCAGTAATCGACGACGTGCGTCACGGCGATGCCGAATTCTTTTGCCGCCGCGAGGTTCACCGTGCCGTAGCCGGTCGCATGCAGCGAGATGACGCGGAGCTTCCGCGCTCCTGCGAGCACCTCGCGCGTCAGCGGCAAGAAGGCCGTCACGAGCGCGTCCGCCTCCGCGAGCTCCTCCCGGAACTGCTGCGGCGAGGCATACGGCACGACACGCACGGTGGCGTCAGGATACGCCTGCTCGATCTGCGCTTTCTGCCAACGATAACAGTCATCCATCGACTGCGGGTAATCACAAAACAGCACATTCATCCGTCATCGCTCCATTCTCCTGCGCCAAAATTTCCTTCGTCGCCGCGACGACAGCTTCCATCTCCTCCATCGTGCCGATCGTGATGCGCACGAAATTTTCCGCACGCTTCATGGCGGGATAATTGCGCACGAGGATGGCATGGTCGCGCAAGCCTCGGACGTAGTCCGGGCCCGCGAGATCTGGATGTTCGACAAAAATGAAATTCGTGCGCGACTCGAGCACGCGGAAGCCCATGCGCCGCAGCGAGCCGATCGTATAGTCGCGCGCGAGCTCGACGTCAAAGACATGCGACTCGAGATAGACCTGGTCCTCGAGCGCCGCGCAGCCGACGGCCGCCGTGAGGTCGCTGATATTGTACGGATTCATGACGCCGCGCACGCAATCGAGGTCATGCATGAGCGCGGGGCAGCCATAGGCAAAGCCGATATGCGCGCCCGCGAGCGCGTACGCTTTCGACATCGTCTGCACGACGATCAAGTTGTCGTATTTGCGGATGAGCGGCAGGCAGCTCGGATTGTGGAAATCGACATACGCCTCATCGACGACGACGATGCGGTCGGGATCTGCCGCGACGATGCGCTCGATGTCGCTCACGGGCAGGAGGTATCCCGTCGGCGCATTGGGATTTGCAAGCACGATGTGGCTCTTTTCCCTGCAAAGCGCCTCGACATCCATCGTGAAATCGGCCCGCAGCGGCACCGTGTGGTGCGCGATGCCGAGCCCGACGGCCAGGCTCTCGTAATAGCCGTACGTGATGTCGGGATAGCAGACGCTCGCATGCTCGAAGAACGTCAGGAAAATCCAGCCGAGGATCTCGTCCGAGCCATTGCCCGCGACGATCTCCCCCGGCCGCACGCCGTGGACATCTGCCGCATAGCAGCGGAGTTCCCGTACCGTCGGCTCCGTGTAGCGGCCGAGATTCTTCATGCGCGCACTCATCAGCACGCGCCGCACGCCCGGCGCCGGCTCGCATGAGGTTTCGTTCGCATTGAGTTTGATATACGTCCGATCCTTCGGCTGCTCGCCTGGGATGTACGGGGTGATGTCACGGTATCTGGGGCTTAAGAAGCGGCTCATGATTGCGTCCTCCTCTCACGTTCGCTTCGTCAAAGATGCCATTCAAAAAGGCAGCATTGTCTGGAAGCATCCAAAGGATTACTCCCAGGCAACACTGCCTGAACATTGTAGGTTTTTTTAAAGCACATTCGTTCTTCTTAGATAGACATATTATAGCAGATATCATCTTTCACGTCTAGCCCTTAAATCTAAATCTAAAAAACTTCTCATTAAAATGGCGTATATTCTTCTTAGCTACTTTCAGATGCCCATTCACATTTGAAGGCATTGCTGAAAGAAGAACATAAGATAGAAGTTGGGAATCCATACAGGAAGGAACGATCACCATGAAAAAATCCGTCCTTGCCCTCGCACTCGCCTTGGGCGCATGTGCCGCGACAGCCTCTGCCGCTCCGGCGACAAGCACCGCTGATGCTGCGGAAACGGAGAATGCCTCTGCAGAAGATACGCTCTTCGGAGATGCCACGACAGCGAAGTCGGCGAATCCAGGTTCATACGAGAACCCGAAGCTTTTTGACGACGGCCGCCACTCCGACGAGCACGTCACGGTCTCCGCACGCTATTTCCATCCGAAACTCACGGCAAAACTCAAATCCGATGACATCCAGAAATACTATTCGAGCAGCAACGTCGACCTTGTCGACACGCTCGGCATCGATGACACCTCAAGTGCGCCGGAGCTCATCTTCTCCTACCGCAACATGAAGCTCGACTACATCCATTTCAGCACGGATGGCCATTCCGATCTCACGAACGAGCCCATCAAAGTCAACGATTATGAATACAGCGGCAAGACAAATACGGATCTCGATTTCGACTATCTGAAATTCGATGTCACGAATCCGCTCTATCACGCGCCGAACTTCCAACTCGACTGGAGCTACGGCATCACGGGCATGCATTGGAAAGCGAACGTCAAAGGCGAAGCAAAAGCCACAAACGGCACGCGGAGCGTCACCGAACATCGCTCCGAAAGCGTCGACTTCACGGCGCCCGTGCCGATGCTCGGCCTCAAAGCGACAGCTGCCCTCGGCAACAACTTCTCCGCCCATGTCGCACTCTCCGGCCTGCCGCTCGGCAGCTTGGGACACATCTTCGATGGCGAACTCGGCATTGCCTACTTCCCCGCGGACAACGTCGACATCCAGGCCGGCTACCGCATCATCGACCTCAAAATCGATCACGATGATGACTATGGTCAGTTCAAGCTCACCGGCCCATGGGCTGGCGTCCGCGTCTGGTTCTGATTCCTCAGCCGGACACCACCGCCAAAAAAAATCGCTCCAGCATGGCTGCCGGAGCGATTTTTTCATATCGGTAAGCGCTGTTATTTCTTCGCGCCGCCGAACCATTTGTCGTAGATCTTGACATGAGCGAATGGCGTGGGTGAACCAATGTATTTTTCCTGCAGTTGCATAATCCAAGGATAAACGTTCCACTACTTGCGTTTTCTTGATGTTCCAGCTAAAATAAATTTGGGGATTTTTGACAATTTCATCGAAATATTTTCAGGGATAACTGACAAAATTTTGATTTTAAAAATGGGGAACATTGACAAACGGAGGCTGCCATGATTTTTCAGCGCAAAATTTATCAAGATATGTTGGATTGGAAGCACGCATCCCAAGGGCGTTCCGCACTCCTCATCCAAGGTGCGCGGCGCGTCGGAAAATCCACCATTGTCGAAGCGTTTGCCCAGAAAGAATATGAAAGCTATCTCCTGATCGACTTCTCTTCCGCTGCGCCGGAAGTCCGCGATCTGTTCGAAGATGTCGCGCATCTTGATTTCTTGTTTTTACGTCTGCAATTAATCTACGATGTGCGCCTCCATCCGCGCGCATCCGTCATCATCTTCGACGAAGTACAGCTCTGCCCGAAAGCGCGGCAAGCCATCAAGCATCTTGTCAAAGACGGGCGTTACGATTACATCGAAACCGGGTCTTTGCTCTCCATCCGCCAGAACATCGCGAATATCTTGATCCCGAGCGAAGAGCGGCGGCTGAATATGCGTCCGATGGATTACGAAGAATTTCTCTGGGCCATTGGCGAACGTGAAACCGCAAAACTCCTTGCAATGGCCTGGGAACAACAAGTGCCGCTTGGTCAGGCTGCACATCGCGAACAAATGCGGAAATTCCGCCTCTATATGCTCATCGGCGGCATGCCCCAAGCCGTGGAAACATATCTCGCAACGAATAATTTTCGTGATATCGATGATGTGAAACGCGAAATTCTCTCACTGTACGCGGATGACTTCCATCGCATCGATGCGACAGGTCGTGCATCACAGATTTTTGAAAGCATTCCCGCGCAGTTGACGAGCAACGCCGCGCGTTTTCAGATGGAGGCAGCGATCCCCGGCACACGGCGCGATCGTGCGTCGGAACTTATCGCAAACATGGCAGATTCCTATAACATCCTGCTCGCGTATCACGCAAACAACCCCGATATCGGCATGGCGCTGACGAAAAATCTCGATTATTACAAGATGTTCTTGCTCGATACGGGACTTTTCGTCACACTCATCTATAAAGACCGCGCATTCACGGACAATGAGATTTACCGGAGGCTCTTGAGCGACAAGCAGCACACCGACCTCGGATACGTCTATGAAAACATGGTCGCGCAAATGACAGTTGCGAAAGGCGATGCGCTGTTTTACTACACATTCCCCTCCGAAACATCAAATCATCATTATGAAATCGACTTCTTGCTCACGCGCAAAAACAAACTATGCCCCATCGAAGTCAAATCGTCAGGCTACAAAACGCACGCATCCCTTGACGCTTTTCAAAAGAAATACGCCAACCGCATCGGCATCCGCTACCTCATCTACACGAAAGACCTCGCGAAATCCAAGGATATCCTGTGCGTACCAATTTACTTGTATCCATATCTGTAACCGTCAACGCTGGCATTGCACAAAAAAATGAGCCATGAAGGCTCATTTTTTTGTTGAACTTCAGCTGCACTGTTATTTCTTCGCGCCGCCGAACCATTTGTCGTAGATTTTGTCATACTCGCCATTTTCTTTCAACGTCTTGAGCGCTGCGTTGATCTTGTCGGCGAGTTCCTTGTTGTCCTTCGCGACGGCGATGCCGTAGTCTTCTGCCGTCAGCATGTCAGGCAGTTCCTTGACGTCCGTCTGGCCGCTCTTCGTGATGAAGTATTCGCTGACGGGGCGGTCGTTCACGACCGCGTCCGCGCCGCCCGTCTTGAGCTCCATGAAGCAATCGGCCGGCGTGTTGAATTCCTTGACCTCGACGCCTTCGATCTTCTTCACTTCATTCGCGCTCGTCGTGCCAATCTGGACAGCGACCTTGTGCCCCTTGAGGTCCTGGAACTTCTGGATGGACTGCTCATCCTTGCGGACGACCATCGTCAGGCCGGACTGGTAATACGGGTCGGAGAACGTGACGTTCTGCTTGCGCTCGTCGTTGATCGTCATGCCGGAGATCAGCACGTCGACCGTCTTCGCCTGCAGCGCCGGGATCAGGCCATCGAAGCCGATGTTCTGGATCTCGACCTCCGCGCCCATCTCCTTGCCGATGGCGCGGATGAGGTCCATATCGAAGCCCTGGTACTCCGCCTGGCCTTCATCCTGGAACTCGAACGGCGCGAAGTCGACCGCCGAGCCGACTTTGATCGTCGTCGCTGCGCCCGAGCTCGAGGAGGACGACGACGGCGCTGCCGCCTGCTGCCCGCCGCAGCCGACGAGCGTCATGACCGAGGCGACGCAGAGCGCACTCGTGACGAGGAATTTCTTCCATTTGAACATGAGGATCCCCACTTTCTTTCATTCACATAGGATACAAAAGAGCCCACGGGGAATATTCCGTGGGCTCCGTTGCTCATCTACATTCGTTATTATAGCACGAAAATCTTTTTGCGCAAGACATGGCGTTCATTATTTCGCACAAAATTTTTCACGTGCCTGAAAAACTGTTCAGCGTTTCTTGCCGTCGTCGAGCTGGATGTTCGTGATGATGCGGCCGAGGCGCAGGCCGGAGAAGAGGTTCCAGAACCACTTGAGGCAGACCGTGATGTTCGTGTGCGCGCCGGAGAGGCGGAGCAGATGGACGAACATCCAGCCGACCCATGCGAAGAAACCTTTCATCTTGAACGAGCCGTTCTGGATGACGGCGCGGCCGCGGCCGATCGTCGCCATCGTGCCGAGGTCTTTGTAATGGAACGCTTCGAGCGCTTCGCCGCGGATGCTGTGCATGATGTTGCGCGCGCAGACGAGCGCGCCCTGCGTCGCGACCGGCGCGATCGTCGCGAGCGGACGCTTCATGCCCTCCAGCTGGAAGTGCGCGCAGTCGCCGATGGCGAAGACGCGGTCGCTGCCCTGCACGCGGAGGTTTTCGTCCGTGATGATGCGGCCGCCGCGGTCGACTTCCGCGCCGCATTTCGCGATGAACGGCACAGCCTTGACGCCGGCCGCCCAGATGACGGTCTTCGTCGGGATGACGCGGCCATCCTTGAGCTTCAGATTATTCCCGTCGTTGTCCATGACCTGCGTGTCAAGCATGACATCGACGCCCTTGCCGCGCAGCACGCGGACGACCTCGTCCTGCAGATCCTGCGTCAGCATCGGCAGCACATGCGGCGTCGCCTCGATGAGCTTGACACTGACTTCATTGAAGTCGAGGTGATGATACTCTTTTTTCTGCACGGCCACGAGCTCGGAAAGCGCGCCGGCCTCTTCGATGCCCGTCGGGCCGCCGCCGACGACGACGAACGTCAGCATGCGGCGGCGTTCCTCTTCGCTGTCCTCGCGCTTATTCGCACGCTCGAACATATGGAGGACGTGGTTGCGGATGTGCAGCGCTTCCTGCAGCGTCTTCATGCCGTACGAGTTCTTCTCGACGCTCTCCATGCCAAAGAAGTTCGTCGTCGAGCCGGCCGCGAGCACGAGGTAATCGTACGGGATCTCGCCATGGTTCGTCAAGAGCACGCGGCGCGCCTGGTCAACGCCCTGCGCCTTCGCCATGAAGAACTCCACGTTCAGATAATCGCGGAAGAACGAACGCACCGGATACGCGATCTCGTCTTCCGACAGCACGGCCGTCGACACCTGATACAGGAGCGGCGCGAACAGCTGGAAATTGTGGCGGTCGACGAGCGTGATCTCGACATCTTCTTTTCCGAGCGTCTTCGCGAGCTTGATGCCGCCGAATCCGGCACCGACGATGACAACGTGGGGTTTCTTCTGCTCTGGCATGGGTAACATCCTCCTAGGCTGTTCTTGCTTCCTCTTTTAATTTTCTACTTAATGTATTAGTGCAATCCTTCACGTGAAAGTTGTCACTTTCTTTCGACGGGTCATATACTAGCACATCTTGACGGAAATACAAGTGAAAAATTCCACTTTCTTGAAAAGTAATTGTTTCTTCGAGAGTTTTCTACCCATATGGCATACACTACGTGAAAAGAAGGACAATCGCGAACATCAAACCACAGCAGCCTCGTGCAAAATCGTGCAGAAACAAATAAACCATGCAATCATATATGTTTTTAAAAATTTCAGGTTGACAACTTCACACTTCTGTTGTAAGATAGCGACAACATTTACAAAACATATCAAAACAGTATGGATACAGTACAGGGAGGCACACCGATGAAATTGACAGTCAATGGAGATCCGCTCGAAATCCCGCAGCCGATCACCGTGAAAGAATTGCTCGTCGTCGCGAAAGCGGAACAGCCGGAATATGTGACCGTGCAACTCAATGGGGAATTCGTCGATCACTCCGGCTTCGAGACAACGACCGTGAAGGACGGCGACGTCGTCGAATTCCTCTACTTCATGGGAGGCGGCGCAAGATGAAGCTTTCGAATGAACAGCTTGAACGCTATTCGCGCCACATCATCTTGAAGCAGGTCGGCGGCAAAGGACAGGAAAAACTGCTGCATGGCAAAGTGCTCGTCATCGGCACGGGCGGCCTCGGCGCGCCGGCGGCGATGTATCTCGCGGCGGCCGGCGTCGGCACGATTGGCCTCGTCGATTTCGATGTCGTCGACCTCTCGAACCTCCAGCGCCAGATTATCCACCAGACGTTGGATGTCGGCAAGGCAAAAGTACGATCAGGGCAAGAGACGATTGCCGCAATGAATCCCGACGTCACCGTACATACGTATAACGAGCTCGTGACCTCGGCGAACATCCGCGATATCATCCGCGATCAGGATTACGACTTCATCATCGACGGCACGGACAACTTCCCCGCGAAGTTTCTCATCAATGACGCGTGTGTCTTCGAACAGAAGCCCTTCGTCCACGCGGGCATCATCCGCTTCCAGGGACAGCTCATGACCTACGTGCCAGGCGAAGGCCCGTGCTACCGTTGCGTGTTCCCGACGATGCCGCCGAAAGACGCCGTACCGACGTGCCGGCAGGCCGGCGTGCTCGGCGTCATGGGCGGCGTCATCGGCACGCTGCAAGCAACAGAAGCGCTGAAGTATCTCTTGGGTATCGGCGACCTCTTGAACGGTTACCTCTTGACATTCGACGCGCTGAAGATGATGTTCCGCAAGATCAAGATTCCGCGCAATCCGCATTGCGCTGTCTGCGGCGAACATCCGACGATCACGGAACTCGTCGACTACGAGCAGCCAGCCTGCGACCTGCGCAGCGGACATTAAAGTCTATTGCATCAAGAGGGAGTAACTCTTCAAACTGCGAAAATTCGTACAGGATCGAGAGGTTTGCGAATGATCATTCATCTGAAACTCGAAGATTATTTAAAAATGGTGCGCCATGCGAAGGACGTCGCCCCTATCGAAGACTGCGGCCTCCTCGGCGGCACGATCGACGGCGAGGAAAAACACATTGAGCGCGTGTTTTTTCTCACGAACACGGACCACAGCGCCGAGCACTTTTCGCTCGACCCGCAGGAACAATTCGCGGCGGTCAAAGAACTGCGCGCGAAAGGCTGGCAGCTCTTGGGCAACTGGCACAGCCACCCGGCGACGCCCTCGCGGCCAAGCGAAGAAGACAAGCGCCTGGCCTTCGACAGCACAGCGAGTTATTTCATCCTCTCGCTCGCGGGCGGCGAGCCGGTACTGAATAGTTTTCATGTCGCGAAAGACAAGACGGTGACAAAAGAAGATCTGCGCATTCATTAAATGAGGACGTGCGCGCACCCGCGCAACATCAGGTCTGCGTTATCTTCAGACATACAGGGGACAGCCGACTTCGTCGGCATAAGCGACCTCTAAGCGCTGAAGCGCTAAGAGGCTGCTTACCTTTCCACCGCTAACGCGGTCCCCCTTCCCCTGAGGGGAAGGCTGCAGAATATAGGAGGAGAGCATCATGGCAGTCGATTATAAGGAACTCAAGAAGGGCGGCTTCATGCGGCAGAAACAGAAGGACTGTTTCGCGATGCGCTTGAAGTCCGTCGGCGGCCATTTCACGGCGGCCCAGCTCGGCACGGTGCAGCAGGTCGCAGAGAAATACGGCAAAGGCTATGTCCATCTGACGAGCCGTCAGGGCATCGAGATCCCGTACATCAAGTTGCAGGACATCGACGAGGTCAAGGCCGCGCTGAAGCAAGGCGGTGTCGAGGTCGGCGTCTGCGGGCCGCGCGTCCGCACGATCACGGCGTGCCAAGGCGCAGCGACGTGCCCGTCCGGCCTCATCGACACGGTGAAGCTCGCGAACGAGTTCGACAAACGCTATGGCGGCAAGGAACTCCCGCACAAATTCAAATTCGGATTCACGGGCTGCCACAACAACTGCCTGAAAGCCGAAGAAAACGACATGGGCATCAAGGGCGGCGTGCTGCCGAAATGGACGAGCGACACGTGTATCTACTGCGGCGTCTGCGGCGCGGTCTGTCCCGAGAAAGCCATCACGGTCGACAAGGATGCGAAGACCGTCGCGTTTGACAAATCGAAATGCGTCTACTGCGGCAAATGCATCAAGAGCTGCCCGACGGACGCCTGGACAGGCGATCACGGCTTCGTCATCTCGTTCGGTGGCCTCTACGGCAACCGCATCGCCATCGGCCGCCATTTCCTGCCGATCGTCTTCGAAGAAGAAAAGCTCTACGAAATCGTCGACGTGACGCTGAAATTTTTCGAGGAGCACGCAAAGCCGAGCGAGCGCTTTGCCAATTGCCTCGACCGCGTCGGTTGGGACAAATTCCAGAAAGTTGTGGAGGCCGTGTTATGAGTGCAAACGTCAATGAAACCATCGACATCACCGATGTCGTCTGCCCGATTACCTTCGTCAAAGTCAAAGTCGCCCTCGAAGGCCTCGAGGATGGCCAAACGCTCGGCGTACATCTGAACGATGGAGAACCGATCCAAAACGTGCCGCGCAGTCTCAAAGACGAAGGACACAAGGTGCTGTCCGTCGACAAGAATGATGACGGCACGTGGGATCTCGTCGTGGAAAAAGGCGGTCTGGAGTGAAGCGAATTACGCCTCCCCCTCTGGGGGAGGTGGCCCCGAAGGGGTCGGAGAGGGTAGCGACTGACCTCGATTCCCTATCCTTTCGATAGAATCGTGAATTCCGTAACTGCGATACCCTCTCCGCCTCGCATTCGCTCGGCACCTCCCCCAAAGGGGGAGGCGTAGTTTGATGTGCTTTTTACGCCTATCAAATTAGTAAACATATATGAATTAATTTTGAACGTAAAGTCGCTTTGCGATTTTGCGTAAGCGATTCACACAAATCTGAGCGTCGCTAACGCTCCTCCAGATTTGGTTCTCTGCTTAAGGAGTGAATGAACATGAAAGCGAAAAAATGGCTGGCAGCAGCGGCAACAGGTCTTTTCCTCATGACGGGGGTGCTGGCCGGCTGCGGCGGCGGGGATCAGCAAGCGGCTTCGTCCGATAGCGCGGACGGGCAGACGTTCCTCAATGTTTCGTACGATCCGACGCGCGAGCTGTATCAAGCGTTCAACGAAAGCTTCTCGAAGAAGTGGACGGAAGAGACCGGCGAGCATGTGAACTTCACGCAGTCGCATGGCGGCTCGGGCAAGCAGGCGCGTTCCGTGCGCGAAGGGCTCGAAGCTGATGTCGTGACGCTCGCGCTCGCGTATGACGTGGATGAAATCGCAGCGACGGGCCTCATCGACAAGGATTGGATCAAAAAATTTCCAAATAACTCAGCCCCTTACACGTCGACGATCGTCTTCCTCGTGCGCAAAGGCAATCCGAAGAACATCCACGACTGGAACGACCTCACGCGTGACGGCATCGAAGTCGTGACGCCGAACCCGAAGACGTCCGGCGGCGCACGTTGGAACTACCTCGGCGCGTGGGCGTATGCCGAGAAAAAGTTCAATGGTGACACGAAACAGGTCAAAGAATTCATCAAGAAGCTGTTCCAAAACGTCGTCGCGCTCGACTCCGGTGCGCGCGGCGCGACGACCTCGTTCGTCCAGCGCGGCCAGGGCGACGTGTTGATCGCGTGGGAGAACGAGGCGCTGCTCTCCGTGCAGGAAGCGCCGGACAAATACGAGATCGTCGTGCCATCGCTCAGCATCCTCGCCGAGCCGTCCGTCGCCGTCGTTGACGAAGTCGTCGACCAGAAAGGCACGCGCAAAGTCGCCGAGGCATACATCAATTACCTGTACTCCAAAGAAGGCCAGGAAATCGCCGCGAAGAACTTCTACCGCCCGCGCGATGAAGAAATCGCTGCGAAGTACAAAGACGTCTTCCCTGCCCTCACGCTCGTTACGATTGACGACGCGTTCGGCGGCTGGCAGAAAGCGCAGAAAGAGCATTTCGCCGACGGCGGGACGTTCGATCAGATTTATGAAAAGAAATAAGAAGGCACCCTCATACTACGCCTCCCCCCTTGGGGGAGGTGCCGAGCGAATGCGAGGCGGAGAGGGTACTAGGGTGCGATTTGTTCCAATCACGAGAAAATCTTCAAAGCACCATGCTTTAAGATAAATGACTTTATGCTTTGTGACATCTTCATAACTGTTTGGCTATCGCACCCAAGTACCCTCTCCACCGCTGACGCGGTCCCCCTCTCCCTGAGGGAGAGGCTGCTGTATACGTCACTTTCCCAACCGTTCCGAGGTGTTTGCATGATTGCAACGAACCATGTGATCCCGGGCTTCCGCTTCACGTTCGGCATCACGTTTTTTTACCTCTCGCTGATCCTCCTGCTGCCGCTCGCAGCATTCCTGCTTTACTCCAGCGGCATGGGTATGGAAAAATTCCTCGATGTCGTGACGGACGTGCGCGTATTCCATGCGTATGAAGTCAGTTTCGGCACGTCGCTCGCGGCGGCGCTTGTCAATGCCGTGTTCGGCCTCGTGCTCGCCTGGGTGCTCGTGCGTTACGAGTTCCCGGGCAAGCGCGTGCTCGACGGCCTCATCGACTTGCCGTTTGCGTTGCCGACGGCCGTCGCCGGCATCGCACTGACGACGCTCTACGCGGAGAACGGCTGGCTCGGAAAGTTTTTCTACGCGGCCGGCATCCCGTCGGCGTTCTCTGTGCTCGGCATCACGATCGCGCTGATCTTCGTCGGCATCCCGTTCGTCGCGCGCAGCGTCCAGCCGGTGCTGCGGGACCTCGACCCGAGCCTCGAAGAAGCAGCGACGATGTTCGGCGCGACGCCCTTTGAGACATTCCGCCGCGTGATTTTCCCCGAGCTCCTGTCGCCGCTCCTCACGGGTTTTGTGCTCGCATTCGCACGCGGCATCGGCGAGTACGGCAGCGTCGTCTTCATCGCCGGCAACTTGCCATACGAAACCGAGATTGCGCCGCTCCTGATCATGGCGAAGCTTGAACAATTTGATTACCAAGCGGCAGCGGCGATCGCCATCGTCATGATGGCGCTGTCGTTTGCGATTTTGCTCATGTTGAACGGCTACCAGCGCTATATCGTGCGCAAACAGGGGGTGTGATGATTGAACCAGAAAAAAGGCGCGTTTGCCTGGGCGCTCATCGCCCTCGCGGCGCTCTTCCTTTTCGTCATGCTCGTGCTGCCGCTCGTGCTCGTCGCGAGCGAGGCGCTCGCCAAAGGCTGGCAGGCGTATCAGCAGGCCATCACAGAACCATTCGCCGTCAAAGCGCTCTATCTGACGCTCGAAGCGACGGTTCTCGCCGTCATCTGCAACACGATTTTCGGCCTTGCGTCGGCGTGGCTGTTGACGAAATACACATTTCGCGGCAAATCCTTCCTGAGTTCGCTCATCGATCTGCCGTTCGCCATTTCGCCTGTCGTCGCCGGCCTGTTTTTCATCATGCTGTTCGGCCGCATGAGCCCTTTATCCCCGTTCCTCCGCGCCGAGCACATCGCCATCGTCTTCGCCGTGCCGGGCATCATCCTCGCGACGATCTTCGTGACATTCCCGTTCATCACGCGCGAGCTCATCCCCGTCATGGAAGCGCAAGGGCGTGATGAAGAGGAAGCGGCCGCGACGCTCGGCGCGAGCGGCTGGCAGATGTTTCGCCACGTCACATTGCCGAACATCAAGTGGGCGCTCATGTATGGCGTGATCCTCTGCACGGCGCGCGCCATGGGCGAATTTGGCGCGGTATCCGTCGTTTCCGGCCATGTGCGCGGCAAGACGAATACGCTGCCCCTCCACATCGAGATTCTTTACAACGAATACAATTTCACGGCGGCGTTTGCCGTCGCGTCCATCCTCGTGCTGCTCGCCGTCTTCATCCTCATCCTGCGCAACGTCATCGAGTGGCACGCGAAAAGAGGTGTTTCCCATGCCAAGTGACATCGAAGTGAAGCTCAACCATATCAACAAATCGTTCGGCTCGTTCCAGGCGTCGAGCGACGTCTCCTTTTCCATCGAAAAAGGCCGTCTCATCGGCCTCCTCGGGCCGTCCGGCTCGGGCAAGACGACGATCCTGCGCATGATCGCAGGCCTCGAACGCCCGGACAGCGGCGACATCTACATCGGCGGCCGCCGCGTCAACGACGTCGCACCAGGGAGGCGCGGCATCGGCTTCGTCTTCCAGAACTACGCGCTGTTCCGTTACATGACCGTGCGCGAAAACATCGCCTTCGGCTTGAAAATCCAGAAGGCCGCGAAAGCGAAGATCCGCGAGCGTGTGGATTTGCTCACGGAACTGGTCGGCCTGAAGGACTTTGGCCACCGCTACCCCATGCAGCTCTCGGGCGGCCAGCGGCAGCGCGTCGCGTTTGCCCGTGCGCTGGCCCCCGAGCCGGAACTGCTGCTGCTCGACGAGCCATTTGCCGCCATCGATGCGAAAGTCCGCAAGGAACTGCGCCAGTGGCTGCGGCAGACGATCCACAAGCTCGGCATCACGAGCATCTTCGTCACGCACGACCAGGACGAAGCCGTCGAGGTCGCAGACGACATCATCATCACGCATCGCGGCCGCATCGAGCAGACGGGCACGCCGATCGAGATCTACCAAAAGCCGCGCACGCCGTTCGTCGCCGATTTCATCGGCGAGGCCGTGCACGTGCCGGACTTCACGGTCTTCAAAGGTTTTGAAAATGGCACAACTACTGGCGAACACGAAGGCATCATTCGCCCCGAATTCCTCGAAATTGGTGCGAGCGACAGCGAAATGCTCATGCCGCTCGCCTCAGAAGACGGCATCGTGCGCGGCGTCTATTTTCGCGGCAACAATGCGGAAGTCGATGTCGAAGTCAAGGGCCAGCTCCTCAAAGGCGCGCGCAGCCTCGAACTGCCGCCGCTCCACGAAGGCGACCGTGCCAAGGTTTTCATCCATCGCGTCTACAGCTTCGCCGGCGGCAAGACGGCAATCCTCGAGAACCGCGCAAAGCAGACGAACTCCGTCGTAATCTGATGTGTGAGGTGAACCGTTTGAACATCATCGAAAAACAGGCCGACGTGCTCATCATCGGTGGCGGGGCTGCGGGGTGTTTTGCGGCCTTAACGCTTGCAAAAGAAGCCCCCAACCTCTCCGTGCTCTTGCTCGAAAAGGCCGGCCTCAAGCGCAGCGGCTGCCTCGCGGCTGGCGTCAACGCGCTGAACGCCTACATCACGCCCGGCCATGTGCCGCAGGATTACGTCGATTATGCGAGCAAAGACGCGGACGGCATCGTGCGCGAAGATTTATTGCTTCAAATGAGCGAAGGATTGAACGAGGTCACGCGGGAGATGGAACGCCTCGGCCTCGTCATCTTGAAAGACAAAGACGGCAACTACGTCTCTCGCGGTTGGCGCAACCTGAAGATCAACGGCGAAAACATCAAGCCGATTCTCGCCAACGCTGTGCGTGCAGCGAAGAATGTGGACGTTCTCGAACACGTGAATGTTGTGGATTTGCTCAAAGACACGAGCGGTCACGCCGCTGGCGCTTGGGGCATCGCGTTACGCGAAAACGCCGCCGTGTATGTTCGTTCAAATGCCGTCATCTGCGCGACGGGCGGCGCGGCCGGTCTCTATCGCCCGAATCATCCCGGCGCCGCCCGCCACTCGATGTGGTATCCGCCATTCAACACCGGCGCAGGCTATGCGATGGGCCTCCGGGCAGGCGCGGAAATGACGAGCTTTGAGATGCGCTTCATCGCGCTCCGTTGCAAGGACACGATCGCGCCGACCGGCACGCTCGCCCAGGGCGTCGGCGCGCCACAGGTCAATGCGCGCGGCGAGCGGTATCAGGATGCGTATGGGAATACGACATCTGAACGCCTCTACGCCGTCGTCAGTGAAAACTTGGCCGGGCGAGGCCCTTGCTACCTCGAAACACAAGGCATTACGGAGGAACAAGAAACGTCGCTCGAAAAAGCCTACCTCAACATGGCACCCGCGCAGACGATGAAATGGCGCGAGACCGGCCTCGGCCCGCGCACGGCAAATGTCGCGGTCGAGGGCACGGAGCCCTATGTCGTCGGCGGCCATACGGCCAGCGGCTACTGGGTCGATGCGAACCGCATGACGACCGTACCCAGCCTATTCGCCGCTGGCGACGTCGCGGGCGGCTGCCCGCAGAAATACGTCACGGGCGCGTTCGTCGAAGGCAAGATCGCCGCCGAAGGCGCAGTGGCGTTCGTCGCGCAGTCGATAGAACGTACGCAGAACGAACAATCCCGCGATCCGTCTCCCACGGAATCCGTGAACGACGTTGCGGCCAAGGTCCAGTCGTTGCTTACCACTCCAAGCGAACCACTACTCTTCACCGTCGACGCGCTCGAAGAAGCGATGCAACAAACCATGGACGAATACGCTGGCGGCATTTCCACGAGCTACCGTTACACCGAACGCCAACTGACGCTCGCCGCCAAGCATATCGAACGCATCGCAAAGCTTGCGGCAACGTTAAGAGCGACCGACTTCTACGGCCTCTTGAAAATCTTCGAACTCCAAGAGCGCCTGCTCGTCTGCAAAGTACTGATTGAACATCTCAAAGCGCGCAAAGAAACCCGTTGGCACAGCTTCGCGGAAAATCTTGACTACCCGGAGAAAAATCCGGCATTCGAGAAATATGTCAACTCACGCCTCGTGAATGGCAATGTCGAAATCATTCTGCGCGATCTCGTGAAAACGAAGGAGGCGAGCCGATGAGCATCCGCATCGAACAAAACAAATGCATCGGCTGCGGCCGTTGCACGGACGTCTGCCCGGGCAACCTGCTGTTTCTTCGCGATCACAAAGCCACAATCCGCGACGCACGCGACTGCTGGGGATGCACGGCCTGCGTGAAGGAATGCCCGCGCAATGCAATCTTCTTCACGCTCGAAGCGACGCTCGGCGGCGCGGGCGGCAAACTGTTTGCCCATGACAGTGCCAAGGAACTGACGTGGGAACTCGTGCTCGCAGACGGCGAAACGCAGCGCATTACGGTCAACAAAAAACAGGCGAACGCCTACTGACGTCCGCCTTTGGAAAGGAAGAGCTCCATGGGAAAACTGTCGCACCTCGACGCGCTCGAAGCCGAGGCCATTTACATCATCCGCGAAGTCGCCGCCGAGTGCGCGAAGCCGGTCATGCTGTACTCCATTGGCAAGGACAGCACGGTCATGATGCACCTCGCGCTCAAGGCTTTTTATCCAGAGAAACCGCCATTTCCGTTCCTTCACGTCAACACGACGTGGAAATTCCACGAGATGATCGCGTTCCGCGACGCGCAGGCGAAAAAATACGACCTCGACATGATCGAGTACAAGAATGAAGACGGCATCAAAGCCGGCATCAATCCCTTCGACCACGGCGCGTCGTACACGGACATCATGAAGACGCAAGCGCTGAAGCAGGCGCTGACGAAGTACGGCTTCACGGCGGCATTTGGCGGCGGACGGCGCGATGAGGAAAAATCCCGCGCGAAAGAACGCGTCTTTTCGTTCCGCAACGCCGCGCAGGCCTGGGACCCGAAGAACCAGCGCCCCGAGCTCTGGCGGCTCTACAACGCGCAGCTCCATCCCGGCGAAAGCATCCGCGTGTTCCCGCTTTCCAATTGGACGGAAACGGACATCTGGCAGTACATCCTCCGCGAGCGGCTCGAGATCGTCTCACTCTATTTTGCCAAAGAACGCCCGTGCATCGAGCGCGACGGCAACATCATCATGGTCGATGATGACCGCATCGTGAAAAAGCTGAACCTGAAGCCCGAAGACATTCAGCACAAAGTCATCCGCTTCCGCACGCTCGGCTGCTATCCGCTGACGGGCGGCGTGGAATCGACGGCAGGCTCCCTCGAAGCCATCGTGCAGGAGACGCTCGGCGCGGTCGAATCCGAGCGCACGAGCCGCGTCATCGACCACGACGGCGGCGCCGGCTCCATGGAGAAACGCAAACGGGAGGGCTATTTCTGATGAACGAAAAGAACGACCTGTTGAAATTCATTACGTGCGGCAGCGTCGACGACGGCAAATCCACGCTGATCGGCCACCTGCTCTACGATGCGAAGCTCCTCTACGCCGACCAGAAGGAAGCGCTGCTGCTCGATTCGAAAGTCGGCAGCCGCGGCGGTGCCATCGACTACTCGCTGCTCCTCGACGGCCTCCTCGCCGAGCGCGAGCAAGGCATCACGATTGACGTCGCATATCGCTATTTCACAACGGAGAGCCGCAGCTTCATCTGCGCCGATACGCCCGGCCACGAGGAATACACGCGCAACATGGCCTGCGGCGCGTCGTTCGCGGATCTTGCCATCATCCTCGTCGATGCGACACAGGGCGTGCTGACGCAGACGCGCCGCCACGCCCGCATCTGCGCGCTCATGGGCATCCGGTATTTTGTGTTTGCTGTCAACAAGATGGATTTGATCCATTACGACGAAGTGCGGTTCAACGAAATCGCCAAGCAAATCCAGGAACTCGAACGCGAACTGAACCTTGAAAACGTCGTCATCATCCCCGTCTCTGCGACGGAGGGCGACAACGTCACAAAGAAATCCGATGCCATGCCTTGGTACACAGGGAAAGCGCTCTTGCCGTATCTGGAAACAGTCGATGTCACGACGAATGCCGCCGTCGAGCAAGGCTTTTATCTGCCCGTGCAGCGTGTCTGCCGCCCTGACCATACGTTCCGCGGCTTTGAGGGCCAGATCGAAAGCGGCAGCGTCTCCATCGGCGACACGATCCGCGTGCTGCCGAGCGGCGAATCCGCCGAGGTCAAAAGCATCCTTGTCGCCGACCATGAAGAAAAATCTGCGTTCACCGGCCAGCCCGTGACCATCCAGCTCAGCCGCGAAGTCGATGTCTCGCGCGGCAGCGTGCTCGAAAAGGACAGCGGCCTCGAACTTGCTGATTCCTTCCAAGCAGAACTCCTCTGGATGGATGATGCCGAGCTCACCGTCGGCAAGAATTTCCTTCTCCAGCTCGGCACGCGCCAGATTCCTGCCATCTTGTCAAAGATTGAATATCGAATCGACATCAACACGGGCGAGCATGAGCCAGCAGACACGCTCCAGAAAAATGAAATCGCGCTCGTGGACATCGCGGTCACCGAGCCCATCGTGCTCGCGCCATTCAGCGCGCACCGCACGCAAGGCGAGCTCATCCTCATCGACCGCATCACGAACAGCACAGCCGCGGCCGGCGTCGTCCGCACGATTGGAAGCAGCAACGCGGCACGTTTTGAGGCCACGCCCGCTATGCGCAGCGCGCTGAACTGGCAGACGCCACTCGCGGTCGTCTTCGCACCGCAAGATAACGTCACCTCCGCCGCTATCGCTGAAGCCGAGTACACCCTCGTCCGCAGCGGCCGTCATACATACCTTTACACGCCAGAGGCAACCGATGACGCTGCCTCAACGACGCAGCATCTCCTCAATGCTGGATTAATCGTCCTCGTTGCTGCGAAGAGCGAAGATGCAGCATCCGCACTCGCAAACCTCCCGCACGCAAAAGCCTGGAGCGATCTCGCCAATGGTGCAACAGACGCCGCCACCATCGCGAACACGATCCTCCACGCCACGCTCCTCGACGCGACCGTCACGCCAAATAACTGGGTGATCTGAGCTACAAAAAGATTGTTTCATTAACTGGAACAGTTTCATAAGATTGCTGACTGTAACTCTTGCAGCAGCCTCTCCCCTTGGGAGAGGTGCCGAGCGCCAGCGAGGCGGCGAGGGTACAAGGGTGCGATTTGTCCCGCAAACGAAAACACTTCCATAGCCTTACGTTTGAACACAAACGACTCAATGCTATGAAAGTGTTTTATTTTTGCTTTGCTATCGCACCCAAGTACCCTCTCCACCGCTTCGCGGTCCCCCTCTCCCACAGGGAGAGGCTGCTGTATTCGCTACGCTCGGCAACAGATGCACATGATATTCGTTTAGCAAACGCCACAACTCATGTTCATTTTCCAAAATGCGCGAGCGCTTCCGTAAAATCTTGAACGAACTCGACGGCGCCGAGGTACGTGCCGTCGTCATCGTACACGGCATGGTAGCGCACGCCGATGGGTCTCTTTGCGATGCGCCGCCAGACGGTCATGTGGTCGCGCCGTTTCGCCCTGAAGTCCGCGAGCAGGTGCTTCACGACGGGGACGATTTGCGTCGGGTGGCAGTCGTAGACGGGGCGGCCGAGCGCGAGCTTCGGGCGGGCGAAGACCTTCCCCTCGTTTTCGAAGAAGCGCAGATGATCGGCCGCGTCGATGAATGTGATGTCGATGCCTGCAAGTTTCAGGATTGCACGCAGTTCCCGGACAGTGAGCTCGCCCGTCGGCAGCTGGATTTTTCCATTTTCAAACGTGCGCTTGTCTGCCGCGTCTGCCTGCGCTTTGCGCCACGCTTCTGCCGCTTCCCACGGCTCCGGCGGCGTCGCGAGGAACGCTGTGCCCATGTCGATGGCGTCGTCGTAGATGGCATACCATTCCTCTTCCGTGAAATAGCGCAGCGCAAGCGGGAACAAAATCGCGTCCTCTTTCCGCGTCATCGCCGTCAATTGCGAAAGGAGCGTCTGGATGCGGCCGCGGTACAGCACAACGTTCTCCGCATCTTCCTGCAAGCTGCGCGAGATCGTACCAAGTTCTTTTTTCATCGCATCATCATCACGCCACATCACATCCGAAGGGCCCGTCACGCCATACTGGTACAGCATCGGCATGATGAGCTCTTCTTTTTTCATGAAATGCGTGCGGACGGCGTTCAGCGCGAGGAAGCGCGGGACGAAATCCTCTGGCGTCACGGGCAGCGCCACGTCATGCAGCAGCACGGCAATCTGCGCATTCATCGCCTCGTTTTCCGCGCGCAGCACGGCAGCGGGATGGCAGGACGGCAACGCCTCAATGTCCGGTGCCGCAAGCGATGCCGCCCGCCGCATCGCCGCCACCTGTTCCGGCGTGAGGTCGAGCTTCGGCGGCGTGTTCCCCTGCTTGCCCTCCGATAATTTCTTGTCTCCGATCATATCTTGCATAAGTCTCCGCTCCTTTTGTTCTTTTCCTACGTTCACGTTATCAAAAAAACGGTGTGGTTGCAACAAAAAATCTTGCAACCACACCGTTTGTCTTTCAGTACCGTTTCCGCTTCACCGACGACGCGATGCCGAGCTGTTCGCGATATTTCACGACGGTGCGACGGGAAATTTCTAATCCCTTTTCCGCAAGCAGCTTTGCAAGCTTCGCGTCCGAGAGCGGCTTCTTCGGGTCTTCCGCCGCGATGATCGCGGCGAGTTCGTCTTTGACCTGCGTCGCACCATAGGCTTCGTCCGGATGGCCTGCAGCGCCCTGCGCGAGGTTCGCCGTGAAAAAGGCTTTGATGGGAAAGATGCCGCTTGGGAGCTCGATGTATTTCCCTTGCGCGGCACGGCTGACCGTGGACTCGTGGACCTCGATCGCATCCGCGACCTCTTGCATCGTCATCGGCGTGAGCGCGGCGAGGCCTTGCGTCAGCACGGAGCGCTGGCGGCGCACGATTTCCTCGGCGACGCGGCGGATGGTGCCCTGGCGCGTCTCGATGTTCTTGATGAGCCACGTCGCGGCATTCAGGCGGCCGCGGATGTAGCTTTGCGTCTCGTCATCATATCCTGCCGCTTCTTGGTAAAGGCGCGAGATATGGAGGCCTGGCACGCCGCCGCTCGTGAGCTCGACGCGATAGCCCGCACCATACGGACGCACAATGACATCGGGCGTGATGTAGCCCGCTTCCCCGCAGCCGTAACACGCGCCGGGCTTTGGCGTCAGCGTGCGAACGATGTCGACGGCCATCTGCACGTCAGCAGGGCGCACGCCTTCGGCGCTTGCAATCTCCTTGATGCGGCTGTCAGCAATGTCATTCAAATGCTTGTCAATCATGCAAGCGACAAGCCCTTCATAGATGCCGCGCCGTTGCGCTTGAAGCCGCAAACACTCGGAGAGATCACGCGCGCCGACGCCGACGGGTTCGAACGACTGGATGATAGCGAGCACGCGAGCCGCCATGTCTTCCGTCACACCCGTCGCACGTGCAACTTCCGCGAGCGGCACGGTCAAGTAGCCGCTGCCGTCGATCGAGCCGACGAGGAATGTCGCGACGGCTTTTTCCTGCTCATGGCCTTCGGGGAATGCAAACGCGACTTGCTCCATGAGCTCGTCTTCGAGCGTGCGGCTCGCGGGCCGTGCCGTCTCGAACGCACGTGGTTCGCGTTCGCCGTCCGTCCACGCATCGCCACGTTCGGGATGTCCAAGATAACTTGCAAGCGCTGAAATATCTTCGGCACGATACGCTTGCGCGCGTTCCTCTTGCCCGCGCTCATCAAGCGTACGCGTGTCCGCCTCAAAAGAAAGCGCCGCAGGATCGTAGTCGATTTCGAGCGCAGGATTCTCGAGGTATTCCTTTTCGATAAGGCCACGGAGTTCCTGCGCGGGAAGTGCAAGGATTTTGATGGCCTGCTGCATCTTCATCGTCATCGCAAGATGCTGGGAAAGTGTTTGCGAGAGCGCTTGTGACTGTTCCATACGGCGGTTCCTTCTAACTTTGAAACGTTTGTGAACGCAAAAACGTTAGAACTGTTGCCGAAGGTCTCGCATCCAGCAGCCTCTCCCTCTGGGAGAGGTGCCGAGCGAATGCGAGGCGGAGCGGGTAATAAGGAGCAGAAAATGAAGCGATTCTAGTTGTATCAAAGGAATCTCGCAACATGAGATATGCTTAGTAAGCACGAAAATCTTGTCCGGCTATCGCACCCAAGTACCCTTTCCACCGCTAACGCGGTCCCCCTTCCCCTGAGGGGAAGGCTGCTGTATCAGCAACGCTCCGCAATAGATGAAACGTCTTGCGTATTTCCTCTTTCTTATTTCCTGGACGCCGCCACGGCCGCCGCAATCGCTGCACCGAGGCCGGAGCCGCCGTTTTCGAGGACGGTCTCGACGGCTGCCGCGTCCGTGCCGAGGAGCTCTGAGAGGCCCTTCATGAGGTTCTCTTTCGCGTGCGGCATCTTCTCGTAGACGGAGCCATCGACGGCGATCGTCTGCGGCGCGAGCGTCTTCTCTGCGCCCTGCAGCTGCCAGAGGATGCCCGTGAACGACGCCGCGACGAGGCGCGCCGAGCGGTTCACGATGCGCAGCACGAGGTCTTGCACCTTGTCCGCATCCGCTACGTCAATCGTGTGGCCGGTCTTTTCCGCGACGAGCTTGATGATGGCCGGATGCGCGGCATCTTCGTCGTCCATGATGGCCGACATATCGATGCTCGTGAAGCCATAGGCCTTGCCTTTTTCATCGAAGAGCTCCGCCAGCGCCATGCCGAACAGCTCGCCCATGTAGCGGCCGGAGACCATCTTCTCCAGGCGCTGCTCGCCCGGCTTCTCGGAAGCTTTGTCGAGCTCGACATCAAAGCGGCCCGGCGTCAGGCGGTTGAAGCCGCCGGATTCGAGGTTCAGGATCATCGGCTCTTGTGCGCTGTCCGCGTACGGTTCGAGGTAGCACGTGTTGTGGCCCGTCGCGTAGATGCAGCCGATATTGACGTTGTCATGCTTGTAGGCCGCTGCGAGCTGGACGGCGACCGTGTCATTGATGACAGCCGTCGGCTCGACGTTGTCGAGGCCTTTCTTGTGCAGCGCGTCCTTGAGGAGGTCATTGACCACCTTGCCCTCGACGCCCGGCGTCGCGAATTCCTTCGTCCAGATGATGAGCTTCGCGTTGTAGAGATCCGTCTGCTCCGACGGGAACGAGAACGTATGGCCGAGATAATACTTTTTCGTGTGGTCTCCTTCGACGGCTTCTTCCACGAGGTCGGCGATGAAGCCGAACATCTGGTCGGCCGTCGCGTCCGCGGCGATGTAGTTGTACGCGCCCGGCACGACGAGCGGTTTCGCGACTTTCTTCAGCACCTCGAACTTGCCGTCGCCATCGAGGCGGATGCGCAGCACGCGCACGTTCGTGCCGCCGAAGTCGAGCGCGAGGTATTCGCCCGTCTCCTTGCGCGTCGGCAGGCCGATGTACGATTTCAGCATGCGCATGGAGCTGAGATCCGGGTCTTTGAGGCCCTGCTTCAGATCATAGCGGAACGCGCCCGCGATCTCGCGGAGCTCGTCGCTGTCGATCGTGAAGTCGGCGAGGATGGATTCGAATTGGTTCTGGTCGAAAGACATGATTCGGTTCTCCTTTGTGTGTGATGTATTATGTTAGCACCTAAGCCTCCCCCTCTGGGGGAGGCTTAATTTGAGGATTCTGCTACTTCTTCGAGATATGCCCAACGTTCCATAAGGTGATCTAATTCCGCTTGCAAGCGTTGTTGTTCCTTGCTGAGTTCCGCAAGCTTTCCGTAATCGGCAGCGTTCTGCTGCATGAGGAGTTCCGTCGCGCGGAGCTCGCCTTCCTTGCTCGCGATGACGTCTTCGATTTCGGCGTATTCTTTTTGCTCTTTGAATGTCAGCTTCTTTGGGCGATCCTTCGCTTCATCGGGCTTCGTTACGGGGGCGGAGGCAACGTTTGATGCTGGAACAACGTTCGATTCCGCTGGAACGAACGCCGCTTGTTCTTCTGCTTCCTTTTGCTTGTAATACGTGTACCCGCCCGGATACATCCGCAACTCGCCGCCCGGTTCGTAGACGAAGCACTTGTCCGCGAGGCGATCGACGAAGAAGCGGTCGTGCGAGACGAAGATGATCGCGCCCGTGAAATCATCAATGAACGATTCCAATACCGCCATCGTCTCGAGGTCGAGATCATTCGTCGGCTCGTCCAAGAGCAGCACGTTCGGCGACTCCATGAGGATGCGCAGGAGGTACAAGCGGCGCTTTTCGCCGCCCGACAACCGCGCGATCGGCGTCCATTGGAGGTTGCCGGGAAAAAGGAAGCGTTCCATGAGCTGCGACGCGGAAATCGTCGTGCCATCGGCCAGCGTGATCGTGCGCGCGGCCTCCTGGATGTACTCGATGGCGCGCAGGCGTTCGTCCATATCGACGGACTTCTGCATGAAGTAGCCGATCTTGACGGTCTGCCCGCGCTTCACCGTGCCGCTCGTTGGTGCGAGTCGCCCGGCGATGAGATTGAGGAGCGTCGTCTTTCCCGTGCCGTTGCGGCCGAGGATGGCGACGCGGTCGTGGCGCAGGACGGTGTACGTGAAGTCCTTGACGATCGTCTCGCCACCCGCTTCGTAATGCACGTGGTCGAGCTCGATGACCGTGCGTCCGAGGCGGCTGCCCGCGAGGCCGATCTCCACGGTGCTGCGGTCGAGGTCCGGCGTCTGCGCCTTCACCTGCTCATAGCGCTCGATGCGCGCTTTCTGCTTCGTCGAGCGCGCCTGCGCGCCGCGCCGCAGCCACTTGAGCTCATTGCGGAGAAAGTTCTGCCGTTTCGCCTCGCTCGCCTGCTCACGCTCGATGCGCGCGGCCTTTTGCTCGAGGAACGCGGAATAGTTGCCCGTGTACGTGTACGACTTGCCCTTGTCGAGCTCGAGGATCTTCGTCGCTACGTGGTCGAGGAAATAGCGGTCATGCGTGACGAGCAGCAGCGCCCCCTTGCGGCCCGCGAGATACGCCTCGAGCCAAGCGATCGTCTCGCTGTCGAGATGGTTCGTCGGCTCGTCCAAGAGCAGCAGGTCGCACGGCTGCACGAGCGCCGTCGCGAGCGCGAGGCGCTTCTGCTGGCCGCCCGAGAGCGTGCCGACGGGCGCGGCGAAATCCGTGATGCCGAGCTGCGTCAACACCGTCTTCGCCTCGCTCTCAAGCTGCCAGCCGCCCGCCGCATCGATGGCCTCCGAAGAGTGCGCAAGTGCCTGTTGCACCTTCGCATCGTCCGGCGCATCCTCTGCGGCGCGCAGCGCAAGCTCGTAGTCGCGGAGCGCGCGCATCAAGGGCGACGTGCCGCGGAAGACTTCCATGAGCACGGTGTTCTCCGGCGCAAACGATTTATCCTGCGCCAGCACCTCGATGCGAAGCCCACGCATCTCGACGCGCGTGCCGTCATCGACAGGCGTGCGGCCAGCCACGGCATTCAAAAACGTGCTCTTGCCCGTGCCATTCACGCCGACGATGCCGATGCGGTCGCCCGCGTCAATCGCGAGGTCCACGCCGTCAAACAGCGTCTTCTCGCCATAGCTTTTCGTGTAGTGTTCGAGCGTCAGGATCATAAATCGTTCGCCTTTCAAAATCAGAAAAGGCTCCCCCCCTGGGGGAGCTGGCGCGCGTAGCGCGACTGAGAGGGTAACGGCGTAACAAAATCGCACGACTTTTGTTAAAATCGCGAAAAATCAACAGCCGCTACCCTCTCCGCCTCGCATTCGCTCGGCACCTCCCCCAAAGGGGGAGGCGTAAAAACCGTGCCAGAGTACTTTTCTTTCTCTCATTATAACTTGTTTCAACGGAAAAGGATAGAGTTTCATAAAAATTTCCGTTTTGGGACGATATTACAAAAACCGTCTTTTGTTCAGTCTTCTCTCATATCCACAATCTCATCATGTTCTTCTTGCAAATCTCCCGCCCGGTGGATCAGCACGCGCGTGATGCGGACGCCGTCGACTTCTTCGACGTAGAACGTGTGGCCGCCATACGCCGCCATCTGGCCGATGCGCGGCTCCGTGCCGAACTCGTCATAGAGCCAGCCGCCGACGCTGTCCACGTCCACATCGTCGATGTCAATTTCCAAAATATCTTCGAGCTCTTCGAGCAGCATTTTCGCATCGACGGAAAAAATGCGCTCACCGCGCTGCTCGGCGGTCGGGCGTTCTTCGTCGAACTCGTCCTGGATGTCGCCGACGATTTCCTCGACGATGTCTTCGAGCGTGACCATGCCGGCCGTGCCGCCGTATTCATCGACGACGATCGCCATCTGCGCGCGCTTTTTCTGCATCGTTTTGAGGAGCACGGAGACATCCATGCTGTCCGGCACGACGAGCGCCTTGCGCACGAGGCGGCGCAGATTGATGCGGCGCCCCGGCGTCGTGTAGAGCGTCTTCATGAGGTCTTTGACATGGATGAAACCGACGATGTGATCCTTGTCCTCTTTGCAGAGCGGATAGCGCGTGAGCTGCTCCTCGAATACGACGTGGAGATTCGTGTCGAGGTCATCTTCGAGATACAGGCAGACCATGTCCGTGCGCGGCGTCATGATTTCGCGGACGTTGAGGTCGGTGAAATCAAAAACGTTGTCGACGAAGTCCGCCTCCGTGTCATCGATGAGGCCCTGCTTGTAGCTTTCTTCCATGAGCAGGCGGATTTCTTCTTCCGTGTGCGCTTCCTCGCCTTCGCCGGCGGCCTCGAAGCCCATGCGCTCCGCGACCCAGTTCGCGACGTGATTGAGCAGCCAGACGAACGGATACATGACGCGCTCGAAAATGAGCATGGGCAGCGCGACAGCCAGCACGATCTTCTCGACGTTCTGGATAGCCATGGTCTTCGGCGTGAGCTCGCCGAGCACGATGTGGCCGCCCGTGATGATGGCGAACGCCAAAGCGAGCGAAATCGTATGGCCGACGGTATCATCGAGCCCAGCCAGCCGCGTCAGCGGCAGGATGAGCGTCGCGACAAACGGTTCGCCGACCCAGCCGAGGCCGAGCGACGCGAGCGTGATGCCGAGCTGCGTGACGGAGAGCGACGTGTCGAGATGATCCGTGAGCTTCTTTGCATACGCCGCCCGCTTGTTCCCCGCCTCGATGAGCGTCTCGAGGCGCGACGGACGGATCTTCACGACGGAAAATTCCGCCGCGACGAAGAAGCCATTCATGAAGATGAGGAAGAAAACGAGGAAAAGTTGCAAGAGGATCGGAACGATGTCCATAAATGAAACGTGCTCCTTTATTTCTTTCTGCGCGGCATCGCTAGTCTGCTGAATTCGATGCCGAGCGCTTTCGATAATTTATCAAGCTTCAAAGATTCTTTCGTGTCCGTGAGCGTGATGACACGCCCGGTCTTTCCTGCGCGTCCCGTGCGACCGGCGCGATGCAGATATGTTTTGGCATCTTCCGGCAGGTCGAGGTTGAAGACGGTATCGACATCTGCGATGTCGAGGCCGCGCGCCGCGAGGTCGGTCGAAAGCAGGAGCGTCGTCTTGCCCGTGCGGAAATCTTGGAGCGCTTTCGCACGCGCCTGCTTGCCCTGCTGCCCGAGCAGCGCCGCAACGCGGATGCCTTCGTAGCTGAGTTTTTCGAGCGTGCGGACGGCATCAAATGTCTTGTTGATGAAGACGATGCCGCGCTCGACGCCGAGGCGCCGCGTGAGCTTGCGGATCTCGGCGATCTTCTCGCGGAACGGCGTCATGACGTAGATGTGCTCGACCGCCTGCTCGGCCGCTGGATTCTCTTTGACGCGGACGACCTCGGGCTGGTCGAGGAACGACGCACGCTCCAACGCTTTTTTCGGCGCTGTCGCAGAAAACATCGCGTATTGGATCGGCTGCTCGCCGCGCGCCCGGCGCACGAGGTTCACAAAATCCGCCGTGTTCTTCATGTTCTGATCGTCAAGCAGGCGGTCAAATTCGTCGAGCACGAGGAAACTCACGTCCTGGAGCTTCAGCTTGCCCTTGTGCGCGAGCTCGATCAGACGGCCTGGGGAGCCTGCGAGGAGTTGCGGCTTCTTCTTGAGCTTGTCGATCTGCCGCTGGATATTCGCGCCGCCGATAAGGCCGAGGATGCGCACGGGAATGTCAGCGGCCTCCGCAAGCTCCTGCGCCGTCCGCGCAATCTGCATCGCGAGCTCATACGTCGGCGCGAGCACGACGGCCTGTGCCTGCGGCTTATCCACATCCACACGCGCAAGCGCCGGCAACAGATACGCCAGCGTCTTCCCCGTCCCCGTCGGCGCCTGCCCGATGAGATTCGCGCCCGCGAGAAGCTTCGGGATCGCCTGCTCTTGGATTGGCAACGGCTCCGTCACGCCTTGCGCGGCGAGGGCGTTGGTAAGCGCCTTTGAACGTTCGCCAAAATTCATATCGTTAAAACTTATCATAAAGTATCTCCTTGCTATTACCGAAAGTAACGCTTTCAGAAGCCTCTCCCTCCGGGATAAGCAGACGCAAGGCGCTTCAACGCCTATGCGGTCGCTTATGCCGCTTGCGGCGGAGGGTATAAGGGCGCGAAAGCCAAGCTATATGCCAAGATATTTCGAAGCATCTCATAGTATGGACTGCTTTGAAGTTACGAGAATCTCGCTTTGCTCTCGTATCCATGTACCCTTTCCACCGCTTCGCGGTCCCCCTTCCCCTGAGGGGAAGGCTGCTGTGTATGTTACGTTCGCAACAGTTCTTCGATTTGTGCGTTATACTTACTCTAGCACTGGTTTCCCATCTGCATCATCAAATGTCGCTGTGCAGTTCGGATAGTTGCTGCACCCCCAGAATTCCCCGTTCTTTCCGCGCACTTTGCGCAGATGCCCCTTCCCGCAACGCGGGCAAATGATCCACTTTCCGCCGTTACCCTCTGCATTTTCTTGTTCTGCGCCCATCTTTTCCAGCGGGCTGGCGGAGTATTTCGGCTTATCGCCCCAGTTCTTCCACGGCTTCGGCACATAGGGCTCTGGCGGGCCGAACAGCGTGTTGAGCTCGTCCCAATCCGCTGCGCTCGGCTGGTTGCTTGAGCTGTTGTCCGCATAAGCAACGCGCGTCGGTGCAAATTCCGTGGTGCCGCTTCCTGCTTCTTGTGAACGCGGTGCACTCCAACGGCGACTGTTGCCGCCCGCGGAACGTGAGGATGCGTTTGGCGCAGTGCTGAATCCTCCGCCCGCCGCGCGATTTTTCGCCTCGTCCATGTCCGGCTTGCCGTCTTTGTCATTCGTCGTGAGCCGGCATTTCGGATAGTTGCTGCACCCCCAGAACACGCCGTTCTTGCCCTTGCGCTGCACGAGCACGCCTTGCTTGCATCTTGGGCAGATGTAGTCGCCATGGACTTCCATCTTGACGTCCCATGCCTTTTCGCAGAGCTTTTTCGTGAACGCGATCTGCCCTTGCAAGAACTCGTCAAGCGTGCCGTCGCCTTCGGACATGGAGTGCAGGCGGTCTTCCCAGATCGCCGTCGAGTCGGGATACGTCATCTCATCAGGCAGCGCATCGACGAGGAGATACGCGGACTGTGTCGGGATCAGGTATTTCTTCTTGCCCTGCGGATGCAAAAATTTTCGCTTGATGAGGTCGTCAATGATTGTCGCACGCGTCGCTTCCGTGCCGATGCCGTAGACATCCTTGAGCTGCTTTTTCGCGTCGGGATTCTTGACGTACTTGTGGATTTCCTTCATGCCCGCGAGGAGCGTCGCCGGCGTGAAACGCGTCGGCGGCTTCGTCACGGACTTCTTCAATTCGCCTTGCGTATATTCGACGGAATCATTCTTTTTCATGACGGGAAGCGTTTCGTTCTCGTCCTCGCCGCGCTTGTCACTGTCGCTTTCGTCGCCGTTGCCTTCGTCGTTGTTTTCATCCGTAATAACTTTTCGCTTCGCCTGGTACATAATCTTCCAGCCTGGGGCGCGTTCCGTGCGGCCGCTGGCTGTGAAAAGTTCATCCTTGTACGTGACTTCGACCTTTGTCTGGTCGTAGACGTGCGGCGGGTAAAATTGAGCGATGTAGCCGCGCGCGATGAGTTCGTAGAGATTGCGTTCGGTCGCGAGCAACTTCTCGGGATTCACGCGCACGGTCGTCGGGATGATCGCGTGATGCGCGGAAATCTTCTTGTCGTTCCAAGCACGGCTCTTGATTTTCAGATCCGCGCCAGACGCCCAGGCAGCGATTGACGTGTCGGTTGCAGCACTGAGATTCGCGAGGATGGTCTTCGCGTCACCGAACTGGTTCGTCGGCAGATATTCGCAATCCGAGCGCGGATATGTCGTGAGCTTTTTCTCGTAGAGCTTCTGCGCCGTGTCGAGCACGAGCTGCGGCTCATAGCCAAAGCGCTTGCCCGCGAGCACCTGCAGGCTCGACAGCGAAAACGGCAATGGCGCGGGCTCTTGCTTCTTCTGCTTCTGATAGCCCGTGATCTTGCCCGTGCGCGGCGCTTCGGAAAGCCCGCGCAACTTCGCTTCCGCTACGTTTTTATCGACGAGGCGGTTCTCGCTGTCGAGGCCGGCCATCGTGTCCTTCGGTTTCCATTCGGCCACAAACGAACCGTTCGTGTGCTCGAATGTCGCCCGCAAGTGATAGTAATCCACGGGCTTGAAGTTCTCGATCTCGCGTTCCCTGCGCACGACAAGCGCAAGCGTCGGCGTCTTCACGCGGCCGATGGGCAGCACGAGGCGGTCATGCCCTGCCCGCCGTGCCGCGAGCGTATAGGCGCGCGAGAGGTTCATGCCAATGAGCCAATCCGCGCGGGCGCGCGCGAGCGCTGACTGCTTGAGATTCCAAAAATCGCTGTTCGGCCCCAGGTGCGCATTCGCCGCTTTGATGCTCTTCTCGTCAAGCGCGTTCAGGAGAATGCGCTGCACAGGCTTCTGGTTGCCGAGGTAATCGAGCACCTCGTCGACGAGCAATTGTCCCTCGCGATCCGGGTCGCCTGCGTGCACGATGTCCGTGGCCTTTTCGATGAGCCCTTTCACAATGCCGAACTGTTTCGCGCTGTCCTTTGCGACATAGAGCCGCCACTCCTGCGGGATGATGGGGAGGTCTTCGGCGCGCCACCTCTTGTAGCGCGCATCGTATTCATCCGGCTCCGCCTGCCGCAGAATATGGCCGAACAGCCACGTCACGACACCGTCCTGCGTCACGAGATACCCGTCATGCCGCTGCACCGGTCCCTTCAGACACTTCGCAATCTCACGCCCCATGCTCGGCTTCTCGGCGATATACAAACGCAAAAAACATCCACCTCTGTCACGTGATCTCAGAAAACTTCCTTTCATTCTATCATACGGAGCAAATCCATGCTATAATTTCCACAGGGAAATATGCTGAAAAACGAAACGGGGGTTCTCTATGCTCATCCGCATCGATCAGGATTTTCACGAGCACCTGACGGACACGGAAAAGACCGTCATCAGCTTTCTCAACAGCAACGTCGATAAAATTTCGACGATGTCAATCAGCGACGTCGCCGAGCAGACGTTCTCGTCGCCGGCGACGGTGTCGCGCACGATCAAGAAATGCGGCATCTCCGGCTTTGCCGAGCTGCGGTATCTCATCGCAAAAGAGAGCAAAGAGGAACGTGAGGACGTCAGCGTCAACGAAATCTTCAACAAATCCATGCTCGAAGTCACGAACACGATCGACCATCTTTCCATCGACACGGTGCTCGCGGCTGTGAAGGAAATCCGCAGCGCCGACCGCGTCTATCTCTTGTCGCGCGGCCTGTCGCAGCTCGTCGCGCAAGAATTCGCGCTGAAGCTGCAGATCCTCGGCTTCAACATCTTCGAGGACAGCGATCCGCTCATCATGCAGGAGATCACGAGCCATGTAAAGAAAAAAGAGCTCGTCATCATCTTTTCCCTGTCGGGAAAGACGCCGGAGCTCTTGCATGCTGCTGAGAATGCCGCATCGCTCGGCGCGCGCATCATCACGATTACGTGCGGCGGGCCGAACGCGCCGCTCGCGCGCATCGCGCACCTCGCCGTCTACGGCTACAAGCACAGCCACGTCTCCATCAAGAGCGTCGACGCCACGAGCCGCTTCCCGCTCTACGTCATCAGCCGCATCCTCATCGACTACATCACGAAGCAGATGAGCGAGGAGGAAGAAAAGGCGGAACGCACGAAAGAAGCGAAACGGAAAGCGCGGTACTTCTGATTTTTTTGCACGCGAAAACAGCGCGTCATCCGCATGGGGGATTGCGGATGACGCGCTGTTTTCGTGTTCACACTTCTGAGATTTCAATCTGCGGCAGCAGTTCTTCGACGACTTCCCGCCGCACGAACCCGCTTTCCTCTTCCATCGCGTTCGCCGTGCCGCAAGCAGCGGCGAGGCGCAGGGCTTCTTGGGGGGACTTGCCCTGCGCGAGCGCCGTCGCGTAGCCGCCGACGAAGCTGTCGCCCGAGCCGACGGGATTCTTGCACGCGATGCGGGGGACATGCACGCGATAAGATTTCCCGTCGGCCACGGCGAGCGAGCCGTCGGCACCGAGCGAGACGCAGGCAAAGGGAATGCCCGCGTCGGCGAACGCGCGCGTCTCGCGCACCGCATCGCTCTCGCTCGTGACCGTGCGGCCGGTCAAGGCCTCGATCTCGTCCTTGTTCGGCTTGATGAAATCTGGCTTGGCAGGCAGCGCTTTTTCCAGCGCTTCACCGCTCGTGTCGAGGAGGAAAGGAATCCCATGCGCATGGGCCTCCTCGATCAGCTCGCGGTAGATGGCCTTCGGCACGCCGCGCGGGACGCTGCCGGAGGCCACGACGACATCGGCGTCCGCGAGGAGCGCCGTGTAGCGCGCACGGAAATCCGCGAGCTCCTCCGCCGTGACTGTCGGGCCCGGCTCGAGGATCTCCGTCTGCGCGCCGTCGTCCGTGAGGATGGCGAGGCAGGAGCGCGTCTCGCCCGCGACATGCGTGAAGTCGCCTTTGAGGCCTTTCGCCGCCATGCGTTCCTCGATGAACTCGCCGGCCTTGCCGCCGACGAAGCCCGACGTCACGACATCCGCGCCGAGCGCGTGCGCGACGTTCGCGACGTGCAGCCCCTTGCCGCCCGCCGTGTTCTGCACAGAATCCGCGCGCACGACCTCGCCCTTCGCGAAATCTTTGAGCGCGTAGCGCTTGTCGACGGACGCGTTTAAGTTTAATACGAGAATCAATCGGATCACTCCTCAAAATACGCCTCCCCCTCTGGGGGAGGTGGCCCCGAAGGGGTCGGAGAGGGTACTTGGATGTGATAGCAAAACAACATTCACTCAGTTTTGCAGCAGTTCATACTACAATGGGCTGCGAAGCAAATCAATCGATTGATCATACTCGCACCCGATTACCCTCTCCGCCTCGCATCCGCTCGGCACCTCCCCCAGAGGGGGAGGCGTAAATGGTGGGTCATGCGCGGTTCGCGCTCTTGCAGACTTCAATCTTATGACGCACGACGGCGGCCATCGCTTCTTTGCCCGGCGTCATGTACTTGCGCGGATCGTTCGCTTCCGGATGCTCTTTGAAGAACGCCTTCACGGCATTGGCGAACGGAATCTTGAGATCCGTCGCGATGTTGACCTTCGTGATGCCGAGATCGATGGCGTGCTGCACCATTTCATCCGGCACATCGGACGCGCCGTGGAGCACGAGCGGGATGTCGACGCGCGCGCGGATTTCCTTCAGGCGGTCGAAATCAAGATGGGGCGTGCCCTTGTAGAGGCCGTGCGCCGTGCCGATGGCGACGGCAAGGCTGTCGATGCCCGTCTCCGCTGCGTAGCAGACGGCGTCTTCGGGGTTCGTGTACGCTTTTTCCGCGTCCGTCGTCACGACGTTGTCTTCCTGCCCGACGAGGCGGCCGAGCTCCGCCTCGACCGTCGCGTGGCACGTATGCGCAAATTCCACGACCCGCTGCACTTTCTTCACATTCTCCGTGTATGGCAGCTTCGACGCGTCGATCATGACGCTGCGGCAGCCGGCCGCGATCGTGTCCTCGATGTCCGCGACATCTTCGTGATGATCGAGGTGGAAGCTCATCGGGATGTCGTATTTTTCCATCGCCGTGCCGACGAGCGCGATGAGGTAATCCTTGCCCGCGTACGCGACCGTCGACGGGGTCGCCGCGATGATGACCGGCGAATGCAGTTCTGCGGCCGTCTCGACGACGGTCGAGAGCGTCTCGAGGTTGTGGATGTTGAACGCAGGGACGGCGTAGTGGCGCTTCTGCGCATCGAGCAGCATGTCTTTCGTGTTGTGGAGTTTCATGAGGGATCGTCCTTTCTATGTGAATGGGTTCTTTGTTCTTTCTGTGTTCATTATAGAGAACATGACGGACGGTTTGTTTTCATGTTTGGAAAGGATTTTCAAACAAAGGAGCTGTTGCATTTACTGGAACGGTTTCATAAGAATGCCGATCGTAATGCTTACAGCAGGCTCTCCCCCTGGGAAAAGCAGACGCAAGGCGCTTTAGCGCCTATGCGGTCGCTTTATCCTTTAGGTAGAGCTGGCGCGCGTAGCGCGACTGAGAGGGTACGAGGGTGCGATTTTGGACAAATACAAAAGCACCTTCATAGCATCGTGTATGAACTCATACAACTTAATGCTATGAAAGTGCTCTCTATTTGTTTGGCTATCGCACCAAAGTACCCTCTCCACCGCTAACGCGGTCCCCCTCTCCCAGAGGGAGAGGCTGCTGTATTGCTACGTTCAGCAACAGACGCATACAACATCCGTTTCGCACGTGTGGCAATCTCCTGCCGGAGGAGTTACGTTCGGCAACAGCTCGTCAGTCTTGCTTATAGAACTCGAAGTTGTCGACCGAGCCCCAGCAGCCGGGGGCGGCTTTCATCGTGACGCCGATCGTGGCTTTGCCATCTTTCACTTCGACATCGGAAATCGTGAACGTATGCCACTCGTTCCATTTCGTGTCCGTGATGGGCGTCGTCTTGCGCTCGCCATTCGTCTCGATGAAGAGGTCGTAGCTCTGCTCGCCGCCGCCGCCCTGCGTCTGGACGGAGACGGTGTAGAGGCCGTCCTCGAGGCCGTCGAACGACTGGCTCGCCGTGAAGCCGAACGCCTTGTCGGCCCAGTAGTGCATCGCACCCTGGCCGAGCGCGTCGCCAGCTTTTGAGACGGCGTTCACGGCACTCGCGTCGCCCGTGATCGTCCAGCCGTCGAGGTTCACGTTCTCGAAGTCCGGATTCTTGACGAGGTTCGTCTTCTTGATGACCGTGACCGCGCCTTTCACAATGTGCGCTTCGCCGTCGACCGTGACCGAGCCCTGTACCGGGTACGTACCCGTCGCGTCAAAGACCGGCGCAGCGTCGTTCCACGCAATCGGCAGATTTTCCGCATGGTCGTCGGAGAACGTCACGCGCACCTTCTCGGGCAGCGCGATCGGCGCGCCGACGCCGCCCGTCGCCTCGACGTCGTCAACTTCTTTGAACGTCGGCGTAATCGTCGGGAGGCTCTGGTCGCTGACATCCTTGTAGACGTCCCACGACTCGAGCGCGCGGCCTCCCTTGTCGAACATGCAGAGGTTGTCCCACTCGTTGCCTTCGCCGGTCTTCCAGCCTGCACCTTTCACCGGGTACCAGTCCGGTTCCCAATAGAAGATACCTGTGCCGCGGCCGTCCGGGACGTTTGCGAGGCGCTCCATGACGGCGCGCAGGCCCGTCGCCTGCCCCTGCACCGTCGAGCGGAAGCCGCCGATGCGCTCCGCTTTTTCATCGTACGGGTTCTTCATGTCGTCGAAGTTCTCGTTCGTGTAGCCGAACGCCGTCTCGACAACGATGACATCTTTGTCGTAGCGTGCGGAAATGTCATCAAGATTCTGCTGGAGCTGGTCGAGCGTCCCATGCCAAAACGGATAGTAGCTGAGGCCGATGATGTCAAAATCCTTGACGCCGTTCCGTTCGATGGAATCGAAGAAGCTGCGGTACAGCGCATTGTCGCCGCCGTCCGGCAGATGCACCATGAGCTTGATGCTGTGGTCGGGGTCGTTATCGCGCACGGCCTTGAGTCCGGCGTTCAGGAGCTCGGAGAACGCCTTGTCGCCGTCATTCGACGGCAGCTTGCCGATCGGCCAGAGCATGCCGGACTTCACTTCGTTGCCGATCTGGATCATCTCAGGCTCCGCGCCTGCGGCCTGGAAATCTTTCACGACCTTCGTCGTGTAGTCATAGACATCTTTCACAAGCTGCTTCTTGTCGTGGTTCGCCCACGCCTTCGGCGTGATCTGCTTGCCGGGGTCGGCCCACCAATCGCTGTAGTGGAAATCGACGAGGACTTTCATGCCGAGCGCATGGGCGCGCTTCGTCAGTTCGAGCGCGCGCGCCTCGTCCGTATTGCCGCCGCCGCCTGGGCCGGCTTTCGGATCGTTCCAGATGCGGACACGAATCCAATTGATGCCGTGGTTCTTCATGATCTGGAGCTCATCCATCTGCGTGCCATCGACATCATAGAACTTCGCGCCGAGCGATTCCATCTCCGGCAGCATCGAGACGTCCGCGCCTTTGATGAAGTTTTCGGAAAGATTCGGGATCGGATTGACCTGCACGGCAGCGTCCGCCGTCGGTGAAAGCGCCATCGCGCCAGCGGCGAGCGCCGTGAGGATCAAAGATGTCAGCGTTTTCTTTTTCATGAAACGTTCCCCTCTGCTCAGAAGCAGTACGACAGCGCCACATAGCCCGTCGGATCGTACTTCGAGAAGCCCGCATAGTTCTTGTCATACGGTTTCAGCCAGTAGCACGTTGCTTCGAGGTTCACGTTGTCCGCGAGCATGCGGCCCATGCCGATGCCAAAGCCGCGCGAACCGTTGCCATTGATAGCGTCGCTGCCCGCGATGTTCAGGCGGTGCGGCCATGCCACGGATTCGATCGAGCCGCCGCCGAGCGCGAAGTACTCGCCGTAAATCTGGAATGTGCCGTTCTTCACCCAATACCCTTCTGGGCTGCCGTACGTCACGCGCGTCCAGAAGCCGCTCTTGTCGCGCATGCAGCCGGCGTTGTTGCGCACGTACTCCGCGATGAGATTCCAGCGCGGCGCGAACTGCGTGTTGAAACCGAGCGCGTACTGATTGAAATGGTAATCATCCACGACCGGCTCGTCATAGACATTCACCGTCGTGTTGCCCGTGTTGTCCGTGTTCGTGTGCAGGAACGCTGCCGTGAGCTGCGTCGCCTTGCTCGTCTGGACTTTCAAGTTGCCGAACGCCGTCCAGATGTTGCTGTTCTGCCAGCCCTCGGCGGAAATATCGCCATAGCCGAGCATGAGGTTCGTCTTCGGGCCGAACTGGTGCTCGACATAGAAGCCGTCGACCGGATTCTCCCAATACAAGAGACCCTGACCGAGGCTGATCTGCGTGCGGCCGACGGACGTCGTCGTGCCGGCATTGTGCCAGTTCAGGCTCATCTTGTCGAGATGGAACGAATCCTGGTTGTTATAGCTGTTGTTCCAATTGTTGAGGTTGCGGTTCTCGCTGCCCCAGCCATTGTGCTTGCCGCTTTTGTCATCGTATTTGAGGCGGCCATCGACCGTGAGATTTTTCGCGGGCTCGCCATAGATGCCGAGGCGCACGCGCTTTTCAAAGTGATGGACGCCCGAGCTGCCACTGTTGTCATGGCCGCTCATGTCTTTGTTCGCGAAATAACGGAGACGCGCATCGCCGTACATCTTGAAGCTCGACTGCTTGGCCTTAAGATCCTTCACATCGCTCTCTACAGCGGTGAGACGGACCTCCATGTCTTTGAGTTCCTGCGCGTATTCGCGCTCGAGCTTGTTGATGACGCCCTTGTCCTTGAGGTCGGCCGTGCCGTATTTTTCAGCGGCTTTCGCGACAATCTCCGCCATCTCGTAGCGGTTCATGAGCTTATCGCCCTGGAACGTGCCGTCGCCGTAGCCTTCGATGACGCCGTCGCGGGCGAGCATCTCGATCGCGTCATACGACCAGTGATCGGCCGGGACGTCGTTGAACGGGTTCGATGCCGCAAACGCCGTCGTCGCAGAGAATGTCGTGGCAGCGAGTACCGCTGCGACAAGTGCTTTCTTTTTCATTCGTGTTTCCTCCTAGTGTTCCCCTGAAAATCATGTGACTATTGGAAAAAAATATAGAAAAAGCAAGCATCGCGTGTCGCCATGTTTCCAGCTGGTGCTTGCTTGTTCTATTGTATGGATTTATCGTGTTTCAGCGACTCAATTCGCCATGAGCGCGAGGGCGAAGTCGAGGGCTTTGTCCGGGTCGCGCGTCAGGCCGACATACTCGCGGCCGCTCGTCGTGGCGCTCTTGACGCCCTTCTCGTCGCAGTCGTGCTTGAGCTCGTCGTACATCGAGGCCATCTGCGGCGCGAGGACGATGAGGTCGTAGTCCGTGATGACGTCTTTGTGCTGGCCATAGGCCATGGCGATGGATTCGACGTTCACGTGGCGCTTCTGGGCGCCTTTCGTGATGGCTTTCGCGAGCATGGAGCTCGTCGCGCCCGAGGCGCAGAGGACGAGGACGCGCTTCTCTTCGCCGTCGCCAGCAGCAGCGGTGTCAGCAGCGACGGCCGGAGCAGCTTCCTTCTTTTCCTCCGGCTCGCCCGCTTCTGCTTTTTCCGCAGCGGCGTAGGCGTCGGCCGGCGTCTCGGCTTCTTCATCATCCGCGGAGATTTCGCCATTGGCGATGGCCGTCTCGCGAGCGACGAGCTGCGTGTCATAGACGCGGAAGAACGGATAGTAGAGGACAGCGTCGACGATGAGGAGCAGCGGTGCGAGGATGAAGGCGAGCTTCGCGAAGCCCGTGGCGATGACGAGGCCGATCGGAGCTGGCGTCGTCCACGGCAGGATGTAGATGAAGGCGTTCATGCCGAGGTTATCGACGAAGAATTTGAAAATCCAGACGTTCGCGATCGGTGCCGCGATGAACGGGAAGAACAGGACCGGATTGAGGACGATCGGCGCGCCGAAGAGGATCGGCTCGTTGACGGCGAAGCAGACCGGGATGATGGAGGCGCGGCCGACCGCTTTGAGCTGTGCCGACTTTGCGAGGAACGCGCACATCGCACAGAACATGAGCGTTGCGCCCGTGCCGCCGATCGTGGCGACGAAGTAAGAGGTCGGATGCGTGAGGATGTTCGTCGCATGGCCGCCGGCCGTGACGATCTGGAGGTTCGCTTCGATGTTTGCGATGTAGATGGCGGTGACCGCTGGCTCGACGATGGACGGGCCGTGGATGCCGACGAACCAGAACATGGCCATGGCGCCGTAGATGATCGCGATGCCGATGTAGCCATCCGCCGCGACGAAGAGCGGCTTGAAGAACTCGAGGATCCAAGCGGAGAACAGCATGCCCGTCGCGTTCTTGAAGACGATCGAGCCGAGCCAGAAGAGGAAGACCGCTGCAGAGAGAGGAATGAGGTCAGCAAACGTTTGCGCGATGAAGTGCGGGACTTCGTCCGGCAGCTTGATCGTGATGTCGCGGCTGACGAAGAACTTGTAGATGTTCGGGACGAGGAACGCGACGACGAACGCGGAGAGCAGGCCTTTCGAGCCCATGAAGTCTGCAGACCAGCCGCCTTTGATCGGCTCGACGGCCAGCAGGAGCAGGCAGATGATCGAGACGATCATGACGGACGTGTCATTGATCTGGCGGAGCTTCGGCAGCTTGTGGTTGATGCTGCCCGTCAGGCTCTTCGCGATGGTCGCGACCATGAGGAGCGAGAGGATGCCCATGGAGCCGTTGTAGGCGAGCCAGAGGACGCTACTGATATCATCCGGCCATTTGTAGCCGAAGATTTCCGGCACGCAGGCGACGAGGATGAAGAGCGAGGAGAAGAGGATGACCGGGATGCAGCTGACGAAGCCGTCGCGGATCGCCCTCAGGTACGGGTTGTTGGAAACCTTTTCGAAGAATGGCTTCATGGTTTCCACGAGCTTGATAAGCTTTTCCATTCTGTTTCCCTTCCTTTGAGGTGTGGTGGACTTGGAACGTTTTGAATGAGTACTTTGGATTGATGTGGAGGTCAATCATGATTGCGTTCGCCGGGTGTTCGCTTTCCGTGCTTTCCCTTTGATGATTTCATTATACTTTATCGCCATTCCATATTGTTTTCATAGTTTGAAAATCTTTTCATGAAATGTACCAGCATTTTCAAGCCTCCCCCTCTGGGGGAGGTGCCGAGCGCATGCGAGGCGGATAAGCAGACGCACGGCGCTTTAGCGCCGATGCGGTCGCTTATGCAGCTTGCTGCGGAGGGTAACGCATAAACGGATTCTGTATCCTTATCAAAAGGAATGTGAATCTCGTTACGGCGTTACCCTCTCCGCCCCTTCGGGGCACCTCCCCCAAAGGGGGAGGCCTAGTATGTGGGAACTCAATATTTTACTTCTTCGATCGGAACGATCTTTTTCTGCTCACTGCAGAGCTTGTACCAGTACGCGCTCTTTTTCGGGATGCGCTGCTGGGTCTTGTAATCGACGTAGAACAGGCCGTAGCGCTTGTTGTAGCCATTCGACCACGACAGCATGTCCTGGAGGCTCCAGATGTAGTAGCCTTTGACGTTGACGCCTTCGGCGATGGCCTCTTGGATGGCGCGCAGATGTTTCGACACGTAGTCGATGCGCGGCGTGTCGTCGATCTTGCCGTCTACGAGATCATCCTTGTAGCCCATGCCGTTTTCGCTGATGAAAATTTCCTTGTAGTTCGGATAGTCGTGCGCGATGCGGACGAGCTGGTCGTGCATGCCCTGCGGGTAGATCGGCCAGTCCCAATCCGTCGTCGGCACGGCGGGGTTCGAGACGCGCGCGCCGACGCCGTGCAGCGCAAAGACGCTCGTGCCCTTTTCGCCCGTCGAGTTGTTGAAAACCTTGCTCTCGCCGTCCCACGTCTGCAGGAAGTGCGAGGAATAGTAGTTCATTCCGAGGAAGTCGATCTCCTTCGCCGCAACGGCGAAGTCGTCGAAGTCCGACGGCTCCGTGACGAGCGTTCCGTTGTTCTCGCGCAGGATTTCGTTGATGAGAGACATCGTTTCGTCGCTGTATTTGCCGAGGAAGCAGGCGTCGAGCATGAAGCGGTTGCTCATCGCGTCGTCGAGGTCGCGCGCATGGCGGTTCTCCGGCGTATCCGTGATGGGGACTTTGCCCTCGAGCGTGTGGACGATGCCGATCTTGCCCGACAGGCCCATTGTCTTGTAGAGGTGCAGCGCCTTTGCATGCGCGACCATGAGGTTGTGCTCGATCTGGATGGCCTTCGCCATCTGGAACGTCTCGTGCGGCGGGAAATTGCCGGCGATGTAGCCGTTCTGCGCGATGGACCACGGCTCGTTGAACGTCGCCCAACGCTTCACGCGGTCGCCGAATGCTTCGAAGCAGATCTTCGCAAAGTGCACGAACTCCGGGATGATCGCGCGGTTCAGCCAGCCGCCCGCATGGAAGAACGGCAGCGGCGTATCGAAATGATGCAGCGTGACGAACGGCTCGACACCGTGCGCAAGGCACGTGTCAATCAATTTATTGTAGTAGTCGATGCCCTTCTGGTTGACCGCGCCTTTGCCCTCAGGCAGGATGCGCGTCCACGAGATCGAGATGCGGATGCCCGTGACGCCGAACTGCTCGCAGAGCGCGAGGTCTTCGGGATATTTATGGTAGAAATCGCTCGCGGGGTCGGCCGTGAAACGGCTGCCGGGGCGGTGCATGTCCTCGTCCCACGTGCACGGGCCGCGGCCGTCTTCCGTCGTCGCGCCCTCGACCTGGTACGCCGCCGTCGCGCCGCCGAAGACGAACTCCGCCGGGAATTTATTTTCGGCCGCCATGTTATTTCCCTGCTTTCTTCTTCATCGCTTTCAGCATGCGCTTGTCCATGTCGGAAAGCAACATCGCCGTCATGAGGTGATCCTGCGCGTGGACGGTCAAAAAGCCGATCTCGAGCGACTCGCCGGCCGCTTCCTTCGTGATGAGCTCCGTCTGCTGGTTGTGCGCGTCGAGGATGAGGTCGTCGCCCTCTTTGATGAGCGCTTCGGCCTTGTCGAACTC
>Ga0256404_1001529_pt1 | contig 55249 bp, 54 predicted proteins | sample RumenRJG_01DNA_FD_185990 | JGI IMG/M metagenome (GOLD analysis project Ga0256404, IMG submission 185990) | Bovine rumen microbial communities from Lethbridge, Alberta, Canada - RJG_01 | ecosystem: Host-associated > Mammals > Digestive system > Stomach > Rumen | place: Canada: Alberta | collected... | reverse complement strand
TGGCAAAAAGAAGAGAAATAAGAAATAGTACGGCAGAGTTCCTAATCTTCCAGATTGAGGGAAAGAGTCAGGGCGTAGAGGTGTTCTATAAAGATAAAACCGTATGGTGTACCCAGAAGGCAATGGGTATGTTATTCGACTGTACCTCTGACAATATAAGTGTGCATTTGCAGAACATCTATGATACGGACGAACTAAAAAAGGAGGCAACTACCGAGAAAATTTCGGTAGTTCGACGTGAAGGTAACAGGGATGTTAATCGCACACTCCAGTTCTATAACCTTGATGCTATAATCAGTGTTGGCTATCGTGTGAACAGTATCCGTGCTACACAATTTCGTCAGTGGGCTACCAGTGTTCTTCGCGAATTTGCTATCCGTGGCTACGTGCTCGACAGAAAACGTATGGAGAATGGTACGTTCCTGGATGAGGATTACTTCGAGCACCTGTTGGCGGAAATCAGGGAGATACGTCTCTCTGAGCGTCGTTTCTATCAGAAACTTACAGATATTTATGCCACAGCAATTGACTATAATCGCGATGCGCCTACCACAAGACAGTTTTTCCAAATGATGCAGAACAAGATGCACTATGCCGTTCATGGTCATACGGCTGCAGAACTGATTATGGAACGTGCTGATGCAGAACGAGAGGATATGGGACTGACCACATGGGAGAATGCTTCTGACGGAAAAATCGTGAAGACTGATGTTTCGATAGCCAAGAATTATCTAAAAGAAATGGAGCTGGCAGACATGGGACAGCTGGTAACTGGTGTGCTTGAACTGGCAGAACGAATGGCCAAACGCCACATTCCAATGACAATGGAGGATTGGGCAAAACAGATAGATACGATTTTGGCTGCAGGCAGGAATGAGGTGCTGCAGAATTCTGGACAGGTAACTGCCGAGGAGGCAAAGGAACATGCAGAGACGGAGTTTGAGAAATACCGTATCGTGCAAGACCGTCTGTTCCAAAGCGATTTTGATAGATATCTTGGAGAACTGCCACTTATAGAGGATATTGATAATTCATAAATTCTAATATATAGAGCCACCTTTCGTGAACCAGGGGGGACTGTATCTGTTTTAACAGAGTCACCATTGTGTGGCTCTTTTTTTAGGTGGGCGGGGCAACATTGAGCAATCACCTTACGGGTTGTGCAGTAGATATCCGCTGTATCGGTATCGAACAGGCCTTGCGCTACGCAGCGATATTGCTCGACATCTCAGACCTGAACAACGAGGATTTCGATGAGCTATTGATAGAGCAGAAAGCGCACGTCTATTGGATTCACTTTGCAGTGAAACCGAGCTGTAACCGTAGGCGAACCAATTTTAAGAGGTAAAATTATATAGATATCTCGCCACGAATGCTGCGCTTCATCATCTCACGCACCTTGTCAGGATCGTCGTAGTGAGACTGGAGGAACATCAGTTTGGTGACGGCACTTTCGACCGTTGAGTCGTAACCGCTGACAACGCCGGCTTCCTGAAGATGATAGCCCGTGTCGTAGCGTCCCATCTCGACGGCTCCCTGCATGCACTGGCTGATGTTGACAATGACCTTTCCGTTGCGCGTACCTTCTTTCAGCGCACTGAGCAACCAGGGATTCTGGGGCGCATTGCCTGAACCGAAGGTGCGCATAACGATGCTCTTGAGGTTGGGGGTGTGGATGATGTGGCGTATCAAGTCTTCGCGCACGCCAGGGAACAGCGAGAAGATGATGACGTTATTGTCTAAACGGAAATGGGGAGTCATGGGTTTCGTGAAGTCGGGCTTCAGGATGAGTTCATCGTGATAGATGATGTTGACACCTGCCTCGACCAGATGGGGGAAATTGAACGACTCGAAGGCATTGAACTCCTCAGCACTCTGTTTGGTGGTGCGATTGCCACGCAGCAGATGGCCTCCGAAATAGATGCCTACCTCGGGCACTCGGGCATGACCCGCTTCGTCCTTAGCGGCAGCAATCTCGATGGAGGTGATGAGATTTTCCTTGCCATCGGTGCGAAGCTGTCCGATGGGCAGCTGCGAGCCCGTGAAGATGACGGGCTTGGTGAGATTCTCCAGCATATAGGATAGGGCAGAGGCTGTGTAGGCCATGGTGTCGGTGCCATGCAGCACGACAAAGCCGTCGTACTCATCGTAATGGTCGGCAATGACGTGCGACAGGTCTGTCCATAGGCTGGGTGACATATCGCTGGAATCGATGGGGGGATTGAACTGATAGGTGGCTATGTGGGTGTCGAACTGTTTGAGTTCAGGTACGTTGTTCAGCAGGTGCTCGAAGTCGAAAGGCTCCAGGGCTCCTGTCTGCGGATTGCGGTTCATACCGATGGTTCCGCCGGTATAGATTAGTAGTACTTTACTTTGCATGGGGCAAAGATACGAATAATTTCAATGTTATGCTAACGTTTACGTTAATTTTTCTTCAAAAAAAGGGATTTGTTGCTGATATATGGATTTATTTCGCTACCTTTGCATCCAATTGAGCAATATCTCTAAAACAAAAAACATAATATGATTAAGCAATTTAACGACAAAAACTTCGTGCTCGACAATGAGGTAGCACAGGACCTGTATCACAACCATGCGGCTAAGATGCCTATTATTGACTATCACTGTCACTTGATTCCTGAGATGGTTGCTAACGACCATAAGTTTAAGAGCATCACAGAGTTGTGGCTGGGTGGTGACCACTATAAGTGGCGTGCCATGCGTACCAACGGTGTAGACGAGCGCTTCTGCACCGGTAAGGACACTACAGACTGGGAGAAGTTTGAGAAGTGGGCAGAGACCGTTCCCTACACCCTGCGTAACCCCTTGTATCACTGGACACACCTGGAGCTGAAGACCGCTTTCGGTATCGATAAGATTCTGTCGCCTAAGACCGCTCGTGAGATTTTCGACGAGTGTAACGAGAAGCTGAAGCAGCCTGAGTTCTCTGCTCGTGGACTGATGAAGCACTACAACGTAGAGTGCGTATGTACCACCGACGATCCCGTAGACGACCTGCACAACCACATTGAGTATGCCAAGCATAAGGCTGATGACGACCCCATGATGATTCCTGCATGGCGTCCAGACAAGGCCATGAACATCGACGCTCCGGAGTTTGCTGTATATGTTGACCAGCTGGCTCATGTCAGTGGTGTTGAAATCCGCAAGTTCACCGATATGGTGGATGCCCTGCAGAAGCGCCACGACTTCTTTACCGCCAATGGTTGTAAGTTGTCAGACCACGGTATTGAGGAATTCTATGACGAGGAGTACACTGATTCACAGATTGAGACCATCTTCGAGAAAGCATTGCGTGGCCAGCAGCTCAGTAACTTCGAGGTTCGTCAGTACAAGCACTGCTTCCTGACCGTGATGGCTGAGATGGATGCTGATGCCGACTGGACACAGCAGTTCCACTATGGTGCTATCCGTAATAACAATACCAAGATGCTGAACCAGCTTGGTCCTGACACAGGTTTCGACTCTATCGGTGAGTTCAATACCGCCAAGGCTATGGCTAAGTTCCTGAACAAGTTGAATATGGAAGATAAGCTCACGCGTACCATATTATATACATTGAATCCTTGCGCTAACGAGGTAATCGCTACCATGCTGGGTAACTTCCAGGGTGGTGAGCCTGGCAAGATTCAGTTTGGTTCAGGTTGGTGGTTCAATGACCAGAAGGACGGTATGGAGCGCCAGATGAATGCCCTGTCAGTATTGGGCCTGCTGAGCCGCTTCGTAGGTATGCTGACCGACAGCCGTTCGTTCTTGAGCTATCCACGTCACGAATATTTCCGTCGTATTCTCTGCAATATGCTGGGTAACGACGTAGAGAAGGGCCTGCTGCCCGACGATCGTGAGCTGTTAGGCAAGATGGTTGAAGACATCTCTTACAATAACGCTCGTAGATATTTCAAGTTCTATTAAAAAAAAATTGGCTAACCCTGATTAGGTTAGCCATTTTTTTTGTACTTTTGCAGCCGAAAATAACGTAAGCACAAAAACGTTAAGGTTAATAGTATGTGTGGAATAGTAGGATATATAGGTAAAAAGGAGGCTTATCCCATTTTGATTAAGGGACTCCGCAGACTGGAGTACCGCGGTTATGATTCAGCTGGTGTCGCTTTGATTAACGACGACGGCAGTTTGAATGTATACAAGGCGAAGGGAAAGGTTGATAATCTCTGTGAGTATTGTAGTGACAAGAATGTGAGTGGTACCATCGGTATTGCTCATACCCGCTGGGCTACACATGGTGAGCCATCATCAAGAAATGCCCATCCTCACTATTCGCAAAGTCATAATCTGGCTATTATCCATAATGGTATCATTGAGAACTATGCTGATATCAAGGAGAAACTGAAGGCCAAGGGTATTCAGTTTGTCAGCGATACCGATACGGAGGTGCTGGTTCAGTTGATTGAGTACATCATGGTTAAGAAGAACCTCTCGTTATTGGAGGCTGTTCAGGTGGCCCTCTATCAAGTGATTGGTGCTTACGCTATTGCCGTGATTGACAAGCGTGACCCCGACCAGATAGTAGCTGCCCGTAAGCAGAGTCCGTTGGTAGTGGGTATCGGCAAGGACGAGTTCTTCTTGGGTAGTGATGCCAGTCCTATCGTAGAATACACCGATAAGGTGGTTTATCTGGAGGATGGCAATATCGCCCTGATTCGCCGTGGCGAGGAACTGCACGTGATGAGTATTCTGGGCGAAGAGCAGGAACTGAAGGTTAAGAAAGTAGATTTAGACTTAGGTCAGATAGAGAAAGGTGGTTACGACCACTTCATGCTGAAGGAGATCTTCGAGCAGCCTGAGTGCTTGACCAACTGTATGCGTGGTCGTGTAAATATGGAGGCAGACCATGTGACCCTGTCGGCACTGATAGATTTCCGTCGTCAGATGCTGGAAGCCAAGCGCGTGGTGATTGTTGCCTGTGGAACATCCTGGCATGCCGGACTGATTGGCAAGCAGCTGATAGAGACCTATTGCCGTATTCCAGTAGAGGTGGAGTATGCTTCTGAGTTCAGATATCGTAACCCTGTAGTGGGTAAGGGCGATGTGGTGATAGCTATCTCGCAGAGTGGTGAGACGGCTGACACCTTGGCTGCCGTACAATTGGCTAAGGAGAAGGGCGCCTTCATCTATGGTGTCTGCAATGCCATTGGTAGCAGTATTCCCCGTAACACGGATACAGGTACCTATATTCACGTAGGTCCTGAGATTGGTGTGGCCTCCACGAAGGCATTCACAGGTCAGGTAACGGTGCTCACCATGATTGCTTTGGCGATGGGTGAGGCCAAGGGTACTATTGACCGCGATGAATATCTGCAGGTGGTGAAGGGACTGAGCGAGATTCCTGATAAGATTCGTGAGGTACTGAAGACCAACGAGAAAGTGAAAGACTTGGCACGTACCTTTACCTATGCACATAACTTCCTGTATCTTGGGCGCGGATTCTCCTATCCCGTAGCTTTGGAAGGAGCTTTGAAGCTGAAAGAGATATCCTATATTCATGCGGAGGGTTATCCTGCTGCTGAAATGAAACACGGACCTATCGCACTGATAGACTCTGATATGCCCGTGGTGGTCATTGCCACGCATAACGCAATGTATGAGAAGGTGCTCAGTAACATCCAAGAGATTAAGGCCCGTCAGGGTAGGGTGATAGCACTCGTTTCGAAGGGTGACGAAACCATTTCGAAGATTGCCGATGAGACCATTGAACTACCAGATGTGATGGAATGTCTGGAGCCACTGGTTGCAACCATTCCTCTGCAGCTGTTGGCATATCATGTTGCCGTTTGTAAAGGTAAGAACGTTGACCAACCAAGAAACTTGGCAAAGAGTGTTACTGTTGAATGATATAAAGGGCGGATCGTCAATGACGGTTCGCCCCTTTTTTAGAATATAATAATGGAAGAACTGAAACATGAGTGTGGTGTGGCGATGATTCGCCTGTTGAAGCCACTGGAGTATTACGAGCAGAAGTACGGCACATGGGCCTACGGACTGAATAAACTCTATCTGATGATGGAGAAACAGCACAACCGTGGACAGGAGGGTGCTGGTATTGCCAGCGTCAAGTTAGGTACTGAGCCTGGGCATGAATACATGTTCCGCGAAAAAGCTGAAGGGAAAGACGCTATCACGGAAATCTTCTCGCGCGTCAATCGTGACTTTACAGGTGAACTCTATATGGGTCATCTCCGCTATTCCACGACAGGAAAGTCTGGACTGACATACGTTCATCCTTTCCTGCGCCGCAACAACTGGAAAGCCAAGAACCTTTGTCTGTGTGGCAACTTCAATATGACCAATATCGATGAGGTGTTCCAGAAGATTACAGCCCAGGGACAGTGCCCTCGTATCTATAGCGACTCATACATCATGTTGGAATGGATGGGGCATCGTCTGGACCGTGAGGTGGAGCGCAACTTCATCGAAGCCCAGCAGCAAGGTCTTACGGGCACAGACATCACCCGATATATCGACGACCATGTGGAGATGGGTAATGTGCTTCGTACCACGATGCCCGATTTTGATGGTGGTTATGTGGTATGCGGACTGACGGGCTCTGGTGAGATGTTCTCCATGCGTGACCCTTGGGGCATTCGTCCTGCGTTCTATTATCATGACGACGAGGTAGTGGCCCTGGCATCTGAACGTCCTGTATTGCAGACCACGTTTAATCTGAATGCCAATGATATCAAGGAGTTGCAACCTGGTCAGGCTCTCATCGTCAATAGTCATGGTGAGATGAAGCTGGAACAGATTATTCCCCAGCGTGGCTATTCGGCTTGTTCTTTCGAACGCATCTATTTCAGTCGTGGAAACGACAGTGAAATCTATCAGGAGCGTAAGAAACTGGGTGAGCAACTGACGAATTCCATTCTGCGTGCCATTGACAATGATGTAGACCATACCGTGTTCTCGTTTATCCCCAATACGGCGGAGGTCGCCTACTATGGTATGCTGGGTGGATTCAAGCGTTATCTGAACGAGCGTAAGATAGAGCGTATCGAATCCTTGGGACGTGTACCGACTCGTGAGGAACTGGAAGCTATCCTGAACGACTATGTGCGCTCAGAGAAAGCTGCATGGAAAGACATCAAGTTGCGTACTTTCATCACCGAGGGTAACCAGCGCAACGATTTGGCTTCCCACGTCTACGATATCACCTATGATGTGCTGGAACAGAAAGTAGATAATCTGGTGGTCATTGATGACTCCATTGTTCGTGGAACAACACTGAAGGAGAGTATCATCAAAATCTTGGACCGCCTGCATCCGAAGAAAATCGTGCTGGTGTCCAGTGCTCCACAGATACGCTATCCAGACTATTATGGCATCGATATGGCCCGATTGGAGGAATTTATTGCCTTCCGTGCCTGTATCGAACTGCTGAAGGAGCGAGGTATGCATGCCTTGATAGAGGATGTCTATCGGCAGTGTAAGAATGGAGGCACAGAAGCCTTTGCCAAACAACTGTATAAGCCCTTTACCATTGAAGAATTAAATACCAAGATGGTGGAGATGTTGCGCCCCGATGGTGTTGATACGCCAATAGAACTCGTCTTCCAGTCGATAGGTGGACTGCATACTGCTTGTCCTAACTATCCAGGCGATTGGTATTTCACTGGCGACTATCCCACACCTGGAGGTGTAAGACTCTGCAATCAGGCATTTGTGAATTATATAGAGAAAGTGTATAATCAGGAAACAAAATTCTAAATAGAACATATGAAAGAAGTAACACTCGTCTTAGATGACGGAACACAGTTTCACGGACAATCATTCGGCTACGAGAAAAACGTAGCGGGTGAGGTGGTGTTTAACACAGCCATGATGGGCTATCCCGAGTCGCTTACCGACCCGAGTTATGCTGGTCAGATGCTGGTAACAACCTTCCCATTGGTGGGCAACTATGGCGTGCCGAAGTTCAGTTTTGAGAAGAACGGACTACCCACCTTTATGGAGAGCGACCGCATTTATGCCACAGCGCTTATCGTTAGTGACTACAGCGAACAGTATAGTCACTGGAATGCTAACGAGAGTCTGGGCGATTGGCTGAAGCGTGAACAGGTGCCTGGTGTGACGGGCATTGATACCCGTCAGTTGACCAAGGTGCTGCGTGAACATGGTGTGATGATGGGGCGTTTGGTGTTTGAGGGAGTTGAAGCAGAACCTCAGCAAACAGAACAGGCGAACTATGGCGACGTGAACTGGGTGGAGCGTGTTTCCTGCAAGGATGTTGTACGCTATAACGAGGGTGCTGGTAAGAAGGTAGTCCTTGTGGACTGTGGCGTGAAGGCAAACATTATCCGTTGTCTCATCAACCGAGGTGTTGAGGTGATTCGTGTTCCTTGGAACTATGACTATACCGATATGCAGTTCGACGGACTGTTCCTGGCCAATGGTCCTGGCGACCCAGACAAGTGTGTGGATGCTGTGGAGGTTCTGAAGAAGCAACTCTCTGCCAGCCGCAAACCCGTCTGTGGTATCTGCATGGGTAACCAGTTGTTGGCTAAGGCAGCAGGTGCTACCATCTATAAACTGAAATACGGTCACCGTTCTCACAACCAACCTGTTCGTGAGGTGGGCACCAACCGTTGCTATGTTACTTCACAGAATCACGGATACGCTGTTGATGCTTCTACGTTGGGTAAGGATTGGCGCGAACTCTTTGTGAATATGAACGACGGTTCCAATGAGGGCATCCGCCATCAGACCAATCCTTGGTTCTCCTCACAGTTCCACCCAGAGGCTTGCTCTGGACCTGTAGATACCGAATTTATGTTTGACCGTTTTATTGAAGCATTGTAGGGAATAGTAAAAGAGTAAGAGAGATGAAATACGATAATATCAAGAAAGTGTTGCTCCTGGGTTCTGGAGCGTTGAAAATCGGTGAGGCTGGTGAGTTCGACTATTCTGGCAGTCAGGCTTTGAAAGCCCTGCGTGAAGAAGGCATCAAGACGGTGCTCATCAATCCCAATATTGCTACGGTGCAAACCTCGGAGGGTGTTGCCGATGAGGTTTATTTTCTGCCAGTACAACCCTATTTCGTAGAGCAGGTCATTCAGAAGGAACGTCCAGACGGCATCTTGCTGGCCTTCGGTGGTCAGACCGCTTTGAACTGTGGTGTGGAACTCTATCAGAGTGGGGTGCTTGAGAAATATGGAGTTAAAGTATTGGGTACTCCCGTACAGGCTATCATCGATACGGAAGACCGCGAGCTATTCGTAAAAAAACTCGATGAGATTAATGTCAAGACTATCAAGAGTCAGGCTTGCGATAACATCGAGGATGCCAGAAAGGCAGCTAAGGAGCTGGGCTATCCCGTGATTCTCCGTGCAGCTTATGCGCTGGGTGGATTGGGCTCTGGTTTCTGTGATAATGAAGAAGAACTTGACAAACTTGCAGAGAAAGCCTTTTCCTTCTCTCCTCAGGTGTTGGTAGAGAAGTCGCTGAAAGGTTGGAAGGAGATAGAATATGAGGTGGTGCGCGACCGTTTCGACAATTGTATCACGGTCTGCAACATGGAGAATTTCGACCCGCTGGGCATTCATACAGGTGAGAGTATTGTGATAGCTCCTTCGCAGACCCTTACCAACTCTGAATACCATAAGCTGCGTGCACTGGCCATCAAGATTATCCGTCATATCGGTATCGTAGGTGAGTGTAACGTGCAGTATGCTTTTGACCCTCAGTCGGAAGACTATCGTGTCATCGAGGTCAATGCCCGTCTGTCGCGTTCTTCTGCTTTGGCTTCCAAGGCTACGGGTTATCCTCTTGCCTTCGTGGCAGCTAAACTGGGTCTGGGCTATGGACTCTTTGAGTTAAAGAACTCAGTCACTAAGACCACCAGTGCCTTCTTCGAACCTGCTTTGGACTATGTAGTCTGCAAGATACCCCGTTGGGACTTGTCTAAGTTCCATGGAGTTGACAAGGAACTGGGCTCCAGCATGAAGAGTGTAGGCGAGGTGATGGCCATCGGTCGCAACTTCGAGGAAGCCATCCAGAAGGGCTTGCGTATGATAGGGCAGGGTATGCACGGTTTTGTGGAAAACAAGGAGCTGAAGATTCCCGATATTGATGCCGCCCTGCGTGAACCTACTGACAAGCGAATCTTCGTTATCTCAAAAGCGATGCATCTGCCTCAGTACGATATTGAGCGCATCCACGAACTTACCAAGATTGACAAGTGGTTCCTGTATAAGTTGAAGCACATCATCGATATTGATGAACAATTGAAGCGCCAGCATATCAACACACTTGATGCCGACTTGTTGCGTGAAGCCAAAGTATATGGTTTTACCGACTTCCAGATAGCCCGTGCTATCGGACTGGAACAAGAGTTTGATACCATGCACAAGGCCGTTGTCGTAGTTCGCAATCGTCGTAAGCAGTTGGGTATTGTTCCTGTCGTAAAGCAGATTGATACCTTGGCAGCTGAGTATCCTGCCCAGACCAACTACCTCTACGTCACCTACTCAGGCGAAAAGGGTGATATCCAGTACGAGAACGACCATCGTAGCATTATCGTCTTAGGCTCTGGCGCCTATCGTATTGGTTCCAGTGTGGAGTTCGACTGGTGTGGTGTGCAGGCATTGAACACCATCCGAAAGGAAGGTTGGCGCTCTATCATGATCAACTACAATCCAGAGACCGTATCAACGGATTATGATATGTGTGATCGTCTCTATTTCGATGAACTCACCTTTGAGCGTGTGCTCGACATCATTGATTTGGAGATGCCTTATGGTGTCATCGTTTCTACGGGTGGTCAGATACCTAATAACCTAGCTGTCTATCTGGATGAGGCTGGTGTCCGCATTCTCGGTACTCAGGCTAACGATATTGATGGTGCAGAGGACCGTGCTAAATTCTCACAGATGCTTAACGAACTGGGTGTAAACCAGCCCGAGTGGAGCGCACTGACCTCGATGCAGGACATTGATGCATTTGTAGAGCGTGTAGGCTTCCCCGTACTGGTACGTCCTTCTTATGTGCTCTCTGGTGCAGCGATGAACGTATGCTCCAACAAGGATGAATTGGAGAAGTTCCTCCAGTTGGCTGCTAATGTTTCAGAAGACCATCCTGTGGTGGTTTCCAAATTTATAGAGCATGCTAAGGAAATTGAGATGGATGCGGTAGCCAGAGATGGTGAGATATTGGCCTATGCCATCAGCGAACATATTGAGTTCGCAGGTGTTCACTCTGGCGATGCCACCATTCAGTTCCCACCTCAGAAACTGTATGTAGAGACCGTGCGCCGTATCAAGCGCATCTCGCGTCAGATTGCCAAGGCCCTGCACATCAACGGACCGTTCAACATCCAGTATATGGCTCGCGAGAACGATATCCTCGTCATTGAGTGTAACCTGCGTGCCTCTCGTTCATTCCCCTTTGTTTCGAAGGTGTTGAAGTTGAACCTCATCGAACTGGCTACGAAGGTCATGCTGGGCTTGCCTGTTGAGAAACCCTCGAAGAATCTCTTCGACCTCGACTATGTGGGTATCAAGGCCAGTCAGTTCTCGTTCAATCGCTTGCAGAAGGCCGACCCAGTCCTGGGTGTCGATATGGCCTCTACAGGTGAGGTTGGTTGCATAGGCGACAATACCAATACGGCTCTGCTGAAAGCCATGCTTTCTGTAGGTCATCGCATTCCCAAGAAGACGGTGCTACTCTCTACGGGTTCAGCTAAACAGAAGGCAGAAATGCTGGATGCTGCTCGCATGTTGGTGGAACACGGTTACGAGCTTTATGCTACCGGCGGTACATCTAAGTATCTGACAGACAATGGCGTGCAGAACACGCTGGTTCACTGGCCCTCTGACGAAGGACAGCCTCAAGCACTCGATTTGCTGCATCAGCACAAGATTGATATGGTGGTTAATATTCCCAAGAACCTGACCACTCACGAGCTTACCAACGGCTATAAAATCCGTCGTGCAGCCATCGATCTCAATGTTCCTCTCATCACGAATGCCCGACTGGCTTCTGCCTTTATTCAGGCTTTCTGTACGGAGGGAATTGAGGGTATTGGCATCAAGTCTTGGAGCGAGTATAAGTAAAAAGTTTGGCAAATATTTGGCGAATAGCTAAATATTTGCTACTTTTGCATTCGGTTATGTACTAAAAGCCGAGAAATCGAATGGAGCTGAATGAAACTTTTGAGTCCCAGATAAACCGGAGCGACTATAAAATTCTTATCGTCGACGATGTTGTCAGCAACGTATTGTTGCTCAAAATATTGTTGACCAATGAGAAGTTTCAGGTGTGCACGGCAAACAACGGAAACGCTTGTATTGAGGTGGCTAAGAAAGACAAGCCCGACCTCATTCTGTTGGATGTCATGATGCCTGAGTTGAATGGTTTCGATACTGCTGTTATCTTGAAGAAGGACCCTGAAACGCTGGATATCCCTATTATCTTCCTTACCGCATTGAACAATCCTTCTGACTTGGTGCATGGTTTCCAAGTGGGTGGTAACGACTTCTTGACGAAGCCTTTCAATAAGGAAGAGTTGGTTATGCGTGTCATGCACCAGATACAGCTGGTAGCTGCCAAGCGCATCATTGAGCGTCAGAATGAAGAATTGCGTCGTACTATCAGTAACCGCGATAAGATGTATTCGGTTATTGCCCACGACCTTCGTTCTCCTATGGCTTCTATCCGTATGGTGCTGAATCTGGCTGTCAATGTGGTGTCAAGGGAAACCGTAGGCGATGAAATCTTCGAGCTCTTGGATAAAGCCAACCGCGAGTCTGAGGAAACCCACGACTTGCTGGACAATCTGCTGAAGTGGACAAAGAGTCAGACGGGACGTCTTTCTGTGGTTTATCAGGACATTGACCTTGATGATATTGTTCCCGGTGTCGTTGACATCTTCCAAATGATTGCCGAGATGAAGAAGATAGATCTCAAGTATTTGCCTGCTAAGGAGAAACTGGTGGTCTATGGCGATAACGATATGATCAAGACTATTATCCGTAACTTCATATCGAATGCCGTGAAGTTTACGCCAGAAGGTAAAGCCATTGAGGTGTTCTATGAGCATGAAGGCGACTTTGCCCGTATCAGCGTAAGAGACCATGGTGTGGGTATTGCTGCCGATCGTGTAGACTCCATTTTCCATAAGGGTGAGACGACCTATGGTACAGATGGTGAGGAAGGCTCAGGACTCGGCTTGCAGCTCTGTCAGGACTTTGCCCGCAAGAATGGTGGTGATGCCTATGTGACATCCGTAGAGGGCGAAGGCTCTACCTTCTCGTTTACTATACCATTAAAAAAAGAGGCCTGAGCCTCTTTTTTTAATGTCGATGCTTCGAAGTTTCGATGTTCATTACTCGCTTTTAAACAGGTCTTTGATACCTCCGATGCTTCCCAGCAAGTTGGTAGCCTCGTAGGGCAGGTAAACGGTCTTGGTCTTGTCGCCCTGAGCCAGCTCCTGCATCATCTGGATATACTTCTGAGCCAAGAGATAGTTGGCTGGGTTCGTCGACTTGCCCACAGCCTCAGTAATCAGTTCGATGGCCTTTGCCTCAGCCTCTGCTTTACGGATGCGAGCCTGGGCTTCACCCTCAGCATGCAGGATGGCCTGTTGCTTAGCAGCCTCGGCCTTGTTTACGATAGCTGTCTTCTCACCTTCAGAAGCCAGAATCTCTGCAGCCTTCTCACCCTCTGAGGTCAGAATCTGTGCACGCTTGTTACGCTCAGCCTGCATCTGCTTCTCCATCGCATTCAGTACCGTTGCGGGTGGCACGATGTCCTGCAGCTCTACGCGGTTCACCTTCACACCCCACTTGTCTGTGGCATCGTCCAATACGGCACGCAACTTGGTGTTGATGGTGTCGCGCGAGGTCAGTGTCTCGTCCAGCTCCAGTTCACCAATGATGTTACGCAGGGTGGTCTGTGTCAGTTTCTCAATAGCGTTAGGCAGGTTAGAAATCTCATACACAGCCTTGAAGGGGTCAACAATCTGGAAGTACAGCAGGGCGTTGATTTCCATCTGGATATTATCCTTCGTAATCACATTCTGTGAGGGGAAGTCGTACACCTGCTCACGGAGGTCAATCGAGTTGGAGTAAGCGTAGCGTCCGCGATTCAGCACCACGATGTCCTTCGCACGGTCAATGAAAGGAATGATGATGTTGATACCAGGGTTCAGCGTAGCATAGTAGCGACCCAATCGCTCAATGATGCGGGTTTCTGACTGAGGGATAATCACCAGTGCCATTTTGGCGAAGATAACCACCAGAATAACGATGGCAATCAATACATAACTCATAATGTCCATAATTTTTAATATTTAATGTTTAATGATTAATTTCCAATTTACAAAGTATCTACGGTGATAATCGTGCTTTCACGTCCAATGACGCGAACGGTCTCACCTACAGCAATGTCCTTCTGGCTCACGGCCTTCCACATGTCGCCGTCTATCTGCACATAGCCGTTGCCTCCAACTTTGATCTCCTCTGTTACACGTCCTGTTCTGCCCAATAGTGCATCAGCATTGCTCGCCTTGTTAGGCTCGTTTTTATGCAGCCAGCGCAGAGCTACCGGTCGTACGAAGAAGATGCTCAGTAGCGAGAAGATGGCAAAGATAAACAATTGCCAATAGACATTGATTCCCAGTGCAGCACCTATCAAGGCGAACACACCTCCGATGGAGAGGCAGATGATAAAGAAATCACCTGACGAAAGCTCCAGAATCAGGCAGACGATGGCTACGATGGCCCATACCTGCCACATGTTTGCTAAAAAATACTCAATCATACGCTATACATTATTAATATTGTTCACTATTCACTATTCTCTATTCACTAGGCGCATAGCGCCGCATTATATCGACAAGATAAAATCGTCCCAATCCTTGGTGCTTCCCTTTTTGCCGAACACCTTCTGATACAGTCGGCTGCGCGTCGAAGCGACGCTCTCTTTCGAGTGGGCCGTCAGTGTGGCAATGTCCTTTGGCTGTATGCGCACCTTGATCAGTAGACTGACGCGCAGGTCTTGTTCACTCATTCGATAGAGACTGTAGAGCTTGTCAGTAAAGCCTGTGTAGGTGGCATTTACTATGTCCGTCAGCTCCCTCCAGTCTTGCTCCGTCATGTTGTGCCCTTCGTTCAGATATTGTTTCAAGCGCAGATAGATGGGCGAAGCGAAGATGCTGCCTGTGTCCTGTTCCCGTTGCTCCATCACAGCCATTTTCTGCATGGCGTGGATGTTGTCCAGACGACTCTGCAATAGTTGTATCTTGCGTCGGTTGTTCTGGATCACCAATATAAATAAGGTAATGTAGAACACGGTGCAGATGATGAGCAGGAAGAGCTCGCGGTCGGTCAGTATCATTTCTTCAATTTTTGTTTTTTGTTGATGCAAAGTTAGTGAATAATTGCGTTACTACCAAGAAAAAGTGTTTGCAAAAGTGCGCAACATGCCAAATGCACACTTTTGCAAACCCAGTTAACGGCAGTTCGCATCGTTCGCAGCCTATATCATTAAAGCAAATTCACTGTATTTACTAAGTAAATTCACTGAATTTGGTCATCAATTTCACTGAATTTGGTCTGTAAATTCACTGAATTTAACTAGTTATTCTTGTGTATTTGTATAAAAAGTAGTAACTTTGCATCAAAAAAGAAAAGGAATTATGGCAATACACTACAGACTGCTGCAAAATCAGATAAAGGGCAGCAAAAACTATCGCAAGTATTATGCACACACCGTGAAACAGGGTGTCGTCACGTTGGAAGACATCGAGTCGATGATTGAAGAAAACTGCACAGCCAAAGCTTCCGATGTTCGCTTGGTGCTGCGCGAACTGTTCGACACCATCAAGTTCTACATGCAGAATGGCTATACTGTTGATTTGAAGGAGTTGGGCAAGTTTTCCATCTCCGTGAAAAGTGTCTGCGTTGACGATCCCAAGCAGTTTCGCAGCGATAAGCACATTACTGGTTTCAAGTGCAACTACACGCCGGAGGGCAAGCGCTTAAAGTCGGCTAATGAAAACCTGAGTCGGCGCATTCAGCGCGGTTTGTTGGACGGCTGTGTAGCAGAACATACCAAGCGTAAGTGAAAATTCACAATTTTATTTTGCATTGTGCTCGCTTATTCGTACCTTTGACCTTCGGTCTTAGGTACTTTCGCTCGACAATACAAAAATAAAAACAAGTTTTATTTTGCATTGTGCTCGCTTATTCGTACCTTTGCATCCGATTTGAATAGAAAGGTTATGAAAAGACAATTCTTGACGCTGCTGGCAATGCTCCTGCTGGGTGGTTTGTTGACTGCGAATGCCCAAACCAACATGGCGGGTCGTACCTACCATAATCCGAACATCATAGCAGATATGATGAACGATGCTACCAAGGATTTGGATAAAAAGGTGGCTGAGGCAAGGACGAAGGGCATTGCTGAGGCTGAGAAGAAGAAGGGTCGCAAGCTGACTGGCGAGGAAATAGCTAAACTGGATGCTGAAATCAAGAAGAAGATGGCCGAGTTGGAAGCGATGAAGAAAGGCATGAAACTGGCCATCACCATTGAGTTCAAGGACGACAAGAACTTGGTGATGAAGCAAGATACGAAAATCAGCGATGAGGCTTTGAAGGCGGCTGGCTACGGCTGGCTGAAGCGCAAGGCCATGAAGGCAGCGCTGGCTGTTGTGCCCAAGTCGCATAAAGGTACCTACGTTGTGAAAGGTAACATGATAATCATGACCGATACTGACAACGATAAGGACACGTTGAACATCAGCCAAGACGGCAAGTATATTACAGGCAAGCTGGACAAGAAGGACAGACCCTTCAAACTGATAAGAACAAAATAAAAAAAAACAATATAGAAATGGGAAAGATTATACTGACGGGCGACCGTCCTACAGGCAAACTCCATCTCGGACACTACATCGGCTCACTGCGCCGACGTGTTGAGTTGCAGAATGCCGGCGATTACGACAAGATGTTTGTATTCATGGCCGATGTACAGGCCTTGACCGATAATGCTGACAATCCTGAGAAGATTCGTCAGAGCATTGTCAACGTGGCATTAGACTATCTGGCTGCAGGTCTCGACCCTGAGAAGTGCGTGCTGTTCATCCAGAGCCAGATTCCTGAATTGGCTGAGTTGACTACCTATCTCATGAACTTGGTCAGCGTAAGTCGTGTACAGCGCAATCCAACGGTGAAGACTGAGGTGAAGATGCGTGGCTTCGAAGGCGAGAGCATCCCTTTGGGCTTCTTCTGCTACCCGGTGTCACAGGCTGCTGATATCACGCTCTTCAAGGCTACTACCGTGCCTGCTGGTGAAGACCAGGAACCCATGTTGGAGGTAACTCGTGAACTGGTTCGTCGTTTCAACCAGATTTACGCTCCCGTATTGGTGGAGCCTAACATCATGTTGCCCGAGAATGCAACAGCTCGTCGCCTGCCAGGAACGGATGGCAAGGAGAAGATGTCTAAGTCGCTGGGCAACTGCATCTACCTCTCTGACGATGCCGACACCGTTTGGCAGAAGGTTCGCTCTATGTATACCGACCCTGAGCACATCAACCTGAACGATCCTGGTCATGTGGAGGGCAATGCTGTATTTACTTACCTCGATGCTTTCTCGAAGCCTGAGCACTTTGCCCAGTACTGGCCTGAATATCAGAACCTGGACGAACTGAAAGATCATTATCGTCGCGGTGGACTGGGTGACATGAAGTGCAAGAAGTTCCTCAACCAGATACTCAACGAGTTCCTGGAGCCTATGCGCCAGCGTCGTCATGAGTTCGAGCAGGACATTCCCGAGATTTACAACATCCTGCGTCGAGGCACTGAGAAGGCCCGTGAGACTGCTGCACAGACCATGAGTGAGGTGCGCCAGGCCATGCAGATTAACTATTTCGACGACGAAGAGCTGATTCGTTCGCAGGCTGAGGCCTTCCGAGCCAAATAAACAAATACTAAATAAAAAAAGGCTACCAAACGGTAGCCTTTTTTAGTGTCATCCCTTTATTAGCAGAAAGGATTCTCTGTGGGATAGAAATCGCCCTTCGGGAAGTTGTAGTCGATCTCGTCAACGGGGATACCCATGTACTTGAGAACCTCCCACAGGTACTTGCCCTGATGACCGAACATCACAGCGCAGTGGTGTGGGTAGTGCTTCTCGATGAGGACGTGACGATAGAAGCGGCTCATGTTCTTGATACCGAAGATACCGATAGAACCGAATGAGCGGGTAGCTACAGGAATAACCTCACCCTGAGCGATGTAAGCGCGGAGCTTGGTGTCAGCAGTAGACTGCAGACGATAAACAGTAGCCAGACCTGGCTGGATGTCACCCTCGAGCGTTCCGTTGGTAACCTCAACAGGCAGAGCGCGAGCCATAATGCGCTGGAAGCACATCTGGCAGTTGCAAACCTTAGAAGAAGCAGTATTACCGCAGTGGAAGCCCATGAAGATTTCTTTCTCGGTGTAGCTGTCGCAAGCGAACTTCTTGCCCTTGATGCTCTCTTCGAACATATCCTGAGGAACAGTGTTGTTGATGTCGAGCAGGGTAACGGCATCCTGGCTGATGCAGGTTCCGATGTACTCTGACAGAGCGCCATAGATGTCAACCTCGCAAGCTACGGGGATACCGCGAGCGGTCAGACGGCTATTAACGTAGCAGGGAACGAAACCGAACATGGTCTGGAAGGCAGGCCAGCACTTGTTAGCCATAGCCACGAACTGACGAGAACCCTTGTGAGCCTCAATCCAGTCGGTCAGTGTCAACTCATACTGAGCGAGCTTAGGCAGTACCTGAGGAATCTTGTTACCGTGACCGAGCTCCTTAGCCATATCAGCTACAACAGCGTCGATACGTGGGTCGCCCTGATGCTTCTGGAAAGCCTCAAGCAGGTCGAGCTCTGAGTTCTCCTCAATCTCAACATCGAGGTCATACAGAGCACGGATAGGAGCGTTACAAGCCAGGAAGTTGTTAGGACGAGGACCGAAGCTGATGATCTTCAGGTTCTGCAGACCTACGATAGCACGGGCGATAGGCAGGAACTCGTGAATCATCTCTGCGCACTGGCCAGCGTCACCAACAGGCTCTTCTGGAATGTAAGCGCGAGTCTTACGGAGAGACAGAGCCTGGCTAGCGTTCAGCATACCGCAGTAAGCGTCGCCACGACCGTCAATCAGGTCGTTCTGACTCTCCTCAGCAGCAGCGCAGAACATGGTAGGACCCTGGAACCAGTCAGCAATCATGGTCTCAGAAATCTCAGGACCGAAGTTGCCCAGGTAAACGCACAGAGCGTTACAGCCGGCCTTCTGCACATCAGCCAAAGCCTGCTGAGCGTGAATCTCGCTCTCAACGATGGTGATAGGACACTCGTAGATGCCCTCTTTACCAAACTTTTTTTCATACTCGGCGATAACGGCCTTGCGGCGGTTAACGGCCAATGACTCGGGGAAACAGTCGCGGCTAACAGCCACGATACCGATCTTAATTACAGGAATGTTGTTCATAAATGATATTTGTTAGTAATGAATTAATTTTTTCAATTTGCAAAGATAAGCTTTTATTGCGAATGCACCAAATTTTAAGGCGCTTGTTTTTGTTACATGTCCTTTGCGTAGTGTAAAAACCGCTCAGATAAGGGCATTTGTGCATACTTTCTCCATTCATAGGTACCGCCTTGTTTATCATCAAGATAGTGAAGATCGTGCATATGGGCATAGGCTTCCATCTCGAAGGGGTTGAGTCGGTAACCTGCATTCTTGAGATGTTTGCGATAGCGACAGGCAAGGAGCCAATACCAACCATAGCGCAGATAGAACAGCAACCATGAATCGTGGGTGGCGCGAGCCTGATAAAGATGTATCATCTCGTGGTTTCTCAAGGGACTGAGGCGCTGGTTGAACGCCTCAGCCTCCTGAGCGGAATGGGTAATGATGGTGCCGAAGAAAGTCAGTCCGTCGTATCCTTTTTTAATCCAACGGGGCTTGGCTACGGCCTGCATGTCGTTGAGACGGCTGGGGCGCGCAGCACGGAGCATCATCATTAGAATATTCATTTAAATCTTGTCCAATGCCTGCTTGATGTCGGCCAGGATATCATCGCAGTCCTCGATGCCTACAGAGAGACGGATAAGGTCGGGGGCAACACCAGCTTCACGCAACTGCTCGTCAGAGAGTTGGCGATGGGTGTGAGAGGCGGGATGAAGCACGCAGGTGCGGGCATCGGCCACATGGGTAACGATGGCAATCATCTGAAGTGAGTCCATGAACTGGACGGCAGTCTCACGAGTGCCCTTCAGTCCGAAGGCAATGACACCGCAGGAACCATTGGGCAGATACTTCTGCGCCAAAGCGTGGTTCTTGTCACCGGGCAGTCCACTATAGTGAACCCAAGCCACACGAGGATCGTTCTGCAAGAACTCTGCCACACGTTGGGCATTCTCGCAATGACGGGGCACACGCAGATGGAGTGTCTCCAGTCCGAGATTCAGCAGGAACGAGTTCTGAGGAGCGGGAATGCTACCGAGGTCGCGCATCAGTTGGGCCACAAGTTTGGTGGTGTAAGCCATCTTACCAAACTTCTTGGTGTAGGTCAGTCCGTGATACGACTCATCGGGCGTGGTTAGTCCGGGGAACTTGTCAGCATGGGCATCCCAGTCGAAATTGCCACTATCCACAACGACACCACCTACCTGAGTGGCATGTCCGTCCATATACTTGGTGGTAGAGTGGGTAACGATGTCGGCACCCCATTCGAAAGGACGACAGTTGATGGGGGTGGGGAAGGTGTTGTCGACAATCAAGGGCACACCATGTTTATGAGCAATGCGTGCAAACTTCTCGATGTCGAGAATCTGACAACCTGGGTTCGAGATAGTCTCGCCAAACAGGGCCTTCGTGTTAGGACGGAAGGCGGCATCAATCTCCTCCTCAGAAGCCTCCTGAGAAATAAAGGTGCACTCAATACCCAACTTCTTTAGCGTCACACCAAAGAGGTTGTAGGTGCCACCGTAAATCTCATTGCTGGTCACGAAGTGATCGCCAGCTTCACAGATGTTGAATAAGGCGTAAAAGTTGGCAGCCTGTCCACTGGAGGTCAGTACGGCGCCTACACCACCTTCGAGGGCCGCAATCTTCTGGGCCACAGCATCATTGGTAGGGTTAGCCAATCGGGTGTAGAAGTAGCCCTCCTTCTTCAAATCGAAGAGATCGGCCATTTCCTCGGTGTTGTCATACTTAAAGGTTGTGCTCTGAATGATAGGCAGAACACGTGGTTCTCCATTCTTAGGCTTCCATCCAGCCTGTACGCAGAGCGTTGCGGTTTTCATTTTCTGTGTCATGCTTGATATTTTTCTATAAATTCGTCTTCTGAAATAATGGGAATGTTCAGTTCCTTGGCCTTCTTGTTCTTGCCCGATGTCGAGGTGACATCATTATTAATAAGGTAAGACGTGGAACCACTGACTGCTGAAGCCACCTTGCCACCCTGTGACTCGATATAGGCTTTCAGCTCGTTGCGGTTTTTATAGTGATACACATCACCCGTAATCACGAAGGTCAGTCCCTCGCAGCGATTGCCCTTGGGGGTGTTATCTGCCTGCGTCACACTGATTTTCTCCATCAGGTGGCGATAGCGCATCAGGTTGTGATCATCACGGAACCAGCGGACAAAGGATGCCGACTTCTCAGGACCAATGCCGTTGACATGGGCAAACACATCCTGAGGCTCAGTCTGGGGGGAGAAGAGGTCCGCACCAGCTTTCGTGGCCTCGAAGACCAGGTCTTCCAAAGGATAGGCCGACAGCAGACGCTTGCAGACATCCAGTCCGCAAAGAGGAATGTTCAGGGCATACAATAATCGATAAGCCTCTACCTCACGACTCTTGTCAATGCTACGCATGATGTTGGAGGCCGATTTCTCGCCAAAACCTTCCATCTGAGCCAGTTCACGGATATGACTGCGAAGTTCGTAGATATCGGCATACTCGCTGACCCAGCCTAAGTTGATGAACTTGGATAGTGTCTGTTCGGAGATACCATCAATGTTCATGCCCTCTTTCGATACGAAGCGGGCAAACTTCTTTAGCTGTTTGGCAGGACACTCGGCATTGGTACAATGCAATGTTTTCGTACCACTGATTTCGCTCACCTTGATAGCAGCAGGGGCATGACAAACGGGACATTTGTCAGGTACACTGAATGTGCCGGCACTTTGAACCACCTTGATGACCTTGGGAATAATCTTGTTGGCCTTGATGACACTGATTCGAGTACCAGCAGCCCCGATGCCCAAGCGTTCGCACTCGCTGATGTTACATAGCGAAGCACGCTTGACAGTGGTGCCCTCCAACTCTACGGGTTCGAAGATGGCAACGGGCGAGATGGTAGAAGCGGCACATGACCATTCAATCTCCTTCAAAACGGTTTCAGCGGCTTCATCCTGCCATTTGAATGCCAGACCTGCACGGGTGGCATGATGGCCTGTGACAGAGCCCGTCTGAGCATAAGCTGTATCATCATAGCAGATTACCAATCCGTCAACAGGGAAAGGGTTCTGCTTTGTGGTCACTTTTTGGGTGAAAATGGCAATACCACTTTCCACGGAACTTTCTGAAGGGCACTCCAAATAGAGACGTTCCACGGTGGTAAAGCCCTGGCGGTCGAGCCAGTCCATGCGTTCACCCCAAGAGGTGATTTCTTCCTCAGTATATACTAAGGTAAAGGGAATCCACTGGATGTGGCGCTGACGCACTTCCTCCACGTCTTTCAACGTGAGGGAACCAGATGCTAGGTTGCGCGGATTGGCATAATCCTCACCACTTTCAATAAGGAATCGTTCGAAGTCATCGTAAGAGATAACGGCCTCGCCACGAATCACGGTATGTCCTTTAGCGGGAATGGTGGCAGGAATACCACTGATGGCAGAGGAAAGATGCGTAATGTTGGTACCGATATGGCCATTACCACGGGTCACCACCTTGGTTAGTTTTCCAGCATCATAGGTTGCCACCAGCGTTAGACCATCCAACTTCCATGAAATCCAGATAGGTTTCTGTTCTGCCCACTTGATGAGTTCTGAAGTCTGTTTGGTCTTGGCCAACGAAAGGGCTGCAAATTCATGTTCCTCCTTCTGGCCGGTGATGCTGTCTTCCGAAACCTTCTGCGTGGGCGAGTCGGGCAGGGTAGTGCCAGTTTCTTGTTCCAACGAGCGTAGTTCGTCGAAGCGGGCATCCCACTCATAGTCTGTCATGCGCTCAGCCTGTCCGTTGTAGTAGGCATCGCTGGCCTCGTTCAGCTCACGGATGAGCTGTTGCATTCGCTGTATCTTGTCGTCGGTCATCATTATAACATTCCTTTGGTGGATGGCAGTTCGTAATGATAGACATCGCGACGTACTGCCATTTTCAGGGCACGTGCCAGTGCTTTGAAGATACCTTCAATCTTATGGTGCTCGTTCTGTCCTTCGGCTTTGATGTTCAGGTTCATCTTGGCAGCATCGCTCAGACTCTTGAAGAAATGCAGGAACATCTCTGTGGGCATCTCACCAATCTTCTCACGATGGAACTCTGCATCCCATACCAACCAAGGGCGACCTCCAAAGTCCAGACATACGGAGCACAGACAGTCGTCCATGGGCAATGCATAACCATAGCGCTCAATGCCACGCTTGTCGCCCAAAGCCTTTAACAGACACTCGCCTAAGGCCAGAGCCGTATCTTCGATAGTATGATGTTCATCCACGTGCAAGTCACCCTTTACCTGAATGGTCAGGTCCATCATGCCATGTTTACCAATCTGTTCCAACATGTGGTCAAAGAATCCCAAGCCAGTCTGGATGTCGCAATGTCCGTTGCCATCAAGGTCCACCTTAATATATATATCAGTCTCCTTAGTAGTACGCTGCACCTCTGCAGTGCGCTCACCTCCATAGGCTATTGACGCAACCTTGTCCCAGTCGCCTACTTGTAGAAATCCACAACCGATGTTTTCAGCAAACTTGCGGTCTGTATCACGATCACCAATGACATAGCTGTGCTCGATATCGTATTCAGGATTGTTCATGTATTTCTCCACCAGTCCCGTGTTGGGCTTGCGTGTCGGGGCATTGTCCTCAGGGAAGTGGGGGTCTATCAGGATATCGTCAAATTCCACGCCCTCGCCTTTCAGCGTATCCAAAATAAAGTTATGGACAGGCCAGAAGGTATCCTCGGGGAAAGCATCGGTACCCAATCCATCCTGATTGCTTACCATGACGAAAAGATAGTCCGTATGCTGACGCAGGAAAACGAGATTGCTGATGGCACGAGGCACGAACTGCAGTTTCTCAAAGGCATCAATCTGCTCGTCAGCAGGTTCGCGGATGATGGTTCCGTCACGGTCGATAAATAGAATCTTCTTCATTGTATGTTCAGCTTTTGTTGTTCACGTTCTTTCTTCTGGGTTTCTGCAGAGCCATAAGCGTAATAGCCTACGAACAGCAGACTGATGATGATGAAAATCTGAAGGAAGGCTGCTAGGAGCCAAGTGCCTTCAGCAAGATAATCGATATAGGTGGGCATGCCGAAAGGATCGCCCATAAGGGTTCCGATGTGTGCCTGAATGGCTGCAACGGTAAGGATGATTGCTGGCAGACAAGCGAAGAGACAAATGGGCGTCAGAACCATGAATCCTACCAATAAGATGCCCAATGTCAACAGCCAATGACGACCAGCAGCTTTCAGCATGCTACGGAAAGGCTTCCAGAACTTAGGCTGGGCAAACCATTTTGCAGGTGCGGTAATCTTGTCGGTGTCTTTGTGCTCCTTCAATTTTCCAGCTACAATACCGAAAACCATCAGGAGTACCACGAAGCCCAGCACAAAAAGCACTACGAAAGCAATGATAAGACGAAGATGCTCTTGGGCAATGAGCCATTTGTATTGTGGCAAGGCAATGATTTGTAGCAATACGGGCAGGAACTTGGTGGTAAGTAAGGCACCAAGAACAGACACTATTAAGGAATAAATCACGGCGAAATGCCAGCTGGATTTGAAAATCTTACGGAAAGAGGAAGTGTATAAACGCAGTGCAGAAGCCGTTACGCCACGGTAACTGCGCGCCTTCATCAATGTATCATCTTGTTGTTTTTCCATCTTTTTAACTACTATTTTTTACTAAGAGTTTTGCAAAGGTAGGCATTTTTTCGTATCTTTGCACCATCTTTAAAGATAAATTATGAAAATATTGCAATGGGGCTTCATTGGATGCGGTGAAGTTACGGAATTGAAAAGCGGTCCGGCCTTCTCTGAAGTGGAAGGTTCCAGCGTGGTGGCAGTGATGAGTCGTCACGAGAAAAATGCGCGTGGTTATGCGGAAAGACATGGCATACCTAAGTGGTATACAGACGCTCAGGAGTTGATAGACGACCCTGATGTGAATGCCATTTATATAGCGACACCTCCCAGTAGTCATGCCACCTATGCCATTATGGCGATGAAGGCGGGTAAACCCGTGTATGTGGAGAAGCCTTTGGCAGCAACGTATGAGGACTGTGCCAGAGTAAACCGTGTGAGCGAGGAAACAGGTGTTCCTTGCTTCGTGGCTTATTATCGGCGTTACTTGCCTTATTTTCAGAAGGTAAAGGATATTGTTGATAATGGTATCATTGGCAAGATTATCAATGTCCAGGTGCGTTTTGCCACTCCTCCACGTGAACAGGATTATGGCAAGGAAGGGAAATTGCCCTGGCGATTGCAACCGGACATTGCGGGTGGAGGCTATTTCTATGATTTGGCTCCCCATCAGTTGGACTTGCTACAGCATATCTTTGGTGTGATAACCGAGGCTCATGGCATCCGTGCCAATCGCGGAGGATTGTATGAAGCCGAAGACTCGGTATGCGCCAGTTTTGAGTTTGAAAGTGGTCTGCCAGGCAGTGGCTCCTGGTGTTTCGTGGCTCACGAATCGGCTCAGGAAGATCGTATTGAGATTATTGGCGATCAAGGATCTGTCAGTTTCTCTGTTTTCGATTACCATCCCATTAAACTACATACCAGTGAGGGTGCAGAGACCATTATGGTTCCCAACCCTCCCTATGTACAATATCCCATCATTAAGAGTGTCTGTGAGCATCTGCAGGGCATTGGACTCTGCGAGTGCACTAGTGTTTCGGCAACGCCAGTCAATTGGGTGCTTGACCGTATCTTAGGGAAGTTCTGAGCAATGCGACTGATACTGACGATAGTATTGATGATGGTGATGAGTGTCAGCTCAGCGGCAACTGACACCTTAACGGTGGACCAGCCACAGGAACCAGAAACGATGGAACCGAAGAAAAAGGAACTGAGCTGGTTGCGTCGTACTATTCGTGGCTTCAGCTATATTGATGAGAACTATGTAGAACCACAACACTACAACTGGTCTGTGATGCTGTTAGGACGCTATGCTTGGGATTTCTACCGTCTGAGTACGACGGGTAGTGACAGACAGTCGGTGGCATTCTCGCCCCGTCATGTGTTCAAGGTGGGCCCCTATTTTGGATGGCGTTGGGTGTTCTTGGGCTATACGGTAGATTTGAGGAACATCAGTTTTAACTTAGGTGGCTCAGGATGGAAAGGTATAGATGCCAGTATATACAGTGCACAGATAGGTGCAGATGTGTATTATCACCACACCCAGAATGACTATATGCTGCGTGAGGTGAGCTTGGGCAAAGGAGTGAATGAACGCCTGCTGGAGGATGTGCCGTTCGATGGTATCAATGTGGGTACAACAGGTGTTAATCTGTACTACATCTTCAACCACCAGCGGTTCTCCTATCCTGCAGCCTTTGCGCAAAGCACATGTCAGAAGATTAGTTGTGGATCGTGGATGGCAGGCATCGGATATTTGAGCAACAGTCTGGAGTTTGACCATGAGAAGTTCCAGCAGTTGGTTGACGAGCGTTATGGCGAGCAAAAGGTTACTCTAGATAGTGCCTTGATGTTCAACAGCGTGAAATATTATAATATCAACGCCTCTGTGGGTTATGCCTATAACTGGGTGTTTGCACGCAATTGCCTGTTCTGTGCCAGTGGGTCGTTGTCATTGGCCTACAAGAAAAGTCGTGGTGAGACAGCTGATACGGATAAGGGCGGGTTCGATGTGAACAACTTCAATGTGGATGCCATCGGACGTTTCGGACTGATTTACAACAATACAAAATGGTACGCAGGAGCCAATGCTATCGTGCGTACCTATAGATATAGGAAAGAGCGCTTCGTGGCCAACAACGTGCTGGGTGAGGTGTGTCTCTTTGTAGGTTATAATTTTGGACTCAAGTCGCAATATAAAAAGAAACAATGAGAAGATATATCATAGCCATCATAGGACTGATGATGAGTCTTGCTCTTTCGGCTCAGGTAACGTACACCCGTGCTGATAGTCTGACCATCTGTAAGCTGCTAAAGCAGGCTCCTCAACAAGCCTCTACGCTTTGGCTTGCCCGTCAGTTTCATGGTATTCCTTATGTAGCCCACACTTTGGAGGTGAACAATCAGGAACAATTGGTGGTGAACACGCGTGAACTGGATTGTACCACATTGGTGGAAACGGTAACAGCCTTGACACTTTGCGTAAAGCAGGAGAAACGTCAATGGACTGACTATCTGGATATGCTTCGCACCCTGCGCTATCGTCAGGGTGTGCTCAATGGCTATACCAGCAGATTGCACTATTTTACGGATTGGATTCTCGACAAGCAACAGATGGAATTCGTAGAGGAAATACAACAGCCTAATCCTCCGTTTACTGCTGTTCAGCGTATTGATGTTGATTTTATGAGTCAGCATCCTCAATATTACAAGGCATTAAAGGCTAATCCTGCGCTGGTGCCTGTCATTCGTCAACAGGAACAGGCTCTGACGGGAAAGACATTCCGTTATATCCCGAAACATGAGGTAAAGAATACCAAGTTGATGCGCCAAACCATTAAGGATGGAGACATCATTGCCATTACCTGCAATAAGAAAGGGCTGGAGATAGCTCATCTGGGTTTTGCTGTTTGGCAGAAAGACGGACTTCATCTGCTCAATGCCTCGCAACTGCACCATAAGGTGGTGACAGAACCCATGACACTTCGTCAATATTTACAGAAACATAAGACCCATACGGGCATTCGAATCATAAGAATAAAATAAAAAACAGAAAAAATATGGAATTACCCGATTTTATGAATTATGCCAATAAGTTCTCGCAATCGGACTTTGTGGAGAAGATTTCCAGCATTGCTAAACGTGCGGGTGCTAAATTGGTGTATGCAGCGCTGATCCTTTACTACACGTTGCAGAGTGATAAGGTAAGTACGGCTAACAAGGCCATGATTATCGGAGCACTGGGCTATATGATTAGTCCGTTGGATGTTATTCCCGATGCTATTCCCATTGCAGGACTGACTGACGACCTGGCTGTACTGCTTTTCGTCTTGAAGAAGGTGTGGACCGATATCGATCCTGAAATCCAGACAAAGGCGAAGGAGAAGTTGGCCAAGTGGTTTGATCAGGACGAGATAGACGAGGAAATCAGCGACCTCTTCAAGCAGGAATGATACAGGAGTATCAGGTTAGGGTTTTGCCTCAGGTGGCTGCCAATGAACAGTCTCTGCGCTCATGGTTGGCAGATGAGTACGGATTCGATGTTCGTACAGTAACAAGTGTGCGCATCCTGCGTCGCAGCATCGATGCCCGTCAGCGCACCATCTTTGTCAATCTGAAAGTACGCGTGTATATCAACGAACAGCCTCAGGATGATGAATACGTCCCTGTGGACTATCCTGATGTCAGCGATAAACCACAAGTCATTGTGGTGGGTGCTGGTCCTGGTGGCTTGTTTGCTGCCTTGCGACTGATAGAATTGGGTCTGCGACCCATTGTCTTGGAACGTGGTAAGGATGTGCATGAGCGCAAGAAAGACTTGTCGCAGATTACCAAGACGCAGCAGGTAGACCCTGAGAGCAACTATTGTTTTGGCGAGGGTGGGGCAGGTGCCTATTCTGATGGTAAGCTCTATACCCGTAGCAAGAAGCGCGGTTCGATTGAGAAGATTCTCAATGTGTTCTGTCAGCATGGTGCATCTACCAATATTCTGGCTGATGCCCATCCACACATCGGTACGGACAAGTTGCCACGTGTCATTGAGAACATGCGCAACACCATTCTGAAGAGTGGTGGCGAGGTGCATTTCCAAGCCAAGATGACGCGCCTTATTCTTGATGGCAATCGTGTGGTTGGCTGTCTTGCAAACGACAAAGAATACCATGGTCCTGTTATTCTTGCCACAGGTCATAGTGCCCGTGATGTTTATCGCTATTTAAACGAGAACAGCATTGAAATGGAAGCCAAAGGCATTGCTGTAGGTGTACGCTTGGAGCACCCATCAATGCTCATCGACCAGATACAATACCATAACAAACAGGGACGAGGCAAATACCTGCCTGCAGCGGAATACTCGTTTGTCACACAGGTGGACGGACGAGGCGTCTATTCGTTCTGCATGTGTCCTGGTGGTTTTGTCATTCCTGCCGCTACTGACAAACAACAGATTGTGGTTAATGGTATGAGTCCTTCGAATCGTGGTGGACAATGGAGTAACAGTGGTATGGTGGTGGAAACACGTGCAGAGGATATTCCTGGCGACGACCCTTTGCGTGTGATGCATTTCCAGGAGGAATTGGAGCGTAACTGCTGGCAACAGGGCAATATGAAACAGACGGCTCCTGCCCAGCGCATGGCTGATTTTGTCAATAAGCGACTGAGCTATGATTTACCTCGCTCCTCTTATGCGCCTGGTTTGATTTCCTCCCCCTTGCATTTCTGGTTACCTCAGGGCGTCAGCCATCGCTTGCAAGAAGGTTTCAAACAGTTTGGCAAGTCTTGTCATGGCTTCCTTACCAACGAAGCTTTGATGATAGGTGTAGAGACTCGTACGTCAAGTCCTGTTCGCATTGTCCGCAACAACGAAACACTGATGCACGTCCGCTTGCAGGGACTATTCCCTTGTGGCGAGGGCGCAGGTTATGCAGGAGGAATTGTTTCTGCTGGAGTGGATGGAGAACGCTGTGCAGAAATGTGCGCACAGTATCTAGAGCAAACTCTTTAATCGATTGCGAAGCTGTTCGGCTTCGCTTTTTCGTATCGATAATACAATCTCGCACGTATTATCGTATGTTTGGCTGATGATGCGCGGATTCATGTCCTTGACGATGCGCATCACATCGTTCATCTGAGGATAGGCAAACGAATACTTCACGATTTCTTCTACCTGACGCGTCTCGATGGTAGCGTGGTTGATGGCATCAGCAGCAGCCTCGCGATAGGCTACAATGAGTCCGCTAGTGCCCAAATTTACTCCGCCATAATAGCGCACCACCACAATCAGAATGTCCGTCAGTTCGTTCGAGTTGATTTGTCCCAATATAGGTTTGCCTGCTGTACTCGATGGTTCCCCGTCGTCGTTGGCACGAAACTCTGTGCGCTCGGCTCCCAGCATATAGGCATAGCAAACGTGGCGGGCATCGTAGTATTTCTTGCGATAGCCTGCCAACAGCTCTTTCACCTCATCAACGGTCTGTACATGATGGGCAAAAGCGAGGAACTTACTCCGCTTTTCGGTGTAATATCCCTCGCTTGTGCTTGCTATTGTCTTGTATTCGTCAGACATATTCTAGATCTTCTAGATTATCTAGACACTCTAGATTTTCTAGCTTAATTTATGTATCACCAATCCCGAGCGCAACTTTGGCTCAAACCAAGTAGCCTTAGGAGGCATAATCTTGCCACTGTCAGCAATATCCATAATCTGCTGCATCGATACAGGATAGAGGGCCAATGCAGCACGCATCTCACCAGAATCCACACGACGCTTCAGCTCTTTCAGTCCGCGCAGTCCTCCCACGAAGTCGATACGCTGTGAAGAACGCAGGTCGCCAATGTTCAGAATCTCATCGAGAATCAGACGACTGGAGATGTCTACGTCAAGCACTCCGATAGGATCGTTGTTGTCGTAGGTGCCTTCCTTGGCCTTCAGACTGAACCAGTGCTGATCCAGATACAGCGAGAATTCATGCAACTGCTGAGGCTTGTAGATTTCAGTACCCTTATCCTCAACGGTGAAGTTTACTTGCAGGGCAGCTAGGAATTCTTCCGAGCTCAGTCCGTTCAGGTCTTTCACCACACGGTTGTAGTCCAGAATAGTGAGTTGTGAAGCCTGGAAACAAACAGCCATAAAGAAGTTGTATTCCTCGTCACCCTTGTGGTTGGGGTTCTGCTTCTGTTTCTCAGCACCAACCAATGCTGCTGCTGCACTGCGATGATGTCCGTCAGCGATATACAGGCTTGGCATCTTGGCAAACTCAGCCGTGATGGTCTGGATATCTGCATCGTCGGAAATTACCCAGAACTGATGGCGGAAACCATCGATGGGCGCGATGAAGTCATATTCAGGCTTCAAAGCAGCATAACGCATGATAAGGCTATCCAGCGTCTTGTTGTCAGGATAGGCAAAGAACACGGGCTCTATGTTGGCATTGTTCACACGGACATGCTTCATACGGTCCTCCTCCTTATCACGACGGGTCAGCTCATGCTTCTTGATGTTGCCCTTCATGTAGTCGTCGGTATGGGCGCAAACCACCAAACCATACTGCGTCTTGCCGTTCATCGTCTGGGCATAAATATAATAATGTTCCTGCGCGTCCTGCACCAGCCAACCCTTATCCTGGAACTTCTGGAAGTTCTCTGCAGCCTTTTCGTAAACACGTGGATCATACTCCGAGGTGCCTACAGGGAAGTCAATCTCAGGCTTGATGATGTGATACAGACTCTTCTCATTGTCGCCAGCCTCTGCGCGAGCCTCTTCTGAGTCCAGCACGTCGTAAGGGCGACTCTCTACCTGCTCCACCAGTTCCTTTGGTGGGCGTATTCCTTTAAATGGTTTTACTATTGCCATAGCTTATAGATTCTCCTTAATTTTTGCAATCATTTCTGCGTACTCAGCATCCGTGAGATACACCTTACCTGGGTTCATCTGGAACGTGCCACCATAGTCGGGGCCATCCACATACTTAGGAGCCAGGTGGAAGTGCAGGTGCGACAGCTTGTCACTATAGGCACCATAGTTAATCTTCTCAGGGTTGAAAGCCTTCTGCATGGCGCGAGTCACCTGAGCCACATCAGCCATAAAGGCGTTGCGGTCCTCGTCAGAGAGCTCGTTCAGGTCGTTCACGTGGTCTTTGTAAGCCACGAGGCAACGACCGCGATAGGTCTGCTCTTTGAACAGGAAAGCGCGTGAAACACGGAGTTGGGCAAACTCAATCATCAGATTGTGTAGAGTCTCATTGTTCTGGCAGTACAGACACTGCTTGGGGTCACTTTGCATATTCTTTTCTTGTTTTAGAGTTAAATTTCTTGCAAAGGTACGAAGAAACAAATAAAAACCCAAATTTATTTGCTCTTTTTACTCACTTATTTGTACCTTTGCATACGAATTTAATGATGATGACGTGAAAAGGTTTGTGTTACGCTTATTATTTGTAGCATTTCTGTGGTGCCATTTCTTTGGTTTCGAAACTGAAATCAAAGCTGATAGTGGTGAAACAGACATAGCTTCACGCGAACAGCAAATCAAGCGTCATGACGGATGGCTGCATAATGTCGCTGAGGACCCCCAAAGTGTACAGGGCTTCACGCTGCGCCCATCCACATCCCATCGCTTTGGCTCATCTCGTCCAACACGCTTATTGCCCACTCATGGGGGCAAATCTCCTCATCGTACAGGACAGCAGATAGCACAAGAATCGTTTCACCTATTAAAACATGCACCACTGCACACTCGTCTGAATTGTGTTTGGCTTCGGACGAGTGCTGCGTCTCAGCGGTTCTATTATGTCATAGCCCTGAGACGCCTTCTTTGTTAGCGTTTTGTTTCTTTCCCTAATCATAATGAAAGGAGGAGGAAACGAAAACAATAATAACAAAGAAAAGAATAAATGGCAAATATAAAAAATCTGCAGATGTGGAAAACCATCTGCGCTGATGCTCGTATCAGTGTCAGCAAATCGTTCATGGGCTTACGTACAACGGCCGTCTATGTTCCTTCAAACAGTGTGTTGGATGTTAAAACCATCGAGTATTCACCGGCAGATGGCGACCATCTTAAGCGTATTCTCGAATCACCCATTGACCGTTTTGCATCAGCCATAGGCGATTTCCATCCCAAGTCTATTGTCAATGGCAATTATATGGCAGAAGTGTGTGCCTCTCGTGATGGTGCTTTTGTTGCAGTACAACTTCTTCAGTTTACGCATATGAGTTATGAACCAGTCACAGACGTTCTGACATTTGAAGGTAAAGCTGCCCGTGCCATTATGCAATTATTCAGACGATAGGCATTCAATGAACAAAAGGGAATGCGGAGCCATATGGTTCCGCATTTCTTTTTTTTTCTATGTTTTAAGAAGGATGATGTTAATGCGTGCCAAGGCTTAATAGTTGTCTAATACTTGTTGCAATTTCTCGCGTTGTCTCTGTTTCTTTGACTTTCGATGAGGAATAATTTTGCTGACGACCCATGCAACCAGACTGAGTGGATTAATCCCTGCCGTCATGGCACCACCTTTCTGACTTTTCCTTTGTTCTTCTAACCAGTGACCTTGATAGGCCAATTGCATCTCTGTCCTTAATTTTGGTGTCATGATAACCACGCTGATAGGCGGATGTCTTGGTGACAGTTTCTCAGGACTGATAATAGGTAATCTTGACTGCATGGGGTCAATAGACGAACTATCATGCTGTGCGGATTTTTGTGGTTCGTTTCTCAGCCATTCCTCATAATCACTTTTGACAGAATCAAGTATCCCAATCTTCTTGTCATTCTCAGATACTTGGGCATAAACTGAGATTGATGAGAGATAGAGAAGAATGCTGAAAACAAGAAACCTGTGATTCATGACTGTTGTATGAGTCGATATCCAATACCTCTTGCATTAATAATACTTAGTGTAGGGTCTGCTTCTAATACCCGTTTCATTCGTGACATAAACACATATAAGGAATTCATATTATATATAGTGTCACTGCCCCAGAATTCTATCAAAAGTATATGACTTTCTACCAATTCTCCATTTGCCTCTATTAATAATTGAAGAATGGACGATTCGCGGAATGATAGTTTTCGTTTTATGACACTGCCGTTTGAAGTATGAAATAGTAATTCCTGTTTCTGACTATTCAGTTCAAAGCGCCCAATATGTAGTTCATTCATAAAGATATAGTTTTTTCACTGATGAAGTTGATTTATGGCGCAAAGGTAGTTCTTTGTGGCTAGAATCACAGAAGAATAATCTTACAAATCCTTACATATATTTAAAATAAATCTTTCTTAAACTATTTTTAGTTAGAAAACATTATATGTGAGATAGTCTTCTTATTCGCGGCCTGGCTGATGCCCTCCGCGAACTTCAAGACACCTTTGCATACAAGGAATTTGAAAAACTCATTAATCAAGTTTTCACCAAAGGATCTTATTAGTCCTTCTTCGTATCCAAATCCGAAGCTTTCCCTTTGTATTCTGGAGTTCGCTTCTCAAGGAACGAACGGATGCCTTCCAGATAGTCGGCACCCTTATACACCTTGGTTCGATAGGCGTTGATGCGCTCAAAACTCTCAGACGAAAGAACCGTAGCAGCCTTGCTGAGAATGCGGAACTGGCGCTTAATGGCACTGATAGACATCACGCTGTTTCGACGCAGAGGATTCAGGAAGTGTTCTTCCAAAATATTGTCCAAGTCTTCTGGCGATGCTACTCTGTTGATGAGTCCAACGTTCAGAGCATCTTGTGCTGTGATAGGTGTAGCAAGGAAGAACATCTCACGCGCCTTGTTCATGCCAAGCTGATTGATGAAGTGCATGATGCCTGAGGCATTATATGGAATACCGATTTTAGCAGGCGTAATGGCGAAGGTGGCATTGTCGGTGCTGACTATCATATCGCACGACAGACACAAGTCGCAAGCTCCACCCCATACAGTACCACTAACACAGGCAATGACAGGGATAGGCGTTTCCTGTACACATCGCAGCAATTGCTCCATCGGAACATCATAAGCCAGTGGGTCTTCACCGTTCTGGGGCAATTCACGAATATCATGACCTGCACTCCATACACCTTTAGCGCACTGAGCTTTGATGAGGATGCCCACACACTCATGATCGTATCCATACTGGATGGCGTCACACAACTCCTCACACATAGCTTCGCTGAGACAATTGAAATGACCAGCATTCTGCATCTCCACATAGCAGATGCGTTCCTTGATAACGGTATTTACTAACATACATGCAAAGGTAGTGCTTTTTTCTGAAACAAACAAATAAAAACAAAAAAAGTGGTTTTTGTTTTGTATTGTTCTCACTTATTCGTATCTTTGCATCAGAATACGAACTTAAACAATAAGTATTATGGGACTGATATTATCAATTATCATTGGATGTTTAGCTGGCTTCTGTGCTGGCAAGTTGATGAAGGGCGGAGGCTTTGGCTTCTTGATGAACCTCTTGCTGGGCCTGTTCGGTGGACTGCTGGGCGGCTGGATCTTTGGTATGTTGGGCATTGAGTGGGGCGGTCTCTTAGGACAACTGGGAACAGCCATTATCGGTGCTGTGGTCATTCTCTGGGTGGCCAATATGCTGAAATAATTAGACTACACAAAAACATAAAACGACTATGACTACGAAAAGGCTGATGCTGACAACGGCCTTTCTACTGCTGGCACTGGTAATAAAGGCTCAAACGGTGATTAGCGGTAAGGTGACTGACCTCAATGGTCAGCCTTTGGCACATGTCAGCGTAATGGTAGAAGGTACGGAGGTACAAACAGTAACAAACGAAGATGGGCAGTTCACGCTGAAGATGCACGAACAGGCTCGTCGCCTCCGATTGAGCCACATTGGTTACAAGACGCGTCACATTGCCCTGGAACAAGGGACAACGGAGCAACTCAGAATCCGCATGCAGAGCAACACCATCGAACTCAGTGAAGTGCTGGTGTCTGCCAACGATCCGCTCTCCATCCTGAAAGCGGCTATGGCGCGTATTGAGAAAAACTATCCTAATGAACCTGAGTTGATGCGCTGTTTCTATCGCGAGACGGCTCGTCGTGGTTCGCGCTTTATCTCTGTAGCCGAGGCTGTTACGGAGATGTACAAGTCGGACTACTATTATGGTCCTGAGCGCGATGCTGTGGCCATTCTGAAGGGCAGACGACTGATGAGTATGAAGGCTCGCGACACGCTGGGTGTGAAGGTGCAGGGTGGCCCTGTGCTCCCCTTGATGGTCGATTTGGCGAAGAACCGCGAGTATGTGCTGAACGAGGAAAACATTGCTCATTACAAACTAAGCATGGAGGTGCCAGTCAAGATAGCAGACCGTGCTCAGTATGTCATCAACATGGAACCTGAGGGCATCCAGTTCTATCCCATTATGAAGGGACGTGTGTTCATTGACCAGGAAACACTGACGTTCACCCGTGCTGAGTTGCAATTAGACATGCGCGATTGGCGTGCAGCTTCCGACTATATGTTGGTTCACAAGCCCTTCGGACTTCGTTTCCGCCCTAGGGAACTGACTATGACCATTGTCTATAATACCGACGAACAAGGCATTGCCCACATGAGTTATGTTCGCAACGAGATGCGCTTCAATTGCGACTGGAAACGACGCCTGTTCGCATCCCCCTTTACCACCGTTTGCGAAATGGTGGTGACGGACCGTCAACAGAAAGGCGATGACGTGAAGCGTCCTCGTGGACGTTCCTCCTTCGGACTGCGCGACCGTTTCTATGATAAGGTGGAATATTTCGACGACCCCGATTTCTGGGCAGACTATAACATCATAGAGCCTACCGAGAGTCTGGAGAATGCAATTGACAAACTGAAGAAAAGAGTAAGAAACAACTGATGACAAAGTGGGTTTTGACTATTGGATTTTGGCTGTTGGCTGTTAGCACTTATGCTCAGCCCAAGGGTGTCGAGTTAGATACGCTGAAAGTGCAACATATCGACTTCCAAGGTCAGACCCAACAAGGCATCATCATCTGTAACAAGAAAATCTCGAACGACCTGCGTGAAATCTTTGCTGAGCTCTACAAGGCGAAATATCCCATCGAGCGCATCCGTCCTATCTCAGAGTATGATGACAACGACGAACGCTCTATGCAGGCCAACAACACCTCGTGCTATTGCTATCGCCCTATTGAGGGCAGCAAGAAGCTGTCGAATCATGCACTAGGCATGGCTATCGACATCAATCCACTTTACAATCCCTGTGTAAAAAGAAGGAAGGATGGCACCCTGCTCATCCAACCTTCTACTGCACGTCCTTATGTCAATCGCAGCAAGTCGTTTAAGTATAAGATTACAAAACAAGACTTCTGCTATCGTCTCTTCATCCAGCATGGTTTCCAGTGGGGTGGGGCATGGCGCTCCCTCAAGGACTATCAGCATTTTGAAAAGTAAGTCTTATCCCCCTTTGCTGATTCCACCAACCACATCATCGTTATCGATGCTGTGTTCTGTCTTTTTTACACTGGCCTTCAAGGAACCAAACCGGTAGGTCACGGAAAGACTGAATGAGCGTGCGTTGTTCCATGACTGCTGGAAGTCGCGATAGTCGCCATTCACCGTCTCTGCCTCTGATGTCCAGTATTTGTTGAATGGTGCATTAGCACCGATACGGACTGTCAGCCGGTCTTCCTTGAGGAAGGAGCGTTGCAGCGAGAAGTAATAACCCTGATAAGAGTACTGCATATAATAGATACCTGAAGGACTATGACCTATCTTGCCGTATGCAGCCATATAAAGCAACAGTTTCCAAGGCAGCTTTTGCGAGAGGTTGGCATAGAAGTTGTCGTACCATCCAAAGGTGCGATAGCCAAGGTTCGGATTCTCGTTGTGTTCGTAGCGCAGATTGTTGTTGAGGACGATGGTTGTTCCGTCGAAGGGCCTCCACTGCACATACTGCTCAACTGAGAACCGACGGAAGCGCAGAATATTGTCATAGGTTATATAGCGGATGTCGTTCCTGGCTGTCTGTATCGTGCTGATACCCCCAGAGCTGTAGTTATAGGCAGGTGCTATCTGGAGTGTCAACTTTGGCAGGATATAGGAATATATCAGGCTAATGCGCTGAGTGTGCGAACTCACCAGGTTGGCATTGCCATATTGAATCACGGTGGGCGATGTGACGATGGCAGGGTTCAGATACGAGATGCCTGGACGGTTGATGCTGGTGGTAAACGAGAACTTCAACGACTGTGCATCCGTCAGTTGGTATTTCAGCGAAGCCTGCGGCACCCAGTCGCTCAGGTGCTTGTCGTAAGTGTTGCCCTTTCCGTCAGGGAATCGTCCTTCCATATAACTGTATTCATAGCGCAACCCAGCCCGTGCCGACCATTTCTTGTGATTGTATATATAGTCTGCATAACCTGCCAACACACGGGTAGTATGTTCAAACTCGTTGTTAGTCTGCATGTCAATGCCGAAAAAATTCTGCGTGTTATGGCTGTTGTTATTGCGATAGATATATTTGGCGCCCACTTCCAACTGATGTCCTTTGCCTAACGGACGGAGCCAGTCAGCCTGGAAGGTGTGTTCCGTGAAGCGCTCACGCTCAGTCTGCAGACTACCTGTGTAATCGAAGGGTGCATTCACCATGTCCGTATAAGTGTTCTCCTGATCTGTGTGTTGGCGCGTCAGGGCGAGCATGTAAGAGAGTGTGAGTCGCTCGCCCTTTCGACGCGTCTTGTGCTCGTAGTCCAGTCGTCCGTTCCACGAGGAATGACTGTAGCCAGGCATCCAATAGTGATTGTTATAACTGTAGACAGGCAGTCCTGCAGAATTGGTTATTGCTGTCTGTCCGTCACCCTGCACATTCAGTTTGTAGAAATAACCACCAAACGAGGCAGACAACAGGTTCAGCGAGTCGATGTCGTAACTTGCATTCAGATTGCTGTAGTGAATGGCTCCTGGATTGGTGCCGTCTGAATGAGCCTGCATGCGATTGCCTGTATCGAGATACCTGCGGTCTGTGTCTGTGATGCTTACCGTTGAACGACTCGACATGCCACCATAGCCATAATCAACAGAAGCCAGCAACTTTCCCATCTGTCCTGTCAGCGAGGTGTAGAGGTTGCGCTGATTATTTGTATTGTAGCTAGCCGACACCACACCCGTCATGCCTTGCATTTTCGAACCGTCAACCATCACGATATTCAGGATGGCATCCACGCCCTCTGCATCCTCGCGTGCTCCAGGGTCGGTTATCACTTCGATGCGCTTTACCATTGAGGCTGGCATCGACTTGAAGGTTTCCTTCGCATTCTTCGACAGGCTGGGGTCGTAGTGCCCGTTCTTGTATATCTTGTAACTGCTGTTTCCCTTTACCATGATATTGTCCTGTCCGTCGACAGTCACCATAGGCACCTTGCGCAACATGTCCATCACGGTCTGTGTTTTCGATTCCTCGTCAGCCTGCACGTCATAGCCTATGCGGTCTATCTCCTGCTTGATCAGCTGCTTCTGAGCTTTGACCACGATGCCCTCCAGTTCCTTGCTCCATGTGATAGAATCGCTGCTTACGCTAGCCGAAAGGCTACGGGTAGGCGAGCTCTGCTCGGGAATGTCTGCTTTTGTTTGGGCCGTAGCTATCCCAGCTTTCGCTATCAAAAGAAGCGAAAGGCATGCTATTTTAATATGTTTCATAGCTTTATTTGTTCAGTCGTTCCATGCTCATTTCAAACATCTGCTTAATAAAATCATCTTTAGCAGCCTTCTTCATTTTCTCCAACTCTTTGAGGACCATTGCCTTCTCTGCATCGTCCAGACAATCAGCATTCTTGCATAGCTTGTAGATATGGGACACGTGATAATTAGCAGCAGTGCCTGTAGGATTCTTTAGAAATAGGTTCTTGAAAGTATTGAACTCGCTAAGCCATGATTCTGAGCTCTTCGGTCCATAGGAAAATATCGAGTCATTGTCAAAAACGGAGCTGTTGTCAAAAGGAAATCCGCTGCCTAACGAGAAGCTATTATCATCAATTTTGAATGTGTTACCATTGATACTAATGGTCCTTGTCTGTCTTATGCTTTTGCGATGCTCCTGCGTGGTGGCGTAAGTCTTAGCGATACGTCCCCTGATTTTGTCGCCATCGTCCACCCATTCCAGCGCGTATGCATAGCGATGCTGACGAGCAGAGTCCTTAGGGTCAAGGAACAGGGCATAGGTGTATTTTGAGCCTTTCATCAGTCCGATGGCGACTCCTCCTGTGTTGCTGTTGCCTACTGCCAAAGATGTATAATGTTCCTCGCCTCCGCGATTGCCTGTCCTCACGCTGTAAGCCTTGTCCTCATCCTGACGGAAAGCCAGCTCAATAGCGGTTACCAGATTCTTATTCTGCGGATCTGTTATCAGGAAGTCGTAGATGTCGCTCAACCCCTTCAGTTTTCCTGTTTCTAGGTCTTTCTCAATAGTATGTTCCGACCACACTTCCTTTTGTGCTTTACTTTGACGCAAGGCATCGAAAGTCTTCTCAATGTGCTGTTGTGCTGTAGCGGTGAAAGGCAGTAATAGGAACAGCCCCACCATGATGACGTTTTTACTCTTCATATGACAATAATTCTGTTTGTTCGTGAATATATATAATGGTACCATCTTCTTGCATTACGGGTATGTAGCCGTAGGCAGCCAGTTGTGCCTCAATGACTTCCTGCTCAGCCTCTGCCATCAGCGCATACGTCTTGTCAATATCCGTCATTGTAGGTTCCGGCTTGCGCAGTCTGCGCTTCTTGGTCTGAACGGGCTTGCGCTGCACTTTCTGCATGGTCGTTGTATCTGTCTTTTGTTCTATACGTGAACTGCTTACTGTATCAACTTTTGCGATCTGTATGGCAGGCGCTGGTTCTGTATCATGTTGTCCCGTCTGCTGCCACGTTATGGTAGCAAACAAAACGGCCACCGCTGCTGCCACGCTCCAGCCCATCCATCGTTTTCTGGCTTTTGGCTGAGGCTTCATCGCCTCTATCTCCTGGAAGAGTTGCTGATAGTCTGCCCACTCCTGAGGAATGTTCTGCCCTCGGAAGTATTCAGCCAGAACGTCTTCTTCTTCCAGCGTCGATGTGCCGTCCATATACTTGTCCAGCAATTTTGCGATATAATCCTTTGTGTACTTTATCATCGTTTATTCCTCCGTTTTATTTCTTCTAACAGTGTGCGCCGTGCTCTTGCCAGCAACGTGCTAACTGATGTTGTTTCGATGCCTAATAGTTGGGCTATCTCTTCGTGACTCCTCCGTTCCACCTGTCGCATATAGAGTAAGGTGCGCTGGGTAGTTGGCAGTTGCTGTAGTTTCAACGTGAGCCATTCTTCGTTTTCCTTTGCCTCCAGTTCTTCTTGCGGACTGCTGGTTAGGCTGACGATAGTGGTCTCCTCAAGCGATTCTACTTTTCGTAGCCTTTGATGGTTCCTCAGCGTGTGTTTCGCCATCAGCGTGACGATAGCTTCAACAGACTGATAGCGTTCCAGTTCGTCGTGCATCTGCCACAGACGGAGCATCACATCCTGTGCGATGTCCTCTGCCATATCTTCGCCCGCCCCGTAGTGTAGGCTCACGCTGAGCGCCTTCTCTCGCCACGTGCGGGCTTTCTGTTCAAATGCACTTCTATCCATCTTTTCTTGTTCTACACCTATTAGACACACAAATCCTGTAAAACCAAACGATGTTTAGCAGAGTTTAACACATAGGACTCCATACCCTCCAATCGTCCACTTGCTGAATCAGTCGTCTAACTGCTTTTTCGCAATGGGTTGGATATACTAGCATCTGAACGAACCAGAAACGACGGTGGCGTACATATTTCGAATGATAACGGTAGTTGGGAATCTCGCTCCCGTTAACGTATAAAGGTCCTGAAAGCAAGAATGAATCGCCCTGTATTATTTGTTCATTGGCATGATGCAGTTGTGCAAATCGTTTCATCCCTTCCTGCGTTGAAAGACTGTCTTCGTTTGGCACAACGCGCGTAGTCAATTCTATTTGCACCCAGTTATCCCAATAGCGAAACTGACTAAATCCAGGCTCGTCAATCAACGAGTCGGGCAGTTGTTCAAAAAACGAAGGGTATTGTACCTCGTAGTCGTAGTTGGGGTCGTGATAGGTGCGCATGCGACACAAACGGATGGCTTCCTCTAATTTCTCAGGAAACTCCCGATGGTCTTCATTGCCACGCCACACCATATAAGATGTCACGCAAATGGCAAGCAAAATAGCTAATACTGTAAATCGGCGTATCGTCATATCGTTCCTTTTTTGTGCAAAGGTAAGTCATTCGCACAAAATAGAAAGAAAATTTTGCCTGACATTTGTCTGACAATTCGCTGACAACGGTCTATCTATCTGATAATCAGTCCGTAAGATTTTCCCCTGTCTACCTCGATTTTGAGGTCAGAATGTTGCTCAATGATGGGTTTCAGTCGGCGAATCAGGGTATAGAGCGTCTCGCTGGCATCAGGTTTCTTGGGCCAGAGGGCATCGCAAATCTCTGCTTTCGACAGCTGACGGGTAGGGGATAGCCATAGCATTTCCATCAGCTGTTGTTGCATGGGAGTCAGTTTCACCACATATCCCCTTGCGTCAACAAAATGTCCATCCTGCAAAGCCAGACCTCCATACAATCCCAATGTCACATTGCGTCGATGTTGATACAGGCAGAACAGGCTCCACAGCAGCACCATTGACCAAAGAATCATCGAAGGACGCTGGTCAGAGAGTGACAGAATCGTGGCTGTCGATACTTGCGGACGTGGACGGAATCCTTTCTTGGTGTCAACCGCCAAAACAGCATTTCCTCTCAACCCCTCTATTTGCAGATGACTGTTGAACACCTGAATAGTGTCAGCACTGATGACGTCCGATTGTTGTTCATCTAGAGCTTTGACCAATGCCTGGTTCATATCCTCAGCCACTAATTGTTCCGTAGCCCTATAACTTGTCAGGCTCACCATACTCGAAGCGATTATTAGTGCAAAGAGCACCACTACTGCATATCGTTGTTTCATCGTATTTGTTCTTAAACTGCACACAAAGTTAATCCAAATTATTCTATTAGCATCGTTCTATTAGCATAATTTAAATCTTGTTTCTAAATTATAATCACCACATCATCATGCGGAGGGATTCTTCAGCTGACTGACGCATGGACTTGATAGTATTGTTATATTCCTTGTCCTTGGTGGCGTCGAGGAAGCGGCCGAGGGTTTCGCGGGCTTTGTCGAACTGGCGCAGTTGCAGATAGCATTTGCCCATCTGATAGGTAAGGGTGTTGACATCCTTTTCCTCCGCATAGCGCATGCACTCTTGCAATTCTTCCAAGCGGAAGTCGGGCTCTCCCTTCATGCGGAACGATTCTGCCAGTTCCTGATGCAGACGGAACAAGGTCTTGCGGTCGGGCACCATCAACTTCTTGGCCTCGTCCAGATAGCTCAACGCCTCGGCACCTAAGCCTATCTTGTTGGCTGCAATGCCTAACATGAAGAGACAATAGCCATGCGTGTCGTTATGTCGGGCGGTGGCTCGGCTCAGGTATTCGTAGGCATCGCCATATTGGGCTGTGTTCATATAAATCAAACCTTTGGTATAGAGCACCTTGAAACAGGAATCGCCCAATGCTTCTAAGCCTGCTAGTTCTTTCAATGCTAAGTCATAGTTGCCTACCAGATAATAAGCATCAGCCAACTGACGGTTTACCAAGATGTGGGTGGCATCCTGTTGTTTGTATCGCTCACAAATCTCAATGACCAGCCCTGGGTTTACGTGTTCCTTGTCTGCATTGTTCAGCCGATAGGTAAGGTCGGGAATGATGTCAGCCATAGGATTACGCTTCACCACCCGCTTGCCCCAATATATGAGCGAATCCGTCTGTCCCGTCTGACAGAAACAGTCGTAGCGCAGACGCATGTCGTCAAGGGTCAGACTGTCCTCGCTGATGTTTCTGAGTAGGTCGATGCTCTGGGCATAATATCCTCGCTCAAACAGTTGTTTTGCCTGTATGCGTAAGCTGTCTGCTGGGGTTGCAGATAAGATGAGGAAAGAGAATTGAGAAATGAGAAGTGTCATCAGTATCTTTTTCATTGTTTACCCTCCTTCTTTAAAAGTTCTTTCATGCGGTCTATCAGCAGGTTGCCGCTGATGTTCTTGGCGATGATACGCCCTGAGCGATCTACCAGGTAGTTGTGTGGAATGGTTCGGATGTCGAGGCGTTTCACCTCAGGCAGCATCTTCCCTGTCTTGTCGTTGAAGGCCCGCAGGTTTTTTATTTCGTAAGGATTCTCGTCTTTCGGGTGACTGCGCAGGTCGAGTTCCTTGACCTTTGCCCACCATTGCTTCGACGTCTTGTCCATCGATACCAGTACCACCGCCAAGTCCTCAGGAAACATCTGTGCCGCCATCTTGATGTTGGGCATCTGTTGCAGGCAAGGCTCGCACCACGAGGCCCAGAAATCGACATAGAGATACTGTCCGCGATAATCATTCAGATGGAGCACATTCATATAGTCGCCTACCTTCAGAGGTCGCACGATGGAGTCTTCCGTCTCATCGAAGAACCGACGACTATAGCGTTTCCATAACATGGCGTTGATGGAAAAGCTCTCGGCGGACATGTAGTTCCTGCCCAGCACACTGTCGTTGACGAAAGCCTGAATAGGTGGATAGTCGCGGAATCGTTTCAGTACCGAGTGCATCATCTGGTCAACCTCCTTTTCCGTGTAACCGTGCATGGAAGGATTCAGCCTGTGCGAACCATATACTCTCGCTGCAGCACCCAATACCCCGTAAGGGCTCTTGCCTGTATTGGCATAATGTAGCGAAAGGCGCTCCTTAGCCATCTCCAACTTATTTCGAATCTTACCCAACGAGTCTGCCTCCTGTTCCGTTATCCCGTAGCGTTGCATTTGTCGGTAAACCTTGCGATTCAATTCACTGATGCTGTCCATCTGCTGATAATAGCGCACGTACTCCAGCGTCGAGGGCGAACCTTCCACCTTGTCGATATAACGAATATTGAAACCATCGTCCTCGTCGCCCACATGTATCTTCATCCGGTCGCCATTCTTCACAACGACAGGTACGATGGCGGGACCGCGACGACTGAACATCAAGTTAACGTTATACTCGTAAGGCACCGTTCCATGCAGCGTTCCCTGACGATGCATCGAGTCAATGCTGATGCTATCGTGCAACTGCATTTCCCGTTCTACTTGCGAATACAGATACACTTGCTGTGGTTGGCTGGCTATGGCTGAGTCAACCGTCAGTGTGATGCTGAATTTGGGTAAATCCTCGCCCTTGACGGGTAAAAGCGTCAGTAGGGCGAGGGTGAATATGGTTAGGCTTCTATTCATAATGATTCTGCTTCAGCTTCTTTAATCTTCGATAAAAGTTCTTCGCGCTTTGTTTCATTGGTACCGTGGACGGCATGGCGGACGATTCCTTTCTTGTCAACGACAATGGTAAGGGGGAAACCGTCAGTGCCTATCCATGCCATCATATCTTTTGCCTCGACGAGGTGGGTCCATGTGAAGTGATGCTTGTCTGTGATGCGCTTGGCGGTCTCTGCATCGTGATAGGTGGCTGAGAAGAACATTACATTGGGCAATTGTTCCTTCCACTTGGAAAGGATGGGCATCTCAGCACGACAGGGACCACAACCAGAGTACCAAAGATTAATCACCATGACGCGCCCCTTCACACTGTCGTTTGTCCATGTGCGCCCGTCTATGTCCTGTGCAGAGAACTGAGGGAACGGCTCACCCTCTTTGGGCGAATACCACGTACCGTCGGCCTTCACTCCTGCCTGCGTCAGCGAGGTCACCGTGGCCATCATGTTCAGGCCATTCAGGAACTGGTTGGCATTGTGAACCTGCTCGCGTGGAATGGCTTTGCGGATGAGTGATTTGGGCAGTGTGGCATTGACATTAATGACAACAACGCTATTACCTTCTTTATCCTTCAGTCGCATCATACTTTTCTCGCCATCAGGCAACTTTGGCATTTCGCGGAAGAAATATCCGTTGGAAAGGAATTTCGGAATCACAGTGTCTATGCGCTCTTCCTGTGCTGAAACAGCCAAAGGGAATAGTGCAAGAAGAATTGCAAATACTTTAATATGCTTCATTTTTCTATTTCGTTTCATTCTTTATTGGTTTGTGCCATCGTAAATCGGCATCAAAGTTACAAAAAGTCCCACGAAAAGTAATCGTCAAAACTCAGAAATTGGATGCTGAGTGTGAAATATGAAACTAGTTTCAGAGAATCAAACTATTTTTTTCTTTTGTTGTCGTAATATTTAATTATCTCTTCCGCCTGCAACATCATGTCAACAAGCTGCTGGGTGGGCTTGGGCTCTTGACGTGCACGATCCAGGAATTGACGATAATATCCTTCGGCCTGTTCCTCATCTTTGATAAGATAGGCCAGTGTATTGGCGATATTGTAATAGGTGGCTAGGGAGGCTGGATAATAAGAAAGATGTTGTTTCCACGCCTCAACGGCCTCTGGATATTTCTTGGTCAGATAATAACCTTCTCCTTGTGAGAGGGTAATGGCACGCATCACAGTGGTGTCAGGTTTCATGAGTTCAACGGCCAATGCCAGGTATTTCAGCCCCTCATCGTAGCGCTTGGTGTCAACGCATACTACACCGAGTCGATAGGCTGCTCCATAATGTTGCATCTTGCTGAGCCAAAGGGCAGGTTTCAAGCATTGATAAGCACGCTCCAAAGAGTCGGTCTTGGTATAGCACATACCTGCTGAATAGAGGGTGTTAAACGTAGAATCGCCCTGCTCTAACAGTCGTTCGTATATCTTCGTGGCTTTTGGGAACTGGCGATCAACAAAATAAGCATCGGCCAAGGCACGATTAACCTCAATGTTGGTAGTATCAACTTTACAATACTGTTCGGCACACGCAATGCCGTTCTGTGGCTGTTCCGTTTGGGTAAAGGCAAGGGTGAGACCAGCCACCATCTCTCCATCCATCGGATAACGGTTCACCAACTGACTTGCCCAATAGATGAACGACCCTGTATCGTCCTGTTTCTTATAACTGTAGGCTAATTGTCGGAAAGACTCATGGGAGAGGCTGTCTTCTGGAGTGTTCTTCAACAACTCGGAACACTGGAAATAGTTTCCCCGTTTGTAATAACAATCTGCGAGCTTAGCTGAGATATAATAAGGAACCGTTGCACTTTTTACAGCTCCTGCTATCAAGCGGTCTATTATCTTATCAGCTTCTTCCTGAGGCAGTTTGTCAAGGTCTTCTATTGGAAGTTTCAGGGTGTCTTCGGCCTGTTTACCCGCAACGGCCTTCCCTAATTCGTATGCCCGTTGATAATACTTCAATGCCTCGAAAGTATTGTATTGCTGCATACAACTGTCGCCTTTCTGCAAACAAACGGAAAGGGAATCCGAATCCTCGCCCTTGACGGGGAGTACCGTCAACAGGGCGAGGGAGAACAATGTTAGGATTTTGTTCATTATTAATAGAGAGTGTGTTTATTTCTTCTTCTTGGTTGTGATGATAATCTTCTTGGGCTGTCCGTTCTCACCCTTTTCGATGTGCATGCTCTGAATGTCGCCCGGGGGGATGCTGCCAATCTCGGAGTCGTCGGCCACCTTGCCGTCAATCTCTAAGATGTACTTTTCCTCTTTCACTTTTACGTCATTGCTGCCCTGCAGCTTGAAGGTGATGGGTACGGTATATTTCACGCGGACAGCCTCGCCATTCTGCATACCAGGCATCCAGTTGGGCATACTTCCAATGACGCGCAGGGCCTCTGCATCCAACTCCGGCGATACGGACTTGACAATCTTTGCCTCTGTGATGCTGCCGTCCTTTTCAACGACGAAGTTGGCGATGACGCGCCCTTGGACGTTCTTTTCGTATGCTTCCTTCGGATATTTCACGTTCTGAGACAGAAACTGCATCAGGGCTTCCGGTCCGCCAGGGAACTGGGGCATCTGCTCCACCACGTCGAAGGCTTCTTTCTCTGCTTTTTTAACCTTCATGGCGTTGGGCATTTCAACAGGCTTCACTTCTTTCTGATCTGCAGGGGCTTGTTCCACCACCACAATCTCATTGATTGGTCCCATTTTGATGGTTGCATTCTTTTTGCCTTTCTTGATCATCTTCTTCTGCGGCTGTTGATACACCACATCGGTAACGGTCTCGGCGTTAATGGCTAAGGCAATGCCCACGATGGGCAGGAGGGCGAGCAACTTCAGCAGATGACTGCCCTGCGATTTCTTATGTAACATCATATGGATTCTGTTTTTGAGGGTACTGTGAGTGATACCGTTGGCAATGGAGTACCCGCCAATGCTTGCGGCTTTTGTGATTAACAGGTATTGGTATTGACGCGCATTGATGCCTTGAGAGAGTACTGCACCGTCGGCCTCATACTCATGGATGGCGCGCAAGTCCTGGCGCAGCATCCACATGGCAGGATTGAACCATTGCAGGGCAGTGAGCGTATCAACAAGGAGCACGTCCCACGAATGATGCAGGCGGATGTGTCCCCGTTCATGAGCGAGAATAGCGGCATCTTGTTGCTCGTAGTCACTACGATTCATCACTATGTAGTGCATCCAACTGAAGGGCGCCAGCGCTGCGTTACCGGTCACGCAGAGGGTGATACCATCTTTCAACGGATGCTTCTCGCTTCGATTAATCAGCATGACGACTTTCCATACCGATGCCACGATGTAGCTCAGCACAGCTAATACACCTATTATATATAGGATGACGGCAGCCTGTTGCCACAGGGGCGCGGACGACTCTACCGTAGCCAGTTCAGTCTGGACATCGCCCACAGATACGCTTGGCACGGCGTTCAGTGTTACCGTTTTGTGCATTGTGATGACGCACAGAGGCAGGATAAACGATGCTACGGCAGTTGCCAGCAATACGATGCGGTTCACACGATGAAACGTCTCTTTGCTGAGCAACAGACGGTAGAACATGTAGAACACCACGATGAGCCCCGCCACCTTCAGGTCGTATATCAGAAAATCGATCATATTTACAATTGGACTATTTACAATTTACTATTTTCAATTTCGGAAATCAACTCTTTCAGTTCTTCCACGGAAATCTTCTCCTCTTTGACAAAGGATGAGACGGCACTTAGATACGAGTCGTTGAAGTAGTTCTTGATGACTCCCGCAATGCTGGAGCGCCCATACTCCTTCTCCGTCACGATGGGGAAGTACTGGTAGGTGTTGCCATACTGCTTATGGTCAAGATAACCATTCTTCTCTAGGATGCGAACCATCGTGGACAGCGTATTGAAGTGGGGACGGGGCTCAGCGTAATGCTCCAACAGCTCACGTACGAACATCGGCCCATGTTGCCAATACAAGTCCATGATTTCCTTTTCTTTATTTGTCAGCCTTTTCATTGTCTCATTGTTTTAAGTCGTTACAGTCAATTTCGCGTCTTTATCAAATACCTGCTGCAAAGAAACTAAAATTTTTAGTTCGTACCAACTAAAACATTTAGTTATTAAAGAAAATTAAGTAGTTTGCTCTTGAATTAACTTACGTTCACAAGTATTCCGCATTCAGTGTGTACTTGTGGGGTGCTTGTGGGGTGCTCAGAGAATAATAATTAGAAAAAGGCACAAATAATTGGAAGTTACAAATAAAGTTAGTATCTTTGCAGTGGAAAATAGACTGTTATGAAGAAAGAAAATGACGTTATGATAGCAGCAGAACCCGCAGCAGCCTTATTGAGTGAGGATGTTAGAAAAAGCGGATTGCTTGGTCAGGTAATGAAATTGAGTCAGCCAGACAAGGTTGCTCTAATGGCGTATCTGAGCAAGGATATGCATACGGAAGAGACTTTCAAGACTGATGAGTTTGGAAGAATCAAACTGACCAAGGAAATGAGAGAGGCTGTTGTGAAAGCAGAACGTGATTTTGAGGATGGTAAATGCCTGACAGAGGCTGATTTTAAGGAGAGATTTGCTAAATGGCTTTAGAAATCAGCTATAGTCCTCTGTTCTTTGAGAATTTGGAGGCAATTCTTAAGTTTTTTGATGAGCGTAATGGTAGTGATAACTTCAGTAAAAAGTTGCTGAAGATGATTCATAAGCAGATAAAACTCGCAGCTTCTATGCCCGAAATAGGAAGACTTACTTATTTTCCTGGGGTAAGGATTTTGTTTGTGGAACGTTTTGGAATAGAATATCAGATTAGAGACAAATCTATTCTTATTATTGATATATACGCTTGCCAGACAAATCCAGAGGAAAGGATGTTTAAGAAGCAATAGCAACATGATGCCAGGCACGGTGTAACGTCTTCCAAATTTTCTTCCCAAAACATTATTTAAATAAAAAGCCGAGCAGATATTTCTATCGCTCGGTTTTTTTCGTTTTCTATTACTTCGGCTGCAGGTCCTTATACTCCCTTACTACATCTGCGATGCACGGACAGGCTTTCTTGGGGTCGAGGTCATGATGACCTACGATGAGGGCCTCCGGGTAGTCCTTGTGCAGTGTTTCGAGCAGTCGGCGGAGCGAAGCTTTCTGCGCCTCAGTGCGCGTGTCGGCGGGTTGACCGCGAGCATCATAGCCACCTTCATAGCACACGCCAATGGAGTGGCTGTTGTGGTTCAGGCAGTGGGCGCCTACCATGTATTCCGGACGACCAGCCTCTATCTCTCCGTTACGGCGGACAACGTAGTGGTAGCCAATGCCGAGGTGGAAGCCTCGCTGGCGATGCCACGTATCTATCTGGGCTGCCGAACTGGTCTGGTCAGGGCGCACTGCCGAACAGTGAATCACTATCAGGGTTATCTTCCGCATGACTGTACGAACAGGGCTGAACTGATGGCGGTCAACACGGTGATGGCGAAATTAATAATCGCTTTCCAATTCAACTTCTTCATCATTTCTTCACTTTACTTATCACTTCTCACTCATCACTCCTCACTTAAGGCTGAGCTGGAGTCTCAGCCGCCTTCGGCGCTTCATAGTCCGTGGCTTCTTCGAAGGTGATATCTCCCAGCATGGCCACGGCAGCGCGGGTCACTCCATTCTGCGTCGAGGTGGTACGCTCAGGCGAGAACAGGATCTTGGCGCTCAGCGTCGAGGCTGTCAGCTTCTCGTGGTCCTCGTAGCCCTGCTTGTTGCGGATGCCACACTTGAAGATGCCCACATTGTCGATCTTCACCTTCTCGCCCATGCCCAGGAAGTGCTGCAGGGCACTGCCCAGTTCGTCCAACACTGCGATACAGTCGCTTCGCTTCACAGAGGCCTGCGTCTGGATGAAGTCAGCAATCTGACGGGTGGTGATACACTTGCTGTTGTACACGGCTTTCGCGTAGTACTTGCCATAGCCCAGAGACTTAGGGCTAGTCTGCTTTTTCTTAATGAATTTCTGACTCATAACTTAATTAATGGTTAATGGTTTAATGGTTGATTAATGTTTCATGTCTCGGGGAGTTACTTTCGACGTTGTCCGGAGCGGCTTTCGGCATAGTCCGGAACGGCTTTCGGCGTTGTCCGGAGTTGCTTTCGGCGTTGTCTCGAGCCACTGCGCGCCTTGTCTCGAGTTGCTCGCGAGCATGTCAGAAGTTACTTCTCCTTTTGACGATACAAAGGTACTACATTCTGAAAGTTCATTTGCAGGATACGGGCCTTTTTGCCGAACTTTTTTTTCTAAAAATTCGAAAAAATGGCTTTTCGCAGGTATTCCGGAGCCTTTGCCAGTGCCTCTTGGTCCTGAAGGTGGGGTGGCAGGTCGATGCAGTAGTCCTCGCAGACATACTTGACGGCCTCGGGCGGCAACTTCTTGGCAATCACGCTGACGCCCATCGCTTCGAGAATCTCACGGCGAGACTCCAGGTAATAGGTGAAGGCTCGTGGACAGACCCCAGCACAAAGGGCCAGTTGCAGTTTACTAATGGAACGTTTAGGATCATAAAAGTTAATCATAATGGTTTGAAATTTAGTTTATCGTTTATGGTTCAAAGTAGTAGTCTACAAGATCAATCTTGCGCTGTTTCTGCTCACGGGTGGCTTTCTGCTCTAGCAGTGCACTGACCGTGATGTCGAGGTCGTACAATCGATGGGCTTCCTGAGCCACCTGATACCAGCGCGTGTAGGCCTTGCGGTCGGGGTCAGTATCGGGAAAGAGTACGATGCGGTAGCCACGCAGCAGAATGAGCTTCTTGGCCGTGAGTTCAAAGAGTCCGCCGGCAGCCAGCCAGAGGTAGTCTGGATAGTGTTCGCTCATGATGAACGCCGTCTTCTCGGCTTCGACCACTGCGATGGTTGGAGTCCTTCCTTCTTCCTTCTTCCCTCTACCTTCTTCCCTCAGCAGGTGCGTTCCGAACAGACAGTGGTATGAGGGAATACTGGCTATCAATTCTTTATCGTCTTTCAGATAGTAGCGCTTCATCCGGTTGCTGACCCATTGCGGGTGACGATGATGGTCGCGATGACAGTCCTCACGGTAGAACATTATCTTGCCGTCGTATATCTGTTCGAGATAGTCTATCTGCCAGAAGATGACACCGCCGTCGCGACTGCGCCCCAGCCGGTAGCGACTGGCTGCATGCTGCATCTGTGCCTCGGTGAGATAGCCGTTGGCTACTACGGCCTTGCAGAATGCGGTGTCGGTAGAGAGCCTGATCAGCCACATAGGGCGAGTGTCGCGAGGACGGTCATGGCCCAGTTCGTGGCGCAAACGCTTAAAGCTTCGAGTTAATACATCTTCGATTTTCATACGCTTCTATGTTCGTGGGGGATTTGTAGCCTCCCCCTCATATCTAAGTCCCCTATAAGGGGACAGATATAAGAGGGGGGTGAGACTTCAAAAGGGGGCTGGCCGGTAGAACGTACGATTGTCATGCTCCACTTTCTCTATCACTTTCTGCTCCAGGGCCTCTTGAAGCACCTTGTTGTACTTGAAGGGAACAGCTATGCCCGACAGCTGCATCACGCGACTGCGCAGCTCTGCACCGCCAATCTCCTCCTCACCATGCAAGGCATCGAGGAACAGCTTGCTGATATCGATATGCCAGCCTCCGTCCTCCTCGTGGACGATATACTTCTGTGCCAGCTGTGGCAGCTTGTCCTGACTGTCGTCGGAACCGCAGTCTGCAGGCTTGGTGGTGGCTACGGGCAGCCCCTGCTGGTCAACCCTATACCACATAATCGGCTCAATGTCGTACTTACGGGTCTGCGTCTGCTCCAGCTTGAAGACACGTGCCGGCATCAGCTTCTCGCAGCTGTAGATCTCGAACGCCTTGTTCATCAACTCCGTACCAATCCATCCGCGCAGGTTATGATCCTCGCCGCTCTTGTTCTGGTGCAACACACACGCTATGCAGCACTCCTTGTCGCTGGCCAGGTGCATCAGCTCCTCCATCACTTCCTGTGCCAGCACACCGTCGTTGATGTCGTTCACCAGGTCGCGGATACCGTCGATGATGACCAGGTCGGGTTCGCACATATTGACCGCCTCAATCAGCAGCTTACGGCGCAGCTTCCACTCTACGGCACGCACGTTGAAGACATCGATTTTTGGCAGACCATCGCCGTTGTCGAACAGTTCGGTCTGTATCACTCCGTCTTTGTCCGCCACCATCCTCATGATGCGGTTCTTCAGGATGTCCTGCGTCGATTCGTCGCTCTGCTCGGTGTCGTACCACAGCACACGCAACGGTGACTCCTGTTCGCGATGGAACGAGAGCACGTCGCGCACCTGACAGCACGCCATGAGCATAGACGTCACGAACGTCTTGCCGCTCTTCGCCTTACCCGTTATCGCCACCAGTTCGCGTCTGGGAAAGCATGGCATGCCGAACAGCCGGAACAGGAAGTCCATCTTCGGCAACTTCTTCTCCGGTGTAATTCTCATCTCTTCCAGCAACAACATCTGCGGACTTATCTGCGTCTCTTCGCCCGCTTGTTCCAGCTCTGCATCCAACTGGCTCATTACATTCTCATCCATAACTTCATTCGCTTGTTAAACTTCTGAGCGCAAAGTTACAAAAAGCAGAAACGTTTATCCTGCTACATGGCTGCTACATAAAGCGGCTACATTCCATCTTTTAGCCTTTCATATTTGTGAATTGACAGAAAAACAGCAAAAAGTTTTGATATATGAGATAATAGTTGTAAATTTGCAACCGAAATGCAGAAATAATCAGTTTGTGATTAGTTGCGCATGTAGATTGCATGTTTTGTTAGACTATGGCTGAAGTTAATAATTTGCAAGACTGGGTTACCAGTGAGATGGTGAGAGGACGGTACATCTTCACAAAAGAAGATGTCTTAGGTCTGCATTTACCGATTTCAGATCAAGCCCTGCAGAATAGTTTGAAGCGGTTGACAAATCGCGGTATTATCATGTCGCCTTGGCAAAACTTCTATGTCATCATCCCTACCGAATATAAGTTGCGAGGAATCGTTCCCCCTTCGTTCTACATTGACAGGCTGATGAAGTTTTTGGGGCGTGACTATTATGTGTCGTTGTTGTCCGCAGCAGAGCTGAACGGTGCCACACATCAGAAGGCAATGGTATTCCAGACAACAGTCAACGGCAGTGCTATCCGCTCTGGTCTTAAGAATGGTACAAGACTGGAATTCACGCTCAGACAAGACCTTCCACTCGACTTTACAAAAAAGGTGAAGACGCAGATGGGATATATGAACGTAGCAGGTGCAGAACTGACGGCTCTTGATATCGTGGCAGAGGAACAGAAAATTGGCGGACTGAGTCGGGCGGCAGAGATCCTTCTTGAACTATGCGAGACAATGCAATGGGATGAATCAAAGTTGCCCCTGTTAGCATACTTCAGTAGTGCTACCATACAACGTTTGGGCTATCTGCTTGAACTGATTGAAGAGACGGAACAGGCAGACAACCTCTATTCTTTATTCAAGCAAACGGGTAAGACCATGCGCAGGACACCGTTAAAGCAGTCTGTAGCCACCAGCGATGACATGACGACAGACAATCGGTGGAAGATAATATTTAATTATGAAATAGATACAGACGAAATATGATTCCCCAATATTCCATACAAGAATGGCATGAGCAGGTGCCTTGGAACACAGATGCTATGGTGGAGCAGGACTTGATAATATGTCGTGCCCTAATAAGTATTTTC
>Ga0256404_1001526_pt1 | contig 55314 bp, 43 predicted proteins | sample RumenRJG_01DNA_FD_185990 | JGI IMG/M metagenome (GOLD analysis project Ga0256404, IMG submission 185990) | Bovine rumen microbial communities from Lethbridge, Alberta, Canada - RJG_01 | ecosystem: Host-associated > Mammals > Digestive system > Stomach > Rumen | place: Canada: Alberta | collected... | reverse complement strand
ACGCATCTCAGAGATCTCTTCGACAAAACTATATTCAAAAATGACAAAGACCGAAGCGGTTCAAGTGAACCTAATTTATTTAATTTTTAAACTCGTCCATTTTTAGTGGACACTAGTGTAAATTTCTATAAATTTGGTTGCAAAAATACAAAATTATTTATAAAACTATGTTTTTTCATAATAAAAAGTGTACATTTGCAACTGTTTTTACAATATATAACTAAAATCAATAAACTAAAATCACATCAACATGAAGAAAAACTACGCAAAACAGGCATTGCTGGCTTTGGCTCTTGTTACCTCAGTTTCAGCATCTGCCATTGAGTTTCCTGCCATCGGTGGAGCACCAGAGGATGGGAAGGTTTACATTTTGACAAGTCGTTCTAATCCCTCTAATTTTTGGACACGCACATCGTGGGACGGTGCATTCTATCTACAGCCCTACAATGCAGACAACATCAAGAATTCAGCTTTCAAGGCAGTTAAGAACGACGACAACACATGGTCGTTTACGATTGACGTCGATTCCAAAGGCGAAAATGAAGAGACAATCACCACCACTTACTTCGTGGGTATTCCAAGTGGCACAGACAACCTGAATGCCAACCTTGAGGAACCCGTGAAATGGGAAGTGACAGAAGGCGATTATCCCGGTTTCTACAAGTTGAAAGCTGGCGAGGGTCAAGGCAACGAAAATACCATTGGCGGCTATCTGCACCTGAACAACGGCAATGAGTTTGCTGTTATCTCTGAGAGTTCCAACTACTGGTTCCCCGACTACTATGGAGGTGTTCAGAAGAACGAATACGATGAGCCTATTACAGATGAAAACGGCTACTTACCCGTACCACTGAACACCATTTCCCAGAACTGGGCTTTCGTTGAGACTACCACCAATCTGGCATCATTCAACCAAAAGGTTCGACTTTATTCACTTCTACAAGGCATTGAGGATAACTACCTTGAGGATGATATGTACAAAGAGGGCTTCCAAAATGCCATCAACGCTGCCCTGCCCTACTACCAGAAAGCAGAGTTTGACGAGACAGACTATGAGGCCGCAGCAGCCATCATCAAACATTACACCGATCTTTATGATGAAATTCAGAAAGCCCTTGAGTTGCTGGGTAACGACAACGATGCCACCTTTACAGATGCTATCAACAACGCAGTAAGCAGCTTCAACAATGCCAATGCCGACCTCGATGCAGCAGTCAGCACGCTGAAGGCCGCCGAAGAGGCCTATGCCAAGGGCTCTGGCGATCTGACTGTCCTGGGAACAAACATGAGCTTCGAGGATCTGTCGGCACAAAATGGTTCACAGAGTTCAGGCATTGCAGCGCCTCCCACAGGATGGAACGTTTTTATCAAAGGTAAACAGGTAACCACAGTTGACGAGATAAAAGCTGCTGGCATTACCGCCTGGCATGGTGTGAACGATGACTCTGAAGGCGAAACCAAAGACGGAAATCTATCTTTCGGAATCTGGAATGGCGGTATTCCGGAATACGAAATCTCACAGACCATCAGCGGATTGGAGAACGGAACATACATTGTTAGGGCCGCCCTGATGGTAGGCGCTAACGGCAGTGGCTCACGCCGTACCACACAGCGCATATTCGGTAATCTAAACTCTACCTACTTCGCATCTCAAGACGAATATGATGAGACACGCTTAGACCAGTCTGAGGTGTACCGTTTTGCAGAACTGGTAGAGCCTATTACCGACCGTCAGATGCAAGAGATGAGCGTCGAGGCACTGGTCTACGACGGCACCTTAACCTTCGGAGTGCGCACTAATGGTGACTATGCTGCAGCATTGCGCGACAATGGCAACGGCGCTGGTGGCGACGGATGGTTCAAAGTTGACAACTTCCGCATTGAAAAGACAGAATTCTCGTCCGACAATGCTGTTGCCATCTACGTACATTTCGCTGAAGCTCTGGAACAACTTCTCAGCAACAAGATGGGGACCTCGATTTACAAAGAAGCAAGAAATATACTGGAACAATACGAAATCGACAACAAAAGCACATTAGAGCAGATTATCACAGCTTTCACAGCCATCAAGAACATCTATGCCGAAGCAAAACGTTCTGCCGATGTGTATAGTGAGTTAAAAGCCGCTCTTGTGAAGAGTGAAGAGAACCTTAAGATCTATGAACATAGCGCAAGCGCTAACAGTTTTGAGGATCTCTTTTATGACATTTATGACATCTACGAGGAAGGCAATGCCAACGAAGAGCAAATCAAGGCTTGTATCAAGCAATTGGAAGACGGTATTGAACAACTCAAAGCCACAGCTATCGCATTGGGTGATATCACGTTTGTTCTGAAAAACCCGAGTTTCGAGGATTTGAGTAACCAGAACGACATCCCAGACAGTGGTGCACAGAACGCTCCTAAGGGATGGAACCTATATGTTGACGGTGAGGCTGCCCAAACCGTAAGCGGCGGATGGTGCGCTATCAACAAGGGAGATAATATCAGTGTCACCCTTGACAACGGCACAGAAGCAACAAAGCAACCCACTGATGGCGAGTATCTTTGGGGCATCTGGAATGAAAACATACCTGAGGTAGAACTCAGTCAGACGTTTATGAATATGCCTCCAGGTACCTACACACTGAAAGCCGACGTGATGGTTGAATACAACTGGGCCAACGACAACACCACCACACAGCGTATCTTCGCCAACAACTGCGTACAGATGTGGGGCACGCCTGAAGCTTATAGCGAACTGAATATGCCTGCCGACGCAATCAATGCCGCTGAGTTAACTTATGCCGGATATACTTGCACAAACGGCTTGATGGGTGATGCTAATTCTTCTCTGCTTCATCCTATGTCAGTAACGTTTGGCGTAGGTCCCGACAGTACGATGACCATCGGTTTCCGCACCAACGGTATCAATATTAATGGTGTGAAGAACGGTGAGGATGACCCCAACGGCGACGGCAACCTTCGCGGCCAGGGATGGTTCAAGGTAGACAACTTCCGCTTGAGCTACGACAGCGAGGAGATTCCCACCAGCATTGCTTATATCAGAGAGAATACCGTTACTACATCTGAAATCTACGACATCAACGGTATGCGCCAGACAAAACTCCGCAAAGGCATTAACATTGTCCGCTTGCCTCAGGCCGATGGCTCTCTGAAGATAAAGAAAGTGATTATCAAGTAATACGTGGAAGCTTCCTACGAGGCTTTTCTTAAAAAAAACTGAATATCTCGGCATTTTGCGAAGATATTCAGTTTTTTTTTGTACTTTTGCAGACAAACCGAAAACCATAATACACAATGGACGACGAAAAGAAAGACGACGAATTGATTGAAATTAATGACGAAGAGCAAGGGTCAGAGGGTCACTCTGATTACAAGCCCGTGAACCGTTTCGACGCTTCGGTGGTGCATCACCTGAGCGGTATGTATCAGAATTGGTTCCTGGATTATGCCTCGTATGTTATTCTGGAGCGTGCCGTGCCTCATATCGAGGACGGACTGAAACCTGTGCAGCGCCGTATCCTTCACTCAATGAAGCGTATGGACGACGGACGCTACAACAAGGTGGCCAACATCGTGGGTCACACCATGCAGTTTCACCCTCACGGTGATGCCTCTATTGGTGATGCCCTGGTGCAGCTGGGCCAGAAAGACCTGCTGGTTGACACGCAGGGTAACTGGGGTAACATCCTGACAGGCGACCGTGCCGCTGCTCCGCGATATATCGAAGCACGCTTGTCTAAGTTTGCCTTGGACACGGTGTTTAATCCCAAGACCACCGAGTGGCAGCTCAGCTACGACGGACGTAACAAGGAGCCTATCACGCTCCCTGTAAAATTCCCGTTGCTGCTATCGCAAGGTGCCGAAGGTATCGCCGTAGGTTTGTCGTCTAAGATCCTGCCACATAACTTCTGTGAAATCTGCGATGCAGCTATCAGTTACCTGCATGGCGAGGAGTTCCATCTCTACCCTGACTTCCAGACGGGTGGCAGCATCGACGTATCAAAATACAATGACGGACAGCGTGGTGGCGTGGTCAAGGTTCGTGCCAAGATTGAGAAACTGGACCAGAAGACACTGGTCATCCGCGAACTGCCTTTCACCAAGACCGTGTCAACGCTTTGCGAAAGCATCACCAAAGCCATTGAGAAGGGTAAGATCAAAGCACGTCGTGTGGACGACCTGACATCGGCAGAAGTGGAGATATTGGTACATCTGGCTCCTGGTGTCAGCAGCGACAAGACCATCGATGCCCTGTATGCCTTCACGGATTGTGAGATTAACATCTCGCCCAACTGCTGTGTCATCAAGGATGATAAGCCACAGTTCCTGACGGTGAGCGATGTGCTTATCCATAGCGTAGAGCGCACCAAGGACCTGATTCGTCAGGAACTGGAGATTCGTAAGAACGAACTGCTGGAGCAGTATCATTTCTGCTCCCTGGAAAAGATATTCATCGAAGAACGTATCTATAAGGACAAGAAATTCGAGGAGGCGCCCAACGTAGATAAGGTTTGTGAGCATATCGACAACCGGCTCACGCCTTTCTATCCACAGCTGGTACGTGAGGTGACTAAGGACGATATCCTGCGCCTGTTGGAAATCAAGATGCAGCGCATCCTGAAGTTCAACAAGGAGAAGGCCGACGAACTGATGGCCCGTATCAAGGCCGAGATAGAGGAGATTGACCGCGACCTGGCCAACTTGGTAGAGGTAACGGCTTCATGGTTCCAGTTCCTGAAAGATAAATACGGAAAGACTCATCCACGACTCACGGAGATCCGCAACTTCGACACCATCGAGGCAAGCAAGGTGGCAGAAGCCAACCAGAAGCTCTACATCAACCGCAGCGAGGGTTTCATCGGTACAGGACTGAAGAAAGACGAGTTTGTATGCAACTGTTCTGACATCGACGATATCATCATCTTCTATCGTGATGGTAAGTTCAAGGTGGTGCGTGTCGCAGAGAAACTCTTTGTAGGCAAGAACATCATCTGGCTGGGCGTGTTCAAGAAGAACGACAAACGCACCATCTATAACATGATATACCGCGACGGGAAAGTGGGCACATGCTATATCAAGCGTTTCAACGTGACGGGAGTCACACGCGACCGTGAGGTAGATTTGACCATGGGCACACCAGGCACACGCGTGCTCTACTTCACAGCCAACCCCAATGGTGAGGCCGAGGTCATCAAGGTGACGCTCGATGCCACGGTGCTCAACGATCATCCTCGCATGAGTCTGTTCCTGGAGCGCTCGTTTGCCTCTATCGACATCAAGGGACGTACCTCTAAGGGTAATATCCTGACGAAGTTCCCCGTACATCGCATCACGCTAAAGAGTCAGGGACACTCCACGCTGGGTGGTCGCAAGGTATGGTTCGACCCAGACGTGAACCGCCTGAACTACGATGAGCACGGCAGACTGTTGGGTGAGTTCTTTGATGAAGACCAGATCCTGGTAGTACTGAAGAGTGGTGAGTTCTATCTGACCAACTTCGATTTGAACAACCACTACGAAGAGAATATCCTGCGCATCGAGAAATTTGAGGCCGACAAGATATGGACCTGTGTGCTCTTTGATGCCGACAACCAGGGCTATCCCTACCTGAAGCGCTTCCAGATGGAGGCCACCAAGCGTAAGCAGAACTATCTGGGCGAGAATGCACAGTCGCAGCTGGTACTGCTCACCGACGTGGTTTACCCACGTATCCAGGTGAATTACGGTGGTGCTGACGAGTTCCGTGGTTCTGAGGAGATTGATGCCGAGCAGTTTATTGCCGTCAAGGGCTTCAAAGCCAAGGGTAAGCGTATCAGTACCTATCAGATAGAGAGTATCGTGGAGTTAGAGCCTACAAGATTCCCTGAAGAGCCAGAGGCTTCTGAAAATACAGACAATCAGGAAACCCAGGAAGAGCAAGACCTCGATCCGGATGCAGGTAAGAGTCAGCAGCAGGTTGTTGACGAAATGACGGGTCAGCTCAGGCTCTTTGATGATGAAGCGTAAGTGATGGATGTCAGGGGGTTCGTATTAGGTATTGCCTGCTGGGCATTGGGTGTTGGCTATGCCAATGCCCAAAGCAGTTACCAGGTTGGTATGGGTACGACCCACATTCTGGATACCTACCTGACACAAGAGAAATTCAAAGGCACAGGCCTGACATTCCTCAATGTCAACGAGCATGCCAAGCCTGATGCCAACTGGTCAACCGTATGGCAGCATCAGGTCAATCTGTCGCAAGTGAAAGACCGCTCGAAGGATTGTTCCGAACTGGAGGGTATCTATAACCTCTATATCGGTCGCTACCGTGCCTGGCATCTGCTTGACAACCACCTGAAGCTACAGGCAGGACTGCTTGGCGACTTCGGACTGGGTTTTATCTACAACACGCAGAACTCTAACAACCCAGCCCAGGCACGACTGGGTTTGCAGGCACGTCCGTCAGGTATTGCCACCTACAACATCAGCCGGTTCATATTCCGCTATGAACTGGACCTGCCGCTGGCGGGCATCGTGTTCAGTCCCAACTACGGACAGTCGTACTACGAGATATTCTCGTTGGGCAACTATGACCACAACGTGGTGCCCACCACCTTCATATCTGCGCCTTCGTTTCGCCAGCAGTTGACGGTAGCCTGGCAATTCAACAGGAAGACGGCTCTGACTCTGGGGTATCTGGGCGACTTTCAGCAACTGCAAGTCAACAACCTGAAGCAGCATGTTTACTCACATCGCCTCATGATAGGCATTGCCAAAGGATTCTAACGTATGCGAAAACTCTTGTATATATTCTGCCTGATACCCCTTTTCATTTCCTGCGTTGACGAGGAGGAGTTTGCCGACACCCCACAAGGGAATATGGAGGCGCTGTGGAAGATTATTGATGAGCATTACTGTTTTCTGGACTACAAGCAACAGGAATACGGACTGGACTGGGATGCCGTACACCAGAAATACAAGGAACGCGTAAAAGGCCAACTGACAAGGAAACAGCAGTTTGAAGTGCTATGCGACATGTTGGGCGAACTGCGCGACGGACATGTCAACCTCAGCGCAGCCCACGACATCGGACGCTACTGGTCATGGTTCGAGGACTACCCCACCAATTTCAGTGACACGCTGATACGTCGCTATATGGGTACCGACTATCAGATTGCCTCCGGTATCTCCTATAAGATACTGGACGACAACATCGGCTATATCCGCTACGAGAGTTTCAGCGACCCCATTGGTGAGGGCAATCTGAACGAGGCCATCTCGCACATGATTCTATGCAGAGGCCTCATCATCGATATCAGAAACAATGGTGGCGGCATGCTGACCAATGCCGAGAAACTGGCAGCACGCTTCTGTCAGGAGAAAACGCTCGTGGGCTACTATCAACATAAAACGGGACCTGGCCATCATGATTTCTCCAGCAAGGAGGCACGCTATCTGGAGCCATCAGCCAATGTACGCTGGAACAAGCCCGCTGTCGTACTGACCAACCGTCGTGTGTATAGCGCAGCCAACGAGTTTGCGGTCTATATGAAGACGCTTCCCAATGTCCGTCTGGTAGGTGATCATACAGGCGGTGGCGCAGGCATGCCCTTCAGCAGCAGCCTGCCATGTGGATGGAGCGTCAGGTTCTCAGCAGTACCTATGTATGATGCGCAGGGAGAATCTGCGGAATTTGGTATTGAGCCCGACTATAACGTCCAGCAAACTGATGAGGATTTTGCGAAGGGAAAAGATACGCTGATAGAGTTTGCCCGCCAGCTACTAGTCCAATAAAAGCACGCCTTGCAATTGATTTAAGTCACTATAACAGGCTTTTAGCACCGAAAAGTAGAACAAATTCTTGCCCACATCAAGAAGAAGTGATACTTTTGCAGTCTCAAACAAAGGATAACAGATTATTGATGCGCCTCTGACAAAGGGTCAGATGGATTTAAAAGAAAGGAAATGAAAATGAAAAAGATTGCAAAGAAGATGGTAAAGACCATCACAAAGAATTGGAACGAAGCAAATGAATTAATTGCAAGAGGTTCTATCTACAGTCTGTAAAAGACTGCCCCCCCAAAAAAAGAAACTTTAAGAGATAAAAAGGAATCGGGCCGAAAGCATCACTGCTTTTCGGCCCGAGTTCGTTGAATATATAAATAGTAGATTATGTTATCTTTGTATTATTCTTCCTCCTCAGCAAACATCTCAACAGCATCTTTCGTGTGCTGCTTCCAAATAGCACGAATAGCGGCATAGTCGCCCAGTCCCTTCAGGATACAGTTGTTTGAAGCATTGGCATCGTTGCCATCATACTGACACTTGAAACCCTTCTCAACGAAGAACTCGCGCCAGCTATCGTTCTCGTTCTCAATACCTGACATATCGTTGTGGGCATGGTCGCCGGCGATACACATCAGAGCATGAAGGGTCAATGTCACATTTTGCTTCACCTTACCCTGTTCCTGCATACGCTGATAGAGGTCATCGAGCAGATTATCTTCCTGGTCAACAGTAGCTACGAAATAGTTGGCATTTTTCTTCTGCAGGGCAGCCTCCAACTGGTTGTAGCGGATATTACCGTTACCATAGTTATATCCCTCAGGGTTACCATGACCTAAGAAAGCCATCACGTTATCACCCTCAACATACTTACTGAACTGGTCGTCAAGAGCTGTGGCAACAGCCTCAACATCGTCTTCCTCGGCCATCAGAGGACCGCCAACGAAGACCTTCACGCCCTCCTCCAGATACTGACCATCGAGGTCGCCATAGACATTATTCTTAAAATCCTTGATGTAAGAGTCGCGCAGACGAAGGAACTCCTCACCAGGGATGACATGCAAAGACTGCACGCGCACCTCTTCATACTTCTGACGACCGAATGCCTCCAACCAGTAGTTGGGAGCATAGAAATCCTGACTGGCATAGTGCTCGCCCTCACGGCTACGATTGATACAGATAGCAGAGGTGAATGCGAAATAGACATCATAGTCCTTAAAAGAAGCATCACTCTCATAGTCGGCAACGATGTCCTTAAAAGTCTTGTGAGCATTCTCCCAGGTAGAACCGAAAGCCACCAGCAGGAGCGCCTTCTTATTGCCACTCTTAGCCTTTTTGCTTTTTACCTGAGAATCTACAGCACTCATGTACTTCTCGAAGTTACTACTTGACTTGTCGTCATCGCTACAAGCCACGAGACCAGCACTCAATGTCATAGCCACGAAGGCCATCAAAAGAAACTTAATCCTCTTCATTGTGATTTGATTTTAAAGTTGAATAATGTTGACTATATTTAATTTTCTTTCCATGATTGAAGCGAATAATCAATGAGGCATAGACAGTAGTACCTGCGGAAGTGGTGCCTACATGACGGCCATGAGGCGTATCATCCACATAATTGAAGATATTGTCGATGCCAGCCTCGAGACCCACCCCCAGCCCCTCCCTGAGAAGGAGGGGAGTAGTTAGTATCCCATTATACCGAAGAGCCAGACGCCATATCATATATCCCTTGCCATCACCATGTTTCTCGTAATACCGCTTGGTAGATGCACGACCGTAAAGACCGATGCCCTTACTGACTGGACGCAGCATCTTACTCCCCTCCTTCTCAGGGAGGGGCTGGGGGTGGGTCTTTGTCCATGTAGCATAGACATTTCCCTTATGATGGGCCGTGCCATTGATAGTCAGGCGACGGAACTGTTCCGTATCCTCATCATACACGCTGCCACGAGCCTGCAGATAGCTATAGCCACCACCAAAAGAGAGTTCTTTAGTGGCATTCCACTTCACATTGACATCAAGACCGGTGGTATAGGCATCCTCCAGGTTCTTGTACTGCTGCACCAGCTGCGGCTGATACTGGACGATATATTCGCCTGGTGCCTGCGAAAGAGGTATCTTCACCAGACTGATCATATGGTCCACCTTATTATAATAGCCCGTCAGACTGATATTCACCTGCTGGATACGATACTCTGCACTCAAAGAGAAGTAATTACTGGTCTGGGGTTTCAGACTGGTATTACCCAGACACAAGCCCGCCATATTACTCATATAGCGATAATGCAGTTCCTTGGGCGTGGGCGACTTAAATCCCTGTGCCCATGAAGCACGCAGCGTCATATCACCAAGACGCCACATGGCACTAATCTTTGGCGTGAGATGCAAGCCAAACTGCTGGTTATGATCCAAGCGCAAGCCGGCTGTCACATTCAGATTGTCGAGAGGCGACCACTCATCCTGCGCATAAAGTGCCTGAGTCCAGTCGGTAGCAGTACCGCCGGCCACACGATTAGGCGCTTTCAGCCAGTCATAACGGTAGTCGTACCCCACGCTGAGACGCTGGCTATACGGCAACGAGAACACACCTTTCAGTTGGGTCATCATCCTGCGCTGGTCAGACTGCAGGATACGGTCGCCATCAAAATAGATAGCAGCATAAGGCGAGGGATCCGTCTCATCGATAACACCATTGTGTGAGGTGTAGTCGTAATAATAGGCATGACGATTCCAAGTGACATCGGCTGTCAACATGTCTCCATTATTCATCCGCCACGACCAACCCGCAGCGGCAGCTGCATCATCGTATGACAGGTCATAATAATGAGCCACCTCGGAATCACCTCCACGCGGGTGATAGATATGCTTATGGTAGAGCATTCCCTCCGCATAGACCTCCATCCCCTTGGCCGGTTCTACGGAAAGACGCTCGGAGAGTTGCCACAGCTGGTTCTTGCTGACAGTCTTATTCATCGTATTCGTGATGATGCGTCCACCATAACGCTCGGGTGCCTCCATCGAGAAATTTTTCCAGCCATCAGAATGACGGAAATGGAAGTTCGTCATGCTGCGAACAGGGCCGAATGTAAGTCCGAGAGTATTATGCTGGCGAAAATCACCATACGATCCGCCACGCGTTTCGTTTTCCAACTGAAGATTGCTTTCCTGCTTTCGTGTGATGATATTGATAACGCCAGCAATAGCATCTGAGCCATAGAGCGCTGACGCCGCACCTTTCACAATCTCTATGCGCTCAATACGGGCTGGATTAATCTGTCCCAGGTCATTCTCACCACCATTATCACCATACAGGCGTTTGCCATCAACCAAGACAAGGATATAGGAATTGCCCAGACCATTCATCTGCATCTGACTGCCCATATCGTCTTCATTGAAGGAGAAACTGGCAGATAGTCCGTTGAGGATTTCCTCGATGCTGCGTCCGCCATACTGTTCCAGGTCACGACGGGTGATAACTTCAGTCTGGACTGGAGCCGTACGCAACAGATGATGGGTGCCAGTGCCTGTCACCACCACTTCCTGCAACGAGTCGCCCTTGATGGGTTCCTGAGCTTCAGCAAAAGAGACCATCCCCAAAAGAATGAATCCAGTTATCAATAATTGCCTCATCAGCATCTTTGTTTCGTTTTTAAAAAAGAGGACGTGCTATCTCCCGACAGGACGGCCTCCGTTTGAACTTATATAATAATACACGTATACACGTACAATGAAGGCCTGCGCCCTCGTTGATTCTACAAAAAACAAAACTTGCGTCGCACGCCCTTACATCGAGAGCATTTGACTTTTCTTCCTGTAAAAGGCTGGTCTTCAGACTTTCCTCCGCTCCCAAGCGCCTTCTCGTCCAAACGGGCAATGGCATGCTTGCTTAGGAGTCATAATGGAGTTCACTGCTGCGGGACAGTCGGAGATTCACACTCCAGTTCCCAATTAATCGCGGCTAAGCGAACCTTTCAGGGCAGTGTCACGTATGACATTGCGGGTGCAAAGATACAACTTTTTTTGAAAACCAAACATTATTTCAGGAAAAAGTTCGTATATTTGCACCCGATTTGGTGATTTCCCCGTGATCCACGGGGGAAGAGAGGGAATCAGGTGAAAGACCTGAACAGTGCCCGCTACTGTAATCTCCATTATGAAAAGCCTAAGATATCCACTGAGGCAATCGGGAAGGAAGGCTTTTTGGAGAGAGTCAGGAAACCTGCCAGTCATTACGAACATTGACACGAACGCCCCGGGAATAGGGTTTCGGAAGAAAGTTAAGAAAGTGAGAAGAAAGAAACTATTGCTGTTGCTTGCACTGTGGCTTATGGTCGCAGCGGTTTCCTTTGCCCAAAAGTCACGAAAGAACGCGATGCGCGACTCCGTGACACTTGACAACGTTACCGTTTTGGGTAAGAGCAAGACCCAACAACTGCGCGAGGGTGCCCTTACCGTCAACGCCATCGACGTACGTTCGATGATAAGCAGCATCAGCAACCTGAACAGTCTGATTGACCATACAGCAGGTGTGAAGATACGCGAGGAAGGTGGCATGGGCTCTGATTTTGATTTGAGCATCAACGGACTATCCGGCAATGCCGTGAGATATTTCATAGATGGTGTGCCCCTCGACACAAAAGGCTCAGGCGTCACGCTTGCCAATCTGCCCATCAGCATGATCGACCATGTAGAGATATATAAAGGCGTGGTGCCTACGTGGCTCAGTAGTGATGCACTGGGAGGAGCCATCAATGTGGTGACTAATCGCAAGAAGACAAACTACCTTGATGCCTCGTATGGCATAGGTTCCTTTCACACCCATAAAGCCGACCTTAACGCGCAGTATATCTTTAAGAACGGACTGACCATCCGCCCTACCCTTGGTGTCAATTACTCGAAGAACGACTATACAATGAAAGGTGTGGAACTTTGGGATGAGACGGCACGAAAGTTCCTGCCACAAGACCGCAAGCGTTTTCACGATGCCTACCTTTCATTGTTAGGACAGGTGGAAGTGGGCTTTACGGATAAATGGTGGACAGACGAGTTCTTTGTCAGCGCATCATACCATCAGACCGACAAAGAACTGCAGACTGGACAGGTGCAGACACGTGTCATCGGTATGGCAGACAAGCAGTCGAAAGCCTGGAGCGTTGGCGCGCGCTATCAGAAACGCGCGTTCCTGTTGGAAGGTCTCAACGCCAATTTCTCGTTCTCTCACACCTGGGACCATTCTATCGCCACAGATACCGCTCACCGCCAGTACGACTGGAACGGCGACTATATAGTCAGCGGACATAACGAGTTGAACGGCAGAAACTTCAAACGGAGGCATATTAAGCGACCCATGACGAATGCGCGAGCCGAACTGAACTACCTATTCTCTGACGAACACATGCTGAACATCAGTTATGCGCTGAATCGTACAGGAAACAACCGCTGGGATGATGTGGACCAGGAGTTTGAACCTGCCAATGACGTACTGGCCAAGCATATCATCGGACTGGCCTATAACCAGTCGTTAATGCAAGGGCGGTGGTACAACACCTTCTTTGTGAAAGACTATATCAACTATCTGTCAGTAGAACAGACAGACCTGGCTTTTCTGACCAACTCGCGAGACGTGACCGGTTCGAACACCCAAAACAACATTGGCGGAGGCATAGGCAGCCGATTTGAAATTATCAGGCCATTGGCCATCAAAGCCAGCTATGAACATAGCGTTCGACTGCCCCTGGCAAGAGAACTGTTGGGCAACGGTACTACTATCTACGCCAATATGGCATTAAAGCCTGAGTGTAGCGACAACCTAAACCTAGGTCTCTTTGGTACGTTGCAATACGGACAACACACCTTTTACTATGAAGCCAATGGTTTTCTGCGATTTGTGGACAACTATATCCAACCACAAATAGCCGAGAAAGAAGGTATGATGCAATACACCAACGAACCTGCCGTGCATATCAAAGGTATTGAGGGAGAGGTGCGCTACAACTGGGATAAGCGTCTGCAGATAGTGGGCAACATGAGTTGGCAAGATGCGCGCAACCGTCAGGAATACCTGACTAACGGGCAGCCCAATGCCACCTTCAACAATCGCATGCCCAATCGTCCTTGGCTGTTCGCATCGACAGAAGCCCACTACTCGTTCTTCGACCTTTTTCAAGAAAAAGACCACCTGACCGTGAGTGCAGACTATCAGTGGGTCCATTGGTTCTTCTTGTCGTGGGAGGCCTACGGCAGCAAGAGTACCAAAGCCCGCATTCCGACAAAGAATACCATAGGTGCAAATATCACCTATTCATGGTGCCGCAACAGATATAGCGTCTCGATAGACTGCGACAATCTGTTTGATGCAACGACCTACGACAACTACAAGTTGCAGAGACCAGGTCGCACACTGTTCGCCAAGTTCAGGCTATTATTACAATAAACAATATAACAACTGATTTAAATTCAAAAGACAAAATGAAAAAACAAAGTTTCCTTCATTCGCTGATGGCAGTACTGATGATCACCGCTGCCTTTACAGCATGTTCTGAAGATGATGACAACGGTACTTCCGGCTCATCAAAAGGTGCCCACTACGACCTGACTATTACAGTAGGAAAGCATGGTGGTATGGCAAAATCAGAGACCCACGTAACACTGAGCGTGGCTTCGCTGAGCGACCCCGACACGACTATCACGTTCGATGGCAAAGGCGTAGAGATTACTGACTACACCATTGAAAGCATCTACGACAATGAGTTCATGTATCAGGTGCCTTCATCAAAAGACCGTTTCTCAAAACTGCAGTTGAAGGACAACAATCTGACTGTCGTTCAGGAGCAGAAGTTCGACCAAAACACTTACGCTCCACGTAACTACACCCACGCATGGCTCGACAAGAACACCTTGCTTATCATGTCAACAACTGATGACCACACAAAGGTAATTTGGACAAAGTTGAACACCAAGGACATGAGCATCATTGCAGAGGGTTCATTGGACGACATCAAGGTGGCAGAAGGATATAACGTATTGACAACCAGCGGAATCGTGGCTTATCGTAAGAGCGACAACAAACTGTTCTATTTTTTCTATAACAAGAAGGAGACCAGTGGTAGCAACAAGACCTCTAACGAGCCTTACTTCCGTATTGCCGTTATCAACGCAGAGACCATGGCTGTTGAGAACGAGATTGTCAACACAGAAGCAGAGCAGTGTACAGCCTCAGCCTATGGCGAACTGCTTCAGAACACTATCTTCTTTGATGAGAACGACAACCTCTATATCTCTTGTTTCAGCAAGGTAAGCAAGAAGAATATCGGTAGTCTGCTGCGCATCAAGAAAGGCGAGTTCAACTTCGAAGAGGGTTACAACGCCTTCCCTGCTTCTGAAGCTAAAGGAAAATTGCTGACCGTGCAGTATCTTGGCAATGGCAAAGTACTGGCATACTCTGGCGACAACGCCGCTGGTACAGGTATTCAGGACCCTGCTTATTACTATTCTATCATCGACATTAATGCCAAGACTGCTACTCGCTTGCAGTATAACGGTGAGGATATCGCCTATAGCGCAGGCAGCTTCTCTCAGCGCTCTGTCTATAACGCCAAGGAGAACAAGGCCTACTTCGGTGTGAGCAACGAAACAGAGAACCGTATCTATATCTACGATGTGGCTACTGGCAACGTGAGCCTTGGTTCAAAACTGGCCACTGGCGTTTATTTCGACCAGATTCGTTTCTTTGAAAAATAAGACGTATGACACCAATCACTTTCCTATCGCTAGGCCCCGGCGACCCTGAGTTGCTGACCTTCAAAGCCCTGAAAACTTTGAAGGATGCTGATGTGGTGATAGTGCCTGCGACAAGGAATCGTGAGGGGACAATGAAATCACGCGCCACAGAGATTATCAGCGAGTGGCATTTAGAAAACCGCTTGATGGTCTATGAGCTACCTATGCTCAAAGACCGTCAAGCGGTATCTTTGGTTTACGACAGGATCTTTGCGGATTGTATCAGGCTCTTTGAAGAAGGACGTCGCGTAGTGGTAGCCGTAGAGGGAGACGTAAGCATCTATGCCTCTATCCATTATGTGATGGAACGCCTAGAGGAAACGGGTATTCCCGTTGAGCAATCGGCTGGCATCCCTTCGTTTATTGCTGCTGCAGCCTCAGCAGGACTGTCGTTAGTCAGTCAGCAGCAGCGACTCACCATTCTGCCAGGCGATGCTGACGCAGAGACGCTTCACCAGCTATTGAGCAGCAACCATGTGGTTGTCGTGATGAAACTATCACAATGTCAGGAGGCAGTCAAAGAATTTCTGCGTCGGAACCCACAAACCGTTTGTCATTACTTCGAAAATGTAGGCACGCCCGAAGCCTATCATACCACGTTGTGTGACGAGATTCAGTCTCGTCATATCCCCTATTTCTCACTTTGCGTCATCTATCCTGCCTGATTTCGCAAAAAACTTTGTACCTTTGTCACCTGTATGAAGTCGGCATTTCTCATAGCAGCACCAACCAGCGGCAGTGGTAAGACGACCATTGCACGCGGCCTGATGGCTCTTCTCACACAGAAGGGCTATAGCGTGCAACCCTTCAAATGCGGACCCGACTATATAGACACGAAATTTCACAAGGCCGTATGTGGTCGCCCGAGCATCAACCTGGACTCCTTCATGGCAACCCCAGAGCATATCCACGACCTCTTTGAGCATTATGGAAAAGAGGCTGATGTATGTGTCGTAGAGGGTATGATGGGCCTCTTTGATGGCTTTGAGCGCGATAAGGGGTCCTCGGCCGAGATTGCCAGCATTCTGCAGTTGCCTGTCATTCTGGTTGTCGATGCCAAGAGTGCTGCCTACTCTATGGCACCACTGCTGCAAGGCTTCATCAACTTCCGAAAGGACGTGCATATCGCAGGTGTGATATTCAACAAGGTGGGGTCATCAAGACATTTCGAGATGCTCCGTCAGGTATGCGACGATTTGCAGATTACCTGTTTTGGCTATCTTCCCAAAAACAGTTCGCTGGAGCAAGGCTCACGCTACCTGGGGCTGGACTTCTCTGAAAAAACAGAAAACGAGGAACTCATCAACTTGATAGAGTCACATATCGATTGGAAAAGCATCTGTTCCTCGTTAGTCCGAGAGCGACGGACTGTGCGTCCGAAGGCGACGGACTGTGCGTCCGAAGGCGACGGACTGAAAGTGAGTTGCGCACTCAATGCAGAAAGTTTCAGTTTCATTTATCAGGAAATCATCGACTCATTTGCCTCCGTCAGTTTCTTTGACCCAGAAAAAGACATACCCTCGCTGGAAGGTATCGACCTGCTCTATCTGCCAGGCGGCTATCCAGAGAAACATCTGGAGGCCTTAGTCAGGAATGAAGCCTGCAGAAAGGCAATCAGAGACTATGCTGAACAGGGAGGACGCATCATTGCAGAATGTGGTGGTATGATGTATCTCTGCGAAAAAATCATCACCGACGAGGGCGAATATCCTATGTGCGGCGTGCTGCCCTACACCATCACGGCACGCAAGGCAGACCGCAAGTTATCCTTGGGTTATCGCCGCTTTATGCTCGACGGTAAGGAATATCGCGGACACGAATTCCATTACACCCAATTCGTAGAAACACCAGAAAGCGTCACACAGGTCTATAATGCCAAAGGTGAACCTGTGGCGACGCCAGTATTCAGATATAAAAACGTATTAGCAAGCTATACGCACCTCTATCAAATATGAAACAATCTCTCCATCCCATCATGTTCGCAGGTACAGGTAGCGATGTAGGCAAAAGCATCGTTGCTGCAGCATTCTGTCGCATATTCAAGCAGGATGGCTACGAGCCTGCACCCTTTAAGGCACAGAACATGGCACTGAACTCATACGCCACGCCAGAGGGGCTGGAGATTGGACGTGCCCAGGCCGTACAGGCTGAGGCAGCAGGCATTCCCTGTCATACGGACATGAACCCGCTATTGCTGAAGCCCCAAAGTGACCATACCTCGCAGGTCATCCTGAACGGGCGTCCCATCGGCAATAAGGATGCGTATGACTATTGGCGTCCCACCTCAAAATCGCCCATTAATCCCACTAAGCCCAACACCCCCATCGACTTCCAATCAGAAGTCCATGCCGCTTTCGACCGTCTTGCCTCACGCTATAACCCTATCGTGATGGAGGGCGCAGGCAGTATTGCAGAGATAAACCTGAAGGACAGGGACCTGGTCAATATGTCTATGGCTCGCCATGCTAAGGCAGATGTTATCTTAGTAGGCGATATCGACCGAGGCGGTGTCTTCGCCAGCGTCTATGGCAGCATCATGCTTCAGTCGCCAGAGGACCGTAAACTTATCAAGGGCGTTATCATCAATAAGTTCAGGGGCGATATGCGTCTCTTCGATGAAGGCAGAAAGATGTTGGAAGACATCTGTGGGGTGCCAGTACTTGGTGTTATACCTTATTACAAAGATATCTTTATCGAGGAGGAAGACAGCGTCAGTCTGGAGAAGAAGCGCAAGCAACTGGCAGAGGGCAAGGTAAACATCGCCGTCGTCCTGCTACGCCATATCAGCAACTATACCGATTTCGACACGCTGGAGCGCGACCCACGTATCAACCTCTTCTATACCAACAACACGCAAGACATCAGTCAGGCGGACATTATCATCCTGCCTGGTACGAAATCTACCCTCGACGACCTTATGGAACTGCGTCGCAACGGTTGTGCGCAGGCTATTCAGCGTGCCCATCGTGACGGAAAGATGGTCATCGGCATCTGCGGAGGCTATCAGATGTTGGGTCAGACCATCGACGACCCGGAAGGTATCGAAGGCGACATCAAGCATCTGCCAGGACTCGGTCTGCTGCCTATCCACACCACCATGGGAGCTGACAAGACCACGAAGCAGGTCACGTTCCAATTCGACGGACAGACATGTCAGGGCTATGAGATTCATCAGGGTGTCAGCGATACCGATGAGGCTATCCTGCAGTCCGGCCATTGCATCGGCACCTACATCCACGGCTTCCTCGACAATGCAGCAGTTATTGAGTATGTGTTAAGAGGTAAGAAGTTAGAGGGAAGAGGTGAGAGGGCTGTTTCTTATCGCGATTTCAAGGAGCAGCAGTACGACAAACTGGCTGAGCACGTACGTCAGTATGTGGATATAGAACGCATTTATCAAATACTCTCAAGCAATGATTAAAGGACACGGTGACGATATATATGAGTATGAAGGCATCAAGAGCGACTTTTCGTCGAATATCTGTGCTCATAATAGTCAGGAAATTCTGCTGAGTCATTTAGCGGAGCACCCTGAGCTCATCAGCCATTATCCGGAACCTGAGGCTTGGTCGCTTGAAAAGATGATTGCAGAACGTTATCTGATTGACCCTCAACAAGTGATTGTAACGAGTGGTGCTACTGAAGCTATCTACCTTATCGCCCAGACCTTTGGTCTTCACCCCGTTATTCCCACGCCAACATTTAGTGAATATGAGGATGCCTGCAAGATGTTTCCACGCTCAGCCGAGACAGTGGACATAAGTACAGGGGATCGGGAACAGAAAACGATGCTTTGGTTGTGTAACCCCAATAATCCCACAGGTGAAGTCTACGACCAATTATATATTGATCGCATGATGGCAGAACATGAATTAGTTGTACTCGACCATAGTTACGAGAACTATACTGATGAGCATATAATGTCACCTCGTTGGGGATGTCGTACGCCCCATTCCATACAGATTCACTCGATGACAAAGACGTATGGAATTCCTGGACTACGATTGGGCTATATAACTGCTCATGAGAGTCTGATAGCGAGAATCCGAGAGAATCTACGTCCTTGGAGCGTATCAGCATTAGCAATAGAAGCAGGAAAATTCCTGTTGCAACATGATGAGCTCCTATGCAAGCCTGACCTTCAAGAAGCACAACGTCTTGCAAAAAACCTGGAAAACCTTTGGGACATCATCGTAACACCATCTCAAACGAACTTTATACTTTGCCGTTTAGTTCACTATACAGCAGCAGAGTTGAAGGACTATCTGGCTCGTGAACACCACATATTGATTCGTGACTGTTCCAACTTCCGCGGCCTTACCCCACATCATTTCCGCGTAGCATCACAGACACCTTCTGAGAATGATGCACTTGTAGATGCCATCAACCAATATATCACATCAAGAAATGGATAACTGGATGATTGTCATATTGCCCCTGCTCGTTGGTTGGTTTCTCGACCTTATCTTTGGCGACCCATCCAGATTGCCCCACCCTATTGTGTGGTTCGGCAAAGCCATTGCTTTCTTTGAACACCACCTCAACAAGGGGAGTCATCGGAAGTTGAAAGGAGCACTCGTAGCCATTGGCCTCATCGTATCTGTTTTTGTAGTCACTTATCTCATTCGTCACTATCTCTATTTACTCCCCTCCATTACAGGAAAGGGCTGGGGGTGGGTCTTCGACTCTATCTTAGTCTTCTTCTGCCTGGCCGGCACCACCCTCATCCGTGAAGTACGTGAAGTATTCCTGGCTATGGACCGTTCTCTGGAAGAAGGCAGGAAGCAGGTGGCTCGTATCGTGGGACGCGACACCACAGAATTGTCGGCACAGGAGGTAAGAACGGCTGCTTTGGAAACACTCGCAGAGAACCTGAGCGACGGCGTCATCGCTCCTCTGTTCTGGTTCGCCATCCTTGGCGTACCAGGCATGTTAACCTATAAGATGATTAACACCCTCGACTCGATGATTGGGTATAAGACAGAGCGTTATCGGGACTTTGGCTGTTGGGCCGCCCATATCGACGATGTCGCCAACTATATCCCAGCCCGACTGACGGCACTTTTAATGGCAATCGCATCACCCCGGAAAGGCTTGCTCCGCTTCATCTGGAGAAACGGACGACATCACGCCTCACCTAACAGCGGATACCCTGAAGCCGCCCTTGCAGGCATCCTGAATTGTCGTTTCGGAGGCCCCCACTATTACTTCGGACAACTCTTCCCCAAACCCTATATCGGCGAGAACGAGCGAGAGTTCACTACTGCCGACATGAAGCTGGCCGTCCGCATCAACCGCATCGCTGAGGTACTGATGGTTTTTCTCGTTATGATATGCCTCATTCTCAAAAATATTCTCTAACTTTGCAGCAGTATGAAGAAGATTATTATTGCAGGCTTAGGACCTGGTAGCCCAGAAGATATGACACCCGCTGTGATGGAGGCCGTGAAAGAAGCTGACATTGTGGTAGGCTATAAATACTATTTCCAGTTCATCAAACCATTCATCAAGCCTGAATGCGAATGCATTGACACAGGCATGAAGAAAGAGCGTGAACGAGCTGAGATGGCATTTAAGCTGGCAGAGGAAGGACATACGGTTGTTGTTATCTCAAGTGGCGACGCTGGCATCTACGGAATGGCCCCACTCATCTACGAAATGCAGCGAAATCGTGCAGCCAGCGGTTCCCCCGCTGACATCGAAGTAGTGTCTCTCCCTGGTATCTCCGCCTTTCAGAAAGCTGCATCTCTGCTTGGCGCCCCCATCGGGCATGACCTCTGTATCATTTCCCTTTCAGACCTCATGACACCGTGGGCCGTGATTGAGCGCCGTATCAAGGCAGCAGCCATGGGCGATTTCGTTACTGCTATTTATAATCCGAAGTCGCACGGCCGCTACTGGCAGCTTTACCGCTTGCAGGAACTCTTTCTGCAAGAGAGAGATGCCGACACACCCGTAGGCTATGTCCGTCAGGCAGGACGTGAAGAACAAGAAGTGAAACTCACCACCCTCAGCGAGTTCGACCCTGAGGACATCGATATGTTTACCGTTGTTCTGATTGGTAATTCCCAGTCATATATCAACGACGGGAAATTTATCACGCCTCGTGGCTACTATCGTGAGGAGAAGCAGGAGGACATAAAGCCCGGTCAGTCTATCATGATGGAAAGTTTCCGAACAATACGTTCCGAGATGCAGCATCCTGAAGTGCCTGCATGGCGTCTATGGCCGTTGCTGCACGCCATTCATACGACGGTAGACTTCGGCATGGAAGAGTGTCTTTGGATGGATGACCGTGCTACGGAGATATTATATAATAAGGTGGTTGACGGCAGTCTGAAACATATTGTCACCGACGTCACAATGGCTGCAAGCGGTATCCGTAAGGGTGCTTTGGAGCGACTGGGCATCGAGGTGCATTGTTACATCAACGACCCTCGTTCCAAGCAGATGGCAGACGAGAAAGGCATCACCCGCAGTCAGGCTTGCATGCAACTGGCAGCGGAGGAATATCCCGAGGCGCTCTATGTGGTAGGCAATGCGCCAACGGCACTTTTCGAGATTTGCGACTTGGTGCGTAAAGGCAAGATGCATCCCGTGGGAATCATTGCGGCACCAGTCGGTTTTGTACATGTTTGCGAAAGTAAACATGCCGTCAAGACATTGAAGCAGATACCCAAGATGATTGTCGAGGGCCGCAAGGGCGGAAGCAATCTTGCCGCCACACTCTGCAACGCCATTCTAACCTTTGATGATGCCGCCCAACTGAAGCCTGGACGTGACCTGTAGAAAAAAACAAAAATAATATCAACTTCTTTGTAACAAGTTCTATGAAATACCCGTATGTATGATTAGAAGGGTCAATCAAAGAGGCCTTAAACATTAAAGATTAACAATTAAAAATTAAAAGAATTATGAAGTATTCATCTAAGACATTCAATCCTTTGAAGAGTATGAAGAAGTTGGCCATCTGCGTCATGTTGATTCTCGTTTGCATCAATGCCAATGCCGAGTGCAAAGATTTCGACAAACTGGCTAAGATGGAAGGCGTGGAGTTCACACACATTAATAAAGATATCGTAAAACAAGCTTTTGAATCTGGCGAAGGCCTTCACCTTGGAGAAGCCATCAACATTGATGACGAAGATGGCATGATTCTTAAAAAAATAGCTGATGTCAAAGTGTTCAGACGCGAAGGAGCAGACAATATTGAATCGTTCAAGAAAGCAGCTCTGAAGGTGCTGAAAAGCAAGAAATGGAACTCGCTGATGGATACGAAAAATGATGAAGGACAGATCGTAAAAATATATCAGGCAAAGAAAGAGGAACAATTCACAAACGTTGTACTGGCAATTCAAGATGGTGAAGCGGTACTGGTTGTCATCGACGGCACGTTAGACCTTGCCAAGATGTTTAATGGAGGCTATGACGACGAAGAGGATGATGATGAGGATGAAGACGAAGAAGAAGATGAGGACTAATCCTAAAAGCTGATATATGAAACAGGTTCTTTTATCAATCATGATGCTGCTCTGCGTAGGGAATGCCTTCGGGCAGACACCTGCCAAGTTAATTGAGAAATACAAGGCGCTGTCTGGTGCGGTGTATGAGAATACGACAAATGAGAGTCTCAAGGGACTTGAGAAGGGGGATACCATCCTGTCTGCCGATGAAATCGCCAAACTGAAGAAACACTTCAAGAAGAGCGAACAGGTGCAAATCCAGAATGTCAGCGAGGAACAGTTGGCAGAAATCAACAAGGACATCAAAGCCCTGAAGAACCACGAGCTGCTGTTCGAAACAGTCCGCAACGCTGGCTCTGAGAGTTTAGGAGATTCTGCTAATGTGGTTAAGCAAATGTTTTCTGACTTCCTGAATCCAACTGTCAAGATGCGATGCTACGGCAAGGTGGACGGCAAGATGGTCAGCGACCTGCTGATACGTCTCGACATTTGGAACACGGTAGCGCTCTCGTATATAGACACCAAGATCGACAGGGACATCTGGATGAAGTTGCAGGAAAGAAGTAGTTTTTCTACCAGCAATGACGATGATGACGATGATGATATATCCACATACTAAGAAGAACGTGGTGATAGAATTCTCTCGCAACGATAAAGAGCAGAAATAGCCAATGGACGCACGGGAGTTCAAACAGCGGTACATGCCCCATCATCAGGTGCTCTATCGGGTAGCTTATCACCTGACGGGCAATGAACAGGACGCCGAAGACCTGCTTCAGGACCTGTACCTGAAACTCTGGCAGAAGCGCGACGACCTGCCCGATGAGGCCATGAAGGAAGCTTATCTCGTGACAATGATACGACATCTGTTCGTAGATCAACGGCGATTGAAACACCTGGATGCCTCGGCAGAACTGAAGAATGAGGACGGGCCACCCGACGAGCGGAGTCTCGATTATCAGATAGATGCCAGAGACGAGGCTCAAAAGATGGAGGGACTCATCAGTCAACTGCCTGAAAGGGAGTCACGAATCATTCAGATGCACCTGATGGACGACCGCTCATACGAGGAGATAGAGCAAGACACAGGACTCTCGCAAGGCAATATCCGCATCATCGTGATGCGAACGAAAAAGAAACTTAAGCAACAATTTCAAAATATCACGAAGACATGGACGAACTGAATCTGAAAACGTTAGAACAAATACCCATTCCCGAAGGATTGGAAGAGCGTCTGTCGGCTAAGATTGACGAATGGGAGAAAGAAGAGAAACAGCAGGAAGCCAAACACCGCTCACTCTTCCCAAAAGCCCTGCGCTATACAGCTGCAGCAGCCAGTGTCGTCCTCGTTGTTGGTGTGGGAATTCATCTGCTGAGTCAGGATAAGTATATGGATCTGGCCGAACAAGACACTTACCAGGATCCCATGCAGGCAAAGATGGAAGCAGAACGCGCCCTCAACCTGCTGGCAATGAACCTCAACAAGGGTATGGGACATCTGGAAAAGGCGAAAGCCCTGAGCGATAAAACGGAACAAACATTAAATGAACAATTAAAGGTATTCGAATAACATGAAACAGACAATGATAAAATTCCTCCTTTGCGTGGTGGTGGCCCTGGGCAGTCTCAGCGCCCACGCACAGGTAAAGGCATTCGAGAAATATGCCGACACGAAGAACGTGACCTATGTCTTCATCTCAAAATATATGCTTGGCTTGGCAGGTAAGAGTGCCGGACTATCAGTTCCTGGTGTAGACGTTAAGAGCCTGTCCAACAAACTGTCGGGTATTCAGATTATCACCTCTGAGGACAATGCAGCTCAGAAGAAACTGAAGAACGACGCAAAAGCCATCATCGCAAAAGAGAAATACGAATTGATGATGCAGATAAACGAGGACGACAACAAGGTAAACATCTATCATCATATAGGAAAGCAACAGTCGGCTGTTGTCATGCTTGTAGAAGATGACGACCAGACAACGATCATGGTCTTCTCGGGTAAGTTCACACTCGAAGACGTGATGAAGATGACGCAAAACTAAAATGATATGGAGCGAGCGAGATTCATCATCATAGGTATCACAGATCATCCAGCACCATGGTTTCCGCCAGAGGTGCTGGATGTTATACGTCATGGAAAAATCTTCTCAGGCGGCAAGCGGCATCACGACATCGTGGCATCATTGCTGCCTGAAGGTGCAGAATGGATCGACATCACCGTGCCGCTGGATACTGTATTTGAAGCCTATCACCGTGCCGCTCACTTCTCCGAAGGGGCTCCCATCGTCGTCTTCGCCAGTGGCGACCCGCTTTTCTTTGGGTTCGCCAATACCATCAAGCGAAAGATGCCTGACGCAGAGATAGTGGTCTATCCCACTTTCAACTCCCTGCAACTCCTCGCTCATCGTCTTGTAATGCCCTATCACGACATGCGCATCGTATCCTTGACAGGACGTCCCTGGCCAGAGTTCGACCGCGCTCTCATAGAGCGGGCAGAGAAGATTGGCATCCTGACCGACAAGGAGCATACACCTGCCGCTATCGCACAACGAATGCTGGAGTATGGCTACAGGGACTACATCATGCATATCGGCGAGCACCTGGGCAACCCGCAACAGGAGAAGGTTAGTACACTCACTCTTGAGGAGGCATCCCAGCGCGAATTTACCATGCCTAACTGCGTGATTCTCTGCGGAAAAACCGCAGAGCACACGAGGACCTTCGGTATTCCTGATGCCAGTTTCTCCCTCCTTGACGGTCGCGAGAAGATGATTACCAAGATGCCCATCCGTCTTCTGACCCTTCAGGCTCTCGACCTGCCCCATCGCCACGTTCTATGGGATATCGGTACCTGCACGGGCAGCATCAGTATCGAGGCCCGCCTACTGTTCCCGCATCTTCAGATTGAAGCTTTCGAGATCCGTCCTGAATGTGAAGCCATCATCCAGGAAAACGCCCGCCGCTTTGGTGCTCCAGGCATCAACATCCATATCGGCGACTTCCTCGAAGCCACTACTCCTGCCACCACTCCTGCCACCACTCCCATCGTATCTACGATGGGTTCTCCGATGAGTTCTCCGATGGGTTCTCCCGATGCAGTATTCATCGGCGGACATGGTGGTCACCTCAAGGAGATTATGGAAAAGGTGCTGACGGTACTTACAGATGACGGCATCATCGTCTTCAACAGCGTCACCTCTCCAAAAGTTCCCACCAATAGTCGTGCTCTATGGGACGAGGCCTGCCAAGACCTCGGACTCCAACAAGGGCGCCCCCTTCATATTCAACTCAACGACTATAATCCAATAGAGATACTAACAGCATTTAAATCAAATAAACTATGAAACAAGACATCGCCATCTATACCCTGACTTCCGAACTGCATGACGAGAAAGCTGTGACAACGATGACAACGGCTTTCCTTGAGAGTCTGGGAATAGAGTATCAGCTGAAAGGCACCGACTATAGCGACTATGGCAGTCACGCCCTCAACCTGATATATGTCCGCACTGGCGGCACCGAAGGAATCTTCCATCGTCTGCTCCCTGAGTTACAAAACAAGAGTCTGCGTCCGTTCTACCTGCTGACATCAGGCAAGAGTAATTCACTCGCAGCCTCTATGGAGATTCTGTCTTTCCTGCGTCAAAACGACATCTGTGGTGAGATTATCCATGGCGACAGCGATTATATCACCCGTCGTATCCATCTGTTATCGAAGGTTGAAGAAGCCAAAAAAAAACTTTGCGGAACCCGTCTGGGTATCATCGGTGAACCTTCTGACTGGCTGATTTCCAGTCACGCAGACAGAGCAAAGGTAAAGGAGATGTTAGGAATAGAACTGATAGACATCCCCATGCAGGAACTGCTTGATGAAATTGGCGACACAAAACAAATATACGAGTCACTGAAGGTACTCATCAACAGATACCAGTTGCAAGGATTTACCCTAAGATGCTTTGACCTGCTCACCACCGTAAAGGATACTGGCTGCATGGCTTTAGCCAAGCTGAACAGCGAGGGTTATGTAGCTGGTTGCGAGGGCGACGTCCCCGCCATGCTATCCATGATGATTGTCCGCTCATTGTTGGACATCTCCGGCTTCCAAGCCAACCCCTCACGTATCAATCCAGAGACCGGCGAGATGCTCTTTGCTCATTGTACCATACCTCTTGACATGGTAGAGCATTATGAACTCGATACCCATTTCGAGTCGGGCATTGGAACAGGCATACGTGGCTATATGAAAGAAGGTCCCGTCACCATCTTCAAGGTCGCAGGCAACCTCTCACGCTCTTTCATCGCCGAAGGTGAACTAGTCCGTAATGAGGCCAAGCCAGACCTCTGTCGCACCCAACAGGTGATACGACTCTCAGACAAGAGTCTCACCACCAGTTATTTTCTCACGAATCCAATAGGCAACCATCATATCATCATGCCTGGCCACTGCAAACAACTCTTAGAACACCTACTTAAATGAACAAAATAGCTATCATACAAATCAATGAGGCTGGTGAACCGATTACCACCCGCCTGCAAAAGAAATACCCCGAAGCCGAGATTATCAGTCGCGATTCCGTAGGGAGCAACTGGAAGAAGTTCGACGCCTTCGTTTTCATCGGAGCCATGGGCATCTGCGTGCGAACCATTGCCCCGCTTATTGAGGACAAGCACAATGACCCTGCCGTGGTATGTATCGACAGTTTCGGTCAACATGTCATCGCTGTGCTATCCGGACATATAGGCGGTGCGAACGACCTGACACGAGACATCAGTGCTGCAATCGGTGGACAAGAGGTTATCACCACCCAGAGCGACAATGCAGGACTGTGGGCTCTCGACACATTTGAGAAACGTTTTAACTGGCCTATTGCCAGTGACATAGCAGACATGAACGACTGTATTTTTACATTTGTCAACCGTAAGCCTACAGCCTTACTACTTGAAATGCGTGACGAAGGCACCGACTATCTTGAACAGACCAAACCCGACCACGTGACCATCATCAATGATATCAGTGAAGCCGACCCGCAGAAATACGAACTTCTCATCATCGTATCTCCCTTCATCCACAATACACCCAACAACATGCTCGAACTGCATTTCGTACCAATGGTGGGGACAATAGGTTTTGGATTGGCTCATCATCCTGACAACTTCGAGCGCATCTACGACGAGATTGATGAAGCCCTTGCACAGCACGGCATTTTGCCCTGTACCTATCGCTATTGCACCATCGACGTCAAAAAGGATGAAGAATTCTGTGAATTACTCAGAGAGGAATACAACGAAGAAGTCGAATTCTTTACAGCCGAGGAACTTGCTGCCATCAAGGTGCCTACCCCCAGTGCCACCGTCGAAAAACATGTAGGCACTCCAAGCGTGTGCGAAGCAGCAGCAATCTTAGGCTCCAATCATGGACAACTCATCATTCCAAAGATCAAAGGTAAGAATTGGACGGCGGCTTTAGCCATCGACGAGAAATATCTTAGGCATAAACAGGGCCACATCGAGATTGTCGGTGCCGGACCTGGCGACCCCGATCTGGTTAGCGTGCGCGGACGAAAGATGCTGGAACGTGCCGACCTGATTCTTTACGCTGGTTCGCTGGTGCCTAAGGCATTGACGGAATGTCATAAGCCAGGTGCCGTGGTGCGCTCGTCTGCCGATATGAACCTTGAAGAACAATGTGCCCTGATGAAGGAGCACTATGATAAGGGACACTCCATCGTTCGTCTGCATACGGGCGACCCCTGCATCTTCGGTGCCATACAGGAGCAGATGGCCTTCTTCGATGCCAACAATATGCACTATCATATCACCCCAGGTATCAGCAGTTTTTTGGCTGCAGCCGCAGAACTTAGGAGCCAGTTCACCATTCCTGAAAGGACGCAAACCATCATCCTGACCCGCGGCGAGGGGCGCACACCCATGCCTGAGAAGGAGCAGCTGCACCTCTTAGCAAAAAGCCAGAGCACCATGTGCATATTCCTCTCGGCCGCCATCGTGGACGACGTGCAAAAGGAGTTACTGCAAGAATACCCGGAGGATACCCCCGTGGCCGCCTGCTATCACCTGACGTGGCCCGACCAGAAAATCTATCGCGGAGTATTGAAAGATCTTGCAAAAATCGTGCACGACAATCACCTGACACTTACCACCATGCTCGTCGTCGGCGAGGCCATCGATAACCGTCAGGGACTATCGGAGTTATACAACAAACATTTTACTCATTTATTTAGGAAAGGTAACTGAGCATCTTCTTCGTGCAGACATGATACTAATATTTGGAGGGACAACAGAAGGACGCAAAGCTGCAGAGGTGCTCGAAGAGAGCGGCTCAGCATTCTATTATAGTACAAAAACGGGCGAACAAGACATCACGCTCCATCATGGTACAGTCATCAGCGGTGCGATGGACAAGAAGACGATGACGGCGTTTGTCAGCAAGCACGAGATACGTCTGATTATAGATGCCGCCCATCCATTCGCCTCTAAGTTACACGAAACGATAGGCAAAGTTTCCGCCGACTTACAAATACCCGTTGTGCGCTACGAGCGTATCTATCCGCCACGCGATTCCGACATCACATGGATTGACGACTACAGCGACCTCGACTATATACTCCCCTCCCTCAGCAGGGAGGGGCAGGGAGTGGGTCGGCTCCTCGCCACCACAGGCGTACAGAGCATCGGCAAGCTGAAACATCTGGAAGCTGAAGGGATAAAGGTCATTTATCGCATTCTTAACCGCGAAAGCAGCATCGTACTGGCTCACCAGCAAGGCGCCTCAGACAACCAGCTTTGCTATTACGATGACGGTGATATGCCCATTGCTGATACCATTCTGATGAAAGAGAGCGGTATCAGTGGTGGATTCATTGAGAAAGTAAATGAAGCACGTAGAAAAAACATGCGTATTATCGCCATCAAACGACCGGAGGGCTTCATGGCTCATGGGCTATGGTTCATGGTTAACGGTCCGCACGGACTAAGGAGGATGGTGGAAAAACTTCTGCCGGAGTTTTTCCCGCTGCACAGCGGACTAACCACAGGAACATGCGCCACAGCAGCCACCATCGCCGCCACCATTCGTCTCGTCAAAGGTGAGACACCTGCCGAGGTGCCCGTCCTGCTGCCCGATGGCGAGACCATCAACGTGTCCGTTGGTTATGCCGACGGCTACGCCTACTGCATCAAGGAGGCTGGCGATGACCCCGACGTTACAGACGGCATAGAGGTCCGCGCCAGTTGCCGACCCTACAGACCCACCCCCAGCCCCTCCCTGAATGGAGGGGAGTGGTTAGTCATTGAGGGCGGCGAGGGCATCGGTCGCTTCACCCTGCCTGGGTTTGATTTTCCCGTAGGCGAGCCTGCCATCAACAAGGGCCCGCGCGAGATGATTCGTCAGAACCTAGACAGTCTATTCACTCCCCTCCATTCAGGGAGGGGCTGGGGGTGGGTCTGTAGGCTTTCTGTCCCTGGTGGCGCCGACATAGCCCGTCGTACCTTCAATCCACGCCTAGGCATCGAGGGCGGTATCAGCATCATCGGTGTCAGCGGCATCGTCAAACCATTCAGCGAAGAAGCTTTCATCGACAGTATCCGCAAGTGCATGACGGTAGCCAAAGCCAGCGGTTCCGACCGCGTGGTCATCAACAGCGGTGCCAAGAGTGAGCGCTTCCTCAAGGCCCTCTACCCCAGCCTGCCCCAACAAGCCTTTGTGCAATACGGAAACTATATCGGTGAGACGCTGCGCATGGCCGCAGAGCTCACCATCCCCAACATCACCCTGGGCGTCATGCTGGGTAAAGCCGTCAAACTGGCAGAAGGACAACTAGACACCCATAGTCGTAAAAGTACAATGAATATAGGCTTCATTCAGGAAATGCTGAACGAAGCCCATATAGAGATTTCTCTGGATAATATCACACTGGCAAGGGAGTTATGGGAAAGGATTCCAGAAGACCAGCTCCCGACCTTCTGCGATGTTGTCATCAGTCACTGTGAGACGTATTGCAGGCCCCTGCTACCCAACGGCAACCTCATCATCCTTCTGATTTCCGACGACGGAACAATACACTCGCGATGATAGGCGCACCCACCAGTGCCGTGACGGAATTAACGGGCAGGGCACCCTCGAATCCCGGCATACGCGCAATCAGGTTGCACAACAACGCCAATGCGGCACCAGCCAACATGGTGGCAGGCATCAGCACACGATGATCACTGGTACGGAAGATGGCACGCGCCAAATGGGGAACAGCCAATCCTATAAACATCACAGGACCGCAATAAGCCGTAACGATAGCCACAAGCGTGCCCGAGCATACAATCAGGAGCAGACGGGTACGACGGATATCCAGTCCCAAGTTACTGGCATAGGCATCACCCAGCATATACAGATTCATGGCCTTCACCGTGAGCATACTCAACGGCAACAGGATACACATCAATATAACAAAAAGCATCATCTGGTCGCCTGAGACACGGGCAAAGCTGCCCAATCCCCATACCACATAGGCACGGATATCCTCCTCGGCTGAGAAAAACTTCAGCACACCGATGATGGCTGTAGCCAGATAGCCTATCATCACACCAATAATCAGCAGCGTCACACTGCTTCTCACCTTGGTTGCTACCCAAAGAATGAGACCCATCACAGCCAGGGCGCCAACAATTGCAGCTATACTGATAGCCACATCTCCCATGTAACCCAGTCGGCTCAAGGCTACGCCCCCAAGTGAACCAGACAGCAGTACCACACATGCTACGCCCAACGAGGCGCCATTGCTGATACCCAGCACCGAAGGGCCTGCCAGCGGATTGCGGAACACCGTCTGCATCTGCAGACCACTCACCGCCAATCCAGCACCTGCCACCAAAGCCGTCAAAGCTTGCGGCACACGCGAGGAGAATATAATATTTGTCCATATCTCATTGTCACCACCTCCCAGCAATATACGGCATACCTCTATCATGGGGATGCGCACCGTACCCAACAGCAGGTTGAGCACGAAGAACAACACGATACTCAGCAGCAGGATAAGCAACAACAACGGACGTCTCATTTCAGCATACGATAAAAAGTCGGTTCATAGTCAGCAGGCATCAATTCCGGATGGAAGATAGCCACCAGGTCACTCAGCAACACATCAGGCATCACAGGCGACTTCTCATAATAGGGCGTCTGCTTCATATTGCAATATATCACTTTCTTATCCTTGAAAGCCTTAAACAATTCATTACGAGGTTCACTGGCCTTCAGGGCATCATAGGAGAAGTCGCCCTCGTAACTGTTCAGAATGCGCCAATAGTCAGCATTGGCAGCAGCGGCATACATCTCCTCAAACTCAATATTCACGCCGCCCGTATCATCATTGTCAAAGACATACCGTGCACCGGCGTCACGGAAAATCTGAGCCAGCGAGTTCTTACCTCCCACAGCATACCAGTTGCCGCCGTGCATCTCACCACTGAAAACAGTTGGAGAACCTTCCCCAGCACCTCCCTGTGAGGGATGGGAGTTATTTGCCACCTTCTCTTTCAAGTCGTTGTAACGATGTTCGATGCCGGCGAAGATAGAATCAGCCTCATGTTCCTTACCAATAAACAGTCCCACAAAACGAATCCATTCTGCCTGTCCTAGCGGGGTCAGTTCCTTATATCCCAGATGCGGAATAAGCGTGATACCCGTCTCCTTAATGGCATCATAGCCCCCACGCTTGAAGGGCGAGATAAAGATAACCTCCGGGTGAGCCGCAAGAATCAGTTCTGTGTCAAAGTTGCCCTCCATACCAATCTTCACCATGCGTCCATCCTTCACACGCTGACGAATATCCCGATTGAAGAGATTCTTCGTACCCGTGATGCCCCGTACAACATCAAGCGCATCAAGAGCCGTAAAGTTAGACAACTGCAACATGGTCATGACAAGCGTACGTTCAATGGGGACCTCCACTTTCGTATAGCCCTCCGGGACCTCGACATCCATACCCTTATCAACCAATGCAAAGTGATAACTCACAGGCATTTTTTCTTCATCATCCTGTGGGTCTGCCACATCAATCAGGCGGACGCCATTGTCAAGAACCTTGACGGAATAACCCTTTGCATAGCGGGGGGCCGCGCCCAGAGAATCTGCCTCCGTCAGTGCCAAGCCATTGGCACTATTCTTTCCACCGCCACAAGAAGAGGCGATGAGGGCAAAAACAATCACCAAAAAGGAAATATACGCTTTCATTATCATCAGTTTTTACAGAGCGCAAAGATACAACTTTTTTATGAATAATTTGGCTATCTCGACAAAAAGTATTACTTTTGCAGCCGCAAATACCACAAACACCACGAAAAAAAAGCGCCTGTGGCGGAATTGGTAGACGCGCTAGACTTAGGATCTAGTGTCTCGCGACGTGCAGGTTCGAGTCCTGTCAGGCGCACAGAACAAAAAGAAAAAGGAATGTCACGGTGACATTCCTTTTTTCTTATTAGTCGTCGAGCGAGTAAGTAACCGTTGTTACCACACGGATTTTCTTGATATACGGTGTATTCTCATCACGGTTCTCAATTTCAAACTGTCCCTGACCAGCGGTCTGAATCTTTCCAAGTTTCGATTCACTGGCCTCAGCAAACTGCTCTGCCGTCTTCTGCGCATTCTTGATAGCCTCAGACATCATCTCGGGTTTCATCTGCTGGAACGAAGCATACTCATAGTTAGGATAGCTGCTATCGAGTGCGACACCTTGTTTCAACAGTTCAGCCTGCTTGAAGATAGCCTTATTCACAGCCTCAACCTTTGTCGTAGCCACCGTAATCGTTGTGTTGACGATATAGCGGAAAGGCTTCTGATTATCGCCCCACTCACGAGCTTCAAGGTCTGATACAGAGGGCGGGTTCACCGTAATCTCACTTTCCTCCAAACCATTCTGTTTCAGGAAAGCCTTAATCTTACCGGCCTGCACATTGATACGTTCATAGAGCGTAGGCAGATCGTTGCCCGTTTCCTTGGTGCTGATACTCCACGTCACCTTATCTGCAGGCACCTCACGCTCAGCCAGACCCTTTACTGTGACCTTACGGTCTTTGTTGGTGAAATTGTCGATACCGGCCTTCACACACCATCCCATCACCATCACGCCGATGGCCAGGATAATAGATTCTTTTACTCTTCCCATAATATGATTAATTTTTATGGTCTGAAAGAGGTGAGTTATTTCATCACCACTTTCTTACCGTTGACGATATTCACGCCTTTCTGCAACTTGTTCATGCGAACACCCTGCAAAGAGTAGATACTCTCTGCAGACGTAGCCTTTGCAGGAATAGTTGAGATAGCATTGGCAGCATGGTAGTCGCTATACTTACCACCACCCCATGTAATCCAGTCCTTTGTCTCAGTCTCCCAGGCATATTTGCCATAGAAATTTGTTTCCTGTGAGTTAATCTGCAGATACACGTCGCTCTTCTGCTGCAAAGTCACAGTACAGTTCTCATCGCTGTTTTTCTGGAATCCAGCCTTCGTACCATCATTGACAAAGGCCATACGGATGCGGTTCTTTGTAGTGCCAGCATTCACACCTGCCTGCGTACCTGCACTCATGGAATTACCATTACTGATGGTCTGGTCATACAGGGCTGATGACAGCACGAAATCATGAGTTCCGCTCTCAGCCATCAGCACCAGGGCAGCATCCTTGGGTGTAACTGTAGCAGACTCAGCTCCGTCAAAGTTGGTATATGTAACATAAGCACCCTTTGAAGCAGAGTAGCCAGCATTAACCTTAACAGCAATCACATCCTCAGGAACGATATAACAGCCTGAGAAATGATAGCCGCGCAGACCGTTCTCAATATTCACCGACAGGGCATTGTGTACTTCAGCAAGAGAGAAGTGGGCATCTGTAACCGTTTTCGACTCATTGTCAGAAGCATATTGGGGATTGTCCGTATTGCCATAAGCATGTCCGGTTGTGCCATAGGTCAGACTAATCAACAAGTCCTTGGTATTTGTGAGGTCGGTTATATCAAGGGTACCAAGAATCTGCCAACTATATGCCACGAATTCACCAGTAGCATCGCCAAAAAGGGCAGCACACTCATCACCACTATTCATCGTCTTTGAGCCATCAACACCCAGTCCTTTCAGATCAGCTTTCACCCAGACCGTCTGAGCATTGGCAGTCAGTAACTCTTTCTGTGCATTCAGTTCACTCACAGTGAAGGGATTCTCTTTTGTTCCGTCGCCAGCCATCACGGATGTCGACACAAAAATTGTTGCAGCCACGAAGGCCACCATTCTCTTTGTTAATTTCATTTCTATCGTTTTTTTTTCGTTTTTCTGAATCATTATTTCTCGTCACACTCATGGGCAGGCGGCACCACGATATCAATGCCTGCGGCCTTGATGTCGGCAGCAAGTTTATCGGCAGTAGTCTCATCGGTGAAATAGGTCACGGCAAGCGCGTTCTGCCGGCTGTTGACATTGGCATCCTCTACCCCATCCACGATGACAACTTCATCTATCGTAGCCTGATTCACCTGACTGGCAGGGATATGATAATAGGCATAGGCCACCTTTGGACCACTGTAGTAGTTCACTGGTGTGAAACCCAGTTCACCCAAAGCCCGACGAATCTCGCCCTTACTGGTACGATTGGCATCATAACGCACAAAAACATACTGCTTGTCCAGATGAGGAGCCATACTGTCGATGCCAACCATCGTCTGCAGACGCTGACTGATGCGATTATAACAGTTCTGACAATGCATATCAGCAATACGCAGGCCCATGCCACGAATGATGGTATCATTGGGACTGTAAGAAGAGGCCTTATAACGACCCGTGGCAGCCAGACGAGCTTGAATACTGTCTACGCAGGTCTGCGCACGGTCATAAGCGATAGTAGCCGTACGACGTTCAATATTGAAGGATACACCCTCAATACCAGGCAGTTTCTTCACCACATTCTTCACTTTATGCGCACACTCTTCACAGCGCATTCCCTTGACGCGCACTGTAATAGAGTCAGTCTGCGCCATCAAGTTACTGTTTATCAATAAAAGGAAAGCAATCTGGAAAAGCGTCCTCATAAACGTATTAGTCTTCATATATAAAAATCGTATTAAATTAAAATGCATTCTGCGGCGGCAAAGTTACGAAATCTTTTTCTATTCCACAATACTCAGTATCAAGTATTTCGATTTTATTGTCTTATTTTACCATAAATAAACTGCGTACTCTCCTTGTTTCTGAGAGCACGCAGTTCTATGGAAATAATTGGAAATGCTTACTTCACATTACCAACCTTAATCAGATACTCACCAATCTGAACGGCATTCAAGGCAGCACCCTTACGGATTTGGTCGCCTGAGAGCCAGAAGGTCAATCCATTCTCGTCAGAGATATCCTTACGAACACGACCCACATAGACATCATCCTTGCCTGCAGTCTCAAGAGGCATGGGATAAACGAGATTAGCGGGATCGTCAACCAAAGTACAGCCAGGAGCTGCAGCGATAGCTTTCTGCGCTTCCTCAACACTGAGGGGACGCTCGGTCTCAATCCATACTGACTCAGAGTGAGAGCGCAAAGAAGAAACACGAACACATGTAGCCGAGCACTTAGCATCGGTATGCATAATCTTCTGTGTCTCGTTGTACATTTTCATCTCCTCCTTGGTATAGCCATTGGGCTGGAACACGTCAATCTGAGGAATCACGTTATATGCCAACTGATGGGGGAACTTCTTGATGGTCTTCACCTCACCGCCCTCAACGATTTCCTTGTACTGCTGCTGTAATTCAGCCATAGCAGCGGCACCTGCTCCAGAAGCACTCTGGTATGAAGATACATGGATGCGCCTGATGTGGCTGAGGTTCTCCAGAGGCTGCAGTACAACAACCATCATAATCGTTGTGCAGTTAGGATTGGCAATAATGCCACGGGGACGCTTCAGGGCATCCTCTGCATTACACTCGGGCACAACCAAGGGTACGTCATCGTCCATACGGAAAGCGCTTGAGTTGTCAATCATCACACAGCCATACTTGGTGATATCCTCGGCAAACTCCTTACTTGTACCAGCACCGGCAGAGGTGAAGGCGATATCGATGTCCTTAAAGTCATCATTGTGCTGAAGAAGTTTCACTGTCAATTCCTTGCCACGGAAGGTATATTTGGTGCCTGCAGAACGCTCAGAACCAAACAACACCAATTCATCCATCGGGAAATTTCTCTCGTCGAGCAGTCTCAAGAACTCCTGCCCTACTGCGCCTGAGGCGCCAACAATTGCTACTTTCATATCACTCAAGTTTAAAATTGGGTGCAAATTTACAACTTTTCCGCCAATTATGTATCAAATTGACAGAAAATTTTGTACCTTTGCCAACAAAATGGAAGCACAAATCAAGATAGAGCCACTCATACAAGACCCAACCATGATATTTTTCGTGGTGCTGCTCATCATTCTCTTCGCGCCTATCGTGATGAGTAAGTTGCGCATCCCGCATATCATTGGCATGGTACTGGCAGGTGTGCTGATAGGTGAATACGGGTTCAACCTATTGTCGCGCGACACGTCGTTTGAGGTCTTCGGACAAGTAGGACTCTATTATATTATGTTTCTCGCCGGTCTTGAGATGGACCTTGAGAGCATCAAGAAAAACTCCAACCGACTGGTCATCTTCGGACTTCTCACTTGTTTTGTACCACTAATCCTGACCTATGTGATGTCAATCAGCATCCTGGGCTATAGCGGACGGGCTTCATTCCTCTTAGGATGTATCATGGCGTCAAACACGCTGGTGGCCTACCCTATCATCGGGCGTTATGGCCTGCAGCGCAACTCCAGCGTAATGCTCAGCGTAGGTTCTTCCATGCTGTCGCTTTTCCTGGCACTGGTCATGTTAGCAGGACTGGTAGGTACATTCAGCGAGGATAGCGGGTGGCTGTTCTGGTTGCTATTTGTGGCAAAATTTGCCGCTTTCTGTGCAGGCAGCATTCTGATTATCCCCCGTCTGACGCGCTATTTCCTGCGCCGCTATAGTGATGCGGTAATGCAGTACATCTTCGTCATGGCTGTGATGTTCATCAGTGCAGCACTGTCGGCACTCATCGGACTGGAGGGCATCTTTGGTGCTTTCTTCTCCGGATTGATTATCAACAGATACATCCCTCATGTATCACCCTTGATGAATCGTATCGAGTTCATCGGTAATGCCATCTTTATCCCCTATTTCCTGATTGGCGTAGGTATGCTTATCAACCTGCAGTCGTTGGCAGACGGCTTGGAGGTCTGGGGTATCATGTTCCTCATAGCGTTCTTCGGCACATTCGGAAAAGCATTGGCTGCATACATCTCAGCACTGATGTTTCGACTGACAAAAGCCGAGGGAAAAATGATGTTTGGACTTACATCTGCACATGCTGCCGGTGCCATCGCGATGGTGATGGTAGGTCGCAGACTGATGGTTGACGCAAACGTGGCATTGGCTGATGATCATATGCTGAATGGTGTAGTCATCATGATATTGGTCACTTGTATCATCTCAACACTGACTACAGAACGGGCTTCGCAAGAAATAACGGTGAGTAACTACGCTCCACCCTTGCAAGGAGGGGCCGGAGACGGGGCTGCATCTGATGATGAACGTATCATGGTATGCGTGAAATATCCTGAGATTGCACCGCAACTGCTGGAGTTGGCTCTTCTCACCCGCAACCAGAAACTGAAACGCGAACTCGTGGCACTCAATGTGGTATATGATGGCGAGGGCAGCATTCAGGAACGGGAGAAAGGTATCCAGCTACTGGAGAAACTACAGCATCAGGCCAGTGCGTCAGAAGTACAGGTACAGACGCAGGTCAGACTGGCTACCAACATTGCCAACGGCATTAAGCATGCCTTCCGAGAGAGTGGTTGTTCTGAGGTAGTCATGGGTATGCACGTCCATACTGAGGTAAGCAGCAAGTTCTGGGGTGAGTTCATACAGAGTCTCTACAATGGTCTGAACCGTCAGATTCTTCTTATGCGATTCACCCAGCCGCTCAGTACCCTTCGCCAGATTCAGGTAGCCGTACCAAGCAGGGCGGAATATGAGCCTGGCTTCCATCGCTGGCTGGAACGTCTGTGCCGGTTTGCGGGCCAGTTGGATTGTCGCATTCAGTTTCATGGCCGCAATGAATCCATGGAACTGATTCAGCAGTACATCAATAGTCAGCATCCCAACGTACGTGCCAAGTACACTTATATGGCGCATTGGAACGAACTACCCCAATTGGCCAGTCACATCGGTCCCGACAACTTGTTGGTAGTAGTTACAGCCCGTAAGGGAACCATCAGTTACAAGAACGCGCTCGACCGTCTGCCGGATGAGTTGACGAAATATTTCTCGGGTACAAATCTCATGATTATCTTCCCCGACCAGTATGGTAATACGAAGGAAGAGAAGATGAGCTTCACCGAGGCTCAGCACCATGAGGAGAATAGTATCTATGATACATTGCTACGCTGGATACACAAATCCAACAAAGCCCATTAAGCTCATCATCCCCCATTACCCCCATTAGACCCATTAGACCCATAATAAAATGATAGACATAAAGAATATAACCAAGAGCTTCGGCTCATTACAGGTGCTAAAAGGCATCGACCTCCATATCGACAAAGGAGAGGTGGTAAGTATTGTAGGCCCCAGCGGTGCCGGAAAGACCACCCTGCTGCAAATCATCGGCACATTGGATAAACCAGATACTGGTTCTGTATGTGTCGATGGCATCGACACCACCGCCCTTTCCCAAAAAGCCCTTGCCGATTTCCGCAATCGTCACTTAGGCTTTGTGTTTCAGTTTCATCAATTGCTGCCTGAATTCACGGCTATCGAGAATATCATGATTCCAGCCTATATCGCTGGCACATCCAATAAGGCTGCCAAGGAGCGTGCTAAGGAACTGCTACAGTTCATGGGACTCACGAATCGTGCAAACCACAAGCCCAACGAGCTCTCCGGTGGTGAGAAGCAGCGTGTAGCCGTAGCCCGCGCCCTGGTGAACAGTCCTGCCGTCATCTTGGCTGACGAGCCCAGTGGTTCTCTTGACACAAAGAACAAGGAGGAGCTGCACCAGCTCTTCTTCGACCTACGTGATAAATTCGGCCAGACCTTCGTCATCGTCACACATGACGAACAACTGGCCACCATCACAGACCGCACGATTCACATGCGTGACGGTCTTCTGGATATACCTGTGGTCAGCGATCTTTCCGCTGACATATAATAAACATCTATTCTATGATAAAACTAGGAGATTACAACACACTTACAGCTATTCGCCGCGCCGACCAGGGCTTTTATCTGGAAGGTGACGAACGTAGCGGCGATATCCTGCTTCCCAACCGTTATGTGCCCGATGGTTTAGCCATCGGAAAAGAAATTGAAGTCTTCGTCTATCTCGACCAGGACGAACGCCTCATTGCCACCACAGAAAAACCTGCCGCCAAGGTGGGCGAGTTTGCCTGTCTGGAAGTAGCATGGATTAACCAATACGGCGCCTTCTTGAAATGGGGACTGATGAAAGACCTCTTCTGTCCTTTCCGTGAGCAGAAGCAGCGCATGGAGGTAGGCAAGCACTATATCGTCTTTGTAAAAGAGGATGAAGAGTCGCATCGTCTGATGGCTACCGCAAAAGTGGAGCGTTATTTGGAACCGGCACCTGCCTCGACCAACGCCAGCACATCCAGTACTACTGATACTATACCCGTCGGGTCTGCTGTCGGGTCTCCCCTCAAGCACGGCGACACCTGCGATTGTCTCATCTGGCAGAAAACCGACCTTGGTTTCAAGACCATCATTAACAACCGCTATCAAGGTCAGATATATGACAACCAGATTTTCCAGCCGCTGCACACAGGCGACCGTCTTACGGCCTATATTGACCATGTGCGTCAGGACGGCAAGATTGACGTCACCTTGCAGCCTACCGGTCGTCAACACACGCTCGACTTTGCCGAAGTGCTCCTGCGCTATCTCTACGAGAACGACGGGCACTGCGACTTAGGCGATAAGAGCGATGCCGAACTAATCTACGACCGTTTTAAGGTATCAAAGAAAGCCTACAAGAAAGCCATCGGTGACCTGTATCGCCGACGCCTCATCGTGATAGAGGAAAATGGTATTCACCTAGCATAAACGAAAAAGCCTCGCCAGTTGGCGAGGCTTTCTTGTATTTAGAATTCTGCACTCTTCGGTGTACGTGGGAAAGGAATCACGTCACGAATGTTCTGCATACCCGTTACAAACAGAATGAGACGCTCGAAACCGAGACCGAAACCGGCGTGAGGACATGAGCCCCAACGGCGGGTATCGATATACCACCAAAGGTGGGTCTGATCCATCTCGCGGCGTTCAATCTCGCCCATCAACTTATCGTAGCTCTCCTCACGGACAGAACCACCAATAATCTCACCAATCTGTGGGAACAGCACGTCGGTACCCTGCATTGTAGGACCAGGAGCAATAGCACCCTTATAACCTACAGAACCACCATCAGTTGTATCCTGATTCTGCTTCATGTAGAATGACTTGAAGGCACGTGGGTAGTCAGTCATGATAACAGGCTTCTTGAAGTGCTCCTCAACGAGGTAGCGCTCGTGCTCAGAAGCAAGGTCATCACCCCAGTTGCAGGGGAACTCAAACTTCTTACCGTTCTTGATAGCCTCCTGCAGGATATTGATACCCTCAGTGTAAGGCAAGCGAACGAAGGTCTCCTTCAGTACGCCCTGCAGACGCTCGATAAGTGTCTTATCAATCATCTTATTGAGGAACTCAAGGTCATCCTTACAGTTATCCAGCGCCCACTTCACGCAATACTTGATGAAGTCCTCTTCGAGGTCCATCAGCTCCTCCTGGTCGAGGAAAGCAACCTCAGGCTCTACCATCCAGAACTCAGCCAAGTGACGAGGCGTGTTACTGTTCTCTGCACGGAACGTAGGACCAAAGGTATAGATTGCGCCAAGTGCAGTAGCACCAAGCTCACCTTCCAGCTGACCAGACACCGTCAGAGAGGTCTGCTCACCAAAGAAGTCATCATCATAGATAATCTTGCCCTGTTCGTCCTTCTTCAGATCATAGAGATTCTTGGTCGTTACCTGGAACATATTTCCTGCACCCTCACAGTCAGAAGCAGTAATCAGAGGTGTATGGAAATAATAGAAGCCATGCTCATGGAAATAGGTATGGATAGCCATTGCCATGTTATGACGGATACGCATCACAGCGCCAAAGGTATTGGTACGCAGACGCATATGGGCATTCTTACGCATAGCCTCAAAGCTCTGACCCTTCTTCTGCATAGGATAGTCATTGCCGCAGAGACCATAAACCACCAGATTGGTAGCCTGAATCTCACTGCTCTGACCTGCGCCCTGGCTCTCCACCAGTGTACCTTCTGCACAGATACAAGCACCTGTCGTGATATCCTTCAACAGTTGCTCATCAAACTTTGTGGGGTCCACCACAATCTGCACGTTATTGATGGTAGAACCATCGTTCAGTGCAATAAAGTCGACAGCCTTGGAAGAGCGGTGCGTACGCACCCAGCCCTTCACACAGACTTCTTTACCATATTCTGTGCTTTTCAGCACATCAATTACCTTTATACGTTTCACTTTTTTACCTTTTTACTTTTTTACCTTTATTCGTACGATCCCATGCGCAGACGGTCAACCTCTTCCTCTGTGAGGTAACGCCAGTCACCGCGACGCAGGTTCTTCTTGGTCAGACCGGCAAACTGTACGCGGTCAAGCTTCAATACCTTATAACCGAAGCTCTCGAAGATACGACGTACGATACGGTTCTTGCCAGAATGGATCTCAATGCCCACCTGCTTTTTGTCCACGGGATCAGCATATTCGATAGCGTCTGCCTTGATCTCGCCGTCATCAAGTGTGATACCCTCTGCAATCTGCTGCAAATCATGAGCAGTTACGTTGCGATCCAGGTACACATGATAGATCTTCTTCTTCAGGAACTTAGGATGAGTCAGCTTAGAAGCCATATCACCATCGTTGGTGAGCAGCAACACGCCAGTGGTATTGCGGTCCAGACGACCAACAGGATAGATACGCTCAGGACAAGCATTTTTCACCAGATCCATCACAGTCTTACGCTGCTGGGGATCGTCACTGGTAGTCACATAGTCCTTGGGCTTATTAAGCAATACATACACCTTCTTCTCGAGCAATACGGGATCATCGTGGAACTTCACCACATCAGTGCGCATTACCTTGGTTCCCAATTCGGTAACCACCTCACCGTTAACGGTAACCACACCAGCCTGGATGAACTCATCAGCCTCACGACGGCTGCATACACCAGCATTAGCAAGGAACTTATTCAGACGGATAGGCTCCGTAGGATCGTAGTTCTGCTCCTTGTACTCAATACGTTTCTTCATTGAGTACTTTGCATTGGGATCATAATCGGCTGTACGCTGACGGAAGCCACCCTGAGGGCGCTGACCATAACCGCCACGCTGCTGATAACCGCCCTGCTGAGGACGCTGGCCATAACCGCCACGCTGCTGGTAACCACCCTGACGAGACTGATATCCCTGCTGGTCATCACCCTCCTGATTGTAACGAGGACGATAGCCACCCTGCTGGGGGCGCTGCTGGTAACCACCCTGCTGACGAGACTGGTAGCCACCACCATTGTTATTATAGTTATTTGTACGGGGACGATAACTACGCTGAGGTGCCTGACTCTGCAGACCTGCACCAAAGCCTTCTGGACGGAAGCCGCCCTCATCATCCTGACTGTGCTTGTTAAAACTTGGGCGCTCGAAGTTTGAGTTAACTGGGCGCTGACCCGTGTGAATACGTGGACGTGGTGAACGTCCTACCGGGCGATACTCTTTCTGGTAACCCTCACGGCTAGCAGCATTTTCCGTGAACTGCTGTTCGTCTTTCTTTTCGTTTTCAAAATCCATAATTCTCAAAAAATTCTAATGTTCTTAATGTTTCTTTCTCCGTCACACGACGTTAAAATAATGATTATATAAAAAAGTTAGTTAAACTCCAGTATAGTTCCAGGGAGTGATAGCCATCAACTCCTCCTTCACCTCATCACTGACCTCAAGGGTCTGGATGAAATCATGGATGGTCTTCTCATCCATCTTTTTATTAGTACGCGTCAAAGCCTTCAGCGTCTCATAAGGATTAGGATAGGCTTCGCGACGCAGGATAGTCTGAATAGCTTCTGCCACGACTGCCCATGTATTTTCAAGATCCTCGTGCAGTTTATCCTCATTCAGGATCAGCTTACGAAGTCCCTTCAGCGTACTCTGGAAAGCAATGAGCGAGTGTCCCATAGGTACACCGACATTACGCAGTACGGTAGAGTCGGTCAGGTCACGCTGCAAACGACTTACAGGCAACTTCTGTGCCAGGAATCCCAGCACGGCATTAGCCATACCCAGGTTACCTTCTGAATTCTCATAATCGATGGGGTTCACCTTGTGAGGCATAGCGCTTGAACCTACCTCACCAGCCTTAATCTTCTGCTTGAAGTAATCCATTGAGATGTACATCCAGAAGTCACGATCCAAGTCGATGATGATGGTATTAATACGACGCATAGCATCAAAAATAGCAGCCAGCCAGTCGTAGTTGGAAATCTGTGTAGTATACTGCTCACGCTCCAATCCCAGTTTCTCGCTTACAAAACGATTACCGAACTCACGCCAGTCGTACTGGGGATAAGCCACATGGTGTGCATTGTAGTTACCTGTAGCGCCACCGAACTTTGCCGTCACGGGCACCTCCTTCAACGAGCGCAACTGTTCCTCAAGACGATAAACATAAACCATAATCTCCTTACCCAGGCGAGTGGGAGAAGCAGGCTGTCCATGCGTCTTGGCCAACATAGCCACACCTTTCCATTCCTCAGCATAGTCGTGCAACTGCTCAATGAGCTCTTCCAACAGGGGTACATAAACCTGCTCAATAGCTTCCTTAACAGAAAGGGGCACACTGGTATTGTTGATATCCTGAGAAGTTAAACCAAAATGAATGAACTCCTTGTATTTCTCAAAGCCGCCCATCTTATCCAGGCATTCTTTGATAAAATACTCCACAGCCTTTACATCATGGTTAGTAATCGCCTCAATATCCTTTACGCGCTGCGCATCTGCAGGCGTAAACTGGCGATAGATGTCACGCATGGCTTCAAATCGGTCATGATTGAAATCCTGAAGTTGGGGCAAGGGTAACTCGCAGAGTGCAATAAAATATTCAATCTCTACACGCACACGGTATCTCACCAACGCATACTCTGAAAAATACTCACTCAGCGGCTCTGTCTTCCCGCGATAGCGACCATCTATAGGCGAGATGGCCGTCAATAAGTTTAGTTCCATTTTTACTATCTAGATAATATACTCTTCAATTGAGGTTGCAAAGTTACAAAAAAGTTGAGAATTAAGAGTTAAGATTTAAAAGTTTTTTAGCGCAACAGATGTTTTTATGTTTTTTAAACAGAAAAAGGTTCTGAATTTCTTCAGAACCTTTTCTTGTGGGCGTTGACGGATTCGAACCGCCGACCCTCTGCTTGTAAGGCAGATGCTCTAAACCAACTGAGCTAAACGCCCTTTTTTTGAACCGTTGTAACTTTGAGTGTTATCTTGTTCTTTTAAGCGAGTGCAAAGGTACGGACTTTTTTTGAAACCACCAAATATTTTTCGAACTTTTTTCAAATTTTCTCGAAAAAATTGCAGAAAGGGCTTATTTAGCCCCAAAAAGGGGGGTAAAAGGGCAAAAAAAAGACCGGTAAGCAAAAACTCACCGGTCATTTATTAATTTCGTTTTTAAGATCAATTACTTAATCTCAACAGTAGCACGACGGTTGTAAGAGATAGGAGTCAGGTCAGCAACGCCACCCTTAGCAACGATCTCAATGTTGTCACGGCTTACACCCATCTTAACCAACTCGTTAGCAACAGCCTCAGCACGCTTCTGGCTCAGCTTCTGGTTGTAAGAAGCGCTACCAGTCTTGCTATCAGCATAACCAGTTACAACGAACTTAGCATCCTTGTTAGTCTCAGTCATAGCCTTCACGTTCTGCAGATCCTTGCGAGAAGCGATCTTAGACTTACCAATGTTGAAGAATACAGATACAGGAGCTGTAGCAACTTCCTTCACAGTAACAGTCTTAGCCTCGGGGCACTTGTGGTTCTTGATCAGGTTGTTCAGACGATCGTTCTCAGCATTTGCATCAGCGAGCTGTGCATTGAGAGCGTCGAGCTGGCTCTGATGAAGAGCGTTGATAGCGTCAACATCGGGAACCTTGTTCCAAGTAGCCTTACCCAGGTTGTAGGTCAAACCGATTTCGAGGTTCAGGTCACGATCCTTAGACTTGAGAGAACGTGAGCTTGCGTTTGCAATTGCATTACCGTCAAAGTCAGGCTCATGCATACCGAATGACAGATCGAGGTTCAGAGCGAACTTACGGCTCAGGCGGAATTCGTTCAGCAAACCAGCCTGCAGACCCATAGCATAAGAATTGTAAGTCATGTTACGACCAATACCACCACCAAGATAAGGAATGAAATTCCAAACACGGTCAGGATTGTAACCACACAGCATATTGCTCAAGTTGAACAATACCTGCTCGTTAGCCTGCCAGTACTTGCTAGCATTTGCCTTCTTGTCATCACCGTTTACAGTGCGACCCCAAACGCCGTTAACCTTTGTACGGAGACCGAGACCTGGAGTAAACCATTTACCGATAGCCACAGAAGCACCCAGGTTGTTACGGAAACCCTTCAGAGGGCTATTAGAAAGATTAAGATTGTTTTCCTGGCTGCTATAGAAAGCAGTTCCAGCAACATTAGCCTGAATGAACCAGTTGCTCCAGAAAGAATTGGTAGCAACACTGTACTTTTCAGTTGTTTCCTGTGCCATTCCAGCAACAGATACGCTAGCAAGAGCCAGCACCATTAAAAACTTTTTCATACAATTTTTAATTTATAAATGAAAATTTAAATTCAAATTTGCTGCAAAAGTAGAAATTTTTTTTATAACCTCCAACAAAAATAGCAAAGAAAATGCATTTTATGTATAAAAAAAGTTCAAAAAAAGCCTTTTTCGTCGATTTTTGGGGAGTTTTTTCAAAATTATCATCCTAGAGATGCCTCTATTTCCTTTTGCGGCAATATATAGAGGATTGAGCGCCCATCTGGTGTATAGTTCACATTGGAACAAGAAAATAGATCATTCACCAGCAACTCCATCTCCTCATTACTCAACACCTGCCCTTGAGGAATAGCCGCATGTCGGGCCAGACTCAAAGCCAAAGCAGAATGTATTTCCTCCACATCACTACATCCCTTCTCTATGGCATCTGCCACCACCTGTCGTATCAGCCGGTCTGGACTAAGTCCCTCCAGTCCTGCCGGAATACCATTAATGACGTAGCTTCCACCTCCCAGAGAGTTGATATCAAACCCCATCGTCAACAAATCAGGCATAAACTTATCAACCATCACACTATCAGCCATGGAGAACTCCATAACCTCAGGAAACAGGACACGCTGTGTATTGGCTGTTTTCTGGCGGAACTGCTCCATATAACGCTCGTAACGTATACGGATATCAGCGCGCTGCTGGTCAATAATCATAAGACCAGACTTCACTGCTGTCATGATATAGCATCCCTTGAACTGGTAATGAACAGGAGATTTCTCTGAAATAAGTGTTTCACGTTCTTGTGCGGGTTCCTCTACTGGAAAGAGGTTCTCCTCTGCATAAGAAGGAATCTCCCTTGGCTCATATAGTTTCTCCCAGTCCTTCGCCACGCCACCTTCACGATAGAATGACGGTTCCCTGTATGATGAAGAGTTAGCAGAAGACTGTTTCTCGAAAGGATTAAAGTTGGGATTATACGAAACTTTAGGCAGTTCTATCGAGTCACGCTGCGGATCAAACACAGGGATATCCGGTTTACCCTCCGTATCAAAGTCAATAGTAGGCACATCACAGAATTTGCCGATAGCATCTTTCACGCCAGCCTGCAGGATCTGCCAGATACTCTGTTCGTTCTCAAACTTAATCTCTGTTTTCGTAGGATGGATATTCACATCGATATCAGCAGGATCCACTTCGAAATAGATAAAGTACGGCACTTGCATACCCACGGGCACCAATCGTTCGAAGGCGCCACATACCGCTTTATGGAAATAGGCATGTTTCATATAACGGCCGTTGACAAAGAAGTACTCATAACCAGCCTTCTTACGGGCAGCCTCTGGTTTTCCTACAAATCCAGAGATACGGCATAGTGACGTATCGACCTCTACAGGCAACAAGTCATGACTGGTCTTTTTGCCAAACACATCAGCAATACGCTGACGCAGATGACACGCCCTCAGGTTCATCAGTTCCTGTCCATTGCTGTACAGAATAAAATGAATATCGGGATATACCAGTACAATACGTTCGAAAGCCGTCAGGATATTATTCAGTTCCGTAGCGTTCGTCTTCAGGAATTTCCTTCGTGCCGGAACATTGAAGAACAAGTTCTCAACTTTGAAATTACAGCCGACAGGACATGCTACCGGTTCCTGGCTCACCACCTTTGAACCCTGCAGAGTCAGATGCGTTCCAATATCCTCGCCTGCCATACGTGTAGTCAACTCCACCACCGACACTGCGGCAATAGAAGGAAGAGCCTCACCACGGAAGCCCATCGTATGAAGCGCAAAGAGATCATCAGCCTGCCGGATCTTCGATGTCGCATGTCGTTCGAAAGCCAAACGGGCATCCGTCTCCGACATACCACAGCCATCATCAATGACCTGAATAGACGTACGTCCTGCATCGACGACCAACACACGAATCGTCTTTGCCCCAGCATCCACAGCATTCTCTACCAGCTCCTTTATTACAGAAGCGGGTCGCTGGATTACCTCACCGGCAGCAATCTGGTTTGCCACCGAATCCGGCAGTAGTTGTATCACATCACTCATAATGCTAATGTTTTCTTTTCCTGGGTCATTTCACCTTTGCGTCGAGTAGGCCTGATTTCCGTTCCCGGTTTCTTCGGGCGCCAATCAAAGATATCATCTTTTGACATAGGCCTCACATAGTCAAACCAGTTGAAGCCTTCAAGGAACCGTTTCTCTGGTGGTATCTGCGTCATCGGATACATAATACCGTTAGCTTTGGGCGTCCATATACTGCTTAGTTTCTTCTTTTCCATGATAAGACGCATCTTCGATGTTTCCATTCTGACGAGTCCCTCATAGGTACTATCCGACTCATTCACCGGATAATAAGCCACCAGCACATTATCGACAGCCTGTCCCTCGTGCATTTCTCCATTTTGGAAGAAAGCAAACATCTCATTCGACGACACCTGGTTATACATCTTATCCTCCGGCAGTTTCTCTATGGAGAATGCCTGGTTGATAACATGTGCCCTATCCACGACAGAGTCCTTCATAAAGACCTGCACCATCTCGCCCAGCAACTGCTGATTGACATTCCAGAGGATAGGATCGGTGTACATCGTCATACAAGAGTCCTTTGAATTATACACCAGAGAGTCACAGACGGCCTGTATATCAATACGGTACGCGCGTACCTTATTAAAACCATGCATCACACGATACACAGAATCAGTATCAATGTTATACGTAAACACCTTGAAAGTATCGGCATGCATGTAAAGCGTATCTTTCTGGGAATACTCCAGCGCCACCACACTATCCGTAGACATAGCATAGCCATTCAAGTCATCATAATAGCCATAGTTACAGCGCATGCCATTCTTATTCACTGAGTCATTATAGATGACTTTCCTGAAAGCCTCGCTGACACCTGTGATACCATCATACCAGATACTGTCGGCCACAATAGTACGTCCTTCATTCCGCACCCTCGACCTGTTCAACAGCTCCGCTTGTTTCTTTGCTGTGTTATAATACCCCAGTTCCGAGTAGATATGACTCTTACCAGAGACGATATCCGACGGTCCAACGATATTAGCCAGCTTGCTTCGCGTGTTATACACCAGCGTATCAGTGGTCAGCGTAGAGTTACCATCCACCAGTTTGACCTTATCCATGAAGAAAGCATCCTTCGAATCAGTATGATATTCTCCATGCCAGGAAGTCAGCGTAGCCGTCTTATCCACAATTTTTCCGCCTTCATCATAATAGCCCATATTATCATTACGGTCGAAATAAAGCGTATCGGTATAAAGCGTTGTAGCCCGGTTACGGAGCACCACCTGCTTGCCACTGTCAAAGACCTTTGCAACCAGCAGTTTATTGTCACCGTCATAAAAGCCATAGTCACCAGTCAGCGAGAGGGTATCCCCCTGCACCATCTTCACATGACCCCAGGCTTCAAAAGAATTACTTTGCTCAAAATAGTTGGCACTGTCGCAATACAGGTGGGCACCGTCATGCTCAAACTCCACCTGTCCGCGCAGCACCTGAGCATTATTATTCTTCCAAATATCAAAAAACAACTCATCGGCATGTACCAGGTACACCCTACTCTTCTCCGTTTTCTTCTTTGGAGTTGACGACGCTGCGCCATACACGACAAGGCATAGCGCACACAGAAGCACCAAACTGATGCTTCTGCGACTCTTACCTAATCCAACCTTCATATTCAAACTTGCAGTTGCGATAGTCATCACTGACGTGCACGTAGGTATTCTTTATCTTATTGACCACCCAGTCGTGCAGCACCTTTTCGCGCCTTTTTTCCATCACGATATCCTTCATCACCTGGAAGTCCTCCGTGATAGTAGCCTTGTGTCCTTCCGTTCGGCTTTTCAACTTAGCGATGACACATACCGTCTTTCCCTGATCATTAATCATCGAGAACGCTTTCGACACATCACCCACCTGCATGCCATCCACGACACGTGCCACCTCAGAAGGAAGATCCTGCATCTGAAAGCGTGAGGTCTGTCCACGTTCCGAACGGTTAAACATCAAACCGCGGTTATTACGTGTATCCTTATCGTCAGAGAAAATCGTTGCAGCATCCTCGAAATTGAAGGTTCCTACATACAAGCCCTCCAATTGTTTGGGAGTCTCGCCATTACGGATATAATCCGCTATCGTATCAAGGAAGGCGATAGACGCATTGACAGCCGAATCCGAGACAACTGGTTTACGTAAGATATGACGAACCTTGATCTTATCGCCACGCTTATCAACCAACTGGATGATATGGAAACCGAATTCCGACTCCACTATCTTCGAAATCTTCTTAGGATCGGTCAGGTTAAAGGCCACTGCAGCAAAGGCAGGGTCAAGCATACCACGCCCCGTATAATCCAGTTCACCACCAGCACGACGCGAGCCGGGATCCTCAGAATACAGACGTGCCAATGTCTGGAAAGACGTCTCACCTTTATTGATACGATCCGTATAGTCACGCAGTTCATCCTTCACGCGGTTAATCTCCTCTATGGAGATTCGTGGCGTATTGGCAATAATCTGCACCTCCACCTCCGTGGGAACAAAAGGCACACTGTCAGCAGGCAGTTCCCTGAAATAGCGACGCACCTCGGCAGGAGTCACATTGATATCCTTCACCAGTTTCTCCTTCATACGCTGAATCAGCATCTGATCGCGCAAGTCATCATGCATCGACTGCCGTATCTGACTAAGACTCTGCTTTTTGTACTCCTCCAGTTTCTCGCGGGAGCCAGTCTGCTGAATCATATAATCAATACGCTGTTCTATATTAGAAGCAATCTCATTCTCAGTCACAGAGATACTGTCAATAGCTGCCTGATGCAGGAACAGTTTCTGTACAGCCAACTGTTCCGGGATAGCGCAGTCGGGATCACCATTCCAGCGCATACCTTCCATAGCAGCCTGGATACGCGTCACCTCCACCTCACTCTTTAAGATGGCCTCATCACCTACAACCCAGATGACCTCATCAACAACCGAGCCAATGCTGTCACGCTTATCGGCATAGGCCGAAGCAACAGCTACCAGCGACAGGAGTATAACAAAATATTTTTTCATCAATGCTTATTGACTGTTTTCAACACCTCTTCCTTGACTTCAAAAGCATATCTCTTACGCAGTTGAGCCACCCATTCCTTCTCCAGTGCCTCCTGATAGTCGGCCACCACAAGACCACGCACGTCGGTATAGTCCTCCGGTCCCTTCTTCAGCACCTTACCATAGACAGCATCAAAGGGATAATCCTTCACCTTTGTCACAGTGGTATCCTTCTTAAACACCGCACTATCTACAAGCGCATTATCACCCTGTTTGAAGATACCTTTCTCTACACGGATACGAATCACAGAGTCAGCATTAAAGGTGGTACGCAGCGCCTCAGCCCACTTATCAAAAGGCAGTTTCTTCACGCAGTCAGCCACAGCTTTCACATCTTCCTTCACCTTCACATGATAAGCCATACCCTTGTAGCGAGGCTTATCCCATGCATATTTCTTCTTATTCTTCTTGAAGAAACTAGCCAGTCCGGCCTCATCCTTAGCAGCCTTATCCCAAACCAGGTTATTGCTGATTTCATAAAGCAGCAGTCCGTCGTGATACTCCTGAATCAGGTATTTCATCTCCATATCCTGAGCCGACAGTTCTGCAGCCTTCTCATCCAGAAGCTCAGCTTCCGACTTATTCGTGCTCTTTGCCAGTTCACCAATCTTCTGCTCAGCAATCTGATCACGCATATTGCGCTGTTCGATGAACTTCAGAATGGCATCATGATGGAATTCGAAAGGCTCCAGCATCTTACGCTCCTTCATCAGGATGATGTGGTAGCCATAAGGTGACTGTACGATACCCGACATCTCACCTGGCTGCAAAGCATAAGCAGCATCCTCAAACTCCTTTACCAGCTGACCATGCTGTACAAAAGGCAGCAGACCACCCTGACGGGCAGAACCCGGGTCTTGTGACACCTTCTTAGCCAGTTCTGCAAAGTCAGCGCCATCTTTCAGAGCCTTATACACAGAGTCGATACGCACCTTGACAGCATCCCACTCCGCCTGCGATGCCTGTTGGTTGGCACGCAACAGGATATGAGCACACTGAATCAGTCCATCAGGACCAATCTGCTCTACTGTCTGGTCGTAAATCTTACGAGCCTCTTTCTCGATGTCAGCATCAGTCACAAAAGCGGGGCGTACCTGCTGGTTACGATACTGTGCAAACTCGTCCTTGAACGACTGTAGCGTATCATACTTTGCGTCAAGAGCAGCACAGACCTTCAACTTATAATTAATAAAGAGGTCCACATACTCCTCGATATTCTTCTTATCGATAACACCCTCGGAGTTATTCTTGTTATACGAATATTCGAATTCCGAACGAAGCACAGGCTCTCCGTTCACAATCATGATTACAGGATCATCCGTCTGTGCACTCACAGAGGCACAAGCCAACAATCCGGCAAAAAGCATTTTCAGTTTCATATTTTTAGTTTCAATCGTTTGGTCTTGAATAGTTGGGAGCCTCGCTCGTGATAGTAATATCATGAGGATGACTCTCCATCACACCTGCATTTGTAATACGAGTGAATTTAGCGTCATGCAGCTTTTCGATAGAAGCGGCACCACAGTAACCCATACCTGAGCGCAAGCCACCGGTCAACTGATAGATAACCTCCTGCACCGTTCCTTTGTAAGGCACACGACCGGCGATACCCTCTGGCACCAGTTTCTTCACATCCTTTGTATCTGCCTGGAAGTAGCGGTCCTTTGAACCGTGCTCCATAGCCTCAAGAGAACCCATGCCACGATAGCTCTTGAACTTACGGCCGTTATAGATAATGGTATCACCAGGACTCTCCTCGGTACCTGCCACCAGTGAACCAATCATGACGCATGAGCCACCTGCTGCCAATGCCTTGACAATATCACCAGAATAGCGCAAGCCACCATCAGCGATAAGGGGCACACCAGTACCCTTCAAGGCAGAGTATACATCATACACAGCGCTCAGCTGAGGTACACCGACACCAGCTACCACACGTGTTGTGCAGATAGAGCCCGGACCGATACCTACCTTCACTGCGTCTGCGCCATTCTCTACGAGCATACGTGCTGCAGCACCAGTAGCAATATTACCTACTACGATGTCAATATCCTTAAAGGCATTCTTTGCTTCCTTCAACTTGTCAATCACGCCCTTTGAGTGACCGTGAGCCGTATCGATGACAATCGCATCAGCACCAGCGTTCACCAGAGCCTGCATACGGTCCAGCGTATCCACAGTAACGCCGACACCGGCAGCTACACGCAGACGACCCTTCTCATCCTTACAAGCCATGGGCTTATCCTTTGCCTTGGTAATATCCTTATAGGTAATCAGACCTACCAGGCGGTTATCCTTGTCCACAACGGGCAGTTTCTCAATCTTATTCTCCTGCAGAATCTTTGCAGCAGCAGCCAGGTCCGTCTGCTGATGTGTGGTCACCAGGTTCTCCTTTGACATCACATCATCCACGGGACGATCCAGACGACGTTCAAAACGCAGGTCACGGTTGGTCACGATACCTACCAGGTGATTATCCTCATCAACTACTGGGATACCACCAATATGATATTCTGCCATAATATCCAGAGCCTGTCCTACGGTAGAACCACGACGAATCGTTACGGGGTCATAGATCATACCATTCTCTGCACGCTTTACAATAGCCACTTCACGTGCCTGGTTCTCTATCGACATATTCTTATGAATCACGCCGATACCACCTTCACGGGCAATTGCAATTGCCATCTGGCTCTCTGTAACGGTGTCCATAGCAGCCGTCACAAAGGGGACATTCAACACGATGTTACGAGAGAAGCGTGTCTGCAACTCTACCGTTTTTGGCAATACTTCTGAATAAGCGGGAATCAACAGGACGTCGTCGAAAGTGAGGCCGTCCATCACAATCTTATCTGCAATAAATGATGACATAATTTTGGTACCTTAAATTTTTATTGCGTGCAAAGATACTCATTTTTTCCGACATAGCGAGTATTTTGCGACCTTTTTCTTGCATAATTTAACTTTCGCAAGTGCCATTTAACAGAGGACCGGCAGGAGTTCCCAGAGTGCGGAGGCAACAGGCAACAGGCTATCGCAGTCGTTGCACGTATTTCACGGGCTCTCCCTCACCCTTCAAGATATCCGCAAAGGTGTGCGGGTCAATATTCACAGGACCATACATAAACTCCGGGATATTATAACTGCGCAACAGCTGTCTGTGGTAGTCGGGATCTTCCTGAGGCAACTCAAAAGGCTTCCCCCACTTACCGT
>Ga0256404_1001525_pt1 | contig 55358 bp, 50 predicted proteins | sample RumenRJG_01DNA_FD_185990 | JGI IMG/M metagenome (GOLD analysis project Ga0256404, IMG submission 185990) | Bovine rumen microbial communities from Lethbridge, Alberta, Canada - RJG_01 | ecosystem: Host-associated > Mammals > Digestive system > Stomach > Rumen | place: Canada: Alberta | collected... | reverse complement strand
TGATCGCTGATGAACGCTTGCATATGTTGGATGATGACGGAACGGAGCAGTTTATGGTTTATGCCCGGCCGGTGACTATCGGAAAAAGCGTTTGGATCGGTGCGAGCGTGACCATATGTCCGGGAGTTACCATCGGCGATAATTGCGTAATTGGAGCCGGGAGTGTAGTAACCAAAGATATACCGGCAAACAGTGTTGCCGTTGGCGATCCCTGTAAAGTCGTTAGGACTATAACAGAGAAGGATAGCCTGAAGTATCATCCTGAAATCCTCGGCAATAGCAGAGTCATCGAATAAATCATCTCTGTTAATTGGTTTATTCTGGCCGATAAAAGTGGATTTTTTGTACGAAAAGGAGGGGACAAAATTATGGAATTTAGTGATGTTATCAGTGGCCGTTATTCATGCAAGAGGTTTGACGGCAGGCAGGTAGAGAATGAGAAATTACAGGCGATCCTCCAAGCCGGACGTTTGGCGCCGACAGCAAAAAACCTGCAGGAGCAGAAAATATATATTGCCCAGTCTCAGGAGAGTCTTGTCAAGATAGATTCGGTGACTCCCTGCCGATATGGAGCTGCGACCGTCCTTGTTGTCGCATTCAACAAGAAGGATGTGTTTACTTATCCCGGAGGGGTGAGAGATTCCGGAATAGAGGATGCAACGATCGTCGCTACCCATATGATCCTGGCAGCCTATGATGAAGGGGTGGATAGCTGCTGGGTGAATTTCTTTGACCCCGACATACTGGCGGATAAGCTTGGGCTTCCCGAAGAGGAAGAGATCCTGGCTTTGATCGACATCGGATACGCTGCCCAGGGGGCCAGACCGCTACCCAATCACAGTAAAAGGAAACCGCTGAGCCAGACAGTAAAGAAAATATAAATGAGGAGTTTGAAATGCCCTTTTTTATCTTTATGTTCGTCGTGTCTCTTCTCATCGGTGATCGTGATGTCCCTGACATATGGGAAGAATGCGGATACGATCGGGTATGTCGGTACTGCGGTGGAACTTGCTCAATGCCTTTTTCTCCTCCTTCCTATTATTTTTACCGAACGGGCGTTGAGACAGAACTTTGATGCATACGGTCGAAGGCGGCAGTGATAAATAAACTATGGAATTTGATGCTTTTTTCAAGAAATATACAAGGGAGAATGGACAGAAGGAAAGGGTGCTGACAGATGACCTTGCCTACCAGGTCTTATCAGTGGTATCGGAAATTCCAAAGGGAAAAGTCGCTACATACGGACAGATCGCCCGCTTGATCGGCAGGGAAAAAAACTCGCGACTGGTGGGGAGGATCCTGAGCCATGCAGAATCATACGGTGACTATCCCTGCCACAGGGTCGTAAATCATGCAGGGCGGATGGTACCGGGATGGCCTGAGCAAAGACAGCTGCTGGAAGAAGAAGGTATACCTTTCAAATCAGACGGTAACGTCGATTTAAAACAGTGCCAATGGGATCAATGTCTTAAAAGACTATCATGAATCAACAGAACAGGCGTCCTGCCTTGTAAGACAGGACGCCTGTTCTGTTGATATGACTGAGTTTTCCGGCTCCGAAAGGCTTTACTATTTAAAATTAAATGCTCCAAATCCGGGGTAGACAGCTGCCGGGCCAAGCTGTTCTTCGATACGCAGCAGCTGGTTGTATTTGGCAACGCGTTCGGATCTGGAGGGAGCTCCTGTTTTGATCTGGCAAGTATTTAGGGCTACAGAAAGGTCAGCAATCGTTGTATCCTCGGTTTCTCCGGAACGATGAGAAGCTATGGCGGTATACCCTGCTTTATGAGCCATACGGATCGCATTCATGGTTTCAGAAACGGATCCGATCTGATTGAGTTTGATCAGAATGGAATTACCGCAGCCAAACCTGATTCCCTTTTCAAGTCGTTCTGTATTTGTTACAAACAGGTCATCGCCAACCAGCTGTACTTTACCTCCAAGTTTCTTTGTGAGTTTTTGCCACCCTTCCCAGTCTTCTTCGTCAAGACCGTCCTCAATAGAAATGATTGGGTATTTACCGACTAGGTCTGCCCAGTGAGCGATCAGTTCATCCGAAGTGAAATCCAGCCCCGATTTAGGCTGATGATAGAATCCCTTGCCTTTTTCTGACTTCCATTCTGAGGAGGCGGCATCTATAGCGAGGACGAAGTCCTTGCCCGGAATATATCCTGCAGCTTCTATAGCATTAAGGATGTGTTCGATCGTATCCGCATCATCTTTTAAGTTTGGAGCGAAGCCTCCCTCATCTCCTACAGCAGTAGTGTTGCCTTCACTCTTTAATAATTTCTGCAGTACATGATACACTTCCGAACACCAGCGGAGGGCTTCGGTAAAATTTTGTGCTCCTGCAGGCATGATCATGAATTCCTGGGTATCAACGGAATTGGTTGCATGTACACCTCCGTTCAGAATATTCATCATAGGGACTGGCAGTGTGATACCTTGGACTCCGCCGAGAAAGCGGTACAGAGGTTCCCCAATGGAAATGGATGCTGCGCGAGAAGCGGCAATGGATACCGCTAATACAGCGTTCGCTCCCAGAACAGTCTTTCCCTTCGTTCCGTCAGCTTCGATCATCGCACTATCGACAGCATAGGTATCGGTCGCGTCAAGTCCTGTTACTACACTGCGGATCACGGTATTTACATTGTTTACTGCCTTTCCCACGCTTTTTCCGCCGTATTGACTTTTGTCACCGTCTCGGAGTTCAAGAGCTTCAAATTCACCGGTCGAGGCACCGCTCGGAGCGGCTCCGCGCCCCACTGTACCATCCTCGAGGACAACCTCAGCTTCAACCGTAGGATTGCCTCTTGAATCCAGGATCTGACGACCGATCACATTCTCTATTTTTGTAGAATTCATCGTTAAAACCTCCATGTACTAATTTCATAAATATCTGAAAATTCGTAAAGAATCAGAAAAGATTTGTTAAAGACCCCTTGGCAGTTTGTGCTGCCGTACACAAGGCCGCCAAAGGGTCATGCGAAAAGGAAAATCATGCAGGTACTTGGTCGGGATATCTGCATGCCCTGCATACTTGCAGGAGGAAGTTACTATGCATCCGGGCTTCACAGCCCCAGAAGAGTTAGGAAGATCTAACTAAGTACAATATAACGCATGACCGCCTATAATGCAAGTATTATTTTCATGGAGCTGAAGCCCCGCAATTTGAGTTAGATATTGCAAACTCTTTCCAAACGAGTTAGAATCCACTAATAGTTAGAAGGATCTAACTATTGAAATGGAAATAACTAAATATTTGTCAGCTGGTTTGGAGAAAACGTTTTACAGGTTGAATCCTGAGTGCGGCAGTGATGTCGTATCAGGTTCATCATAAAAAAGATTTTTAAGGAGGAACACATTATGTCATGGTCGTGGTCAGGATTCGGTAAGTTCGCAGGCGGAGTCCTTTTCGGAACAGCCGGGATTGTCATTCTCAGCAGCAGGGATGCTAAAAAATTATATACACACTGCACAGCAGCAGTGTTGCGCGGTAAGGATCACGTTATTAAGACTGCAACAACATTAAAGGAAAACTGCGGTGACATCTATGAGGATGCAACGGATATCAATGAAAAACGCTATGCAGAGGACGAGCAGCGTGAGATCGAAGATGCAAGGGCGATTCTCGATCGTGCGGAAACTAAAAAGGCTGGAAGTCAGGACGCATAAAAATGAAATGCCGGATCATTCATGAGTCAAGGCACAGCATGCGTGTACGGATGGAAATCTTTCGTATGACGCTGGATCGTGCCGAAGCACTTGAATATTATCTTCGCAGCAAGGACTATGTCGTTGATGTAAAAGTTTACGACAGGACAGGCGATGCTGTTATCACATTTGGTGATAGAGAAGCTCGCAGTCGGATCGTAGAGGCACTGGCGCAGTTCTGGTGGGACGACCCGAAAATAAAGGCGCTTGTACCGGAACATACAGGAAGGGCATTGTCAAGGGAGTACGAGGACCGGATCTGGCTTTTGATACTGGGACGTGTCTTCCGTAAGTTCTGCCTGCCGGTACCGATACAGATCATATGGACAGTGGTATCCGGCATCAGTTATATTCTTAAAGGTTTGAAATGCCTTGCAAAGGGAAAGATAGAAGTTCCGGTCCTGGATGCGGCAGCGGTAACGGCATCTATGCTCCGAAATGATTTTTCGACTGCTGGCTCCATTATGTTTCTGCTGAATCTTGAAGACCTATTAGAGGAATGGACGCACAGAAAGTCTGTCGATGATCTGGCTAGATCCATAACATTAAAGACAGATAAAGTATGGGTGAAGACAGATGGCCCGGACGTTCTGACTGATGTAAAGAGCATCCATGCCGGTGACCGGATCATCATCCGTACATCAAATGTCATACCATTGGACGGTAATGTAGTCGAAGGTACAGCTATGGTGAATCAGGCTGCAATGACCGGTGAATCCATTTCTGTAGAAAAAAGACCTGGCAGTGTCGTCTATGCCGGAACGGTAGTTGAAACAGGCGAATGCGTCGTTGAGGTCACAAAAGTTGCCGGGAGCGGCAGGTATGACCAAATCGTAAGGATGATCGAGGATTCAGAAAAACTCAAATCCGCAACAGAAACGAAGGCATACCACATGGCAGACCGGCTGGTCCCCTGGTCTCTGGCCGGAACCGTCATTACCTGGCTGCTGACACATAGTGCCAACCGCTCTTTGTCATTTCTCATGGTCGATTTTTCCTGTGCGCTGAAACTCGCAATGCCATTATCGGTACTTTCTGCCATGAACGAAGCGAGTCAGTTGAACATTACGGTGAAGGGGGGCAAATTTCTGGAAGCAATAGCTGAGGCGGACACCATTGTTTTCGATAAGACCGGAACGCTGACCGGCTCGCATCCTGAGGTTGTGCAGATAGTACCTTTTGATGGTACGGATATGTCGGAAGATCTCAGGCTGGCTGCTTGCCTCGAGGAGCATTTTCCTCATTCTGTTGCGAATGCTGTTGTCGAGGCTGCGAAGAAACGAGGCCTTGAACATCGGGAAATTCACACGAAGGTCCAGTACTTAGTCGCCCATGGCATTGCCAGCACGATCAACGACAGAAAGATCATCATCGGAAGCTACCATTTTGTATTTGAAGATGAACATTGCACCGTGAATCCGGAGGAGAAGGACAGACTGGATGCTATTCCGGACGAATACACTCATCTGTACTTGGCTTATGATGGGAAACTGAAGGCTGTACTTTGTATTTTCGATCCGATCCGGGAAGAAACACCGGCCGTGATAGACTGGCTTCATGAACTCGGTGTTTCCAAGATCTGCATGATGACAGGAGACAGTCAGAGAACTGCCGGAGCAGTAGCCAGGCAGCTGAAGCTGGACCGCTATTACGCCGAAGTCCTTCCGGAAGACAAGGCATCGTTTATCAGAAGGGAACAAGAAGCAGGACGCCGTGTCATCATGCTTGGTGACGGTATCAATGATACACCGGCCTTGTCGGAGGCAGATGCAGGGATCGCTGTCTCCAGCGGAGCAGCGATTGCCCGGGAGGTAGCAGATATCACTATCTCGGCAGACAGTTTGTACAGCATAGCTGCGCTGCGGGAATTATCCATGAAACTGATGCTCCGGATCAATATCAATTACGGTGTGATCATCGGCTTCAATGGTAGTCTGATCGCTCTCGGTGCTTTTGGACTTCTGATGCCGGCAACGAGTGCCCTGCTGCATAATATTTCAACTATTGTCATTGGCCTGCACGGTACTACAAGGTTGTTGAACGATGAAGACTACCGGCAGACTGAACAGACGGGGAAGCTGCAGATCTTACCAGAGAAGCGGACAGAAACCGCTGATTAAGGCGTTGCGTCTTAATACATGCCGACCGGTTTAAAGCTTTGCTTTTTGTACAAACCACTTTGATGGGCTATATCGGATTTCATTGTTTCCATACCATGGCAGCATTATCCTGCAGATGATCGAAAGCAGATAATGATGTCATGGCTTTTTCTGATTGTGGTAGAGTTTTTTAAAGGGTAGTATAATAAGACAGAAAAAGGAGCCGCCATGTTTGAAATTAAGATATATGTCGATAAGGAATCGGATCTGTATTGTTCATATGATAAAGACCACTTGACCATCAACGGGGATCTGAGGGATTACCTTTGGCTATTGTTTCGACTATTGGTTCCTTTTCCATATGGGAAGCGGCCGACCTGTGGATCATCGAGATCCCCCGGCTCAACGTGATCAGCAGAAGGGTCTTACTTCTGACAGATTTTGAGATCCGAACAGAGCTGGTCAAAGAAGAGGACCAGGTGACTAATGAAGGGTAACCTTTATGTAGAATCTTCCCGAAAAAGGATGAATTAGAGGGGGAAATAAGAAATGCAGATCAAACGTGCAGCAGCCATCCCGCTGATCGTTCAGGACCCATACACCTCTGTCTGGTGCGGATCCGATCATTTGTATGACAGTGATACTATGCACTGGTCAGGTCTCAGACAAAAAATAGAAGTATTTCTTGCCTTGGATGATAAAAAATACCGCCTGATCGGAAAGGGCGGCCCGACGGCTTTCCTTCCGCAAAAGGAAATCGATGTAACGGCTACGAAAACCACAGCTGTTTTTGAAAATGATAAGGTCCGGCTGGAACTTTCTTTTACGACTCCCTTTCTTTTGGACGATTTGTATGTAACGTCGCGGCCCTGTACTTATATTGATGCATGTCTGACAAGCAAAACCTCGGATCAGGCAGGTGCTGCCGGTAGTGCTTCACTGGAGGTCGTGATTTATTCAGACTTAGTTTCCCGTGATGAAAATGCAGCCTTGATATTCCCTGAGGGCAGTACAGGATCCGGCCGGTTTATTTCTATGGGAAGGGCTGAGCAGCATCCCTTGGGAAATAGCGGAGATAATATTACCATAGATTGGGGATATGCATACCTGGCTTCTGAAGAGGAGGGGGTCGTTTACAGTCATGACCGTGTCAATGGCTCCATCACGGCAACAATTCCTCTCTTATGCTCTGAAGGGGAACAGACTAAAGCTCACTTACTGTTTGCCTTTGACGATCTGGTATCTGTGAATTATTTCGGTCAGTGGCTTCGAGGTTATTGGACGAAAAAGTGGCCGACTATCCTGGAGGCTATCGATGCTGCTATACAGGACAGAGAAAAGACAGAAGACCGGGCTTGTGAGCTTGACAGAGAGATCGAAGAAAAGGCGCTGGCAGCCGGGGGAGAAGAGTACGTCTTTCTCTGCGACCTATCATACCGGCATACCATTGCTGCCCATAAATTGACAGCGGATCTTGACGGAACCATTCTGTTCCTTTCCAAGGAAGACGATTCCAACGGCTGTATCGGGACCGTAGATGTAAGTTATCCGTCTGTGCCCCTGTTTTTGTGGAAGAATGCGGAGCTGGTCAAGGGCATGCTGAGACCGGTCTTTCGTTTTGCCAAGTCTGACGCCTGGACCTTTGATTTTGCCCCGCACGACGTGGGCAGGTATCCCTATGCCTGGGGACAGGTCTACGGTCTGAGCAGCAAAAAGGATTTTTACGATAACCGCAGCGGAATGATCATGCCGCCCATATATATGTACCGGGGCAAGGATGGATTATTTGATCTGAAATATCAGATGCCGGTCGAAGAGTGCGGCAACATGATCATCATGACAGCAGCCGTATGTATGGCTGACGGAAATGCATCCTTTGCCGGGCCGTACTGGGAGGAGCTGAGAAAGTGGAAGGAATATCTTGTCCAGTACGGTCAGGATCCCGGAGAACAGCTGTGTACGGATGATTTCGCCGGTCATCTGTCCCATAATGTCAATCTGTCCGTAAAAGCCATCATGGGAGTCGAGGCCTACGGCAAATTATGCGCACTGGCAGGGCAGAAAAAGGAAGCGGAAGAGGCACATGAAAAAGCCGTAAAAATGGCCCGGTCCTGGCAGGCACGGGCGGATGCAGGCGATCATTACAGCCTTGTTTTCGGAGACAAAGAGAGCTGGAGCCTCAAATACAATATGGTATGGGACCGTTTGTTTGGTTCCGGTCTTTTCAGCAAGGAAGTTGCCGATAAGGAATTGGCTGAATATATAAGAAAGACGAATCGTTACGGAGTTCCCCTGGACTCCAGAGAAGACTATACCAAGAGCGACTGGATCCTGTGGACGGCAGCCATGACAGATGACAAAGAGATCCGTAGGACGCTGATCAACCCTGTGGCACAATATCTGGAAGAGACGCCGTCGCGGTATCCTTTTTCGGACTGGTACGACACCAGGACAGGAAGCTACTGCCACTTTAAGGGAAGGTCCGTCCAGGGCGGAATCTTTATGCCTATCTTCGCGGATTCGCTGGGCTGACATAACAATACGGAGGAATCATGAACCGTTCTTTTCGCCCCCAAGATGTCGATCGTCTGACACAGGAACACACGTCACTGCTCAACGGACTTGGTTCCGTTGAACCTGAATTTCAAAAGTGCCAACAGCTTATCATTGACGGAGTCCGGGAAATGGTCCGCCAGGAAGCTTTGGACACTTTGAAAACGGTCGATGTCGATGAACTGAACCGGGACAAGAGCGGAATCCGGGTCAAGACGTTAAAAGACCACGGTTATACCAATGTCGCCAGCCTGGTCGGAGTTCCTGCCGCCAGCCTGGCGCCTATAAACGGGATCAGTGACGAGGGAGCACAGGTCATAAAAAGCAAGGTAGATGCCCTGATGGATCAGGCTTCAAAAAATGTAAAGATCCATCTTAGCCTTGATCATAAGACGGCCGAGTCTACCCATGTCGTTGAAACCATTTATCGGTATTCTCATCTGCAGCCGCTTCTTCAAACATCCCAAAATCTGCTGAGGGATTATCGTCAGGGAATATCCGGTGACTTGGAAAGCGTTCAAAAGGGAAAAGTGAACAAGCTGGTATGGTGGTTCACATCCAGGGCCAGCCAGCAGCAGGCAGTCGATTCTTATGGACGCCTTTCCGGTGTTATAGGCGGTTATTACGGTGACCAGGCCAGGAATGTCTGTGAAAGTTTATCCCGTATCAGGGCGGCCGGTCAAAAAGAGGCATGGGACGATTTCGCGAAAAATCCCATTTCTTATATTACGGTCCTTGAGCAGCTGACCCCGCAGTATATAGGCGGAGCAGATACCCGGTACGGCCTCCCGGACGATCTGGCTCAGCAAGTCAAAGAGCAGACTTATTCGCTGAAAGGGTTGAAATGTCAGCTGAGACCCTATCAGGAATGGGGCGTCCGTTATGTTCTGCATCAGGGGAAAGTATTGTTAGGCGATGAGATGGGACTTGGTAAGACGGTCGAAGCCATCGCCGTTATGGTTGCTTTGAGAAACACCGGAGCAACGCATTTTATGGTCGTCTGCCCGGCCAGCGTCCTGACCAACTGGTGCCGTGAGATCGAGAAATTCAGCGACCTTTCTGTAATCGAGATCCATGGGACTAATAAAAACAGAACCTTTCAGTCATGGCTGGAATCAGGCGGTGTCGCCGTTACGACATACGAAACCACTTCCACTTTTATCATAGGTGATGACGTCCCTCTTGCGCTCCTGACGGTCGATGAAGCGCACTATATCAAACATCAGGAGACCCAGCGGTCGAAAAATGTCCGGAATATAGCACAGCGGGCTCAGAGGCTGCTTTTTATGACCGGTACGGCTCTTGAGAATAATGTAGATGAAATGATCTCCCTGATGGAAGCACTGCAGCCCGATGTCGCTTCAAAGGTAAAAGGCATGGAGGCCTTGTCGGCGGCTCCTGAATTCAGAGCCCGCATCGCATCTGTTTATTACCGCCGCAAACGGGAAGACGTCCTTACGGAATTGCCGGAAAAGACGGAGACCAAGGAATGGTGCACCCTTAATGAGGAAGAAAAGAAGAAATATGAAGAGGCTGTCCTGAATCGTAAATATTCAGATGCCAGACGGGTCTCATGGAATATGGAGGATCTGAAGAAATCTTCAAAGGCTCAGCGACTTGCAGAGCTCGCTTCCAAAGCCAAAGACGACGGGCGAAAGATCATCGTATTTTCCTTTTTCCTTGATACGATCGCAAAAGTAAAAGAAATGTTCGGGGATGCCTGTACGGAACCGATCAACGGAAGCGTGACTCCTCAGCACAGACAGCAGATCATCGACGAATTCGACAAGGCGCCGGCAGGGACCGTGCTGGCCGCTCAGATACAATCAGGCGGTACCGGCCTTAACATTCAGTCAGCCAGTGTCGTTGTCATTTGTGAACCTCAGTTTAAACCTTCTATTGAAAATCAGGCTATTTCCAGAGCCTACCGCATGGGGCAGACCAGGGACGTACTGGTTTATCGGCTGTTGTGTGAAAATACGATCGAAGAAAAAATATCCAACCTGCTGGAAGAAAAGCAGAAAGTGTTCGATGCCTTTGCCGACCAGTCGGAAGCAGCCCAGAAGAATCTGGAACTGGATGAGGCTACCTTTACCGATATGATGCAAAAAGAGGCCGACCGGATCCGGCAGGAAAGACGGTCTGGCGAAAACGAGGCTTTATCTGAAGAGAAAACAGACCCCGTAAAACCCTGATAAAAAGATACCAGATATTCGGGAAACAGAAAGCTTTCATAAAGATTCTCGGGAGAACCTTCTACGTAATGGAATATGAAAATATGATGCTGTTATCTTACGTGTCCTGCGGATATAATTATATCAAAATTACAGGGAAGGAGACACATGCAGTACATTAGTTATTATGAATCTCCGCTGGGCAGGATCCTTCTTGCTGGTGACGGCAGGTCTCTGACTGGGCTGTGGTTCGAAGGGCAGAAATATTTCGGTGACACTCTGACAAAGGATCGTGAGGAAATGGAACCGGACTTTTTCCGGAAGACAAAAGAGTGGCTGGATATATATTTCAGCGGCAAGGAACCGGATTTTACACCGGAGCTTTCGATGGAAGGCTCCGATTTCAGAAAGGCCGTATGGAAGGTCCTGCTGTCGATCCCGTACGGGCAAACGATGACATACGGAGAGATCGCTGCAGAAATTGCCAGGCAGCGCGGCCTCAACCGTATGTCAGCACAGGCAGTGGGCGGCGCTGTCGGTCACAATTCAATTTCTATCATTATCCCCTGCCACCGGGTGGTAGGGACCAATGGAAGTCTGACCGGCTATGCCGGAGGCATCGATAAAAAGATCTGGCTTCTGGAGCACGAAGGTGTTGATATAGACCGATTTTTCAGGCCAAAGCACAGTACTGCACCGTAAGAAGTAAGGAGATTAACAATGAGCGAACAGATCAATAAAATTATTACTGAATTTACCAAACAGGCCGAGACCTTCAATGAATATCAAAAAGCCTTTTCAAAAGAGGAATACAATGATTTTGCCCTTTCGAATATGCATCTCGACGGATCGGAGAATGTTCTGGAAGTCGCAGCGGGAACATGCGCCTTCGGAAGACTCGTTGCACCGCACGTAAGGCATGTCACGGAGTTTGATGTCACGGAGGCTATGTTGGACGTCGGGAAAAAAGAGGCTGATAAGGTCGGCATTGAGAATGTTTCCTTTGTGTTGGGAGAAGCAGAAAACATGCCCTTTGCCGATGCTACTTTTGATGTCGTCATGTCAAGGCTGGCCTTTCATCATTTTGAAACACCTGAAACCGTCTATAAGGAGATGGTTAGAGTCCTGAAACCGGGCGGCAAACTGGTCATCATCGATATGAAAGCCAGAGATGAAAATTTGAGAAAGACCGCGGATGACCTGGAACGGTATCGGGATCCGTCCCATGTCCGCTGCCTGTCCGAGGATGAATTTACACAAATGGCTAAGGATGCGTCCCTTTCGGTTGAATTTTGTGAAACCATTGCGGTTCCCGTATCCGCGGAAGCCTGGATGGACGTAACAAAAGTTGAAGGTTCCAAACGGGACCGGATCCGCAAGAGGATGCTGGCGGATATCAACGGCGGCGAAAAAACGGGAGTAGATCCTTATCTAAAAGATGGAAAGATATATTTTGACCACCGTTGGATGCTGATGATCTGCAGAAAATAATGACAGGAAATAATAATATAAGAGGAAGTCTCCTGTGATTTTTATTTTTCACAGGAGGCTTCCTTTTTGTTTACAGATGTTTCATGAATAATCCGTGATGATTGCAGTACCAGTAAAGGATACCGTGACCTCTTGTAAAGAAGCGGGCTTCCGCATTGCCTTCCGGGTAAAGCTTAACCATATTGAAGCGATCCCCCTGACTCAGGGCAATGAAAGAAATATAGTGGTCTTTTGTCATAGGATGATCCAGAGTTACGTACCACTCGTCCTCGACTCTTTCTACGACCGGCTGGTGAGCCGGATCCGGTTCCTCGGCACTTTGTACCGGCAAAGTAACCCCGCAGCAGGAGATCATTGCCTGCCCCATTGCATGAATGACATTGCCGCATACCGGGCATACATAGATACAGGAACGGAGCAGATTGGCGGAACGGTTTGCGTTAACGATCTGTTCACCTGCCAGCAGTTCCGGAAGAGAGATCTTAAGTTCCGCGGCAAGAGGTTCCAGCAGAGTGATGTCCGGAAGACCGCGGCCGTTTTCCCATTTGGATATGGTCTTATTGCTGACAGCCAGGCGGTCGGCAAGTTGCTGCTGTGTGATCCCCAACTGTTCGCGGCGGGTGCGGATAGCTGTACCTGTTACGTAATTTTCCATAATTTTACCTCATTTTTCGTCTTGTTTTGACTGGATCAAGGATAACATAAGCCGGAAGGTGCCGCAATCTACGCCTCGTAGACGATGTCATGACAGACATTGGGAGAAAAGAAAAAAATGACAAAAGTCATTTTACCTTTTGACCTTTTTCACTGTAAGACAAAGGAAGACTCAGGTATCATAGAACCGTAAAGATCAGAATGTTCTGCCCGGCGGCAGGATCCGGTATGGAGGTTTAACGGTATGGAAACGCCCGTAGTTAAAATCGATAATCTTGTAAAGCGTTATAACGATAAACTGGCAGTCGATCACTTTTCTCTTTCCATTCGGGAGGGAGAGATCCTTGGTCTCTTGGGGCCTAACGGTTCCGGCAAGACGACTACCATCAACTGCCTTCTTTCTATCTTGAAATATGACAAAGGAACGATCGAGATATTCGGACAGAAAATGGCTCCCGACCGGACAGATCTAAAGCAGGAGATCGGCGTCGTCATGCAGAACGTTGCCGTCGTGGACGCGCTGACGGTTTATGAAAATGTAGATTTCTTCTGCGGGCTGTACATTCGGGACAAGGCAAGACGTAAGGACCTGGTCAGGCAGGCGATCGAAATGACGGACCTTACGGAATACGTCAAATACAGGCCTTCAAAACTGTCGGGCGGTTTACTCAGAAGGTTGAATATTGCCTGCGGCATCGCCCACAAGCCTAAGCTGATCATTTTTGATGAGCCTACGGTAGCGGTCGACCCGCAGAGCCGTAATGCCATCCTGGACGGGATCCGTAAACTGAACGAGGAAGGGGCTACCATCATCTATACCTCTCATTACATGGAAGAGGTGGAGGATCTGTGTTCGCGCATCGTGATCATGGATAAAGGGCGAAATGTGGCCTCCGGTACGGCGGCAGAACTGAAAGCGTCGCTGCGGAACCGGGAGACGATCACGGTCGAAATGAGGGACAGTACCGAACAGCTGATCGATGGGATCCGTCAGATCAATCATGTTTACGATGTGAAAAAGAGCGGTGAAAAGCTGATCATCCGCTGCGACGGAGGGAGCAGGAATCTGATCCATATCCTGAATTATTTGATGGAAAATAAAGTCGATTTCGGCCGTGTCAATTCCACGCTGCCTACCCTGAACGATGTCTTTCTGGAGATCACCGGAAAGGAGCTGAAGGATTGATGTTCTGGCACATGCTTCATTACCGTATCAAACAGATCGTAAGGACCAAGTGGCTGATCGGATGGACATTGCTTTTTCCTTTGATCCTGGCAACAGCTTTCAACGCCGGTTTCGGCAATCTGATCCGTCAGGATTATCAGAAGAGGGATCCGGTCCCGGCCGCCTTGATCACGGAGGATGATTCCATTTTTGCTTCGGTCGCCCGGTCGTATGGGCAGAAAAAAGAAAAGGGATCCGATCCGGAGCCTTTGTTTGAACTTGTCGAAGCCGACAGCCTGGATCAGGCTCGTCAGATGCTCAAAGACGGGACGATCAAAGGTATATATATCGAAGAAAACGGACAGGATCCGCGGCTGGAAGTTTCCGAAAACGGCATGGATCAGACAGTGCTTTCCGAATTTCTGCGCACTTACCTGAACAACACTAAGATCATCAACGATATCATCAAGGAAGCCGGCGGTCCGCAGAATGTGGACTTTGACAAGATCCAAAGCATCCTTTCTAAAGATGATGTCCTGCAGCAGGTTACTTTTAAAGACCGGCCTGTCAGTTCAAACATGGAATATTATTATTCCCTGCTGGCCATGGCCTCTTTATTTGCTTCCTGGATCAGCAGTTTTCTTATGTCCGATATTATAGCCAATCAGTCGCCCCGGGGTCTTCGTTTTGAGTGTTCCCCGGCCGGGAAGATGCAGGCGGTCCTGACATCTGCCCTGGCGGGTACGGCCGTCCAGTTCCTTTCCAACCTGCTGCTTGTCCTCTACATTGAAAAAATATTAGGACTCAGTTTTCACGTGCCTATGGGCTATATTCTTTTGGTGACGACTCTGGGAGCGGCCGTTGGCATCACTTCCGGCATTGCTATCAGTGCACTGACCAATGGGGATCAAAAATTATGCACAGCCATAGGACTGGCTTTTACTATGGTTTGTTCCTTCCTGAGCGGACTTATGGTTTCGTCCATGCGGCAAATCGTGGAAACTCATATCCCCTTTCTTAACCGCATCAATCCGTCAGCGGTCATGGCAGATGCCCTGTATTCGGCAGGTACCTACGGGATCGGAAGGCGGTACTGGTCCAATGTGCTGATCCTGGTCATCATGCTGGCGGTGCTGACCGTATTTTCGGGAATCAAATTGGCAAGGAGTAATTATGATTCTATTTAAGACCTTCCTAACGCTTTTGAAACGCGATTACAAGACGCTGCTGATCTATTTTCTGGTTTTTGCGGTTTTCGGTACCCTGGTTGCGGTCAATAATGCCAAAGTTTCTCAGAACCTCTTCACAGACGCAAAGATCAATGTGGCCGTTATCGATCACGACCGCAGCCAACTGTCAGAAGCTGTTCACCGTTATATCAGGGATGTGCAGCACGAAGTCGATCTGAAGACCGAGGATCCGGAAAAGATCAATGATGCGGTCCGTTTTGAACTGGCAGACTTTGCACTGATTATTCCAAAAGGCTTTTCCAAGGATCCGGGTCAGAACAAACCGGAGTACATTTCAAACGGTCACAGCGCTTCTGCTGCCTTGATGGATCAGAAGATCTCGGTTTATATTGATGACGTCAACGCATATATGGAATCCGGACTGAGTCAGGAAGAGGCCATTGAAAAGACTGACGCCGTCGTCCGCAAGGACGTACGGGTAGATCTGCTTTCGACCGATCAGGGAAAAGATAAGAGCTTTCTTTATTACCTTTTCGCATTTGCTGCTTACGGACTGCTCATGGTCATGTGTGAATCGATCGGTATGGTTATGTCACATCTTCAGGAAAGTGAGACCCGTAAGCGTATCGATGTATCGCCTTATGGATTCCGCAGGCAGGGCAGAGAGCTGATCCTCGGCATTGTGGTAACGGCTCTGATCTGTATCGTACCTTTTATCGCATTTGCAGCTATTGCCGGTATGGTGAACGGCGTAATGAGTAAGTTCTGGCTTTATACTTTGAACTTCTGTTTTTTGCTGCCGGCCGGTGTCGGTCTGGCCTTCTTCGTAAGCTCTGCCTCGCCCAATATCAACGTACTCAACATTTTGGCAAACTCACTGGTCCTGCCTATGTGCTTTATTTCCGGCGTCTTTATTACCAGGGATCTGATGAGCAGCGCGACTTTGAAGGTCGGCCGTTTTACCCCCCTGTATTGGTTCGTCGAAGGAAATGAACTGATCAATAAGTCAGGAGCCTCTTCTTTACCTGTAAAGCAGTTCGCTGCCTGTGCTATAATACAGCTGTTGTTTGCCGCAGTCTTTATAGCGGCCGGTTTAGTCATTAAAAAGGTAAAGGACAGAACGTGATCAGAAAAGTTGTTTTCAGAGCCTGTATATGGGTAGCCCTCGGGCTGCCGCTTTATGCGCAAACGGAAGTTACGGCCGCCATGGTCGTATCTTCCGTTTGTCTTTTACTGATCCTGGAACTTAGTCTGTTAGTCGATTCGGAAAAGCTGGAAAACGGACTGCTGGTGCTTGCCTTTGCTGAGGTTTTTCTGGTACTGTACCTTAAGGGGGCCCGGCTCTGGCAGTATGGAGTGACAGTTATCATCCTTGCTTTTACTGCTTATCAAACGTTCATGGAAAGAAGTCTTCAAAAGGCCCTTGAAAAAACCAAGATGATCCGTGACCAGGGGGTAGAGACTTCGGATAAACTTCGGATCGCCAACCGCAAGCTTCGTCAGGAGCAGGACAGAGATGTCCATCTGGCAACTTTGGCGGAACGCAGCCGGATCGCACGGGAGATCCACGACAATGTCGGCCATATGCTGTCAAGAGCGATCATGCTTCTGGGGGCTGTGCGGACTGTCAACAAAGATAAAAGCCTGGACATTTATCTGGATAAATTGGCAGGGACCCTGGACGAGGCCATGCGTCAGATGCGGTCATCTGTCCATGACCTGCACGATGAGTCCGTCGATCTTGGCAAAAATGTCAATGATGTCATTGTCCGCTTGTCGGAGCATTATACGGTCAATGCGGACATAGATATTGGAATGGGGCTGGATAATCTGCGTGTGATGGCTTTGATCGCTATTTTAAGGGAAGCCTCTTCCAATATCATTCGTCATTCGAATGCTACGGCGGTCGATATCACGCTGCATGAGCATCCCGGTTTTGTAACTCTGACGGTACAGGATAACGGCAGGGTAGACCGGTCGGTCAAAAGCATGCTTGCGGCCAGGGAAGCACCAGGGATAGGCCTCAGCAACATCCGGGAACGCGCTTCCGAATTAGGAGGAAACGCGGAGTTTTCAGCTGACGACGGGTTCAAAGTGTTCGTGAACCTGCCCAAGGGTACTTTACCGGTTCGAGGATATGAAAATGGATAATGTTCGCATCTTGATCGTAGACGATGATGAATTAGTGACCATGTCGCTTAAGATGATCCTGGAGGCTGATCCCGGTTTTGCGGTAGCCGGGACTGCGAATTCCGGCAAAGAAGGGGTCAAACTTTACGGTTCCTTACAGCCGGACCTGGTGCTGATGGATATCCGTATGCCGGATATGAACGGAGTCGACGCAGCGCAGCAGATCCTGGACAAGGATCCGCAGGCCAGGATCCTCTTTCTGACCACTTTTTCCGATGAAGAATACATCATCCGCGCCTTGCAGCTGGGGGTCAAAGGCTATCTGTTAAAGCAGGACTATCAATCTATTCCCGATTCGATCCGCGCGGTCATGCGGGGACAGAACGTATATGGTGGTCAGATTGTGTCCAAGCTTCCTGCCATGATGGCGGCTTCGTCAAACGATAAAAAGGCTGCTGCAGGTCCCGGCAGCCGGGACATGTCCCTGTATACCAAGGCGGGGATTACGGACAAGGAATTTGAAGTGATTCAGCTGGTAGCCGACGGCCTATCCAATAAAGAAATCGCGGGAAAGCTCTTTTTATCCGAAGGAACCGTGAAAAACTATATTTCTGTTATTTTGGACAAACTATCCCTGCGCGACCGTACCCAGCTGGCCATCCAGTTTTTGAAGCAGAACTAGTCTAAACAGCCCCTGCACAAGAGGTGTTCCGCTATAAAATTGTCTGCAGCTTACATTGACACCGGATAAGCGTCATGATAGACTATTCTCTAACTGAATATTGAATTACAGATAGAGGCGCGGCATGCAAAAGTATCTGCTCGGGACGTGACCGGTCAGGGTCACATGGTCCGGCAGGATCAGAAGCAGAAAAAGGGCTTGCCGCCGAAGCAAAGAATTGCCACTTCTTTGCTGGTCATACGGATAAGATCCGTATGACTGTCGCAGTTTGCGGAGAGCTAATCGTAATCGTAACGGAGTTATCTTTCGGATGATCCTTTTTAGCCGCTGCATTCGTAACCGCAGCGGCTTTTCTGTTATTTCAATATCCAAAGGAAGGAGAAAAAATGATCCAACAATGTTTCCGCGGCGCATGTACCGCGCTGATCACGCCGATGAAAGAAAACGGCGACGTCGATTTTGAAGCCATGGGAAGGCTTATCGACTGGCAGATCGAACAGGGTATCAATGCGATCCTGATCGCCGGCACCAGCGGCGAAGGTTCTACCTTATCCGATGAAGAACATCGCCAGGTCCTGAAATTTTCAGCAGAGCGCATAGCCGGACGCGTTCCCGCCCTTGCCGGGACCGGCTCCAACGATACAGCATATGCCTGCGACCTTACCCGTTACGCCTGCGAGGTCGGTTTTGATGCCTGCCTGGTCGTAACCCCTTATTACAATAAAACAACTCAGCGCGGCCTTAAAGAAATGTATAAGGCCATTGCGGCAGCGTCTGCCAAACCCTTGATCTTATACAATATCCCCAGCCGCACCGGGGTCAATATACTTCCGGATACGTTAAACGAACTGGCCGATATCCCCAATATCATCGGTGTCAAAGAAGCCGGCGGGAACATTTCCCAGATCGCCAAAGAAGCTCAGCTTGTAGGTGACCGCCTTTCCATTTATTCCGGAAACGACGATCAGATCATTCCTATCCTTTCCTTGGGAGGACAGGGCGTGATCAGTGTCCTTTCCAACCTGCTGCCCAAAGAAACGGCTCAGATGTGCCAGGCATGGTTCGACGGCGATACCAATAAAGCTCTTCAGATGCAGCTTCACTATCTGCCTCTGATCGATGCCCTGTTTGCCGAAACCAATCCCATTCCCGTAAAATGCGCTATGGCAGCCATGGGATTCGGCACCGATACGGTCCGTCTTCCTCTGGTCACTTTGGAAGAAGGCCATCGTCAGAACCTGCTGTCTTTGATGCGTCAGGAAGGGCTGGTGGATTAAATGAAGATCCTGGTCTACGGTTCGACCGGCCATATGGGAGCGATCCTAAAGGAAACCATCGCCAAGAACGGCAGGGATACGGTCGCGGCCTGCGTGTCTTGTGATGAGGATCCGTCCAAGCCTCATACCTATCAGTCGTTGGACAAGGTGACGGAAAAAGCCGATGTTTTGATCGACTTCTCCAACCATGTCTGCACCGACGAGATTCTGTCCTATGTTTTGAAAAGCAAGGTCCCCGCTGTCATCTGCACGACCGGACAGACTCAGGAGGAACTGGACAAGATCGGGCAAGCCTCTAAAACGGTTCCCATTTTCCGGTCCGGCAACATGTCTTTGGGGATCGCGGTCCTGACAGACCTTGTTAAAAAGGCTGTCATCATGTTCCCCGAGGCGGATGTGGAGATCGTGGAGATGCACCACAACCGTAAACTGGATGTACCGTCCGGTACGGCTCTGATGCTGGCTGATGCGGTGAAAAGTCAGCGTCCCGACGCAGTATACAACATCGGCAGGCCCGAGGGAGGCAAACGGGATCCTAAGGAAATAGGGATCCATTCCCTGAGAATGGGCAATGAAGTGGGCACTCATACGGTTTATATCAACACCGGCAACGAGGTGCTGACCCTGACTCACCAGGCTGAAAGCCGAGCGGTTTTTGCTGACGGGGCCCTGAAGGCAGCAGAATTTCTGATCCAGCAGCAGCCGGGTCTGTATGGTATGAAGGAGATGCTCCAATGATGAACGCGGAAGAGATCATCCGTTTTATTGCGGAATCCGAAAAGAAAACGCCGGTCAAATTATATGTAAAAGAAAAAGCCCCGATCGACTACGGCGATGCCAAAGTATTCGGCAGCGGCGACAAGATCGTTTTCGGCGACTGGCAGGAACTGAAACCTATCCTGGAGCAGAATAAAGATAAGATCGCCGATATCGTGATCGAAAACGACGCCCGCAATACGGCAGTTCCGCTTCTGGATAAAAAGAACATCAATGCCCGCATCGAACCGGGTGCCATCATCCGCGATCAGGTAACGATCGGCGACCATGCTGTCATTATGATGGGTGCTGTCCTGAACATTGGAGCCGTGGTAGGCGAAGGCACCATGATCGATATGGGAGCTATCCTGGGCGGCCGGGCGACCGTCGGCAAGCACAGCCATATAGGGGCCGGAGCGGTATTAGCCGGGGTTATCGAGCCTGCCAGCGCCAAACCGGTCGTGGTAGGCGATAATGTCCTTGTCGGAGCCAACGCAGTCGTCATTGAAGGCGTGCAGGTAGGGAACAACGCGGTCGTTGCGGCAGGTGCTGTCGTCATCGAAGACGTTCCGGAAAATGCCGTCGTTGCCGGATGCCCTGCCCGCGTTATCAAAATGAAAGACGAGAAGACGACCATGAAGACGGCCCTGCAGGATTCCCTGCGTAATCTGTAATAAATACGAAATGTCTATCAATAGTGCTCTTGAGAATGTTCATCATTCCGCCATCCGTACTTTTACCAACCTGGCTAAACAGACTCCCGGCTGCCTTTCTCTGACACTTGGAGAGCCGGATTTTGATACCCCCAAAGAGATCGAAGAAGAGGTCGGAAAGGCCTTTGAGGCCGGCGAGACCCATTATATAGCCAACAACGGAAGTATGGATCTTCGTCGGAAGATCGCTCAATATGAGCAGATCCGCCATCACCGCCCCTATAGTGCCGACAATGTCATCGTAACGGCCGGAGCGGAGGAGGGCCTTTTCCTGTCCCTGTTTACCCTGCTGGATCCCGGGGACCAAGTAATCATCCCGACTCCTGCCTTTTCTGCCTATGCGGAGATCGTTAAACTCTGCCGCGCAATGCCTGTCTTTTTGGATACGTCACAGGACGCTTTTCAGATCGACGGTCAAAAGCTGGAAGACCGGATCACGGACCGGACAAAAGCCATCATTCTGAACACGCCCAACAACCCCACCGGCTGTCTGTTAGACCATCAGAGTCTGGCAGCCGTCGCGGACGTAGTCAGAAAGCATTCACTGTACGTGATTGCGGACGATGTCTACCAGCAGCTGGTTTATACCCAAGACTGCGAAAGCATAGCGGATTTTGACACGATCCGCAGCCAAACCATCCTGGTTCAGTCTTTTTCGAAACCTTATGCCATGACCGGCTGGCGCATGGGTTATCTCTGCGTGGATCCCGATATCCGCTATAAGATGGAACTGGTTCATCAGTACGCCGTTACGTCCACCCCGGCGCCGTTTCAGCGGGCCGCCGAGCGCGCACTGGATTTCGATCCTTCCGCTTTTGTCGAGACCTACCGCAAAAGAAGAGCTTTCATGCTGAAGAGGCTGTCCGAAATGGATCTGCCCGTTCCAACTCCGCTGGGCGCCTTTTACGTTTTCCCTTCCATTGAGGAATTCGGGATGTCGTCGGAAGAGTTCTGCATGCGCATGATCAAAGAAGGCGGGCTGGCAGCGACGCCGGGCAGCGCTTTCGGCTGTGACGGCCACATCCGCCTGACCTACTGCTACGCCGATCCGGTGTTGAAAGAGGGGATGGACCGTCTGCAGGCCTTCATTGAAAAAGTAAGGAGCGAAAAGCCGTGATCGATTTTCTGCAAAAAGCCTGTGACCTTCAGCAGGACATGGCGGCCTTCCGAGAAGATATCCATGCCCATCCGGAGATCGGGAATCAGGAAAGGCGGACAGCGGACAAGATCCGCAATGCCCTGAACGCCTTAGATATCGAAGTGATCCCTGTCCTTGATACCGGAACGATCGGAGTTTTACAAGGCGGGGAGCCGGGCGGGGCAGTTGCTTTTCGAAGCGATATCGATGCCCTTCCCATCCAGGAAGAGACAGGTCTTCCTTATGCCTCCTGCAGGCCGGGCCTGATGCACGCCTGCGGACATGATATGCATATAGCTTCGCTGTTAGGAGCGGCCTCGATCCTTGCAGCCGGTCGAAACAGGCTGAAAGGCAGGGCCGTTTTTATTTTTCAGCCGGATGAAGAGGGAGACGGAGGCGCGCAAAGGATCCTTGACACAGGGGTCCTGGATCAGCTTGGCGTAACGGCCGTATACGGTGCCCATGTGGAACCGACCTTACCCGTCGGAACGATCGGTGTCCGCTATGGAAGCTTTTACGCCAATGCCTGTGTATTTGATGTTGTCATCAAGGGCAGGGGATGTCATGCTGCGGAGCCTGAAAAGGGCACCGATGTGGTGTTTGCAGCAGCTCAGATGGTGGAGTCCCTGAAAGAATTGAACACTGACTGGATCGATGGTCAGCGCTGTGTATGCTCGGTCGGCAGCTTTCACGCCGGGACCGTTCGCAATATTCTGCCGGAGGAGGCAGAATTTCATGGGATCCTGCGCTGTACGACCAAGGCCATGCGCGAAGACAAGATGATTAAGATCCGCGAGAGGCTTACAGCGATCGCGGATAAAAATAAGGTCCGGGCGGAACTGACCATCCGCCGGGGCTATCCGGGCATTGTCAATCATGATAAGGATGTCCGCCTGGTCGAAAAAACAGCCGTAGGGCTGCTTGGAAAAGACCATGTGATCGAAGAAGCGGCCGGAACGATGACGACCGAAGACTTTGGATTTTATTTGGAGAAGTATCAGGGAGCTTATTATCATGTCGGTATCAGCAGCCCCTATCCGCTTCATTCTCCTCATATGGTCCCGGATGAAAAGGCACTTACCTATGCGGCAGCGGTCCACGCGGCAGTGATGGAAGCTGCTTTGGAAGGAGACAATCAATGATTATTACAACAAAATTCGGCGGTTCGTCACTGGCGGACGCTGACCATTTCCGCAAGGTAAAGGCTATTCTTGAAAAAGATCCGGCCCGGCGCTACATTGTTGTCAGCGCACCGGGAAAGCGGAACCATGACGATATCAAAGTAACCGATCTTTTATATTCACTGTATGATGCAGCCGAAAAGGGCGGCGATACGGAAAGTCTTTTGCAGGCTATATACGACCGCTACCTGGAACTGGTCAAAGACCTGGATCTTACCTTTGACCTGGGGGCAGAGATCGATACGATCCGCCGGTCACTGGTAAAGCCGGAAAAGGAATACCTGGCAAGCCGAGGCGAATATCTGAATGCGAAGCTCATGTCCTTGTATCTGGGTTGGCCTATGGTCGACTGCAGCCTCTTTGTCACCTTCGATGATCATCACCTGCTGGACGGTCCGGCCACCTATCAGAAAGGCAGTGACCTTTTGAAGGGACTGGAACACGCCGTTGTTCCCGGTTTTTACGGTGCAGACAAAAGCGGGATCATCCGAGTCTTTTCAAGGGGCGGATCCGACATTACCGGCTCTATCGTTTCACGATGTGTCGGAGCGGACTTATATGAAAACTGGACCGATGTCAACGGTATGCTGACCGCCGATCCCCGTATCGTTTCGGATCCCAAGACCATAGAGACGATCAGTTATCAGGAACTCAGGGAACTTGCCTACATGGGAGCTTCGGTCCTTCATGAAGATGCTCTGGCACCGATCCGACAGGCCGGGATCCCTGTTAATATCCGCAACACCAACCAGCCGGATGAACCGGGAACCATGATCCTTGCGTCAGATACCGACTGCCGGGGCCACCTTATTACCGGTATCGCAGGTAAAAAAGGCTTGTCCAACATCCAGCTCGATAAAGATCTTATGAATGAAGAGGTCGGTTTCGGCGCCAAGGTGCTGTCCATTTTGGCATCTCACGGAGTTCCGTATGAGCATACACCGACTTCCATCGATACTATGTCGGTACTGGTGGAAACGGCTGACCTGGAGAAAGAGCGGGAGGCTATCCTGGAGGAACTGAAGGAAGCTCTGCATCCTGACCGTATCTGCATCGAAGACCATATCGCTCTGGCTGCGATCGTAGGTAAAAACATGGCCCGCCATCCCGGCCTGGCGGCTAAAGTGCTTCAGGTAGTAGCCGACGCCGGCATCAATGTGCGCATGATCGATGTTTCCTTCAGTGAGGTCAACATGATCCTGGCTGTTGACGAAAAAAATTATGAAAAAACCATCACCGCCATTTATAATGGGTTACAGGAATATCTCTGATAAAGGAGCGTCTCGTAATCGATCATGAATGGCAATGTGATCCTGGGGGTACTGATCCCCTTCATGGGAACCAGTCTAGGCGCGGCAACGGTTTTTATACTGCGCCAGCAAATGTCCGAAAAAATCCAAAAGGTCCTGACCGGTTTTGCAGCGGGGGTCATGGTAGCAGCTTCTTTCTGGAGCCTTTTGCAGCCTGCTTTAAACAGCAGTCAGTCTATGGGGCATCTTGCCTTCATCCCTGCCGCTGTCGGATTTCTTTTGGGTATCGGTTTTCTTCTGCTTCTGGATGAGGTAACGCCTCACGAACATATGGATATGCAGGAGGAAGGCCCTAAAAGCCATTTGAAAAAAGCCACCAAGTTAGTCTTGGCGGTGACGCTGCATAACATTCCGGAAGGCATGGCGGTCGGCGTCGTTTATGCCGGCTGGATGACTGGGGCATCCGGTGTTTCGAGGGCAGCTGCTTTGGCTTTGGCTGTCGGCATCGCTATCCAGAACTTTCCCGAAGGAGCGATCGTATCCCTGCCTTTAAGGGCCGCCGGACTGTCACGGAGAAAGACTTTTCTTTACGGGGTTTTATCCGGCGCGGTAGAACCGCTTGCCGCCCTGATCACCATTTTGGCGGCGCGGATCGTTATCCCGGTCCTGCCGTATTTTCTGGCTTTTGCCGCCGGTGCCATGTTGTATGTGGTCGTGGAGGAGTTGATCCCCGAAATGTCAGAAGGAAAGCATTCGAACCTGGGGACGATCGCTTTTGCCCTAGGTTTTGTACTGATGATGATCCTTGACACAGCATTGGGCTGACGGTTTTCCGCCGGCCTTTTTATTGCACTTTTTCCTTCGCGATGCTACCATATATCCAACAATTTTTAACAGGAGGCATAAATGAGTCGAGCTTTTCGCATGAATCACGAAACGGCCGTCGTTTCGACCGATGCCGGGACCTTACAAGGTTATTTCGACAACGACCTGTACATTTTCAAAGGGATCCCTTATGCTAAGGCAAAGCGTTTTCATGACCCCCAGCCGGTAACTCCCTGGACCGGCGTCAGAAACTGCACAAGCTATGGTTATGTCTGTCCGCTGCTCTCCATGTCCGAGCCCGCCGGAGAACTGCTGGTACCGCACCGCTATTGGGTCATGAATGAAAATTGTCTGAACCTTAACGTGTGGACCCAGGGGCTGGATGACCATAAGCGTCCTGTAGTCGTATGGCTGCACGGGGGCGGTTATGAAGCAGGTTCTGCTATAGAGCAGGTTGCTTATGAGGGAGAAAACATGGCCCGCCTCGGGGACGTGGTCGTTGTTTCCATCAACCACAGGCTCAATATCCTGGGTTACCTGGATCTTTCGGATTTCGGCGATCAATACGCGAACAGCGGCAACGCCGGAACGACCGATATGATCGCGGCTTTGAAGTGGATCCATGATAATATCGCATCCTTCGGCGGCGATCCGGACAATGTAACTTTGTTCGGCCAGTCAGGAGGCGGCGGTAAGGTCACGGCTTTACTGCAGACACCGGCGGCAGACGGACTTTTCCATAAAGGCCTGATCATGTCCGGTGTACTGGATTCCAACCTGCTGCCCGAATGCGAGGGATCTGGTAAAGAAGCTGTTCTGGCCATTATGAAGGAATTGGGTATCTCTTCGGTAAGCGAACTGGAAACGGTTCCCTATGACCGCATGGCTCAGGCTTACAATAAGGTACGTCCTGATCTTAACAAGAGGGGCCTGAACAACGGCGGATCTCCTCATCCCAACGAATTTTATGCGGGTGAACCGCTCAAAAACGGTTTCCGTAAAGAAACTTCAGAGATACCGCTGATCGTCGGTTCGGTATTCGGAGAATTTACCGGATTTGCACCGACTGCTTACGATAAAAATATACTCAGCCTGGACGAACAGAAAGCCCTGCTGGAGAAGACACTTGGTCCTGCCGCCGGACAGCTGATCCCTCTGTTTGAAAAAGCTTATCCGGAGCGTAAGCTGATCGATCTGATCCAGCTGGATACCATTTTCAGAAAGCCCAGTATCGAATATGTCCGCAAGAGAGCCAAACTGAATGACAAGACCTGGACCTATCTGTTCAATATGGATTCCGACCTGAACGACGGTACGGTACCGTGGCACTGCAGCGACATTCCCTATGTCTTCCATAATTGCGAATATGTTCCCACCCAGGACAGTGACCCGGACCGGATCCTGGAGGAAAAGATCTTTGATGCCTTTATGAATTTCGTAAAGACAGGGGATCCCAATACAGACAAGCTTCCCGAGTGGCCTGCTTCGACGCCGGATCAGGAATACACCATGGTGCTGGATCAGGGTCCGCGTGTCAAAGTCAACTTTGACCACCAACTGGAAGAGGCGGGCGGAGACATTCTTGCAGCCGCTGCTTTTTCAGCTCTCAGCCAAAATCCGGATTCCGTACAGCATTAAGAAAACGACCAAGGAAAGGAGATCAGCTATGATCAAAATTTACGGACTGCCTACCTGCCCCTACTGCGATTATATTTATGAACAGGTCAAAGACAGAAAGGATGAGTTCGAATATATCAATATCGGAGCACATGTCAACAATCTCAAACAGTTCATGCATTTAAGAGACACCGATCCCGTTTTCGACCATTGCAAAGCAGCCGGAGACATCGGGATCCCCGCATTCGTATTTGAAGACGGCCGTGTATCCGTAGATCCGGCCGATGCGGGACTGATCGAATACGGTTCCCCGGCCGCCTGCTCCCTTGAGGATCATAAAAACGGCCGCAAGGGCTGCTGACAGGGATCGATTTATTAGAAAAAATTCGTTTCGAAAACACCTTTGTCTTGCGATCAGACAGAGGTGTTTTTATTTTTTTGAACTTTCCTGCGGTGCCGGATGATTTTAACTGTGATGAAAATCAGCAGGGCAAGAAGGATCAGGAAGGGAAGGGCACGGATCAGGAAAAGAAGGAAATTTTGCAGAAAGCTGATAAAACCGGTCCAGGACCGGCCGAATGCCCGGGCAATACGGGAGCCGAAGCTGTCCTTGGGATTTTCGATATCGGACAGAGCACTGACTTCCTCGACGGTAACGGTGATGGTGGAGTATTCGATGTCCATGTCCATGCCGGATTTAGTGGTGTTCGCCTGGTTGAGCTGAGTTTCTACTTCACTGAGCCTCTGTTCGATCGCGATCATATCCTGGATCGTTTCCGCCTTGTCCATCATGTCAGCAAGACGTTCTTTTTCAGCATTCAGGACCTGTATGGTCGTTTCGTTGTCGTTATAGGTTTTGGTAATATTCTGAGCACTCGAATTTTTCTGCATGATTTGGCCCAGATCCTCCAGACTGCTCATGAAGGTGTCAAATTTTTCGGCAGGTATGCGGATCACAAGGGTGGTTGACATTAACCCGGCCGGACTGTCATCCCTATACCAGTTGTAATTTTGATTATATTCGCTTTCCGACTCGATAAAACCGCCCATATCGCCCGTGTTTTTCCTGATCTGACCTACAGTTCCGGAATAGTCCAGAGTCTGCAGATCGACCGATCCGGAATAAATGATCTTATCACCGTCCTGCAGACTGGTACCGGTGCTGTTGGTATCCTCACTATTGGTATCCGTGCCGGTAATGGTATCCTGTATGTCCGATGTTTTGGCATCTTCCTGACTTACAGGGCCTCCCGCGACGGCAAAATTTTCTGCGGCAGAATAGGATGAAGCCGACTTGGACGAAGCGGAGCAGGCTGTCAAAGAAAGGATAAGGAATACAGCCAGAGTCGTTAAAATCACCTTGTACCGAAATCGCATATGTCTCATGATAGCAGATCCTCCTTCAGAACGAATTTCTTTTACCTCATATACAGGCGAAGGCTGGAAAATGTTGCAGAGTCCGATGAAATAACGATATAATTTCAGAGAAATATCTGTAAGATCCATAATACGTGCAACATTTTTGCCCCGGGATCTGTTTATTGGGTGTAAAAAGGTGAAAGGGTTCCTATCATGGTGAAGATTGTCGGATCGGATGTTTTTTCCCGTGTCTATTTTGTGCCCGGTATCAGGCATCTTTTTGACTATCTCTATTTGCTTTTGTCCAAGGGCGTGTCAAAGGATCATCCCGGCAAAAACACGAACGAAACAGTCGAATCAATTCAAAAGTCGAACAAAGAGATCGAAGATGCCATGAATCAATATGGCAACAGCATCTTCCGGTTAGCTTACTCGTATCTTCATCACATGGAAGATGCCGAAGATATCCTGCAGGAGACATTGATCCGGTATATGAAAAAAGCTCCTGCTTTTGAAAGTCCGGACCATGAAAAAGCATGGCTCCTACATGTTGCCGCAAACCTGGCTAAGAACAAGATCAAATACAACAATGTGAGAAAGACGGACGAACTTAAAGAAGAACTGGAAGCAGACAAAGAAGAAGATCTGTCTTTCGTATGGGATGCCGTTACGAAATTATCGGCCGATCAGCGGTCCGTCATCCACCTTTTTTACCAGGAAGGGTATTCGACCGCTCAAATAGCCGGTCTGCTGGAAATGAAGGAATCAACGGTGCGGTCTCATCTGAAAAGGGGACGTGATCATCTCCGCTCTATTTTAAAGGAGGAATACGACTTTGAATAAATACCAGAAAATCATGAGCAAAGTTAAGGTAACTCCTCAAATGAAAGAAAAGATCCTGACACAGGTCGAAAGGTCCCGCAATAGCGTGGATCAAAACGATGCCGGACAGAAGAACAGGAAAATCATCCTTCTGAAACGCTGGATCCCTGCCTGCGCGGCAGCCTGCCTGGCAATCGTGATCGGCCTCTTTATTCCTAAAATAAACCGTGTCTCCAGCAGTAAGTCGGTATCCATGGAAAATTATACGGTCGGCAATGCCCAAACGGATGAGGCAGCCGAAGAAGTTCAGCAGGATACAGCTATTTATACCGGATCTTCCTCCCTCTTGTTTGTGGACGCTACTCTTTACGTTCAGACTAATGATCAGGCTTCTTATTCCGAATCTGATAAGGATCTGGAATATGTAGGAGAAGTTTCCGCTGTCTCCGATGCTGACAAAGAACCGGACAGGCAGTTGGAAGCTAGTACAGATATTATAGGGGCGAAAGTATATCGATTAGGGAATGATCTGGTCGTCTTTTATAAAGGTTCCTGTCTCTTGTTCGAACCTTTGTCAGATGGAACTTATTAAATCAATGTCTGAACGATTTTGAAAATTGACAGTCCTGCCGGCGGGAAATATAATGAAATCGATAAAATAACTTCGACAGTAATACTGTGTTCCGGCTGAAGCAGGGAGTCGGACAGAAAGGAAAAATATGCCCCAGGCTGCCTATCGCCCTAAAAACCCTTTTGAAGTACAGGATGCCGTGCATATGTCGCCGTTTGACGTAGACTACAGAAGACGAAATAGTAGTTTTACGTCCATGCAGGATCAGTTGAAAAAACAGAAGGGAAAGGCAACGTCCTATATACAGCCCTTTGATATCGGAACTTCCGCACAGACCGCTGCTGTCCCGGCCCCATCTAATAAGGCAGCAGCGCCGGTAAGTTCTCAAAATGTACCCCCGAAACCTGTTCTTAACCATATCGATCCAACGCGTTTCAATGATCCCGAATATGTTACCGAAACAGTTCAAAAGTCAGCCGGAACTTCGAAAAATTCCAGCAGAAAAGTAGGCAAGATCATGTTTATCATTTCCCTGATCATATGCCTGATCATCCTGCTTGATTCATTCTCGAACGGCTTTTCATCCTACGCTTTTTCAGATGCTGTTTCCAAACTGATCACTCCTCTTATTTTTGTTTTTATCGGACGGGCTTTATGGAAGGATAAGAAGAATAAAAATCCTATGATAATAAAATGAACGAGCCTGGCAAAACCAATAGATTTTCTCAAATTTTACATAGATTTTATGTATGATTGTTCGACATGAAAGGATCCCGAACCTATAATAGTTGTTAGAAACAGAGATTTTCTTCTGTCATATCAGGACAGGTACAGGTTAGGAGAGGTTTTCCATGGTAGGTGAATTCTTTACGGCAGCAGCACCTTTTATCATGATCGGACTTGTGATCGCTGTTTACTTTACCTGGTTTGACAAGTCGGAACAAAACAAGGAAAACGATAAACGGTCTTCCAACTCAGGACATAAGCAATGAACATTACCGGATCCGGTCATCCGTAGAGGCAGTGCCTGTAGCATTGCTTTTTTTATATGCGAGGAAAGGGATATATGAAGAACAAAGTTATTACTTTACGTTCAGAAGATATGAAAGTACTGGCAAGATATGAGAAAAGTAAAGAAGGTGAACAAGCATGATAAAAAAACTTTCTTCCTGGCAGGAAATCATGGAAAGCGACCGTGTGATCAGCACGGCCTTTCTTGACAACTGGAACGAAGAGAAAAGCCGGCAGCAAAGTAAGAAAAAGGAGGAAGCCCCGGACCCTGATGAAGAAAGATGGGGCCTTTACGATGAGAGGGGCAATATGGTCACCTCCTTTATAGCCGGCCCGACCCGTTTGTCTTATGACGGACAGATCATCGACTGCGGGGAGGGACACATGATCGGTTCTCTTCCGGAGGCGCGCTCCCACGGCAACGTAAGAAAGCTGCTGCATTACGTGATGGAGGAATTTCGATCAAGGGGATATGTCTTCTGCGAATTTGTTCCCTTTTCCTTCTCCTTTTACCGTCAGTTCGGTTTTGAGCTGGTCGCAAGAAATATGTCCCAGAAATTCAGTATCGATCAGCTGAAAGATTTTAAATGCACTATGCAGGTCAAACAGGTGCTCAGCCAGCGGGATACCGATATTGCCCGCAAACTCTATGAAACATTCATCCTGGATCGGAATTTTGCTTATCTGAGGCAGGACAAGGATTGGACCTACAGGGGCAGTGGAGAGTTCGGAGAGAGAGATTGGTTCAATAAGGACAAACAGGTTTATACGTACCTGTTCTATGATGACGGCGGCAAAGCAAGAGGGTATCTTTCATATTTTTTTGAGCCGGGTCCGGAAGGTCCTTTTACCGGGACCATGAAGGTCACGGACATGGTCTATGACAGTCCCGAGACCTTCCGTAATATATTAGGGTTCTGTTACGGCCTCAGGGCAAAGATGCTGGATGTCGAACTGGTCCTGATGGATGATCTGGATCTGGCCCTTGTGCTTCCCGAATGCAGCGAAAAGATCCAGCGGAAAGTGGAAGGCCATATCACCGGCCGGGTACTGAACGTTGAAAAAGCCCTGTCCCTGATGAAACAGCCGCAGGGCAGCGGGTCTTACAGTGTAATGGTGACCGATGCCTTTATGACGGAAAACACAGGATCCTATCAGGTATCTTATCAGGACGGCAAGGCCGTTTCGGTTGAAAAATCAGACGATACGACAAAAACAGCGGATCTGGAGGTTGACGAAACGACTTTAGTACAGCTGCTCGTGGGACGGGCAGACCTTGAAGAAGCCGAGTACCGTACGGGAACGAAAGTAAATGCAAACCGTAAAACACTTGAAAAGGCCTTTGTTCACAAAACGATCTGCATCCGATAAACAGGAATCGTTTACGGATCCGATAAACAGGAGGTTATCATGAACAAGAAGCACAGTCTCGGATTATGGTCTCAAAACCTGTACGGTATGGGTGAATTTTTCGGCGGAGGAGCCTTCGTCATCATCAATACTTTTTTCACTGTCTTTCTGACCGATGCGATCGGTGTCTCGGCTGCTCTGGCCGGCACCATTCCTCTGATCGGTAAGATCTGGGACGCGGTCACCGATCCTATGATGGGCAATATCACCGACCGAACCACTTCCAAATTGGGAGCCAAGCGTTTTTATATGCTGATTGGTTCTTTTGCCTCGGCGCTTACCTTCCTGCTCATGTGGCTGCCGATCCGGTCGTCTTCAACAGCCGTCCTGTATATTTTCTACGCTTTGATGTACTGTCTGTTCTCGACCGGTTTTACCGTGCTGATGGTGCCTTATAACGGCCTTCTGCCGGATATGATCGATGACTACACGACACGTGCAAAGTTCTCCAACGTCCGCATGATCTGGTCCACACTGGGAGCCATGGTCTGCGGCGTCGTGCCGACTCTGATCATCAAAGATCAAAAGGACCCGTCCCTGTATCTGGAATGCGGCCTTATTTTCGCGGTCCTCTTCCTGATCACTTCGCTGGTAACATTCTTCGGCACCTGGGAAAAGCAGAAACCTCCTGTCAAAACAAAGATGTCGGAAGGCTTTGCGGAAGCCATTGCAGTATTCCGCAGCCGCTCCTTCAGGATCTTCGTCGGTATCTATCTGACCGGCCAGTGCGGCATGGACTTCGTGACCGGTATGGCTGTTTATTATGTCAATAATGTTCTCGGCGGCAACAGCCAGAACCATTACATGACCTTCCTTCTGGCAGCTCTTGTCATCTCTCAGCTGATCGGCATGCTGATCTGGGGCCCGGTTATGACCAAGACCTCCAAACGTACCACTATCCTGATCGGGGCGCCCATCCGCATCATTGCCACCTTGCTGCTGTTTCCTTTCTCCCATGCCGGAGGAAGCATCGTCCCGGTCCTGATCCTTTCCATGCTGATCGGTATCGGCAATGCGGCTACCTTGACCTCGATCTTTGCTATCATGGCGGATATGGCAGATGTCGATGAATTGATCACCAGTATCAGCCGTCCGGGTACGGTTTCCGGTATGGCTACCTTCTGCCGCAAATGTTCGTCCGGTGCATCGGGAGCTATGGTCGGCCTGCTGCTTTCCGCTGTCGGCTACAAGGGTAAGCTGGCTGCCCAGTCTGCAAGTACCATAGCAGGCATTCGTATCATCTTCATCGTCGCTCCGGTCATTTTATGCATAGCGCTTTTTTACTTCGGATACATCTTTCCTATGAAGCAGAAGGAATTCAATGTCGTCAAGAAAGAAATAGCCCGGCATAAAGGGCTGGAACAAAGTCCGACGACAGAAGAAGAGAAGAAGATCTGCGAAAAAGTCACCGGGATGAGCTACGACAAATTGTGGGACCCGGCCAACGCAAAACTCTCCAAGTAATATTGGATGAGATCAAGGTTGGACATCCGACACGCTTAAAAGGCATGCCGGATGTTTTGCTGCCTGTTGTTTTCTACAAAGGAATTTGAGGAAAAGCGGTCATATTGTGTAAGGTTGAACTGGAAAATGTAAGCATCGGCGGGTATAATACTCATATTACATATCACAATGACGGATACCTGGTAGGTACCCGTCGAAAGGAGTTTATTGTGGAAAAAGAGCAGTTTTTGTCGGTTTACCGTCACTCTCTGGCGCATATCCTTGCCAAGGCCGTGATCGAACTGTACGGAAAAGATGTACAGTATGCGATTGGACCCCAGATCGAGGATGGCGCTTATTACGATTTTGTTCTTCCGGAAGGCAAGTCCATCAGCGAAAAAGATTTCACGACCATCGAAAATAAGATGCGTGAGATCTTAAAGCGCAAGGAGAACTGGACCCGTAAAGAGGTCACCAAGGAAGAAGCGCTGGAGATCTTCAAAGACCAGAAATATAAGACCGAGCTGATCAAGGATCTGCCCGAAGGCGAGACTATTACTGTTTATTACACCGGTGATGACTATGTCGACCTGTGCCGCGGCCCTCACGTTGATAATTCTCAGGAACTACTTTCCGCAGCCTTCAAGATCCACGCGACCTCCATGGCTTATTGGAGAGGCGATGAGCATAATGACCGTATGCAGCGGATCTACTTCTACGCTTATCCGTCCAAAGATGAGCTGAAAGAGCATATTCATTTTATCGAAGAAGCCAAAGAGCGCGACCATAAAAAGATCGGTAAACAGCTTGAACTGTTCATGTTTGATGAGACAGCTCCCGGTATGCCTTACTGGCTGCCCCGCGGTGTCAAACTGTATCAGGCTTTGATGACCTACAGCCGTGAAGTGCAGAGAAGACACGGCTATCATGAGATCATGGCTCCTCTGATCAACAACAAGAAACTGTGGCTGATCAGCGGACACTGGGCTCATTACCTGAACAACATGTTCATCGTTCCCGGTGTTGACGGTTATACCAAAGCAGATGCAAAGATCAGTGATGTGGTCGAAAATCTGAACGACGACAAGTCGCCCCTTAAGGATGTGCTGATCGAAAAGGATTCCGTTATCTACAACCGTGAAAATATGAGCACCATGGCGGCCAAACCCATGAACTGCCCCAACGCCATGAAGGTTTACCAGCGCAAGCAGCGTTCTTACAAGGAGCTGCCTCTTCGTTACAGTGAGTATGACGTGCTGCACCGCAAGGAAAAATCCGGCCAGATGAACGGGCTTCTGCGTGTACAGGAATTCCGTCAGGATGATGATCATACCTTTGTTATGGAGTCCCAGATCAAGGCCGAGATCGCGGACATCATTTCCATTGCCGATGAGATCTACAGCACCTTCGGTGTAACCTACCGGGCTGAGCTGTCTACCAGGCCCGACGATTTCATGGGAGACATCGAAGTGTGGAACCGGGCGGAGCAGGCTCTGAGAGAGATCCTTGACGAGCGCTACGGCAAGGGCGGTTATGAAGTCAACGAAGGTGACGGTGCTTTCTACGGACCTAAGATCGATCTGCAGATCAAAGACGCCATGGGCCGTGAGTGGCAGTGCGGTACCGTACAGCTTGACTTCCAGCTTCCCCATAACTTCGGCCTTACCTATATCGCTCCGGACGGATCCGAACAGATGCCGGTCGTTATCCACCGCGCTATCTACGGATCGATCGAGCGTTTCATCGGTGTTATCATCGAAAACTTCAAGGGAGATTTCCCCTTCTGGCTGTCTCCTTATCAGGTGGGTATCGTTCCTATCCGTACCGAGCATAATGAGTATGCTGAAAAGGTTGCCGATCTTCTGGAAAAAGCCGGTATCCGGGCAGAAGTCGACTATACCGATAACAACATGAAGAACAAGATCAAGCAGTTCAAGATCTATCATGATCCTTATATCATTGTTCTGGGTGACAAGGAAGCCGCTGAAAATACAGTTTCCATCAACATCCGCGGCAACCGCAAGCTCAACGATGTACCGCTTGATACCTTCATCAAGATCTGCACCAAGATGAACACCGAGCGCAGTCTGGAACTGATCGATTCACTGGAAGGCCTCAAATAATCCTAAACTGTTAAGAGTCCTGATACTGTTTTCTGTGACAGAAGACAGCAGCAGGACTCTTTTTGAAACTTACTGTATCTTATGAAAAAGAAAAATTTATTGTTTGACGCCGACGGCACCATCTGGGACAGCGCCCGGCCGGTCGTAGATTCCTGGAATATCATTTTGGAAGAGAAGTACTCCGATATCGTCCCTTACCGGCTGACTCTTGATGATATGTACCATTCCATGGGAAAAACTATGACAGATATCGCGGACTCTCTGTTCCCGCATCTGGAAAAGAATAAGAGACTGCAGGTCCTTACGGACTGCATGGCTTATGAAAACGACTATCTTGCTTCTCATCCCGGACGATTTTACCCAGGGCTGACGGACACACTGAAAAGTCTGAAAGAGCAGGGCTGTCATAATTTTATCGTTTCCAACTGCCAGGACGGGTATCTGGAGGCTATGCTGGCTTCCAATAAAGAGCTGGCTTCTGTCATCGAAGATACCGAGTGTTTCGGACGCACCGGGCTTCCCAAGAGCGGCAGTATCTGCCTGCTGCTGGAGCGGCATGGCATTGCTAAAGAAGAGGCTGTCTATATAGGGGACACATCCATGGACGAGAAGGCGGCCCGGGAGGCGGGGATTTCCTTTATTCATGCCGCTTACGGCTTCGGCAGGGCTGAAAGACCGGACGGGATCATCAAGGATATACGCCGGCTGCCTGACCTGTTAAACAGTTAGTCTTATACAACTACGACGGATAATACATAAAATATTAACAATAAAGCCAGAGAAAACCTACATATTTATTGACACAGTGTGGTAAAATAGTAGGAAATCTGTTTATTAAGGACGGTGTTGCAATATGTCCGCCGTAACGATACAAGAAGCGGAAAGCACCTTCATCAATGATGAAGCTGCAAAAACAAAAGAACGAAGAGATTCGATCATCATCAGGACCAGTATCATTGGAATCATCACGAATTTCCTGCTGGCTGCCTTTAAGGCAGCGGTAGGCACGATCTCCGGTTCGATCGCGATCACCATGGACGCGGTCAACAACCTGAGCGACAGTGCTTCCGCGCTGATCACCATTGTAGGTACCAAGTTAGCCCAGAAGCCGGCTGACAAGGAACATCCTTTCGGGCACGGGCGTGCCGAGTACCTTTCAGCCATGATCATTTCGGTCATCATCCTTTATGCCGGTGTTACCTCTCTGGTCGAATCGATCAAGAAGATCATTAACCCGACTGTCCCGGATTATTCGATCCTTTCTCTGATCATTGTCGCAGTGGCTGTCATTGTTAAGATCGTGCTGGGACATTTCGTAAAGGGAGTGGGCAAACGAGTCAAGTCGGACGCCCTTGTCAATTCAGGTCAGGATGCTACCATGGATTCCATCATCTCGGCGTCTACTTTGGTGGCGGCCCTGATTTTTCTGTTTACCAAGATTTCTCTGGAATCCTGGCTCGGTGCCGTCATTTCACTGATCATTATCAAATCCGGTATCGACATGCTGCATGATACTATTTCCCGTATCCTTGGGGAAGGTGCGGATCTGGAACTGGCTAAGAAAATCAAAAATATCGTTGCTTCTTATCCGAATGTTAAAGGTCCTTATGATCTGATCCTCAACAATTACGGACCGGATAATTATATCGGCTCCCTGCATATCGAAGTACCGGATACGATCAATGCCAGGCAGATCGACGACCTGACCAGGGATATTACGTCCAAGGTACTGAAAGAAACAGGTGTTTATCTGACAGCGATCGCTGTCTATTCATTGAATACGAAAGATCCTGTCATTACAGATATGCATGACCAAATCCAGAAGATCGTCCTGTCCAATAAAAATGTCATGCAGATGCACGGCTTTTATGTAAATTTGGAAAAGAAAGCCATTCGTTTTGATATGGTCATCAGTTTTGATGAAAAAGACCGTAAGGGTCTTTATGAACGCATCAGCCAGCAGGTAAAGGACATATATCCCGATTTTCAGATCTCGATCATTATGGATACGGATTTTTCCGAAGAATAATTAGTCTAGCAGGAGACATATGCCATGTATTCCAACGATATGCTGGGCCTTACAGCAGAACCTTTTGAGACTGTCAAAGCAAACGGTTATCATATCCGGGGCAGAGAAATCTATTCGCCTTTACAGGATAAGCAGATTCCGGTCATTATCGCTCATGGTTTTACGGCTGATATGACTCGGTCAGAGAGATTTGCCGTACCCCTGGCTCGTCTGGGGTATCACTGCTTTGTTTTTGATTTCTGCGGAGGCGGTTTTCATACCATTTCGGACGGATCCTTCCACGACTATATGACCTGTATGACCGAGGTCGAAGACTTACAAACGGTCATAGACTGGCTGCGGATCGAAAAAAGCACTGAAGTCGACATTGGTCATCTATATGTCGCAGGTGGGTCTCAGGGTGGTTTTGTCGCTTCGATGACTGCGGCCGATCCGGCATATCGGGATAAGATATTCGGCCTGATCTTATATTATCCGGCTCTGTGTATCCCGGATGATGCCCGAAAGGGGTCTATGCAGGTCATCCGGTTCGATCCAAAGAATATACCGGATCATATAGGTGAGGGTCCTATGCGTCTGTGCGGGGATTACGCCCGGACAGTGATCGATTATGATCCATATGAACATATCGGAGATTACCCGGGCCCGGTACTGCTGCTTCACGGGGATAAGGATACGGTCGTTCCCGTTTCTTATTCGGACCGGGCAAAAAAAGTGTATGGTGACCACTGTCTGTACTATGTCCTTGATGGTGCCGACCACGGATTTACCAAGGAGACCGACCTGAAGAAAGCGATCGAGTATACGGATTCATTTATTAAAAAGGAGAACCGGTTATGACAGAACAAGAGAAAATGAAACAGGGGTACCTGTGGAACGACGATGCCGAAAATATGGCCATGCAGACGAAGTGTAAAAAACTCGTCAGAGAGTTCAACGCCACTCCCATGGATGACAACGAAAAACGCCAGGCCTTGATGAAAGAGATGTTCGGCAGTGTAGGGGATCATGTGTTTATCGTTCCTCCTTTTTCCGCCGCCGTCGGCAAATTTGTCAGCATCGGAGAAGGCACTTACTGCAACATGAATCTGACCTTGATCGACGACTGGAAGATCACGATCGGTAAAAACTGCCTGATCGGGCCCAACGTCACCTTATGTACCACCGGTCATCCGGTCCATCCGGCTCACCGCACAGACGGTATGTATTCCTTCCCCGTAACCATCGGTAATAATGTGTGGATCGGAGGCAACGTCATGGTCCTGCCGGGTGTCACCATCGGTGATAATTCCGTTATCGGTGCCGGCAGTGTGGTTACCGGCGACATCCCTGCCAACGTGGTAGCCTTCGGTGTTCCCTGCAAGGTCTACCGGCAGATCGATGAGCATGATGCCGAATATTATTTCAAAGGTCACCGCTTTGACCAGCAGCCCCGTGATTGATTTGCAGTGGATATGGTGGAAAACTTTACAAAAACCTGCTACACTTATTGTGAACATGAATTTGCGCAGCAAGGAGATCCCTTATGAATCTTACTCTGGATCATATTCAAAAATCCTTCGGCGACAAAGAAGTCCTGAAGGATATTTCTTTTTCTGCCGAAAGCGGGAAGGCCTTCGGCCTTTTGGGACGCAACGGAGCAGGTAAAACGACCACCATCCGTATCCTGATGAACGTTTTTCCTGCAAACGCCGGCACGGTCTTTCTGGACGGAAGACCAATCGATTACGACCATGTCAGCTTCGGGTATCTGCCGGAAGAAAGAGGGTTGTATCCGAAAAAAACGATCATCGAACAGTTAGTGTATCTGGCTCAGCTTAAAGGCTTGTCAAAAAAAGATTCTGTCGCATCCGTCGACTGGTGGTTAGACCGCCTGGATATGAGCAAGTACCGCAATAAGAGGCTGGATACCTTGTCCAAAGGGAATCAGCAGAAGATCCAGCTGATCACGGCCTTAGCCCACGACCCGCAGATCGTGATCCTGGATGAGCCTTTTTCCGGTCTGGACCCGGTCAATGCCATGTTACTGGAAGATGTGGTCAAAGAAGAGATCGCTAAAGGAAAACTTGTGCTTTTTTCCAGCCATCAAATGAGTTATATCGAGGAGTTCTGTGACAGTATCGCCATTATCAATCAGGGCAGGGTCGCTGTTACCGGCGAACTTTCCGCAATCAAACATGCCTATATAAGAGACAAATTGGTGGTCAAAACAAGTGATCCGCAGCCCATCCTGCAGGATTTTGGAGATATGTGCAGTAAAAGTGAGCAGGGTGACCTTTTGATAAGGATGAAAAGTCCCGATGATAAACAAGAGGTCATGAAGCATTTGGTTGAAAACTATGATATCGACCGGGTCAGTGTGTTTGAACCTTCTTTGAACGATATCTTCGTGGAATACGCGGGGGACAGCAAATGAAACAGTTTTGGACCATCTTCAAATTCGAACTGGCCGGTTATTTCAAAAATAAAATATTTATCGGTGTTACCGTTTCCATGGTTGCTGCTTTGGTTATTCTAATCTTCATTCCTAATATCGTGTCATTGGTTAAAAAAGACAGCGGTAACCATGCAGAGGAAACGATGCAAGATTCGGACAATGAAAACAAGTCCATCATGCTGATTTCTTCGGAGGACGACGAACTGTCAGCAATGGCCCAGCCGGCTTTCGCTTCTGCCTTCAGCGATTATCAAGTAAAGACTTTAAACGAACCTGTCGAAACCATCAAACAGCAGATCCTCGACGGCAGTGCCGAGTGCGCCTTTGTACTGGACAGCGCCTCATCCTACACCTATTATGTCAACAACCTGTCCATGTATGACCAAAATGCCTCGATTGCAGACATGCTCCTTGAGGATATCTATCGTTCTTCCGCTATGGCAAAAAAAGGAATGACCCAGCAGGAGATCAGCGATATCCTGAACGTTCAAATACAAGGCAGGGTGACGGCTCTCGGAGCGGATCAGATGAAAAACTTCTTCTACACCTATATCATGATCTTTGCCCTTTATATGGTCATTATAGTGTACGGCCAGATGATCGCCAATAACGTTGCCTCCGAAAAGAGCTCCCGCGCCATGGAGGTACTGGTGACCAGCGCCAAACCAAACAGTATGATGTTCGGTAAAGTCTTTGCCTCCTGCCTGGCCGGACTTTTTCAGCTGACCGTCATTTTCGGAACAGCTTTACTTTTGTACCGTTTCAATAAAAGCTCCTGGACGGGGAATGAAATCATGGATTCCTTCTTTAACATCCCTCCGTATCTATTGATCTATATGCTGATCTTCTTCCTCCTGGGCTTTCTTATCTATGCTTTCCTGTACGGAGCTGTCGGCTCGACGGTATCTAAGATGGAAGACATCAATACCTCGGTCATGCCGGTCACCATGGTCTTTCTGGTGGGATTTTTCGTCGTTATTTTCGCTATAACCAGCGGCGAGGTCGACACGCCATTAGTCAAAGTTTTTTCCTACCTTCCTTTTTCGTCTCCCATGGTCATGTTCGCCCGCATCTGCATGAGCACCGTGCCTATTTTTGAAATCGTCCTATCCGTTGCCATTCTGATCGCCTCGGTGATCCTGACCGGCATCCTGTCAGCCAAGATCTACCGTGCCGGAGTCCTAATGTATGGGAATAAACCAAGTCCCAGACAGATCCTAAAGGTGATACATAAGGCATAAAGGCAGAAATTTCGATTACCAGTGATCCCTTCGGAATATAGATCCGGAGGGATCGATTCGTTTGGAAAGAAAATAGGTGCGGCATGATTTATGCTATAATGATGGAAATCGTAGGTTGGTTAGGAGGGCAGTCATGCTTTCGGACGGTATCTATGAGCAGGTCATCAATTCCAAGATCCAGGCTCAGCTGGAAAAGTTGGATCCGGAACAGTTTAAAATACTGACGGATCCTATGCAGGCGGATGATTCCCGCCATTTGCTGACCATTTATCTGTCTCATGTTATCGAAAAGGGGCTTCATTATATCCGTGACAGCTATAAAAGTGAAGAAGACCAAGAAGCACTACTGGCTCAGATCCGCCTTTGTAATGATATCGTAGAGGAAATTGCTCTGCATGCTCAAGAAGCGGCTCCCCAGGGACAGCAGACCGGCTTCGAAGATGACCAGATCCTGGAGAAAGGGCAGATCCTTACCTCCATCTATCACAAAATAAATGATGCGAAGGCATTAACCGATAAGGAAGCCGTCAGGCCCCAGACATCCATTGTCGAAAACGTTTTGTTTACCGGGTCCCATAATGAACCGAGCATGATGTCTGAACTGAAAAAGGAGATCCTGACAGCCGACCGCATCGATTTTCTGGTTTCCTTTATTAAGTGGAGCGCTATCCGTCCTTTACTACAGGAACTGAGACAATTCACGAGCCGTGATGACTTTGAAAAAGAACCGGACCAGGTCCGATTACGGATCATTACGACGACCTATACGAAAGCGACAGACTTTAAAGCTGTCGAAGAATTAGCCAAGCTGCCTCATACCCAGGTCAAAGTCAATTACGAAACCAGCCATGCCCGCCTGCATGCCAAGTCATACCTTTTTCACCGGGACACCAATTTTTCTACTGCCTACATAGGTTCCTCCAACCTGTCCAATCCGGCTTTGACCGGAGGACTGGAATGGAATGTCAAGGTGACCGAACAGGAATCCTTTGACATCGTTAAAAAATTTGAGGTCTCCTTCGAAAGTTACTGGAACGATCCGACCTTTGAATTTTTTGATCCCTCCGATGAAGATTGCCGAAGACACCTGAGGGAAGAGCTTGATAAGGGCATCGACGACCCTTTAAAGAATTTCCATCTGGAATCGGTGATCCGTCCTTATGCCTATCAGCAGGAGATCCTGGACAACCTGCAAGCAGAAAGACAGCTGCACGGGCGTTATAAAAACCTTATTGTAGCCGCTACCGGTGTCGGCAAGACCTTGATCGCTGCTTTTGATTACAAGCGTTTCAAAGACAGCCATAACAGAGCCAACCTTCTTTTTGTTGCCCATCGTAAAGAGATCCTGGAGCAAAGTATCCGTAAATTCAGAGAGGTCCTTAACGATTTTTCTTTCGGACAACTATATGTTGACGGTAAAAAACCGGACGATCTGCACCACCTTTTTATCAGTATACAATCATTTAACGCCGCTGACCTGACTGCGTTAACGTCGGATGATTTCTACGATTTTATTATTGTCGATGAATTCCACCATGCCGCGGCCAGATCGTATCAGAAGCTGCTGTCCTATTATCATCCTAAGATACTGCTTGGTCTGACGGCCACCCCGGACCGCATGGACGGTAAAGATATTCTCAGTTATTTTGACGGAAAAGTTGCAAGTACTATGCTGCTGGGGGAGGCAATCGACCGTAATCTTCTCAGTACCTTTCAATATTTCGGGGTGACAGATTCTGTCGATTATTCCAAAATCAAGTGGACAAGAGGTAAATATGACGTCCGTGAACTGGAAACTGCTTATCTGACCGCGGATAAACAGCGGGCCGGCCTGATCTTGAACAATGTTTTTACCTACACCGCCGATATTAACGAGGTCAAAGGCCTTGGCTTTTGTGTGAGTGTCCGTCATGCCGATTATATGGCTCAATATTTCAGTCAGCATGGAGTGCCGTCGCTGGCTTTGTCTGCGGAAAGCAGCAGTCAGGAACGGGAATCGGCAAAAGATAAACTGGTGAGGGGAGAGGTCAAATTCATTTTCACCGTCGATCTGTATAACGAAGGTGTGGACATCAAAGAAGTCAATACCATCCTCTTTCTCAGGCCTACCGAAAGCGCGACTGTCTTTATGCAGCAGCTGGGACGAGGCCTGCGCCTGTGTCCGGGAAAGGACTGCCTGACCGTCCTGGACTTTATCGGTCAAAGCAACCGTCATTACAATTACCGGAAGAAATTCAGCGCCCTGGCAGGACCCGGCCGGAAACCGCTTAAAGATCAGCTGAAAGACGGATTTTCCAATCTGCCGCGCGGCTGCTATATCCAGTTGGAAAAACAGGCAAAAGAGTACATCCTTGAGAACTTGAAGCAGCTGGGAAATCAGAAAAACCGTTTGATCGAACAGGTCCGGACTTTTGAGGAAGATACCGGTAAAAAACTGACTTTGCATAACTTCCTGACGGAATATGATCTGACTCTGTACGATTTTTATCAGAAGAAGGGCGACCGGTCCCTGTATCGGCTGAAAAACTGGGCCGAAGGCCGGACGGATTTTCAGGATGTGGATGATTCCGTCTATAGTCTGCTGACCGGTCTGTTCCATATCAATTCCGTTACGCTTCTTGATTATTGGATACGATATATTGAAGGGGATAAAGTTCCATCTGACGATCGGGAGCGGCTGATGCGCAACATGCTCTATTATACGTTTTATAAAAAGCATCCTCGGAAAATGGGCTTTAGCTCGATTGATGAGGGTATCGATTCGGTATTGAAAGAATCCTTCGTAAAAGAAGAAGTCCTGGAGATCCTGAGGTATAACAAAGACCATATCCACTTCGTTGCTCAAAAGAATGAATATCCCTATACCTGCCCGCTTCAGATCGGCTGCGATTACAATACCAATCAGATCATGGCGGCTTACGGGTTGTTCGATGAGACTCATTCCCCGGAGTTCCGCGAAGGGGTCAAATATTTTGAGGACAAAAAAACGGATATTTTTCTGATCAATCTGAATAAGTCCGAAAAAGACTTTTCTCCGTCGACCATGTACGAAGATTACGCGATCAGTCCTACCTTATTTCACTGGCAGAGCCAAAGCCAGGATCGTCCCGAAAGCAGTAAGATCCAGCGCTATATCCACCACAAAGTGACAGGAAATATAATTTCACTGTTTGTTCGGGAATTCAAGAAGATAGCTGCCAACTCGCAATATACGGCCCCCTTTACTTTTTTAGGCAATGCCGATTATATGAGCCACCAGGGCAGTCAGCCGGTCAGCTTCGTCTGGAAGCTGCATCAGCCTATGCCGGCCGATCTATTGCCGAAAGCCAATAAAACGATCGCTATGTAAATCTAAATGTGAAATAATGGATAAAGGATAAAGGAACATATTATGAAAACAGTAAATGTTGCAGCGGCTATACTGATCGATGACGACAGAGTCTTCGCAACGCAGCGGGGCTACGGCCCGATGAAAGACGGATGGGAATTCCCGGGAGGTAAAATCGAAGAAGGCGAAACTCCTGAGCAGGCTCTTGTGCGCGAGATCAAAGAAGAACTGGCTACGGTCATCGAGGTAGACCAGTATTTCGACACCGTCGAATGGGACTATCCGGACTTTCATTTGTCAATGAAATGCTTTCTCTGCCATGTCCGGGAGGGCAGTCTGGACCTTCTGGAGGCGGAAGATGCCAAGTGGCTTGATGCCGCCCACCTGTTTGACGTGGATTGGCTGTCGGCGGACCGGACCATCATCAGCAAGCTGCAAAGTTTCCTGTTCACAAAGTCAGCCAAAAGGGAGACCAATATCGAGTCGGTCGAAAAACTGACAGACAATCCCTATTTGAATCTTTATCACCTAGGCTTTCATGATCGCGCGGGCAGGCAGCGTCATTATTACTTTGTTTCCCGTAAAAATGAGGATCAGCTCAAGATCAAAACACATGATCTGAAGCCGGACGGTATCTGTATTTATGCTGTTACCAAAGAGGCGGAACCAAGGATCGCTCTGGTCCATGAGTACCGTTTCCCTATTGACGAATATATTTATTCGCTGCCCTGCGGATTGATCGATCCCGGGGAAACAGCAGATGAGGCAGCGGTCCGGGAGCTCAAGGAAGAGACGGGCTTTGCCTTTGAAGAATACAAGGGCGGGGCTTCCTATATGCGGCGGCCCTTCTTTCTGGCACCGGGATTTTCCGACGAACCCGGGCAGACGGTATTCGGAACGATAACCGATACAAAGGGCTTGAAAGAGAACGAAAGCAGTGAATGGATCGATGTCGTTTTAGCTGATAAGAAGGAAGTAAAAAGGATATTGGAAGAGGAAAAGACGTCGATGCGGTCCGCCTTTCTCTTGCATGCTTTTTTGAAAAGCGACCCAAGGGAGCCTTTTGCGTTTCTTGATTGATTTTCGAATATGGTCTTCTTGTATTCAAGAGCCGTTTAGGTTATTCTATACTTGTTTTGTAGGTTTTTAAAAGATAGGAGGATGATACGGAAGATGATCGATTTCAACTCAAAAAAGGGCTTTATCTGTGATATGGATGGTGTCATTTATCAGGGCAACATCATCCTTCCCGGTGTACGTGAATTTATCGAATGGCTTCAAAAAACAAATAAAGGTTACTTGTTTCTGACCAATAACAGCGGTTCTACCCCGGTGGAACTGCATAATAAACTTGAGCGCATGGGATTGGATGTTCCGGCTGAGCATTTTTACACCAGTGCCTTGGCGACTGCTCGGTTTCTGAAACATCAGTCTCCCGGATGCACCGCATACGTGATCGGTGAGGCGGGGCTGCTGAATGCCTTGTATGACGTCGGCATTACCATGAATGATGTCAATCCCGACTACGTGATCGTAGGTGAAAGTAAGTCCTATTCGCTGGAAACGTTAACGACTGCCGTCAATCTTGTTATGAACGGGGCAAAACTGATCGGGGCCAATTCCGACCTGTCCGGCCCCATAGAAAACGGCATTGCTCCTGCCTGCAGGGCTTTGACAGCTCCTATTGAGCTTGCGACCGGACGTAAAGCCTATTTCTGCGGGAAACCGAATCCGCTTATGATGAGGACAGGACTGGATATACTCGGATGCCATTCGGCGGACGCTGTTATGATCGGCGACCGTATGGATACCGATGTCATATCCGGTATGGAAAGCGGTATGTCTACCGTTCTGGTCTTGTCCGGGATCTCTACCAGGGATACTTTAAAAGAATATGCCTATCGTCCGACCTGTGTCCTGGACGGTGTAGGTGATATTGTAAAAATCGCTGAGGAGGAATCAAGATGAGTGAAACAATGGAAACATTACTGAACCGCCGTGCCTGCCGCAGTTTCAAGGCAGATCCGGTACCTAAAGAACTGATCGAAAAGGTCATAGAAGCAGGTCTGTATGCTCCCACCGGAATGGGACTGCAGTCTCCTATTATTGTAGCCATTACCGACAAAGAGACCAGGAACAAACTTAGCAGAGCCAACTGCGAGTCGGTAGGATGGGAAACGGACAGTGATCCTTTCTACGGGGCTCCGGTCGTTCTGGTCGTTCTGGCTGATAAAAAGGTAGGAACTCATGTATACGACGGAAGCCTGGCAATGGGTAATATGCTTAATGCCGCTTATGATCTGGGACTGGGTTCCTGCTGGATCCATCGGGCGAAGGAAGAATTCCAAATGCCCGAATGGAAAGAATTTCTGAAAAAGATCGGGGTCAGCGGAGATTATGAGGGCATCGGCAACCTGATCCTCGGGTATAAAAAAGAACCTGAAAAAGCCGCTGCTCCCCGTAAGGCCGGCCGTGTTTTCTGGGTAGAATAAATAATCAGATAGTAAAGGAAGAATGGCATGAAGCTGACCATGCTTGGTACCGGCAATGCTCTGGTAACCGAATGTTATAATACCTGTTTCGTACTGGAACAGAATGGAAAATATCTGCTGGTAGATGCCGGAGGAGGCAACCAGGTCCTTCACCAGTTAAAAGCCGCCGGCTATAACTGGATGGACATGAAAGATATTTTTGTGACCCACAAACATCTGGACCATATCATGGGTGTTTTCTGGATGATGCGCATGATCCTTCAATATTCCAACGAAGGGACATATCCGGGGGAGGCAGCGATCTACGGCCATGACCAAGTTATCGACCTGCTGACTGAGATCTCCGCTAAGCTGTTGAAAAAGAAGGAAATCGCTTTGATCGGTAAAAAGCTGCATCTGGTTACCCTGCGCGACGGACAGGAATTCGAAGTTCTGGGACAGAAAGCCAGGGCCTTTGATATCCAGTCAACGAAGGCTAAGCAGTTCGGCTTCAGCCTGACATGGCCTTGTGACGGTGATTGTAAAAAGAAACTTACCTGCTGCGGAGACGAGCCATATAAGGACTGTGAGAAGCTTTACGCTCAAGGCAGCGATTGGCTGCTGCACGAGGCTTTCTGTCTTTACGATGACAGGGACCGTTTTCATCCCTATGAAAAACATCACTCAACGGTCAAAGACGCCGCCGAACTGGCGGAAGAGCTGGGCGTAAAAAACCTGATCTTATATCATACGGAGGATTCGGACCTGGCTCATCGTAAAGAACGCTACCTTGCCGAAGCCGGCCGGTATTACCACGGTCATGCCTATGTCCCGGATGATTTGGAGTCGATCGAACTTTGAGGATAAGGAGCCATTTTGATTCAAGATATAGCGCCGCACAGGCTGAATAATCAGTATGACGTAAAGATCCAGGCAAAGCCGGAGGATCCCGTTTACTGTTTCCGCAAGGACGAGCTGCTGGTAAAAGAGGCAGATGGCGGAAATATAAGCCTTCCCAAGGTCAACGATTTTCCGCCGGGCTCGTCCTTCCGGTATGTCTTCGCTGTAGACGGCCGTCCTTACTTTCTTTACAAAAAGCCGGCTGAGTCTTTGGGTTCTTTGATCGACAAGGCTTTGTCGGAAGAAGATATCTACTACGAGACCGGTTCCGATTCCAAAGAAGAGGTGGCCGGCAGGGAAGACCTTTCTTATGTCCGCCTGCAGACGCTTCGTGAAAATCTTCCGGTCAGGGTAGAAAAGTGGCAGTATTTTGCGGCCATTACCGCTTTTCATCTTTTTGAATGGTATGAAGGCAGCCGTTTCTGCGGACGCTGCGGCCATAAGACGATTCATTCAGAGACCGAGCGCTGCATGATCTGTCCTCAGTGTGGAAACCATATCTATCCAAAGATCGTACCGGCGGTCATCGTAGGAGTTACAAATAATGATAAATTACTGGTGACCCGCTATGCCCGAAGGCCCATCGGTTACGATGCCTTGGTAGCCGGTTTTACCGAGATCGGGGAAACGGTCGAAGAAACGGTTGCCCTGGAGGTAAAAGAAGAGACTGGGCTCAATGTGAAAAACATCCGCTATTATAAGTCCCAGCCCTGGGGTATGGTGTCGGATGTGCTGATGGGTTTCTACTGCGATGTCGATGGAGACGACACAGTGCATCTGGACGGCGAGCTTGGGCAGGCTTTGTGGCTGACAGCCGACCGGATCAAGGGTCAGCCGGACGACATGTCGCTCACCAATGAAATGATGATGTATTTTAAAAAACAACATTTAAAAGGAGCGACCGTTTGATATGACAAAGATCGATTCGCCTTTGCGGGTCCGCGGTAAAACTTTTAAGAACCGCATTTATATGCCGCCCATGGCGACCGGTAAAACACCGGATGGTTTTGTTACCGATGCTTTGGTCGACTATTACTTTGAAAGAGCCCAAAGCGGCATTGCCGCCGTCATTCAGGAGCACAGCTATATCTGCCCTCAGGGACGTGCTCATGCCGGTCAGATCTCGATCAGCCGTGATGAGGACGTCCAGGGCCTTGCCCGTATCGCAGACGCTGTTCACCAAGGAGGAGCTCTTGCCTTTATCCAGATCAGCCATGCAGGTCGTACTGCCGGACAGGAAGACGCAAACGCTGTAAACCTGGGACCGGTCGACCAAGTTTGGAAGAATAAAAAGGTATGCGCCATGACCTTGGACGATATCGGCCAGGTAAAAGAAGCCTTCGTCAAAGCAGCCCTCAGGGCTCAAAAAGCCGGTTACGACGGAGTCGAGGTGCATGCGGCCCACGGGTATCTTTTGAATCAGTTTTATTCTCCGTTAGCCAATCATCGGACCGACTCGTACGGAGGTCCTCTTGAAAACCGGATCCGTTTTACAAAAGAGGTAGTCGAGAGCATCCGGACAGCTGCAGATGATGCTTTTATCGTCGGAGTCCGTCTGGGAGCCTGTGATTATACCCAAGGAGGTTCTACCGTTGAAGACGGGGCAGCCGCTTCGGCCATCCTGGAAAAGGCTGGAGCTGATTTTATTGATGTTACCGGCGGTCTTAATGGATATCTCTATAAAGAATTGCTGGGTCATGAAGGATATTTCGACAAAGCTTCTAAGGCTATAAAGGAAGGGGTTTCCATCCCGGTCCTTATGGCCGGGGGTATCCGGACCCGTCAGGGGGCAGAGGAGCTGCTCTCTTCCGGTTCCCTTGACATGGCCGGAATAGGCCGTCCGCTTTTCAAGGATCCTGTTTATGCCCGGGAGCTGCTGATGCCGTGACCCTGTCAGTATGATATGTTTGCTGCCCGGCTTTTCGTTCATTATTTTTATCTCATAGAAAGTGTGTAACTTATGCCGTCTTTAAGTACTCGTGTCGGTACTTTTACTGATTCTGTCATTCGCCGTATGACCCGGATCAGCAACAAATATAACGCGATCAACCTGTCCCAGGGCTTCCCGGATTTCGATCCCCCTCAGGAAATGAAAGATGCCTTGGCAAAGGCAGCTCAGCAGGGGCCTCATCAGTATTCCATCACCTTCGGAGCGAAAAATCTGAGGGACGCGATCGCTGCGAAAGCTTCAAAGACGTTTCAGCATCCGGTTGATCCGGATACCCAGATCGTCGTTACCTGCGGCAGTACAGAGGCCATGATGTGCACCATGATGACCATCTGCAATCCCGGCGATAAGGTCATGGTATTTTCACCTTTCTATGAAAATTACGGAGCCGATGCCATTCTGGCAGGGGCTGAGCCTATTTATATCCCTCTGGTCCCTCCCACCTATGACTTTGACCTTGACTTGGTCCGCAAAGGTTTTCAGGATGGAGCCAAAGCGATCATTGTTTGCAATCCGTCCAACCCCTGCGGCAAAGTCTTTACCAAAGAGGAGCTGGTTTCCATCGGCAGACTGGCACTGGAATACGACGCATATGTAGTAACCGATGAAGTTTACGAACACATTATCTATGAACCGACCAAGCATGTTGCCGTGGCGTCTCTTGAAACGACAGCCGGTCTTGACGGCATGTTCGATCATACCATTACCTGCAATTCTTTATCAAAAACCTATTCCTGCACCGGCTGGCGTCTTGGCTATATCATCGGCCCCGCTAAGGTGATCGAGGCAGCCCGTAAAGTGCACGATTTCCTGACGGTCGGCGCCGCAGCACCTCTGCAGGAGGCAGCCGTTGCCGGACTGAATCTGCCGGACAGCTATTATAAAGACCTGCAGGCCTTGTATACCCGCAAGAAAAAAGTCCTGCTGGACGGCCTGGACCGGGCCGGCCTTACCCATAACGACCCGCAGGGAACTTATTTCGTCATGGTCGATATCTCGGAATTTCTGAAGAAACCGCAATTTCAGGGCATGATCGATTTGGAGTTCTGCACCTGGATGATCCAGTATATCGGTGTGGCCGCGGTCCCCGGATCCAGCTTCTTCAACGAAGACGTCAACAACCTGATCCGCCTGCACTTTGCCAAAGGGGAGGACATCCTCGAACAGGCTTCCGAGCGGCTTTTAAAGCTAAATGAATACCGCTGAAATGGTCCAGTTAACTCCGATCGGGCATATCCAAAACGATTTTAAAGAAAAGTTTGGTATTCCCCGTCAAAGCCTGCTGACCCGGGACCTGATCAGCAGGATCGTGATGGAGCCGGACTTTCGCAGCCCCGATGCCTTTCGTGGTATCGAGTCTTTCGATTACCTGTGGCTCTTGTGGATCTTTTCCGAGAACATCCGGTCCGGATTCCATGCTACCGTGCGTCCGCCGAAGTTGAACGGCAATACCCGTATGGGCGTCTTTGCTACCAGGTCGCCGTTCCGGCCCAATCCCATCGGCCTTTCCTGCGTAAAACTGGTCCGTCTGGATCAGGATAATGATTGCGGTCCGGTCCTGTACGTTGCCGGCACCGACCTGATGGATGGGACACCCATCGTAGACATCAAGCCATATCTGCCTTATACGGACTCCCACGAAGAGGCCAAGGCAGGCTTTACGGACAATCATTATCCTTCTTTGCTGAACATTGTCGAAGACTGCGCTTTGCCGGAAGGCATGACGGAGCTTCAGAAAAAAGCCTTATACGAAGCCCTTGCCCAAGACCCCCGTCCCGGTTACCAGCACGATCCGGAACGGATATACGGTTTTGCGTACGGTCAATGGAACGTGCGTTTCAAAGTAGGCGCGGACGGACTTCATATCGTGGAGGTGGAAGGGTGATCTGTGATAATAAGGACCTGTGCGGCGGCTGTCAGTATATGGGCGTGCCGTATCCCAAACAGTTGGCGGACAAGAAAAGATATATCGAATCCTTGTTCCCAGGCCTGCCGGTCAAGTCCGTGGTGGGTATGGACGACCCTTATCATTACCGCTGTAAAGTTCAGGCAGCGGTACGGCAGGGTGCCGGAGGGCGGCTTTTGTACGGAAATTATGCGGAAAAAAGCCATAGGCTGATCCCGACACCGGACTGCCTCATCAATGATGCTCAGATCAATCATTTGACAGCGGATGTGATCCGACTGGCAGAGCGCTTTAAGATCCCGGCCTTCAATGAAAAAACCGGAGAGGGGATCCTGCGCCATGTACTGGTTAGAAAAGGATACGCGACAGGGCAGCTGATGCTGGTCCTGGTTACCGGGGAAGGAATGTTCCCGGGCCGCAATAACTTTCAAAAGGAACTGCGTAAACAGCACCCGGAGATAACGACGATCGTCCAGAATTTTAACGGCAAATTCGGCAGTATGGTACTGGGGCCCCGTTCCAATACCTTATACGGCCGGGGCTTTATCGAAGACAGGATCGGCGGAAAGACCTTTTCTATTTCTGCTGAATCTTTTTATCAGGTAAATCCTCCTCAGGCAGAAAAGCTGTACCGGTACGCGATCCAAAAAGCTGTCGGAACTAAAGGAAAGAATAAGACTCTTCTGGATGCTTACTGCGGAACAGGGACGATCGGGATCTTGGCTTCCTCTTATTTTAATCATGTGCTGGGAGTCGAATTGAACAGCCATGCTGTCAGTGATGCCCGCTATAATGCCAAACGAAACAAGGCCGAAAACTGTACCTTTGTCTGCAGCGATGCCGGCCGCTATCTGATGGATCTTCCGGCTGAACAGGTCCCGGACGTGGTCATCACCGATCCGCCCCGGTCCGGATGCAGCAGTGAGTTTCTTCAGGCATTGGTCCATTCCTCCCCTCGTACGATCGTCTACATTTCCTGCGGGCCGGATACACAGGCAAGGGACTGCACGGTACTGACGGAAGCCGGATATCAGATACAAACGATACAGCCTTTTGATCTTTTTCCCTTTACCCGGCATGTTGAGACTGTATGCTTATTGTCCAAACTTCATGAAGCAAAGCATCATATCAACGTAAAAGTAGATATGGACGAGCTTGATCTTACAAGTGCGGAAGCTAAAGCAACATATAAAGAGATTGAAGAATGGGTGCAGGAACACTATGGATTTCATGTGACAAATCTGAATATTGCTCAGGTAAAGCAGAAGCATGGGATCATAGAGCGTGAAAATTACAATAAGCCGAAATCTGAGAATAGCAGACAGCCTAGATGTCCGGAAGAAAAGGTTAAAGCAATAGAGGATGCTTTGAGACATTTTCAGATGATATAGTAGCTAATTTATCTTCCAGGATAACTTAGAAAGACAAATCGGCAGTTTGTATTACGAGGAGAGCAGAAAATGGAATATTTAATAAAGAGTTTGACTCCTGATTTGGCGGAGGATTATTTTGATTTCTTTGATAATAGGGCATTTTCAGATGGATCGCCATTCTATCCGTGTTATTGCAATGCATTCAATCTAAGCAAAGAAAGAATGGAAAAGGAATTGTATCAGAGGGCAGAGGATTATGGTAAAGGACTGGAAGGCTGGATAAGAGCACTTAGGGAATCAGCTGAAAGAATGGTGCAGGCAGGAGAAATCAAGGGCTATTTGGCATATGATAATGGAATAGCAATAGGCTGGTGCAATTCGAATGACAGGATGAGCTACTATAGAACCGGTGAATTTGATCTGCATACTTTGCCTGATGATGAAGAATACACACATAACATTGCTCCAGGTGAAGTTAAGGCTATAGTATGTTTTGAAATTTCTCCGGAATACCGAGGTAAGGGAATTGCAACGCAGTTTTTACGTAGAATCTGTGATGATGCAAAGCTCGAAGGATACAAATATGTTGAAGCATATCCGGTAAAGGATGGAGAGAATATAGAAATGGCTTTTACCGGACCGTTACGATTATATGAAAAGGCCGGCTTTGAAATCTTTGAACTGTCCGGCAATACATATACGGTGAGAAAAAAACTGATTCTATAAATGGGAATATATTTCAGCTTTATAGACAATCGAGTTTTAAGGAGAGAGATTAAATGGATCTGAACAAGATTATTTCTAAAGTAGGCTCATCAATTGTAACTGTAACAGTATTTCTGTTTGCATTGTTTCTGATGATCAATTTTCCTACGGGCTACTTCTTTGTCTGCCTGATTTTGCCAATAGGGTTTATTATGATGACAGCAGGTATTCAAAATGAGTGTGAAGGTGACCGCAAAGTCGCCGCGAATATTGGTTTAATCCTTGCAGCGGTGTACGCCACGTTTATCATGCTCGTCTACTTTGCACAGCTGACTACGGTAAAGAATGAACTTCTAAACGAACAGGCGGCAAATCTGTTAGTGTTCGGCAAGTTCGGGCTTATCTTCAACTACGACCTGCTCGGCTACGGTGTGATGGCGCTATCTACATTCTTTACGGGGCTATCGATGAAGCCGAAGAACAAGACGGATAAGTGGCTAAGAGCGCTGATGCTGATACACGGAGTATTCTACTTTAGTTGCACATTTATGCCGATGACGGGACTGTTTGCAAAGATGTCTTCTGGTGGCGATGGCATCGGTGGAAGGCTTGCGCTTGTTGTTTGGTGTGTATATTTTCTGCCTATTGGAATACTTTCATTTATACATTTCACAAAAGGTGAAATGCGGTATGAAAAGAGATAGCACGATAAACCGGAATATAATTATATTAGTATTTACATGTGCTTATAACATTGTATATAATATCTTTGTTGTGACAATCTGGATAAACAGATGTCGCGTGGGAGGTAATCATGAGAATGCGAGATAACTACTCGGTGCAGTTTTAATGCTGACAGCAGGTTGTACCGAGGTTAATAAGAGTTATTTGCTGTCACATACTGCACCGAACAAATAATGAAGAACAGATTTTTATTTGAAAAGGAGCAGATATGAATACAGATAGAATAAGTGAATTAAGAAAAGAGTGGGAAGCAGAGGAGAAGGTTGCACACATACATGGGTGGGACTTTTCTCATATTCATGATAGATATGAAGAAGAGGATGACCTCCCATGGGACTACAAAAAGATAATCGAAGAGTTTCTTCTTCCTGATATGAAACTGTTGGATTTTGATACAGGTGGTGGCGAGTTTTTATTATCTTTGAAGCACCCTTACAAGAACACTGCAGCTACTGAAGGATATGCCCCTAATGTTGAATTGTGTAAGGAGGTTCTCTTACCATTTGGGATTGATTTCAGATCTTGCGATGATGAGTCAAATATCCCTTTTGCTGACAGCTCTTTTGCCATAATGATAAACAGGCATGGAAGCTTTGATCCTGTGGAAGCACATAGACTTCTCAAGCCGGAAGGGCTTTTTATTACACAGCAGGTAGGAGGCAAGAACGACAGAGATCTTGTTGAGATGGTTCTACCGGATGTACCTGCACCTTTCCCGGAACTTGAATTATCAATTCAGAGAAAGAAGTTTGAAGAAGCAGGCTTTGAGATAATAAGAGCTGAAGAAGTATTTAAACCAATCAGGTTCTACGATGTTGGGGCATTTGTATGGTTCGCGCATATTATCGCATGGGAATTTCCGGGTTTCTCTGTTGAAAAATGCTTTGACAAATTACTTGAAATACAGGAAGTAATTGACAAGAATGGT
>Ga0256404_1001524_pt1 | contig 55370 bp, 69 predicted proteins | sample RumenRJG_01DNA_FD_185990 | JGI IMG/M metagenome (GOLD analysis project Ga0256404, IMG submission 185990) | Bovine rumen microbial communities from Lethbridge, Alberta, Canada - RJG_01 | ecosystem: Host-associated > Mammals > Digestive system > Stomach > Rumen | place: Canada: Alberta | collected... | reverse complement strand
CGATAGTTAGTCATTGTGTGACCTCCTTAAAATGTGTATTTACATCTTGCGATGCATAACATCATTTTAAGGACATATATGTATGGTATCCAGTCGCAGGAACGACGGTACCATTACTCAGGAATTGCGGTACCCGTTTGCTGGAACGGCGGTGCAATTCCGGCAGGAATCTTCAGGTGTTCCGTCGATTATCGAACAGCCGGTACTCAGAATAAAATTGTCGTGTCCATTAACAGCTTTCAGAATCGACCTGACCTCTGCTCTTACTTCATCAACGCTTCCTGACTTTAGCAGCACAGGTGAATCATTCCCCATCACTGTTGCTTCTTCCGCAACTGAACCGATGCACATGCCGATGTCTGTGACTGAGTCTATGCTGAGTACCGAGGCGCCGCACTTAATCAGCTCCGGTGTATGTTTATCTGTGTTCCCGCAAACATGGAGGAATCCCGGCACACCTGCAGCGTCATATATTTCCCTGATCCATCTTCCGGAAAAGCTTTCATACTTTTTCGGAGCTATTACAGACTCCAGAGGCTCTGCGATCCAGAAGAAATCCGCTCCTGCCTCAGCCTCTGCATAAGCAAGTTCTTTCATCAGGTCTGTCACTATTCCAAGCATTGACAGCACCTGATCCGGCTCGCGCACTGTCTTCCTGAGAAGATTCTCTATGTGAAACGAGAATGATCGAGACATTCTCCATATTATGGAGGATATTGCCCGTTGTACCTCCTCTCTTTACAGGGTTTCAGGCTCTGCACCAGACTTCGAGCCCCTGATCACCCACCAGAAGTCTCCGAGAAATTGAACTGAACCCAAAATGTTAAACACTTTGGGTAGGACATTAAGCCCCTAACAAGGACTGAATTCTGTATTGAACAAGGCTCAGTACTTTTAGCTTGCCCTTGATCCTATGATGATTGTAAAGATGAGATGCATAAGAGCGGCCATCAATGAATTTGTTTAACATCCGGACAGCCAGAACGGTCTCTCATATGGTAAGATGGAAACGAAGAGGAAGACTATGAAAATACATGTATTACATTGCGGATATATAAGAGTTGCTGACTGTGTCCCTTCAGGGAGCAGCAATAGTGCAAGAGATCTCGGGCGTGCCATGACGATGCCGGACAGCAAACGCGTAACGCTTCCGGTCAGTGTATATCTCATCGAGCACCCATCTGGTCTCTATCTTGTTGATACAGGCTGGAGCAGGGATATTAGTCCTGAGGGAGTGTATTCAAGGAAGGCTGCGGAGAATGTGCTGCCGTCTTATCTTGTGCGGATGTATCACCCTTATGTTCCGCAGGGCATGGCCGTTCATGAGCAGCTTGACTCCATGGGTATAAGGCAGGAGGACATCGCTGCCGTCCTCATAACCCACTTCGATGCCGATCATGTGTCAGGGCTCAGGCACCTAAGCAGAGTCAGCAGGAAAATTATGCCCGAGGAAGAACGCTATTGGGCGGTCAGGACCAAGTACAGTGTTAGGCAGCCTGATGATTTGTGGGATTTCCCAGGCACGGAGTATCCGTACTACAGAGGATACCTGCTCGGCCCTGATGACCGGGCAGTGGATATAACCGGAGATGAGAGCCTCATGATGGTCAAGCTCTCCGGTCATACCGACGGGCAGGCCGGCATCCTGATAAGAAACGGCAGCCGCTATGCACTGCTGGCAGCTGATGCAGCCTATTCATCGTATAACTGGGAGACCATGACGCCTCCGGGCCTTGGTGCCGACAGGGGTTCCCAGCTTAGATCTCTTAAGTGGCTATCTAAAACAGCTGCAGATCCTTCATGTGTGAAGGTGCTCTGCAGCCATGATCCTGAAGTCAGGCCGGGAGTCATAGAAATATAGGTCTCTTGCATCCGGCCATTGTAACTGTCAATTATTGTCTCTCTTCGCGAAGTATCGCATACTCAAGCTCGTCCTCCCAGCTCGGGACTCCGTGCCTGACGTATCTGACCTTCTTCCTGTAGTGTGCCTCGCGCCGCATCCCGCAGTTCTCCATCGCCTTCCATGAGGCAATATTGTCAGGGTTGCAGAGCGCTGAGACACGGTGCACGCCAATGGTGTCGAAGGCATAGTCTATCATTGCCCTTGTCATTTCCGTAGCAAGATGCTGCCCCCAGTACGGCTGCAGCAGGAGCCATCCCAGCATTGCAGTATCCGTCTCCTCATCCATGTGGAATCTCGCACGGCCTATCTTCTGCTGAGTTTCCCTGAGTATCACTGCCATCTCGCAGCTTACAAGAGGCACTTCATCCCAGTCGGATACTATCCTCTCAAGATGCTTTCGTGCCTGCTCTTCGTCCATGATATCATTCGGCATGTATCTGAGTATCTCTTCGTCAGAGTACAGCCTGTAGATAATGTCAAAGTCATCCATCGTGAACGGACGCAGCATCAGTCTCTCAGTCTCAATGATCATGCCCGTATGCCCCCTATATAGTCACATTCACCCAGCACACCGGATCGGACAGCTTCTCGAGCTCATCAACAGTGAGCTCGACGACCGAGTCCTCTCCGCCTATTCCCGGGAACACGGTCTCCCCAATATGCTTTCTTATTGACAGGTCAAGGTACAGCCTTGCAGTGTCCTTCAGGCAGAAAGGATTGATCGTCCCTGCGATGTGGCCTACGAGTTCTTCAGTCTGCTCGGCAGGAAGCATGGTCGGTCTGAATCCGAACACGTCCCTGAACTTTCCGTTATTGACTCTGGACTTGCCCGATGCGATCACGACTACGGCCGTGCCGCCCTTGCCTTTGAATGCGAGGCCCTTGCATATCCTGTCCACGTCAACTCCGAGAGCGACAGCTGTGCTCTCAGCAGTAATGTCTGTATTCTTGAAGTCTATTATACGGTCTTCCATTCCCTTTCCGGCGAGGAATTCCCGGCATTTCGCTTCTGCAGTGTTCACTGTTTAAACTCCTTATACCCCGAGTGCCTCAATCGCACGTGTGCAAGCGCTGTAAGCAATGATCCTGGCGTTCTCTATTGCCTGATCTTCTTCTGACAGTGCAGGTGCCTCTGTCTGCTCTGCATCCTGAGCCGGCATCTCAGCTGGCTTCACCTTCTCCATCACACGTCTGATCTCTTCTTCGACTGATGCATCATCGAGTCTTCTGTCGTTTATGAACAGCATCAGGCTCTTAAGGTTATTGATCATGGATTCATGCTCCATCGTGTAGAGTATGGAGCCTTCTACCTCAGGCATTGCCTGGAGTTCTTCGATACCGATGCTGAGTTCCTTGACAGCCTTCGCATCACTTACGATGCCCTGCACCTTCTCCCTTGCTCCGAAGGAGATGGCAGCTGCCTGATCCTTGGCGCTCTGTGTCAGCTCCTTGACCTTGCTGTTCTCTTCAGTCAGTTCCTTCGCCCTGTCTCTTACCTCGCCTGCTGCAGTCTTAGCAGCAGCACCGGCTTCTTCAGCCAGGTCCTTAGCTCTTTCAAGGTATTCTTCTAACTTTCCCATTGTTCCTCACCTTTCGTATTTATCAATTTCCTGAGTTGCCTCCACCGCCGCTGCTGGCAGCCTGTCTCTCATATATGATGTGCTGAAGTGTTACCAGTATGGCAACCACCTTCTCCTCGTGTTCAGGCTGGTATATATCTATGCAGTACTTGTCATGAAGGGACAGCATCTTCTGTCCTATTACCGCTACTATATTTCCGTTCTCATCATACAGCTGGAAATTGAGTCCTACTATGTTGCCCTTAAGCTGCCAGCCAAGTCCTTCGATGTTGAAGATGTCCTTGATGAGGTGGAAGAGTTCATTGGATAGTTCGAAGCCGGTCCCGTCTGCCATAGTCACATAGTGACGGGCATGCAAGGTAAGGACCTTCGCCTCTACATGTGCTACTTGTCTGCCCTTCGCATCAGTGATGTCAGTCTTTCTGTGTATCGACGGGAACTTGGTATTCGACTCATATATCAGGTTGCCGTTATCGTCCGTGATATCTATATGATGATGCAGAGTGAGCACCTTGGTCGATGTGAACAGCGACCTTGCAGGCACGCCGTACTCACGGATGTTGTTATCATTAGCCTGCTCTCCCGCATCGCGGTATCTCAGATATTTGGAATCCTTCGCCATTTAACCCTCCTCGTATAGTCAGTAATATACGGTCTTCAGTGTAATTATATTTTAGTACAAATGCAGCTGCGTCTTTGCTGCCGGTGCCAGCACCTTGATGTACTGAAGCACCTGATCCAGATGACGTTCAAGTGTCTCTGCAGCCATTCCCGGAGTGCCGAATGCGAAATACAGAACATGCCTGCTGTTGTCAGTAAGGCATGTGCGCTCATCTGCGCCGGCTATCATGCTGACAACGACGGATCCGTCGTCCCTGCATGTGAAATCTCCCGGATAGCTGTGCGCATCTCCATGAATGCCCGGGAACGGCGTCTTCTCTGTCTCAATGTATATAATGAGGTCTCCCTCTATCATGTCTGCATCGTGTGATCCCAGCAGGCATCCTGTCTTGAGCTCGGTAAGGAATGCGACCGCGTTGTTGTACTTCCCCTCAGGGAACGGACGGCCTTTCAGGAGAAATGACTCAACCTGCATCATTACAGGATAGGTCTTCTTGAACTTCCTGAAGTATCTGAAGTACGGTGTATTCCTGAACCACTCATCACGGCTGTAGTTCTCGCCTTCCGCTCTGATCTGTTCAAGCTCCCACTCTTTCATCTCATCGAAGGCAGTTGTGTCCCATTCACTCTCGTCCGGATACCATACTTCAAGTATCCCGAGATGTCTGTCAGCATCGACTGATGCGTCTCTGATGATATCCCTCATCTCTTAACCCCCATGTTACTCAGTGCCCCTCACCACAAACTTATGTCTACAGGCTCTCTACCCACTTCTTAAGAGTCTGCACGCTTGCATCCGGCCGGAAGAGCTGCGATCCAATTATCTCACCCTTCATCATCGGTCCCAGCTTGCCTGCTACCTTGGTGACATCACTGCCGCCTGATGTAGCAAAGAAAGCGACCTTCTTGCCTGTAAAATCATAGGACTTCACAAATGTCTCAATGATATTAGGTGCGCCATAGTACCACACAGGGAATCCGATGAATACGCACTCGTACTTATCCCAGTTATCTACCCTGCCGCGGATCGGCACATCCTTCTTTCCGATCTTCTCCCTGTTGCATCTTGCAAGCGGATTAGTCCACCTGAGGTCTGCCTCAGTGTACGGATTAACAGGCTCGATCTTGAACAGATCAGCATCTGCCGCCTTGGCAAGGTGCGCAGCCAGGGCACCGGTGTTGCCGCTAGCTGAGAAGTATGCTACTAAAGATTTCATGGCTATCCCATTCCTTTCTTACGTCTTTCAATAAAACCACTGGCATACGGTCCCCATCTGTCCGGCCAATTTTCCAGTTCTTCTTCCGAAGTGGTCGGTGCATAAATATAGTCTTCACACATGCCCCTTAGTCCGGCACAGTTCTCATTCCTGTACAGTTTACAATTATCGCAGGATTTTTTTATAGCCCTATGTCCATCGTCTTTTGGTTGTCTAGCTCCCGCTACCTGATTCCCTTTTTCAGGCCACAGCTGTTTAATTAACTCCAAAAGTGAAGGATCTACATCTCCTGAACTATGGTTATAAGCTTCTACTGCATATTTTCTGGCATTGTTCGGATCACCGACTCTGAACAGTTCCTTTGCTATCTTTATCAGATAATCAGCGTCTACCGGATCCCCGTACTTTTCACACATCGAACTGTAAAACTGGTTGGCTCTGTTCCTATGCCCTATCCTGATATTACACAGTATTATTTCACCAATAATAGCTGCACGTCTCTCTAATGAAGGTCCTGACTCCAGCGCCTTGGTAAACATCCTGATAGCTTCTCTAGTATCACCTTTCTCTTTTAGTTTTTCCGCGCTCTCTATCATTGAGGCAACAGAGTCCTTTTGTGCATATGGATAATCTTGTGGTTTTGAAACGATAGCAGCTTTCTCAGTCTTGTTTTCCACCTGTTTTATGCAATACCGATTATATAAATCTGCAATTGTCTGTTTTATAGAGTCACTGTTTTCAAGATTCTCAATATCCAGATGCTCTCCGGTCCTATAATCCTTTCCATCAGCAAGATTCGTAAGCAGGCGCTCTATTTCTTCAGCATCAGTTTCCTCAAGATAGCGTACATCCTTACCGTTTTCTTTTGCGTATTCTATTTCTGAGCGGGTGCTATCTCCAATATAACCGCCGACATTGATTACATATATTTCATCAGCCATGTCAATCTTGCGTTTATGCATGTCATCAAGCATACTCTTGGTTTCAGTCAGAGTACCTTCATCCATGTTTTCCCAGACTTCGCTATCTCCTGAGTGACCGAACAGTCCCACACTAATGACTATGTTTCCTTCAAGAGTGAGCCGTTTCTGTGCTTCCAAGAATTCTTTTTTGAAGCGAGTGCTGCCACAGAGCGTTACTACCTTATAATTCTTAACCATAACAGTTCCCTATCCCTTTCAGCACCTTAAGATTTAAAACAATGTCTGTTTTCACGATAGCAAACCGATCTGTTAGTTCTCATTTTTTTCGGGATCAGCACTGGAAAGCATAGTTTTCGCACTGCTTTTCTTTTCAGCTTTCATTAACGACTCTAAAAACAAATCGCTAGGGGCAGGATTATCCTGAATTTGCTCCTCTTCAATAACATGAGGCTCATTATCCTGCTCCAACGAGTGACCGTTACCAATAGTACCGTTGGAGGATACTGCAGCATCAACGGCATCATTTTTCTCAGGGAAAAATAGTTTTCCTATCAGCTGGTATAGACCTAACAGTTCTTCTTCTGTTAACGTTATTCCTTTTGACATTTTTTTATGATCACTGGACCAATCTCTGACATCATACTTTGGAGAACCTTCACTCCAACTCACTAAATTCAGTTCCTTATTCCAACCACCCTTTTTCTCTTTAATTACTCCCAGGTGTTCTGTTATTTCATATTTTAACTCTGCCATTGTGTCTTGATCTCCCTACATATAACTTAAACGCTAAAAGTACTACCTAATAAGCATTTTCAAAGTCTTCCTATTCAATCTTTCTGTCATTTCCAGTTTTCATAATGTAGTCCATCCAAACTAATAACATACTCTAGGTGAGAAATGCATTCAGGGATTTTTCCATCAACAAACGACTCATCTCTTATCAGAGGAAATGCCTCATCGATTATATATTTCCTTCTTTCAAGTATTACAAATCTTCTTTTTCTTCCATGATTACCTGGGTTTAGATTTCTGCTTTCAAGATAATCATTATATTCTGAAGCATACTGATATTGATATTTCGAAATCTCTACAAGCAGATCATCTATGGACTTTCCTGTTTCAGACTCTTCAAGTCGAGTGAAAATCAGATATAGCGGTTTTTCTGACTTAAACTGAAACTGACTGTTCACATGTATTGCTGCTGTTTCTTTTTTTATTGAGGATTTTACTTCGTATGACATATCTTCCAGTTCTATGTCATGAGTATTAATTCTGCTTGCAGTCCAATAAGCATCACTTCTGCCAATTTCACACAATTTGAGGAGTGCCATCAATTCACCAATGACATCATATACCGGATCGTCTGATTGTTTGTTCCCCAGCAACTCCTTCCACTCACTCCACCACTGCAGAGGATTATCCACTATTGCATTTCTTTTCGCCCCGTCTTCTCCGGGATCAAGAAACTCTTCACACAAAACTGCAAACTGCTTTCGGAGATGTTTATTCTGACAATTCAGGGTCAGATAGCGCTTTGAGCAACCTGATTCTATGCTCAGCTCCTGTGCCTCTAATTTTGCACCTGCAAACCTTTCAGAAATATCCTCCCCTATATAATCAATTGCTACTCCATATTCACCATTATTAGATCTGATGACCCAGGCCGGATATTCCGGATCCAAATTATCGAGTTTATATGCAGATAATTCAGATTGTAAAGCAAATCTCTTTTCTATTTCATGTCGAAGTGCATGCATAGGTTTCTCCTTAAACAGCTAAGTAGGTTTTCACAGTTCAACTCCTATTTTTTTATACAGCATCCTTGCATATCCATCATATCCACCTTTATATAATCCTGGCTCTATGCTTCTGCACAATGCTGTATGAAGAGTCATTATTTTTCTGAAATCGGTCTCCCCAACTCCTGAGTTCTTCTGCTTTGCAAGCCAGTAATAATACATGATCTTTCTGCACAACTCTTCGTAATACCCTTTTGTGCCAACTCTATCAACAAGCTGCATAATCTGATCAGTTGAATTGGACGAAATCACTTTAATTGTTTCACTTAAATCTCCCTGCCAGCTCAAATTTATATACCACCAGATAGTCTTCAACCATATTCTGCTGGATTTTTTATAATAGCGAATCTCAGCATCCTGCCCCCATCGCGCTCCGACAATGTCAGGAATTACACAGAGTGACAGATATCTCCACACTCCATCATCAGAAGCATCTCTCATTGAAAACCCATAATTTGTCAAATTTACTGTCAGACTCAGGCCAAACTGATAATCACATGCGTATTTATGTTCCTTATCTACTGTTTCAAAGCCGGAAATCAGGTCCTGGCGGATTTCGTCGTAGTCTTTATCAAGCATATTTTCAATATACTCTTCAGGGGCTTCAATCCATGCATCCATAAGCCTGGCGGCATCATTAAGGCTTAACCTTTTAAACTCCATATGCGACTCCTTCATTTCATAACCTTATCAAGATACGCACGAACAGATTTTGCAACGCTTGCGTATGAATCAGTATTAATGTCAGCCCTTGAAACGAAGTATCTGACAGCAGCACTCACACTTCCTGGCTCAAAGTCCCCATCTGTTTCATATTGGTATGGTTCAAGCTCTGAGATAATTATCTGCATACTGGATGCCATTATTTCTTTGAGCAGTTCTCTTCTTACGTCATCATCTGATGCAAGTTGCCAAGCATTATGTCCGATATTAATTGTAACTCTTACACATTCAGAAAACTGACTGTACTCAGGGTCATCCCAATCGCAATCAATACTCCATAACGGATCACCCGGTACATTCTTTTCAAATACAGTAAACGTTGATCCGGATCCTTCAAGAATCAGAAGCAGCTCTTTTATTTCTCCCATTATGGTACCAGTTGCAATACTTGATTCCTTTTCTCCCGGTTCTGCAAGGTAAATAACAAAAGAAAGCTCGACACTGTTGCGTAGACTAGCTGCTTCAAATGCAATGTCAAAATCCAGTACTAAATTGTTATCTTCACTAGATAGTAACCCGATATCTTTTGCGCCACGATAATTAGAACTTTTTGACTTCCACTGAATACCTACCCCTAATTTAGCATCCTGTGATACAATTCCATCCTCGCCGAATAATGATCCGACATTATCAAGGCAAAGAACTCCAGCACACTTAAATCCGTATTTCTCAGGTGTCCATCTTCCAAGATCGTCAATAATGCATATGGTTTCTTTACCAGCATCATCTTCTGCATCAGATCTCAACTCAAAAGATTCCTGTCCATCCGAATATGTAATTAGAATTGACTCAATTCTCGGATTTATATTTTTTTCCTGTTTTTTTGATAAACAGGGAAATAACGATATACCTCTTTTCATGTTACTCACCATCACTCAGAACATAGCCCAACTGAATCATCCTGTCGCGAACTGCAACATTTATCTTCATCATTACAGTAAGCGCAGCTACTTCCGAGCTAACCGAAATGCCATAATTCAAGCCTTCTTTTGTTTTGATAAAAGAAGCGGAACATGATTTACTTATGAAATCACTATTCTCTTCATCAAGAACAACGTTTTTCAGAATAACAACATCATTACCTGTTATTTCATCGAACGTAACCGATTTTATATAAAACGGTTCATTTATACCTGTTTTTTCCGACCACTTATTAATAGGAATGTTGTTACCATCAGCAATCGCCTCAAGAGAGAACACAGTCTTTGTAACAGGTTTATCAGATTTCAATACTACCGGTAATATAATGTGATCATCAAACAATCCTATTTTTTTATTATCTATCTTTACGCTAGTGTTTTTATGTCTGATAATACCGGCAGTCCCTTTGTTTGACTTTCGTGATGATGTAGATGATGTTCTTCCAAATCCTTGCGGCGGTAGCAGAAACTCTCCAAAAAGTCTGCTTAATGATGAGCTTTTTTCCTCGGTCTTCTCTTCAGGTTTCTTAAATCTCTCGCTTATTTTTTTCCCTATCTGTCGTTGTATTTTTATCAGAAACCTTGGATTCAGATCATTTACATTAATGTCATACCATGAAGTGTGGTCTGCCCTCTCACTAGCTCTAAAGTATTCCTCAATAGTTCCGAATGCTCTGATTCCCTCATGTTTAAACTTATTGGCGGAATTCAATACGAATACTGCTATCAGAACATCCCCGGAATTTTCATTATTGCTTTTTATTTTGTTAACCCATTCACCGGCAGTATCATATGTTACAGTCATGCCAGGTTTCCTGAAATATGACAGGATAATGTCTCCGTTACTATAATCTTCACCCCCATCTTCATTTTTTACAAATATGAAAGGATTTGGATTGTTAACGGGTGGTAGCATTCCCATTTCGTCTGGTGAGTACATCCTGAAAGCTATATATCCTGCTGTTGAGTTCTCAAAATAACCGTTCAGTTTAATTGGTTCACAGTAATAACCGTCTTCATCGTCTTTTTCATCACCTGTAAGTGCCAGGTTATAAAGATTCTGTATTTCTGCAAAAGGTTCCGCAATATCATCCGGCTCAATGAATTCATCGTTTACTGAAACACTTAGCCATGGCTGATGATTCTTTTGACTGTACAATTCATTGTTAAGCCTGGCAATATACCATCTCTGGACGGCAATCTTTAAGTATTCAGGAATACTGTCGCCCCATGGAAGATTATGTCCTTCCTGAGAGATATTATTTGTCAGCAATTTCCGTTCATTAATATACGGGATTAAAACAGCTGTGCCGGTTTCACTGGCACCGAATGGTTCAAAATCAAAAATTGAAAGAATGTCTGCGATTTTTTCCGGATCAGTCTCAGGTATAGTACCAACGTCATCCTGATTTCCCAGTTTATATTTGTAACTCTGTCCCCACCATGCAAGTCCTCTCCTCGAGTTCAGAGATTTATCTCTTAACAGTGAATGCGGATTCTTTTCATCTTCTACAAGACATGCTGCAAGCCTTGACTGATAGACTCCTTTGGCTGTTTTCACTCTGCTATAATAAAAAACCAACCCAATACCTATACGATAGTAGATTGTTTTTCCATATCCCCACGAACCACCTGCCTCTTTTTCATCCTGTGGCTTAGCGATTTCATACACCAGTTTCAGGAGATTCTGCTTTTCTTTTGACTTCCTGTCGCTGAAATGCAGAGGACCTGTAAGCCCCTGTGTCCCGGTGTCACGAATATACATGTATTTATATTGTTTTTCCGGATAGTCTTTTCGAAGCGAACCAGTGATTCCTTCAAGTTCATCAGAGAGTAAATCAGCATTGAACTCCTTTACCCCGATATCAACCTGAACATTGTCCGCCTTTGGTAATGCCGCATCAAGACTGTTCTGAACTGCTTCCCTTACCAGTAAATCCAGTAACGGCATATCATTATTCTGGATGGCCCGGATAAGACCCTGGCCGGACATATCCATTCTTCCTTCTTTTGCTACTTCAATCTTCATTGTCTTCAGCTTCCTCTATATCAATTCCCAGGCCGAACTTTTGTAAATCAATCATCACTGAACAAGCGTAACTGTCATTGACCTTATCACCAGGGATATTGACAGAAAGACCTATTAACGGTTCTTTTATGCCAAGTGCCATTTTTGATGGATTTTTGCTATCCTCACCACTATGCTCATCAATTATATAAACAACTATCGATGGTGTTTTCCCTAGGCCAGCCTCTTCTCTTATTTCATATGCTTTATCCGAGGAGAATGAATTGTATATTTTTTTACCTTCATCCGTCAGATTATCATATTCAACATCAGCTATTCGTTCTGTCGGATCTGTAAGAATCTTTATGTCAATTGTATCTGGAGAATCCTTACGACTCTTTTTTCGTGTACGGATTACTTTATTTGCAGTACACCCTGCAAAATTAAGTTCACTTCCGTTCGCAAGTCCAAACAGAATAATATTCCAGTCTCCCAGCTTTCTTTCCTCTGTTGCACCACTGACCCATTCTTCTATTGACCGCAGATTCTCTTTTGAAAAGATCTTGTTACCATCGTCAAATAAATATTTCTGTAAAAGATTATCAAATATTATTTTATAATTGATCTTTCGCCAGACATATGTGTTTCTGCCATAAGCACCCGTCCCTCTGACAGGACTATTCAAAGACTTAAGGAATTCTTCAGTCACAACATAATTGTTATGAATTGCATAATCTTCATCAACGAACAGTTGTGTCTGTGAATGCATACCACTGTAATTCATTTCTGTCTGAACAGCACCCTGAATTCTATTCGAAGAAGATATTTTGATCAGGTTTACAGATGGAGATTGTCTGACCAATACGGCATAGTCTTTTGGCTTCTTTCTGAACAACTCCATCCGATATATGTTTTCTCTGAGTTCGCTATCCATGTCTGCAAGAAACTCAAATTGTCTGACGGCATTTTCTGTTAGCCATACTCTTTGCAGCAACTCATATCCCTTTCTGTAGCCGAACCATCTTCCCATCTGCATAAGAGTATCTGCCTGTTTTGTTGATCTTAAGAAATATGTGCTTACAAGGCCTTCAATAGTAAGTCCTCTGGATAAAGTTGCCCCGCCAATTACTATAAAGGCTGTAGCATAATCAATTTCGGCATTCCTATCAGGATACGCCAACCTCATGTATACGCCGTCTCCTTTGGCACCTTTATTACTACAGTTATCTACACACAGATGAATTCCTCTGCTATAGTGGAATTCGTCATCGTTTCCCAGTTTAATGTTGGTTAACCCGGAGCTTAGCAGTGATAAGATTTCCTGCCTGATAGCTGAAAACTGCGGGTAATCCATTATTGATTCCGGTGAAGCTGAAAAGCCCGGATAATCTGCAAAAAGATCCTCTTTCGAAAACTCACCGGTTTCTTCATTCCATACCTTTTCGCATATATTTACTATATAATCACGGTCCTTATTGAACCATTCCTGAACAATTCTCTGAATATTACTATGGTGTCTGTTCAGCTGACTGGTGTGAATCAGCATGCTCACAGGTTTTTTGCTGCCTATGATCCTCATAGAAGCAACACAGCAAAGGAACCATGCTATTGCCTTCTCCAGTTCCTCCGGAAAAACAGACTTACCTCCTTTGTGGATATTCTTAATTAAATCTACTTCTTCTGCGGGTATTCGCCTGACAACATTTAGGCCATTGTAATTATTACTGTTTCTGTCTCCGAAAATCTGTTGCGGTCCAAAATAAGTATGAGACGGCTGTAATGTAGCTATGAAATCTTTTGGATACAGGGATTCCTGCTTGGCTTCGTTTAGAACATTTGCATAGGGAGTTGCTGTGTATCCGATATAATTCATAGCAGCAAAACAATCATTCGCAGGAGCACCACTATCTGTTTTATTCCCGACCAGGTTAATCAGAAGCTGATTTATTTTTGTGCGCTCTTCCTCATCTATGGATTTCGTATTTATCCCTGCCTGATCTGATTCATCATCAATTATCAGTATTTTCATCTGATTAGCACTATTTGAATCTTCATGTAGCCATTGAATTAGGTCTTTCAATCTACTTGAATGTTTTAATGCTACAGTCAGATATCTTATGGTACTTGTTTTCTCAAAATGTTTGTTTTGCGCTTTGTCTACAACATCGCATTTTTTACTAGGCCGGTCTATCCCTTCCCACGACAAATTGCATCCTGGCCTGTTCAGGTCATTGACGAGTCTACGAAGGGTTTGCTGTCTGAGACTTTCAATGGTGCCGGAAAGAACAATAAACATGTTAAAACCATAATCAGCAGCCATAGCCATTACGGCAGACATGTTTGCCGTTTTTCCGGACTGGACATTTCCTACCACCAGCCCTTTTATTGCCTCCCCCTGTGTTCTGATATTCAGCTTCTGCAGGACTCTATGTGTGCTAGTCTGTATTGCATGTACGTCCTCTGGTAAAAAATGCTGTTCTTCAAGCAGGTACTGACGATATTTTTGCCAGCAACTGTTTTTTCTTGTAGGTATCTGAACATCATTTTCATTATAGTAATCATCTCCGATTACTGCACTTTTCTCAGAATAAGCAAGATTGAGCCTTTGTTCTTCTCCCTCTTTCTCGAGCTCAACAAGGCCAAACCATTCTTCAATGGTTATTTTCCAGAAGCTGCGTTTTCTTTGAAATGCAAGAAATTCCTCAAGGTCCGCCTGGCTATCTCCTCCGCCGAGTCTGACCTGATCCCATTCCATTCCCGATTCTCTGGCATCCTCAATCCAGATTCTTTGTTTGTCAAAGACTACAGAATTATAATCCGCCATATGCAACTCCTATCTTAACTCTGTTATTGTAAATTTACCTGTTTTGCTTAATCATCTCTGGCAAGCCATCCATTGTTTCGTCAAAATGTTTCTTTATTTCACATTCCCATATGACGATTACGTTCCATCCAGCTTCTTTCAGCAAAGCGTAGTTTCGCTTATCCCTGTCCACATTTGCATTTATTTTCTTTTTCCAGAACTCCTCATTGCTTTTTGGCCATACAAAATACCTGCATCCATCATGTTTATGCCAGAAGCAGCCATTGATGAAGATACAGGTCCTGTATTTACTGAGTACAATGTCCGGGCACCCGGGAAGTTTTCTGACATTTTTTCTATATCTGAAACCTTTTGAGAACAGATATTTTCTGACAGCAACTTCCGGTTTCGTATCTTTCCCTTTTATTCTGGACATATTATAGCTTCTGACTTCAGATGTGTGTACGTCTGCCATAATGATTTCCTATAGTCCTATTTTAGATTCAATCAGGTCCGCGAGATCATTTATCCGACTGTCATTATGCGTATAATCCTGCATCAGCGACTTTACATCCAGCAATATGCCCGCCACTTTTTCATATGTGCTTGTTCCATCGGACGACTTCCAGTCGCTGATTGCACTTCCAATAAAATGAAGTTCTTCTTCTGTATGGAACATTTCTCCAAATGAATCATACGGCATTACAAACGCATTATAGACCTCAGGGCTTTTTCCGTTTGCGCCACGAAAGGCCTTGTTCTCTGCAATAAACTCTCCGTATGTAATCTGTTTGTTTATATCACTGGAATCCGGAAGATCTCCTGTCTGTTTTGTATTTCCGTACTTATAATACTTTGCATCAAGAACATAGATAGTTCCGTTTCTTATCATTACTGCATCGGGTCTGAGATAGCTGTTCTTATATTCAAGATTGTTTATGTGCCATCGTGTAGACGGGTAATAGTCAGTCTTATTCTGCACCCCATAAGCATTATCTATCATAGTTTCCCAAACATATTCGAAATCATTCGTGCCATATCTGAAATCCTTAGGTGCTTCTTCATCACCAATATACTCAATGATAGACAGAAGGTTTATGAACAGACGTCGATTGCGATCATTGAATGTTTCTGACAATTTCTTTTTTACAATACCGGAAAAAAGCGTTTTGTTCCATTTAATCTCAGGTTTATTTGGCTTGAAAGAAGTGAACAACCATCCGAGGGCTTCAAAACTAACATATACACAATACTCATGAATAAGAGTGATAAGCTCTGCTTCATTAACGTTCTGCCGCTTTACTATAAAGTCAAGATAAAAAATATTGTCATTGTCAATATATGCCTTCTGTGTTTTGACAGTCCTGTTCCAGTTGATTTTTCCACGCTTCGCCTTTTTATTTACAGTTTCGGTTTCCCTGTAATAGCCTCTAGTGAAATAATCCGAAATAATATAAAGATATGCATATACCGGCAATGCTGTTTCAGCCTTCCTGTCAGATTTATCAATCTCAGAAAGCTTTTTATTGGTGTTTTTTGAAAGAACACTCATAAGCAGCAGTATGTCTTTTCTTAATTCATTGTCTCCATTTCCAAGCCTGTATCCAAGTGGAAAACTCACTGAAATACCATCCTTTGTCGCGTTTATGCCAACAAAAGTATCTGAGCTGTAGTTGGTATTAATACTGCATCTGTCTTTAAGTGATGTGTCAGGCATTATCTCTATCGGTTTTCAGAATCCGGATCTTTCTCAGGTAGTACCATGTTAGTTGCAACATCTGATACAGACTTTGTCTGTGTATCCATCATACTTTTATACACAGCTTCCTTCATAACACTTTTGAGTGGTTCTTTTTCTGCTGTCTGGTATGTATTGATAAGATCCCCTATAGACTTTATTTTGGAATTGAAGAACTCATACCTCTCCATTCTGTAGACATCATCCCAGAGATATTTCAGTGCTTTTTCAGCGAAGTGTTCTCTGTTCAGATCATCTTTCTGAATAAAATAAGCTCCGAGCTGTTTATCCTCAGTACTTGACATTTCAGAATTATATTCAACTATTCTGTTATTCACGAAGAAAGCAAAATCACCCCATGTAATTTCCTTCCTGTCGTCAATAAATGACTTTGCATGATCAGCAGCTCTGACGTCATTCGGGATATACTTCATTTCCCATCTTCTCTGAAAAGCAGTATCGAGCGTAAACACATTCTGATCTGATGTATTCATTGTTGCCAATAAAGAAAGATTGCTAGGTATTTTTATAGGTCTGTCAGAAGCGTCCTTGCCGTATATTTCCTTTGCGATATCATAGTTGGTAATACAGTATTTTCCTGAGCCATCCTCCTCACGATCGAGTAACTGAAATACATCACCGAATATTGCTGGTGCATTTCCACGGTTAATTTCCTCTATTACCAGATAGCACATTTCATAGTCATGTTCCTGTGCATATTTAAGAGCATTTGTAAATGGTCCGGGAACGAACTCATAGGTCAGCTTTTCCTCACCTTCAGCATTTGTTTTTAGCCTCGGCATTATCTGACCTATAAAGTCAGAGTATGTATAGTCCGGATGAAATACAACTCTTTCACTTTTTGAGCCATTAATGATCTGATCGACATAATAGCTCTTGCCTGCACCCGGAACTCCATAAACCAGAATGTTCCTGCCCCCTGAGACAGCTTGACTGTCAGCGCCATCACGTACTGGATCAGTATCAAGATATGTAATAAGATGCCGGTCTTTTCCACTGTACATTTCTATGAAAGTATCGTATCTTTTATCAGACTTGCCAATTACTTCCATAGCGTAGTTGCTATTGCTTTTATCGTATATTGCAATAATATCGTCCACAGCGTATGACGCCTTTTCAGCCGAAAGAATCTTTTTGAAGTCTCCTCCGAACCTCGGATCTGTGGCAGCATTTATAGTAACGACCCCACTTTCGCCTGATTTGATTCCGGTAAAGCGAAGCCCGTTTTCATGACCGTAAAAGAACTCTCTCACAATATCACCGGTTACACTTACTTCATGTGTAACATCATGTGGGAAGATCTTTCTAATATATACTCTCATTGCCGTCATCCTTTCTGAAAAATGGATCATAACCTATTACTTATTCTGAGAATTTACCAAATATTCACTCCATTGCTCAGCAATGGCCTTAGCAAAGCCAGGGAATGTTTTGCTTCTGAGATTGCGTCTTTCCTCAGGTGTTTTTGCTTTGCTTAATGCATCTGAATACCATTTTGGGAGACGTTTACCGCTGCTCAGTTCGACCATTTCGCCTTTTCCTACAATGTTGGTAGGCTCTAGCAGAGGCAGATTCTTCAGCCACAGACATGTTGCTTTTGACGCTTCATCTCCAAAATAATATGGCTGTACTATCTGATCCGCTTTTCTGTACCTTGTGTTCATAACACCAATCGGATTCTCAACAGCTATATGATCAATCGGAGCATTAATGAGCGACATAAAGAATTCAGCAGCCTCTTCTCTGTCTGCAGCCCTGTTGGGAAACCTTGGATGAGGTCTTCTCTGCTCAACTGGCAAATCTTTATCATCAGGATGATAGAACCATCTTGCACCACTGACTGCAAGATAAGTGCATGGTGGATGAGCGATCATTATATCCCAATCCCCATCGATAAAGCATGATTCTCCCGTCTCAAGAACACCACCTTTATCCCGTATTACAGCAAGAACATCCTGCTTGAAATGCCACTCCGGATGCCCTCCACTGCACGGAAGAATATCGCAGCTGTATGCGTTATGACCCAACTTCCTGAATTCAGTGCATACTCTCTGGCTTTCCTCGCACGCAACTAGTACATTTAGTATTTTTTTCTTTCCTCTGTTTTTATCCAATGTCATGCCTGCTGCTTTTGCTATGTTCTCCGCAAATAAGACGGGAACTGCATTCCCTATCATCTTGTAACAATAGGCGTTTGATCCTACAAATTCATAATCCATGGGGAACGACTGAAGCAGGGCCGCCTCCCTGATCGTTATAGATCGTAACTGCTCTATGTCAGGATGTATAAACATCAGTCCGTCTTTGTAAAGATGGGAAACTATCGTAGGTGATGGTTTATCCCATTCAAGACTTCTGTATTTGTTGTGATTCGATCTTTTACCAGACACACTTTCATAAAAATCGAGTTTGTCCTTGGTAGGTAAGTCGTTCATAGACTCCGAAATCCACCGCCTGAAAACTTCGCGATCCCTGTCGTTATGATACCTTGGGATATGTAGCGGTATCTCTTCATTGCCAATCAACTCATGGGAGATGTTCTCTCTTCCATTTTTTACAGACTTTTCCAACGGTCTGAACTTTGGCATATTACCGATAGCATCGCGTACAGTTTTCTTAGGGAGATTGCTTTTCAAACTATCCAGCGCGTCATAAAAGTTTTCGATTTCTAGCCCTATGCAATCTTTGTTTGCGCCGAATATTATTACCCTATGTCGTTCCTGCGGCACCTGAAAGTCTGCCGCAGAATACACGGATTTTTTCAGGTTTTCAGTGTCCCTTATTGTGTAGCCGATGTTATTGAATGCTTCATATATTCTTTCTATGACCGGTCTTCCTCCCGGCTCTGCGCTTAACATCCCTGGAACATTTTCGAAAACAAAGGCATCAGGTCTGAAATAATCAACAACTTTTACAAAGCTTTCGAACAGATAATTTCTGTAATCATTTTTCATAGAATCAGGATCCTGAGCACGCCCGGCAATTGAATAAGCCTGACATGGCGGTCCACCTATAATCAGGTTAACCTTTCTTCCATTTACGACTCCATCAAGACCTCGTTCCATAACGACAGACGAATTATCAGAGTACATTGATCTGCTCTCATCACTCCAGTGGCCCTTAAGCAGTTCTTCTGTTCTCTGGATATCAAATTCAACGACTGTTCGCATTGTTTCTTCTTGAGAATAGCCCCACCGTTTCTGGAGATTTACCCTCAAGGTTTCAACCATTGGGTGTTCCCACTCAACGTGAGCTAATGCTGTATATCCCTGCTTCAGGAATCCTTCTCCCAAACCACCACAGCCTGCAAATAAATCTATAAATGTGTATTTGATCTCCGCCATTGTACTCTTACCGTCCCGCTTTCAATGTAGATAATGAAGACTTTCTGCCATTGTTTTTTCTCATATCAACTGGTTTTTCAGCATTCTGAGGTATAAGCCATAAATTGCCTTTTTTTATTGCACCTGCTACTCTTTGTTCTTTGCAGTATGTATTAACCATTCTGCTTGAAACATTCCACTTTATTGCCATTTCCTTAACTGTAAGATATTCCATATTAACCTCCCTGCTTATTATTTATTATAAGGCCAGGGATTGATTTCTTCAACATCTCGAAATAATCACACACAATTTTTCATATATCGTACGAAATGCATAAACAAATCAGTTTGATAACATGAACAGATTTCAAGATGATATGACATTTGCTATTAAACAAATATGCTGATCCCTGAAAAGAAGGAGAGGCAGGCTCCGAAGTAAAGAACCTGCCACCCCATCAGTTTGGTTATCAAATTGTTATCAAGGTCTACTGTTATTTCTTGATAGCAAATATTGTATCATACAAGTTCTTGTTATTCACCGATAAACACCAGTTATTTTTAGTAGTCTTCATCACAGGTATAGCAATGATTCCCGTCAGTATCTCCGCTAGCGCAGTACGGGCACTCCTCATCATGATAGGTGCTACCTCCGTCTGATCCGAATCCACCTCCAAAGAGCCCTATATTTACAGCTATCCCGCAAGAAATGCATATCAGGGCCCATATATAATGGCCTGATTTGAACAGCGCTACACCTGCAGCTATTCCTATAATCGCCGGCAGCAGGACTATACCTACAGTTAATCCCACCAGCACCAATATTATGATCAGTACAGTCTTCACAGTACGACACCTCTCTCTTATTCTTTTAGTGTCAATAAGACCTGACTAAATGATAGCACTTTCCGAAGAATGACATTGTCCGATAAATGCCCCTCGATTTCTAGCCAATATAAGGAAGGGCCCAAAGCAGCCCCTCGCATATAATTCTATTACGGTTTCAGCACTCGATCAGAGATATCCTGCTCCGGTTTGTTATACTCTTCCCAGGCATCCATGGCTTCCTGCTTTCTGATCTCATCTATATCAGGTTCCATAGCTGCATACGGATCGACCTCACCCATTCCGACAGGATCATCAGGATCATAGTCTCCATAGTATCCTTCATTGTAGAGTTCTTTTTCTCTTTCAATCAGCTCATCATTTGTGAAGCCATCCCGGGACCGGCGGACCGATGACAGTATCCGTTTTGCCGTATCTTCATAATCTCCTGCATAAGTAGATATATCGAGAGAACATATCGTGCCGTCATCATCCTGCCAGGAATATTCCACGGCATATATATCTAGCTCTCCTTCTTCAAAAGCCTCATACCTGCAGTCTATCAGCGGGCCATAATCAAAGTCCTTATAGTCGCATCTGATATTCCTGACATCTTCTGCATCCTTGAATCTGGCTATGACAACATCCTTCAGGTCCTTTTCTTCGATACCTTCTCTCGTAATATAGCTGCGGACAACGTAGTAATCTCCTGCATCATTATAGAACCCGAATGACTGCATATTCATGAACATCCCGCCGTATCCATAATTGTATTCATCGAAGTAACCCGCCGGAACAGTGAATGAATAGTTTTCGGATATAACAACCTCTTTCTCCGGAAAGACCGCATTTCTGGTAAGGTCTGCATCCGTCACAGTATCTGCTGCGTTGATGACTCCGTATTTAATAGTATCTACACTCTTCTGATACTCCGCAGTTTCATAGTATGAGGTGCTCCAGTCGCGAAGAACATTGATACCGTATATAGATGCCGCCACAAGCAGGACAGCAAAACAAGCCGCCAGGGCCTTTACGGTCCCTCGTGGCATGTTGATCCTGACACTGATAGCATTGATGATCACCGAAATGACATTTCTGCCGTCCTCATAGTTGATCTCTTTGGTCCCGACAGCAATGTCTTTACTGATCTGCTCGACAGTTTCCTGTGTTTCGAGCTCTGCAGTCCTGCCTTCAGGCTTAACATCCGGATATTCATGAGATATGGAGTCCTGTGTTCTCATATGCATGGTATGTAGTATGCTACTCAATGTATATCGCAATTATATCGTCACGGCCGGGGCATCAGGTCGCGCCGGAAGCGACTTCTGCTTGTATGTCAACTAAATGATAGCACTTTCCGGTGGGTGACGTTGTCCGATAAATACCCCTCGATTCTGGGCATTTTAAGAGGGGCTGAGGCCCCTCCTATATATCTGATTAACACGGTATTTGGTTTAGTTTAATTACAGATTAAAAATCGATACCTGTTTCTCTTTCAAAGACTCAACCTTTCTTATAGTAATCTTATCTCCTGCCGCCTCATCGACTCGTCCACAGAGAAGTGGTGAATCAGGATTGTAAAGATGGCACTGGCTGATTACTCTCTCGTTGTTATAGTTGGCATAGCAATACTTACATCCATTCTTGCAAGTGTTATATGCACCAACTTCTACGCTTTCCATGCATCCGCATTCCGGCCGTTGATTCTTGTCTTTATTGCCCTTAAGTGGGCAGCCTATAAGCTCTTCTATCAGGGATTTATCTATGCAATGCCCATGAGCTACGCCTACTGACTCCAGATCAATTGCTTCTGCGCACGATTCTATTACTAATCCTCTTTCATGTGCAATTTCGGCAAGCTTGCCGGCAATTTCCAGCATCTCTTCCGAACCAGTATTTTCTATATGCAGACCTGCTGTATTTCTTTGAGTTTTTGCATAAAGGTCCACAAAACTAATCACAACTTTTTCTGTGTAGTCTTTCAGTTCATCAGCGATTTTGGTAAATGCCCTGTAATGATAATCCTTAGTATATCTGTCATTTAACAGAATTGGATCATATCTCCATATAGTTCTCTTCTTTCCTATTTTCTCAGACAGTTCTTTGAATGTCGGAATAAGCACCTTATTCTTATCAGGTAATCCAGGCTCAACATCTCTGCCATAACCCGTCAGAGTAATCTGGAAGTAATACAGATAATCGCTGAGTTCATCCAGCTTGTCTATCATATTGCATGGATTCTTCGTCCAGAACACAATACAATCAACAATTTCCGGAGAAAGGTCGATCCTGCTTATCTGATGTGCATTCATAGGATTCTTCACATACAGATATCCTTCTCTTATTCTGTTGATGAACCATTCTGAATAATAATTAGGTATATCGGTCCTGCGGCTTACACTTAGAATCATTTTTCTCTCACTTTCTCAAACTCGCATATCAGATATTTTTCTCTGCTTCTTGAAAAGGTCGGTTTGTATCCAGTCAACTTATCAACAATAGGAAGAATACTGCTAGGATACTCTGGATATCGGACATAGTTTTTAGGATCAACAATATATCTGTCACAAAAGCGGTTGGTGTAAAAGCCTACACACCTGAAACTATTTCTTTCCACACTGTTTTTCAGTTCTATTAATGCATTAAGATCATTCCAGCTACTATCGTCATACCTTATCACTGATGCAACAATATAGAAATGCTCCATTTCTATGCTTTTTTCTGCAAGAGCACTTTTTATTTTCCGAAATTCCTCACCTGTATTGTCAAAATAATAAATATCTCCAGTAGATTTCGGGAACAGGATAACATCATAGTTTATCTCATTGTTAACCAGAAAATCTCCCGCCAGAGAATTGAAGTATGTAGCTTCATCTTTAATATTGATGTCCGTGGCAACGCAGTATCCGTCCTTGCTCCAATCCTCTTTATCCACTCCAGTGTAACGAACGATTCTTTCGGTTCGATGTATCTTCAATGCCTCCTGTAATGCCCATGCATCTATCTTTGCCCCACATCCAATTGATAATATATTTATTTCGTCATCAGGAAGCCCTAAGTCCAGCAAATCCAGAAACATATTAATGTATTCACATATATATGCATAAAAGTATCTTAATGCGTATGCCGCTCTATTCCATTTATCGCCATAGCAAAGCGGACGCTTTGGAATCACCGAAGGACTACCCATATCTTTAAGATCAAGGGCTGCTGCATTTAAGATTCTCTCAATTTCTGCGAAATCGTCAAAGATATCATACGGTCTTTTTAACTTTTTTATGTTTTTTAGCGTTAGTTTTTCATGTTTCTTTTCCGGGATAACAACTATAGGAACGTCTCCGAACATTAACTCTTCATTCTTATCAGAAATTGAAGTAGATGGCATGTCTATTGGTTTACTGGTCGTCTCAATATCATTTAATGATAAAGCAGTGATATGCGTGAGTTCTTCTCTCAACTCATTATCATCAGCTTCATCTTCGAAACTAAGGTATTTCTCAAAGCTTTGAGGAAATTGGAATACCGGATATTTAGATTGACCAGACTCAAAGTCAATCCTTATCTTTCCGTTTTCATATGATTCTATAATTCCCTTTCCAAAAGATATATGCCTAACTTTTTTTCCAACCAGTTCCATAATCGGTCTCCATTGTAGATTAGCTACATAAACTGCACATGCTTTCTATGCCCACTTATTGTTATTATAGTCTGATTTCATCACTCCCGCTAAAACCAGCGCTGCGAAAGATCCTATTCCCGGAATAAGATTAATCAGTGCTAGCCATCCACTCTTATTGGCATCATGAAAACGTCTGACTTCAATCACAATCCAATAAACAGCAAGAATAATGTATGCGAATCTGGCCGCTTCTGTTCCAATCACCAACCCAAGAATCAGATTTGCTGCTGTAGCTATCAGAAATGATACTCCTACGTTGATCCAGTAGTTTTTTATAGAGTAAGGTATTTTCATGTTCATAGTATTAATCCCTTCTTCAAGTAGCAATCAATAATAGTACTCTTCAGGCTCCTCGATTCCTGCATACGGGTCTTCTGCATCATCATCGTTGTAGTACTGCCACGACTCAGCAAGGCTCATATTGTCCTCGATATACTGCTGATGAGCTTCCCATTCATCCTCGTTTTCCTGCTCAAACATCTCATCCTCTGGCTCATCAAAGAACTCATTATCTGAAGTTATGTCACAGAGTAAGCTAAGTGGGAGCCCTGTTCTTACAGATTCATTATATAGCTCTACAATTTTCCCGATACCAAGGCCATAAATAGCTCTGCAGTCCTCTATTTTAATAAATTCAGCATATAGACCGGTTGTAAGGTTTTTAATATACACCGGCTCGTGCTTATATGAGGCAAGTGTCTGTTCGTCCTTTACTACATTCTCTTCCAATCGGTTTATCTCCTTTTCAAGTGATGCCCGTTCATAGCTATCTTTGCTGTCGCGGAATTGCCTTCTGAGCTCCGAGATATAGTCCCGCCTCAACGTGATTCTGTCTATCAGTGCTGCCTGTTCGGATCGGTATTCATCCAGATCGGTTCTTACTCTGACCTGATTGTCAAAATCATAATCAATATCTTTAAGTACGTCTTCCAGATGTATTACTTTCGGTACGCAGAAGTCCCCTGATTCAACTATTTGTTGCGGGTTCATTTTTGTTATTTTTCTTATTGTTTTATAGAAAACTGAATAATCGCTGTACCCGTAACGGGCAATTACACCATCCATCGATTCATCAGGTGAATTGACTATGGCCTCCATTGTCCTGAAGGCCTTCCGTTCCTTGTAGTAGCGGTTGACTGTAATGTCGCAAGGATAGAAATATTTGAACAGGTCTCCAATCTGTTGCGATGTCATCGCAAGAGTTATCTTCAGGTTCTTTTCAATCTCCTCCCACGGTTCAGTCACACTTTTTTCTATGGTATCAATTATGGTATCAAATTCTTTATAAATCATTTCTTGTGTATACTGACTTCTGTCACGCCGCCTCCTGCAGCCTTCTTTTACTTTGATTTAGAACCGCGATTCCGTATTCTTTCTCAATAAATTTAATGTATCCTGGCAACTTCGTCATTGTTCTGTGAATCGCATAATCGGATCTGCCCCTCTTGTGATCGATAGCATCCTTCAGACATACACCATTACGGTAATACTTCAGCACACCGCAGTACCTCTTCTGCGAAAACAGGAAGTAATGGACTCCTTCTGCTACGATATAGAAATCAATTTTCCCGTTAGCGTTCTCTTTACAATAGATCTTTGTCATGATTATACACCTCCGTTCCTCTCTGCTATCTGAAGTATACGAATCACGACTCTGCATGAACATTGCAAAACTTAATCAAAAAATGCACTCTTCCAAATTTATCCTGTAATTGAGTAAATGATAGTACTTTCTGTTAAATGATGTTGTCCGATAAATGCCCCTTCGATTTTAGGGCAATCTAAAGAGGGGTATAAGTGCCCCTCCTTATCAGCCGTAAATCCACAAAGAATCGTCTCGAATCTATACTAATCTCTGGACTCTACAATGATGTCATCTAGTTCTTCAAGCTTACGCTCAAGATATTCTGCGATAGTATAAATAGCGTTCGCTTTATCTGCATCAGAGCCACGAGGCTCTACAGCCTCGCAAAGTTCTGCTGCTAGCGTCCGGATCGAGCTGGCATCAGCAACGAGCTGACTTATAATATATTCTGCTTTAGTCGTTTTCATGATAACCCCTTTTTCCCTTGATAGTTATTCTACTCCGCTATATATGCTGCTACTATCTCTCCGTAATAAGTCACATGCGGATCTCTGTTAGCCATTGGATATGTTCCCGGTACATCCTGCGGATACATTCTTGCCTGGATATCCTCCGGAAGCAGGTCGAGTTCCTGCGGTTGTCTGTATATCACTTTGCACTCGAGAGTCAGCGGGAATTCTTTCACTGCAGGCACGGAGATGACCTCCGGATCAACCAGAGTCAATCCAGCCTCTGTGACCTTGTCTATGTCCCTGCCGCTCTTACCGCCGCAGACTGCGATTATGTTCTTGTCATAATCGCCTAACGGCACATTGACTGTGAACTCAGGATTCTTGTCCAGCTGCTCTCTTGTGAACCTGCCCTCGCGTACATATACAGCAAATACAGGACGACTCCAGTTGATGCCGAATGTTCCCCATCCGATCACCATGCTGTTCACCTTATCATCTGCCTTGGTTGTCAGAAGCAGTCCTCCCGGAAGTGCCTTGAGGATATCTCCTGCATAATCTTTAACGTCTATCTTTTTCATGTGTTATGTCCCCCTGCTCTCTATAGTTCACGCAATACAAGCACGGTTATCCCAAGGTTATCACCCGGCTGTATCCTCAGCACCTTAGGATGGTACTTATATTCGTCTATTATCATATTCTTGAGGCTGGTACCGCGGTTGTATCCGTGGATCAGCTTGATCTGGTATGTGCTGTCATCAGCATTCTTCAGGGCACGGTCGATTGCCTTGATGGCATCTTCCCTGAACATGCCGTGCAGATCAAGATTTACGATAGGACTTCCCATCTGCCTTCCCTTTCTATGTCGTCCGGATTTGATTCCTACAGCTCCGTGTATATCATTCCATGTTTGCCGCGGTCGGACCGCATAAGCGAGATGTAATCAACCGTCATCGTTGCACCGAACAGTTCAGACATCTCTTCTCTTGCTGCATCTGAGAGCCTGCCGTTAGCACGCCTCATGAGTGTGATATGCGGCGAGAACTTCTTCCTGTCGAATGGTATATCCGCCTCAGAAAGAGCCCTCCTCAGCCGTCTTGCTACAGACTGCAGCGGCGCACTTTCCTTAATACCGGCCCACCACAGATCTCCGAAAGCTCCTATGCCGCTGAGGGTTATATCAAACGGCCTGATTTCAATGCTGTCAACAACGCTCTTCACATAGTCCGGATCATCATAATCACCGATGAATGCCAGTGTCAGATGCATGTTCTCCTCAGGAGTCTCCCTGCCGCGCACGCCATAAGTCCTCATGGTATCCTGGATATCCATGAGTGCTTCCTTCATCTCATCATTCAGATTGATCGCTATGAACAGTCTCATCTCTGTATTTCTATCGCATTCCCATCATCATTCCCAGTACGAAGGGAATGAGCCAGATTATCCATACTATAAGGCTGAATCTGTGGAATGTATGCATGGCCTTCTCATCTTTACGTACCAGAACTACTGTAGCCCATACGGCATGTATCATCATGAGTATGATGGCTATCATGCCAGTGATACCATGGGCGCTCATCAGGCCTCCTCCTGATCCGTCAGCAAGCTTCGACATCATTGCTGTGCCGGCTGTGTCCATGCATAGACCGAGCCAGAAGAAAACCAGATGTATCGGTTTAAGCACCTTTGCCCTGTGCTCGGACAATACGCCTATTGTGTAGAATATCAGTGCTAATGTAATGGCTATGACAGCCTTCATAAGTAACGGACTCATATCTCGTATCCCTCAAGACCTTCTGAGAAGTCCAGTTTCTTCATGACTGCAACTGTATTGATCGCGTCATTGAGCGCATCATGGCTTCTCTCCGGTTTGATATCGAACTTCCACATTGCGTACGAAAGTGCGAAGCTCCTGTCTTCCTGTGTGATCTGATCGTCGAATACGATCTGCGCATCGTAGCATTCCGGAAGCACCTCTATATCCATTTCATGTATGCTCATGTTGTCCTCGAGCATAAATATATCTGCATCTCCCCAGGTGATGAACGAATAATCATCCCCGCACCAATTAAGGAACTCTGCGCAGACCTCAGTGAAAGGTCTTCCCTGCATCAGATCGTCATCCGTCATTTCAGTGACTTCAGTGACATGCTTATTCATTTTGGTGTAGAACACAGGCCTGACTATCTCAGAATATCTGTCTGTTATATTCAGTTCCTGCAGATTATCTATCTTTACCGCTCCGATTTGTATGATCTCGCCGCTGAGATTGAACGGCTCTCTTATCATGCGCTGCGGAGACAGCGGCTGGTTCCATTCAAGATCTATTACTATATAATTCATTCTTCCTATTCATCCATTGACTTCATGAATTCAACTGCCCATTCGGAATTTATGAGAAGGGTCTTCCTGTCCTTGATGTCCGGCAGCTTGTCCTTGAGAGACTCTGACAGCTGATCGTACATATCCTGCGGCAGCTTGACTGTACCGAGGATGCCGTCCTTGCCCAGCACTACGAAGAACTCTTCGTTGAAGTCATATCCGTAATACAGAGAGAACGCCATCAGATCAGGCTGCTGCTTCTGAAGGGATCCGCCCATGAACACCTTCATGAGCTCGAGTATCCTGTCATCCTTACCCCTGTCAAATATGTTGATCTTCTCTCTGAGGCTGTTCTGTGTGAAAACTATCCTGTACAGATAGTCCTGAGTATTCTCTTGGAAAGACTTCAGGATGTCCTTGTTGTCCTCTGTCTCCGGAAAGCCGCTGAAGGTGCATGCATCATAGGCAGCCTGATATCCTTCTTCTGACATGACGAAGTAGATCATTATCTTGTTCTCCATATCATGATACAGGACAGGATAATTGACTATCGTAGTATGTCCGCATTCAGGACAGGTGAACTTGAACAGGTCTCCTGTCAGCACCTTCTCCTTGAGATCCGGATCAAGTGTAATGTTGACGCTGTCCCATACGGTGAAGTCCGCTTCCTTCCCGCAGCCCGGGCATGTTACCGATTCAATATGATTTCTGGACATATACTTGGTTCTCCTTCGGTATCTACTTGATTTCTGAATTGATTATAACATTAATCTGCTGTCTTTCTCTTTTAATCTAAAAAGCGCAGGAGTCCAGGCGGAGGTGACGATTTATGAGTTGCCCGGGCTCCCGCTGCTAAAGTGATGCCTATTCTACTTCGAAGACATAGTCTTCCATCTCTATATCGAAGTTATCGCTGTATGCTCCGATCTGGATTTTGACTGGCTTCTCAGGATCGAGGCCCTTGAATCTGAGGACGCCCTCCTTGGAGGCTCCGTCGAGGATATCTCCGATGTCATCGCTGCCATCAGGATTTGCCTCGTAGTTGTCCTCATGCTCGAACTGCTTGCCGTCCTGGATAGCCTTTGCATCGTACGTATAGATTGATGCCTGGTAACCGGACTCGTTCTTTACGCTGAGGTATACCCTTGCCTCGCCTCTGGCGTACTCTATCCTGTCAAGTGTCACACTGACGCCATGCTGATCTTTGGTCTCTCCGACTTCCTTGGTACTCTCTGCCGGAGCAAATACGTCATCATATCCGCCGACTTCGAGTGATTCAGCAGTGATCATCATCGCTGTCACTTCACCGCCCATCATGTTCTCTCCCTTGAAAGTTCCGGTGATCTCACCGTCCACTTTGATGAAGTCATCTTCCTTCACATCCGCAGCCATTTCCTTATCTGCATAGACCAGGAACTGCTGGTTCGCAGTCTCAGGATCGTACCACACCTGCATCGCAATGGATTCTCCGTCCTTGTCGACATTGAAGACCTTGCCTACGATGTTGACATACTTACCCTTATACGAGTCTGCGTCACTGAGAGCCGCGTCGATCTCTGAGTCTTCAAGATAGACCTTCTCTGCAGGCTCTGATGATCCGCAGCTTCCCAGAATGAAGAGTGCTGCGAACAGCGCCATGATGATGGCCAGGTGTTTCTTCGTTTTGCCTTTCATACTACTTGCCTCCCTTTCTTATAGATGTATAGTGTGTTTTATACCCGGGCAGAAAATCTGCCTTGATAACTGTGATGTCTCTCCGGAATGCTGTCTGCTATGCTGCTGCGCTCTTGAGTTCTATGCAGTCTCCGTTTTCAATGTATATGAGATCCTGCGGCAGTTCTGTTGTCAGTTCCTTGAAAATGTTGATGAGATATTCTTTGTTTGCCTTTTCCATTACTGTTTCCGCCTTTCTTATACGCTGCATTCACGGCAGCTTCCGCTGGTTGATCGTTTTCCGTTATTCCTCTACTCTGCCTTCAGTTATGCAGCAGAGGATGCCGTTCTTAAGTACGTAGAGTATTGTTCCCTCTGCTGTGTCACCGATCTTGTCATAGAGTCTGCCGGCACTGTAGCTCTCGCCGCATACAGTGTAAGGGCTGTTGGCTACGTGTCCTATCTGGCCGAGTCCCTCGAGCTCTACCTTGATGGCCTCACTGTCATACTCATTGTCAGGGTCCTTGACCAGTCTGACCTTCATGTCCTTCTCAAGGAAGTCTTTTCCGAAGAAGTGGTTGGTTCCTGTGATTGTGAAGTAGATCTTATCCATGATGCATCCTCGCTTTCTCTTAGATTTTCTGTCTGTGTGTTTTATTTCTTGATTACATATTAGTCTGTTATGAGTCCCATTTATTTCCCTCTATTGAAAATAGGCGCTTGATTAAGTCCAGTAAATATCCCTCGATTATCTGATCGATTGCACGAAAAAACAGGCCCCTGAGGACCTGCTCTTTCCGTTGGATTGTCGTTGGATTGTCTTTGGGTTATTGTGGATTGAATTTTTCCTATATATAGCACAGGTCAGATCAGCGCGATCAGCACCCCGACTGCGATCACCGGCAGCATGTTGGCTACGCGGATCTTCTTGTCCCAGATGAGGTTGATGCCGAGGCAGTACAGGACCATAGGCCTTGCTTCGCCGCCTCATGATGAAACGCCTGTACTCGTCCGGACCTTCGCGGGATTTTGCACGGAACAATTCGGGCTGCATCGATAAGAATAATAACCTGCAAAGGTCAAATCAAATCTAACTATTTGTCTGCCTTGACCACTTGTGACATTATGGAGAAGCTAGTTATTCTTAAATAATTAATGGAGGTTATCCTATTATGAACGCAGTAGAAAAGTTAGAACAGCTTCAGAATCGTTTTGGCGTATGGACAGAGGCAGATCCTGCTGTAATGGAAGCATTCGGCGGACTGGTACAGGCATCTTTTGACAACTGTGCTCCTCTCGATGCAGCTACACTCGAGCTGCTTATCGTTGCAGTATCCGTAGCAAGAAAGTGCGAGCCTTGCATCTATTCACACGTCAGTTCATATATTGCAGCCGGCGGCACAAGAGAAGCTCTTGTATCCGGACTCAACGCAGCTCTTCTGATCTGCGGCGGCCCTGGAATGGCTTATTCAGCACTTGCTCTTGAAGTATTCGATGAGCTCAAGGCAGCTCAGGTTGAAGAGTAATCTGATATACGGACCAATACGGACCATGAAAAAAACAGGCGGGAATCCGGTCGGATTCCCGCTTTCTTCGTTATCAGCATGTGATGATGGCCCGCTTCCATACTTGATCATACTAAATGGTCAGACCGCACTGCATGATGACACCCAGAGCGCTGTCAGGGTTATCGCGGATATATGCCAGCACCTCATCATGTATCATTGCTTCTGTTACATCATTAAACCGGCTGATATACTCCTGCCCCTCTGCATCTTCAGTGTAGGTCTCTGAGTTGTCGATGCCGAGCTTCTTCATGATGGATAAGAGCCTGTTTCCCGTCTCAGTGTCCATCACCTTCCATTCCATAAGACGGTGCGTGAAGTCATACGCATTGAGCGGCTTATCAGGCTTGGTATACGGAGCGCACTCATAATCGATCACAGTCTCCACATAGTCCTCGTATGTCCTCGGCAGGTCGTTCTCGAGGTGATGCGGCTGCGTTCTGGTATGCATCTCCTGCGCGGCCCTCTGATCCATGAAGAGATACATCAGCATTTTGTCCATATCATGGACTGCCGCCCTCTTCAGCATCTCCTCCCTGAGAGATGGCTCATGGATGTATCTGCGCACGCAGTACTCGAATGCCCTTCTGTGCCTGTATGTATATATGCACCACTCAAGATTTCTCATAACAGTATATTACTTCAGGAGATCTTCTCCCTCTCCCATCATCGGGATGTCTACTGCTGTGGCGTCCTCAAGATGGAACATCATCAGCTTGTGGCCTGTCTCGTCGTTATAGATATTTCTGAGCTGCGGCATTGCCTCGAGGGATGCCTCTGCATACTTAGGGTCTGTCTCGAAGACTGCTTTGCCGGTATAGCGGAGCCAGTGGCCATCAGGCTTTGCACATGCGATCTCGACCTTAGGGTTGAGGCGAAGCTGCTTGTACACCTCTTTGAAATCGCCGACGCCGAACAGGACTTTGCCGTCCATCTCCATGTGTGCGCCGAGCGGTCTTACCTTAGGCTGGTCGCCGTCTGCTGTTGCCAGATAGAAAACGCCTGCTTCTGTCAGAAAATCATTTACCTTACTCATTTGTTGCCTCCCCTGTGTGATAGTTTATCTATTCTTGTATTGCTGTATTCTGTGCAATAGTTTATCAGATTATGTATGACTGAATCTCACCTGCGCAATAGTTTATCAACATACTCTTTAATAAAGAATACATAGGTGAAGTACGCGAATGCACCGAGGCTCGCCTCTACTATTACAGTCGCGAGCAGGTTCGTGAGCATATTCTCGCCGGACATGATCTTAGGCACATTGATGACGAGGCCTGCTATAAACAGTGCGACCAGCAGCAGGAACACTGCGCCGAACACGACCGGGATCATATAGTGCTCGTATTTTGCATATCTCCGCTCGTCCGTCCAGCTGTATATTGTCACCCCGAAGAATACCGTCCAGATCAGGAACAGCCAGAACATCAGCTTGCCTGTGCTGTAGTGCATCCCAAAGAAAACGACCCCGGCAAACCCCAGCAGGAAGGCCAGTATAAAGAATCCCAGTATGAGCTTGTATCTGTAGTCGCCCTTCTCAGGCCTTGCGTATCTTCGCGCCATATGTCTCGGGTCATGCTCTGCCATGTGCCACGGGCTCCTGTGTGTCAGGTGCCTTAACCTCACGTTCGCTCATGAATTATTATACACAACTCTGTGCATAATTGTGCCATAAACATCTGCCGGTAAGGTCCACGCACAGGACCAAGGTTACACTTTCCCGCGGACGTCTGCATCAAGTATTCCTGCGTAAATTGCCTTGCCGCCTGTGAGCTGGGCCCACATGTTGTCACCGTAATCGTAGTGCCACCACTCTGATGGCAGATTGGCGAAACCCGCCGCCGTCATGACGTAATAGAGCATGCGGCGGTTTTTTCTTGCGGAAATGTTTGCAGTGTCGTGCGCGTCAGGCTCAGTTGCAGTGTCGCCTGTTGCCGTATCGTGCCCCCGGCCGGGCTCGAAATAATCCGTCCAGGTAGCATCACTGAACGCGTCAAATGAAGTGCCCATATCAAGCGGCTCACCATCCGGCCCGATAATAGTGAGGTCCACCGCGCCGCCTGTATTGTGGATGGACGGCTGCAGCACATCATACGAAGGCATGGATACGCATGTCCTTGTATGCATGTCCAGCTCCTCCTCGGTGAGATCAGGCATCTCTGCTCTGAACCGGGCGCGGTAATGATCCCACAGGGCCTGCTGGACTGCTATCGGCCTGTAGGCATCGAGTATACGGAAGTGATATCCCTCAGGCAGCATATCCTCTGCCCTGTGCAGCATGTCTCTGACAGTCTGCCGGGCCATGATACTCGGGCTGCTTCCCGGAAGCGGCTTTCCGCCGATCTCTTTCCAGTGATAGTAATCCGAGTCACACTCAAATTCATCATCGAGGTATACTAGCGGCTCATCGGACGGGTCCTCGACTGTGAGGAAGCCGTACGGGAATTCTATGTGCGGGATCTGTCTGCTGAGATCAGCAGGTGCATGTTCACTCGAATCTTTATGCGTTATAGTCTTGTGTAATTCTGACATACTTTTGCGCCTCATCTGTGCTATACTATGCATGCGAGTCAGGATACGGATGGTCAACCATTTTGTGCTATTGAGAGCACCAACCACATCCTATCCGCTCGCTTTTTTTACTTGTCTAAATACTAAAGTACCGCATCGGCTCATTCAAGAGCGATACGGTGCTTTTGCCTTACAGCATTGATCCGGAGAGCCAGTGTGCAGTGTCTCAATTTGCCTATATGGACACTATCTCATTATCGCAATTATATGCTCATTGCCCTTATGAACTTCTTCAGCACTTCAAGCATGTCTGCCGGCAGCCTGCTCTCGCACTCGTGCTTGAGATCTTCCGGCACTCCGTAGAAAGCCTCTGCGATCGAGCCAGCGATGCATGTAAGCGTGTCGCAGTCTCCGCCGAGGGAAACGGCTGTCCGTATTACATCTTCAAAATCTACGCCCTCAAAGAATGCAGTGAATGCCTCCGGGACTGTCTCCTGGCATGACTCCACATGCCTGTATCCCGGCCTGATCTCATCGCATGTCCTGCTGAAATCATAGCCGAATTCCCTGATGACATACTCCTTGATCTCATCCTTGCTGCTGCCATTTCTTGCCATGAATATAGCCGCAGCGACTGACTCTGCGCCCTTGATCCCTTCAGGATGATTGTGAGTCACTTCAGCAGTCCAGGCTGCGACCTTGCGAGTCGTCCCCAGATCGCTGAACATCCAGCCTGCCGGCGAAACTCTCATGGCCGATCCGTTGCCCCAGCTGTTGTATGGCTGGGGGTTCCTTGCAGCAAGCCAGCCGTGGAACCTTCCGCCGTATCCTGCATAAGGATACCTGTGTCCCCAATCCTGCATACTCTCTATGAGCAGCTCCTTTACTGAAGGCTCGTCATCTATTACGCCCTGCTCTGCCGCAGTCATCAGCGCCTGAGCCACCGCAATGGTCATCACACTGTCATCAGTATAAGTCGCGCCCTTATCGAAGAACGGAAAGTCCTTAGTCTTATTGCCCCTGTCAAACTCATATGGGCTGCCAATCATATCTCCAAGAATTGCTCCGTACATATCGCACCTCACTTTCTCTGCTTTAATACTACTCTGTTTTGTTTACAGTTGCAGTATATTACTATACCAGACGACGTAGGTCGCACGAGGAGCGACAAATGTCACTAATTTTCGTTTTTTATCTCTGTAAGCGTTATTTCCCCTAACGCTAGCGGTAGTACGAGAAGCGACAAATGAAAAATGGCCTATAATAAATAAGCAGCGATGCCAGATAGCATCGCCCCTTATGAATATAGTTTTGTATTCTTATCACAATCACAATATGTGTGTACGTTAAGGTGAAGGATACAATTATTTGTATGTTTACGTTAAGGTAAAGGATACAATTCTCAAAATGACGCAATATAAGAAGGAATAATTATATGCATCAATTCTAACATTTTCCATAATTGTTTTTGTCTACTATTCTCACCCAGCTTGTTTTGTTTTTATATCTCTCTAAGGTGTTGTTAATTAGGCTTGCAGTACCTAAAGCCACACTTCCGATCGTGGATAATTGCATAGATCCAACTACTGGACCGCAGATTGAAAGCGGAATAGATACGTTAGCAACTAAATTCGCAAATCGTTGTACTTTAGGGAAATCAAGATTAATGAGTTTATTTATTTCAAATTGTTTTTTCCTCAACTCTTTTAGTATGTAATCTGTTTCATCCACCTCAAGATACTCATCTGCATTTTGAATAATCGAATCCATAACAATTGCTAATTCCTTCATCTCATCCCGATTTCTTAAGCTAAGTACCTTATATAAGTTCTTCTCTACATCGTTTAAGTAAGTATCGCTACAGTTTTCACTATGTACACAACAATTGCAACCTTTATGGAGGCCATAATGATGCAATATGCTCTCATTAGGTAGACTACATGCAAACAAGTCCTTATATGCCATGTTTAATGAATCTGCATATTTAGCCTTAGATGTTATATCATATCTAAATTTTAAATATTCCTCTTCTGATTTATCAAATAAACAAACCGCATTAAGCTCCTCCGCAACAAGTATTGAAGCATTTATTGCAGCAATCCGAGGTGCACAATATCTATTACCATTAATAATTGTTTCAAAAGGGACATTATTTCTATCACCTGCAGAAACACTGTCTGTATCAAGCTCTTCAAGTGACTTCAATTCACTTATTGCCTGATCAAGAAAACTATTATAGCAACTATCGTAATCTATGTCATTCGCATTGTATTTATATATTAACTTTTCGTTTTCAAGTATAGAATAAACTAATCTCGCCTCATTTCCAATTATTGTATTGGGGAAAAAGTCTGTACTAGGGACACATATCTTATCTGCCCACAATAATGTTTGCGGATTGACTAGCAGTTCCTCATAGTTCATGTTATTTGCATCACATGCACCAAATTCTTTTCCTACCCCTATACCAGTTATTAATACTTTTTTCATGATGCCTCTTCTTCGTGTTAATAAGAATATGTACTGTTGAGCCGAATTATTTTGACATTTCATATAAAAAGGTCAGGCATTGTCGTTGCCTGACGCCTTTGTTTATATATGGGTTATATTAAGCCCATTTATATCTTAGTTTTTCTGAACTAAAACGATTATAGTCCAGTCTTTTTTCACGCTGCAGTCGGCCAATAACTATATATGGTCTGATGTGTTGACTAGCCGCAAAGCTTTTGATGGCATCCAAACTTAAGTCTGAATTGTCTAAAAACACCTTATATGCATCTGGATCAATCAGGCTTTTGCTTGCAAAGTCATTTGCCCCAACCTCAATATCAGTATTTTCATCATAGTCAATGAAATTAAAAGAACTATTCACATCTCCATTAACAATATGTCCAAGTTCATGAAATAGTGAAAACCAGAAAATATCTGCATACGACCCTCTAATTGTCAAAACCATCTGATAAGTACCATCTTCTTTTTTAGAAATATAGCCCTGAACTGGCGCTCCTCTAAAATTTTTAACAATGGAAAAATCTATTCCATATTGACTAAACAATTCTGTCAATGATCTTTGTACAGAATCCTCTTCATTGCACATTACTTCTTTCGCCTTTTCTACAAGCTCATCTGTTTTCTCAATGTTGAATTTAGTTTTGACAACGCGGCGCTCCCCTGCAATCTGACAAAGTCTGACCCATGCCCCCATCACATATGGATTCACTTTAGATTTAGTGGACAACCTAAAGGCCCCTTCGGGAATCATCCCCTTAAGATTTGCAATATTGCTTATCTGTAAAGTCTTTCTTAGAGAGAGTATCGATTCATCAATACTCTCTCTGAGAGGCATAGCTTCTTTCTGCCTAAGATAGCTAACAACTTCCTTTAAACAATTTCTTGCATCCCTTTCTTCTTCAGTAACAGTTTCCAAAGCATTAGCATCTAATAATTCTGCATCATAATTTGCCTGGAGATTTATCCAAAATGATTTAGACACCCCGAGTGCATATTCTAATGCAAAAGCAAATTTTGCTGAAATATCTTTTTTCCCTGCAATAACATTGCATACATACGCAGGAGTCACGCCAGTTCTTGCTGCCAGCTCAGCCTGGGTAATGCCTCGCTCTGCAAGAATATCACCTATCGTCTCCCCCGGATGAATAATCAAATCACGGGATATACCAGTTATCTTTGTCGCCATGATAGTCACTCACCCCTTTCACCTCAACCTCTTGACATAATCTCACTGTATCTTCTGCTGCATTTAATTCAATTATTAGTCTTACATTTGCTGAAATATGAATCGAATATCTTATTTGTCTAAAGCCTGAAAGTTTTTCAGGCTTTCCTAGACCTAGAGATAAGAAAACTCCGAAATTGTCCGCCGCAATCAAATGGTCCATTATTTTTTTTATCGCACGTACCCATTCAAACGGCAATTTCTTTTTCAGTTTTGAATAATCGGTAAAATACTTTTCTACCCTTTTGTTCGCGTACTTTATTTTCAATAGTGATTACCGCCATTCAAGAATGCAATTAACCAATTGGTTAATTGCATTCTATCACTCGTTTAAATAATTGTCAATTCTCCTTTCATATTTTACCAAACTGACAAGCTCGAGCTACATGTCATCGCTAATAATTACCTATTTAGAATTATCAGTTAAGCATATTTACTCATTGTTTTTGCTCAATTCCATTGTTATCGGATTCTATTATCTGTTATATAAAAGGAAGCGCCTCTCGCTGAGGCGCTCCATTATCATTTTGTGTGTATTGTGCTGTACCTGTTAATAATCGGCTACTTCAAGCAGTTTCTTCTCGATTCTGGCTGTTACTTCTATGTAGTATGCCAGCTCTGCTGAATTCATTTCTGACTCGTCCATGTTCTCCATTTGCTCGAGCATTGTTGTTTCCTCGGTGAGCAGATCTGTTACCTCACTCATGAGCTCGAGGTCCGATGGGTTTTCCTGATACTTCTTCATGACTTCGCAGTAATGATCGAACCAGGCTTCGTAGTCATCCATCGTTTTCTTGAATTCTGGCGACAGGACTCTAGAGTCTGCATCCGAAGCTTCTTTAGCAGCATCTGCAGGTTCTGCTTCCTCGTTTTCCATTTCAACTGTTTCGGCTGGTTCTGATTCATTTTCTGCAGGGGCCGAGTCGCCTCCACCGCAGCCGAACAGTGCCAGCACCAGAATCACTGCTATTATGCCTACTATGATTTTCTTCATTGCCACTTACCTCCATTCTTCACAGACTGTTCCGCTGCCGCCTCAATCGTCGCGGCATATCTTCTCAAACATTTTGTCCAGAAGCTCTTCCTTGACCTCTGTCTCTGCTGTGATCTCGTCGAGCAGCAGGAGCATGCCTGCTACGGAGATCTGCTCATCTATTTCCTTGCGTTCTGCCCGCAGCTCTTCGAGGCGGGATCTGAGTACAGCTTCGTCCATTTTGTCCACCTTCTCCAGCACAACTGCTATGCTTTCAACCGGTATCCCTATGCTCCTCAGGAGCAGTATCCTCTTGGCCCTTCTTACTGCCGCGTCATCATACAGCCACTCTTTCCTGCCCTCTGAGCTGCGAACTGTAGGATGGAGCAGCCCCTTGCTGTCGTAGTATCTAAGTGCATTCACTGTAATCCCTGTGATTTCAGTGACTTCCCGGATTGTATTCAGTGACATTGCATACCTCTCTTTCCAACTATACATCTCGTTGTTACGACGAGGTCAATGCCATATTTTTGAACACTTTGATTGCTGTGATTACGCCTCCTTTCTGTGCGGCACCTCGTCATAGGAACGTGTTCCTATAACAGGCGCTGTAATTTTTGCGAATTTGCCGGCGCCGGCTGTGGCTCTTTTGGCGCATGCAAAACGCCTCCCGAAGGAGGCGCCCATGAAGTGCTTTTTTGTTTTGCCCTATATCATTTTCTTCAGGTATTCGACGCTCTTCTCCGCCCAGTCATCTTCTCTCTGCAGGGTCTCTTCGAGTGTTTCGCACGGCTCCATCCAGGACTCGAGGATGACGTTGAAGCCGCTGTCGGATCTTGCGCGGCACTCTTCGTAGAAGCTCAGCGCGTCCAGTCTTCCGGTCCCGAGGCATGCTCCGGTGACCTTAAGCCCACCGCCGCCGTTATAGCGCTTGATCACATAGTCCTTCATGTGGAGGCAGATGCAGTACGGGGCCATGTATTTCAGCACCTCGCTGACTGTCTCCTCATGGGACAGGGAGTTGACCGAGTCGACTGTCAGACGGACCTGCGGATGACCGACAGTCTCAACCATTGCGGCATATTCCTGCGCGCTGAATCTGTCATGGTTCTCTATGCCGAGGCAGACGCCGCTTTCCTCCAGCTGCGGAACTGCGTCTGAAAGTATGCGGCAAAACTCTTCGAGGTCAGGCTGAAAATCCGGCCCGTCTGTGATGACGCGCAGGACCCGCGCGCCTATCCTCCTCGCGATGTCTATATACTCCGCCAGCCTCTCCGGCGTGGCTTTGCGCATCCCGGCCTCGAGCTCGATGCCTTGCTCCTCTGCATAGGTGCGGATCATGTCGAGCTCATCAGTGCTGCAGTTCTCCAGCGGCATGTTGTCGCCGAACTGGACGACCTGCACGCCGAGAGCGACGGCTTTGTCTATCAGTTCAAGCGGGGTCATTACCCGCTCCGGTTTGTGGTCGGGCCTCGTCCCGCATGCAAAGCAGTATGTGAATGAGCTGATTCCTATCCTGTGTTTCCCCTCCATCTCAAGTCCCTCCAATGTTTACTTATATTTTGTCGTCCGTGAATTCTTAGTATCCCAGCTGAGCTTTCAATCCGTCCTGAAGGACTTTAGACAGGCTGAGGTTATTTCTCTCTGCCTCGATTGCAAGCCATTCAGGGATCGAAAGTGTTTTCTTAACAGCTTTGGTACTTCTGCGGTATCTGGTAACGTCAACCGAAACATATGATACTACATCAGCAGTTTTGATTTCCTTTATATTCGTTGCATGTGGAAGTGGCTGATTCTCCTCAAGGAGAGCAGCTAAGTACAGGCCCATTGCTTCCTGTGCGTTTTCCATGGCCTCTTCCAGAGTGCTTCCTTCTGTAACGCAGCCTTCCAGATCAGGGAATTCTACCCAGTATGTTTCCTCTTCATGAAAGATAGCAGGATAAACTTTAAGCATGATTTTCACCTCCTTTCCAATTATCTTACGTAAATTACGTAATGTCAATATTGAAAACACAAAAAAGGCAGAGCCCCATGTCTCTGCCTTTATGCGCTTATCTTCGCGTAACGCTCGCTGCCGATAACACCCATCATTTTGTAAATTAAAAAAATCAAATGCTGATCCAGCTACTGGTTCTTATTCCTATAGTATTCCTCGACTTCCTCTGCGGTGTACTCTTTACCGTTCTCGTCGTAGTATATCGTGTTCGGATCCGGCTTGAAGTCATTACGGTCCACATATGCCTCGAATGTTACAGCGTCTGTCTTCGGGAGCTTTCCATTGTAAGTCATCTCTTCGGTTGTCTCCGAACCCGCTCCGAGATACTGAACTGAGGTATAGTCACCACCGACTATTTTGCCGTCAGCGTCATAGCCGATGACATTGAGGTTCACCCAGTACATCATCAGCAGATCATTTATGTCATATGTGAAGGCCGTCGTATTCTTCAGTGTGGCATATCCTCCATCCCACCCCGGATTATAGCTGAAATCTGTGATGGTCACATCGCCTTCAGGGAGCTCTGAAGTGTCCTTCCATTCCACGCTCTTGACTTCCACTTCCACGTGATCAGGCGCCGTATCGAGATTGTAGAAATTGTCGTAAACGGTTCCCGACTTTTCACCCGGCCGGATGTATGGAATGAGAGCCTCCTGGACCGCAGGGCTGTAGTCGCCTTCACTGACTTCGTTCGAATTCATCATATTCCCTTCTGCGTCATACGGTGTGATATTGAGCACTACTTCTGTAGCCACTTTATCATTGTTGTTGGTTACAACTATGCCGACCGCCTGATTCGGGTCATCTGCGTCGATGACCGTCATGCCGTAATCCACATCAAACTTGGAGGCCGGGTCGATTAAGTCCTTGACCTCATCTACCTTGCTGCAGCCGCCCAGAGCGAGCATGCATGCTGCAAGGCCCAGCATCAGGCACAGGATGGATATAAGTAATATTGCTGATCTCTTTCTCATTTCCCTACTCCTTTTTCTGCTATCTGCTTCATTATAGCATCTACGGGATCCGTAGAGTATGCACGCAATGTATTCGTATTATCTGCGCATCATGAAAAAGGAGTTTTTGAAAAAACTATACATTTCAATGAAAATTCTTCGATAAATGTATAGTAATTTTGCTTTCATATGTTTCAACTGATTTATTCCTGAACACCCGCCCGGTTTTGTGCTTGAAACAAATACACATGTCTGAGAATCTGCACATAAATTAACCTCGAAGAATCTATTTTGCATTTCCCCTATCAGGATTAGAATTACCGCGTTTTGCCACTATACATTTTTCGCTTATTTTTGTTCAAAATGTATAGAGATTCAAAAAACTCCTCATGTACATCATATGATCATGAGTTTGAAAAGGACTTTTTAGAAGCAATGTACATTTTTAAAAAAATTTTTGCAAAAATGAACACAGATATCCACTCACTCTTATTGAGTACGCCAATTCTCTAAAAAATAAGCTCATCTACTCTCGCGTTGTCCGTCATTCGCAGACGCGTGTAGAAGAACAAAAGTCAAAGAGTCATAAAGAACTATTTCCCGGAGCAAATCCACATTTCACCCTTAACTTCCTGAAATAATCCTACTCAAGCAAAACGGAGGAGAGTCGCTTCAATTTTGAGTGCGACACTCCTCCGTATTAAGTTGTTTCGTGAGGCTGTTATTCGCTCAGGAATTTCAGGATCTCATCATAGCTCTTGCTGCTGTTGGCAAACGCCTGAAGCAGTTCCTTCTGCTGCATCTCTTTCTTCTTCGTCATCAGCTTTTCGAGAGCTTCGACTGTTTCATCATATTTTTTCTTGGCTTTGATCACATCTTCCTGAGCGCGTTCGATTTTCTCGTCAATATCTATCTTTCTGCCGGCCATCTTAATTATCCTCCTGCATTATGTATGCGAGCCTGTCGCTGAGTTTCTGGGTGACACCTTTTATGTACAAAGCATCGATCCCGAATGCTTTGAGTATCTTCTTCTGTGTCTTGGTCACTGCATGGTCCATGCGGTATCTGTTACCTAGTTGGCGCACCATCTCGATCTTTTCAAGTTCCCTGATCGCAGCAGGTACAGTCATGTAATTCGGTTTCTCGTCCATCTCATCCATAGCTGCCTTCAAAGTGGTGTAGATCTTGTTTCTTACGATTAAAGCAACGAATTCCACAAAGATCTTAGCATCAGCTGCCTGCTGAGAAGGTACCCGCAGGCTCTTGTTTCCGAGGTATGTCTTGTCACCTCTGAACAGCTTCTCTGATCCGTCTCTGCTCTTGTAAAGGCTGATCGCTTCTCTGGCTGTCATACGCTGAGAGGTCACGATCACGAAGTATCCGCAGAGGCTCAACTCCAGGTCGATCACTTCCGTCTTCTCGATCCCGTACAGGAACTTCTCATCTTTCTGGCCCTCATGGTAGTAGATAAAGTCGAAATATTTGCCGTATCCCTCAGGCGGTCTTGTCTGAAGTCCTTCCATCTTCTTCAGGATCCTCGACATCCTGTCGATCTTCATCTCGATCAGCTCACGCTCTTTAGCATATTTGGTACTGCTGTAAAAGATGTGGAAATACCTGTCTTTCGCATCAGATGGGAAGAGCTTCCGCTTTACTGTGATCCCGTTCACCCTGTAGTCTCTTATGCTGTTCGCTCTCACATCCTCGAACTTGCCCTTGTTTTCGAGAACAAGCCCTTTTACCAGTTCCTTCATGCCTTTCATCATGATCACGAAGTCATAATGGCATTTGTCCATGTAGCGGATGTTCTCTTTGCTGAAGTAGCCTCGGTCCAGGATAAAGCCTGCTTTCCTGTAGCCATAGCCGCGCGCTTTTTCCAGCATGTATTGGAGCTGCGAGATATCTACGATGCTTCCGGGATACTCTTCATAGAACAGAGGCTCTCTGTTGGTTTTGTCATAGGCGATGGAGTAGTTGATCACCGGTACGCCTTTATCTTCCTTGGCATGCCCGAACTCCGCTATCTCTATGTCTCCGGCCTGACAGTTCTTGTTGGTGGAGTCATATGAGATATATATCCTCTCACGGTGATCTCTCGACTCGTTCCACTGGTTCAGAAAGGCGACGCTCTGATCGACTGTCATGCTGTTCAGGAACGTTGACACCTTTGAATCACTGTAGATACGCATGTCTTCAGTGAAGAGCGGATGGTTGTATGCATAGTCCGGATAATACTGACCGGCGTTGTTCTCAGTGATTATGCTGTATGCTACGAGGTCCAGAAACAGACCGCTGTCTTCGCCGATGATCCTTTCGAGCATGTCGTGAAGACCATATTCTTCTATGACCTTGCGGATCATCATCCAGGCTCCGACTCTCAGACAGCTGCTCCTATCTGAATGACTTTTCTCTCCCGGGAGTTCAACTTCAGGAAAGTATTTGAGGAAGTTCGGATTAGGCTGCATCATCGAAGGATCAGCCTTAGATTGCTTGCCGATCGTCGTCCTCTTCGCGCGGTTATATTTCTTCTCAGGATCATAGATCCGGTCGTATGTGTACTCGACATACGTGGTCTCACCGCGGTGATTCAGCGTGATTTTTCCTGCTTCTTCAGGGATCTTTACCTCACAATTGAAGTACATTTCAGCCTCCTTTGTAAGTAGTATATCCTACTCAAATATTATACCATTCCGCGCATCCAAAAGCAAGCGAAAAGCCCGAAATTCCAACGAATTCCGGACTTGAGCATGACGATATTTTTGATTGAGTATTAATTCTTTAAGAAGTTAAGGTTCACAAATGAGATTGTGTACATTTTTTTGAGTTTTTTATTTGAAATGTACACAAAATCAAAAAAGTGCTCCACGAATATGATTTGACTATCGTTATTCAATCGCTGCAATGATGTCTGAGTCATCACTACTATCTATGCCGCCCTGCCTTCTTGAAAACTTAAGTGTTATACCGCCAGCACCACTTATTTTAAAGTTAGTTTAAGGTGATATTGGGATAATTCAGATGCAATATACAAGGCATTTGAAAGGAGGCACTGTATCATGGCGAACAAGAAGAACACTAAGAAGAATTCAAAGAAGAAAAATGCTCCTGTGGTCAAGGAGATCGAGGAGCAAAAGATACAGGATCAGGCAGCTGAGCCTGAAGTTGTTGAGACAGAGGCGATCGAAGTGATCGAAGAGAAGGCTGCTGAAGCAGTTGAAGAGAAGGCTGCTGAGATGATTGAAGAGAAAGCTACCGAGGCTGCCGAGGTTACTAAGGATACTGTAGTCCTGGAGCCGGCTGAGGTTATCGAAGAAGCAGCTGAGGTCACTGAGGTTGTAGAACCTGTGGAAGAAGCTGCACCGGGAGAAGTATCCGATGAAGCTACAAAGGACGCAGAGCCTGTAGCATCGGAGCCTAAGGAAGTTACCGACTTTACGCTTGTCATGGATCCTGTCGCTCCTGAGAATGATGCGCAGACAGCAGCACCGAAGGATGACAGCAATTTTGCCGACGCCGGTCAGGAGCAGGTATCACCGGAGGAGGAAAAGCTTGCGGCTGAGTATGCTGCTGCAAGAGCTGAAGGTCCGGCTGCTTCCACCGCTATAACACCGATAGTTCCTGTTACCGGATACGGCGACGATTCGAAGACCGTGGAATTCGAAGCGCCTAAAGCCGCTAAGGAGCCTAAGGAGAGCAAGCTGAAAGGCTTTTTCGACAAGCCGGTCAGCAGGAAGTTCCTCGCAGGCGCACTTGGCCTGGCGCTTGTACTCAACGGCCTGATCGCAGCAGGTATCATGGCGCTTTTCGCAAATGACCTTGAGGATGATATATCCGCAGTGAAGAAGTCCGTGAAAGAGCTTGAGGAGAACTCCGGCAACATGGGCGGCGGCCCGGGCATGGGCATGACTCCGCCGGACTGGAACAGTGACAATGGCAACGGAAATGGTTTCTACGGCCGCGATGACAGCGATTCCGGTGATTACTGGGATGACGACTGGGACGATGATGACTGGGGTAGCTCGGCTCCGGGAAATCAGCAGAACGGCGACCAGAACAGCCAGCAGATTCAGCAGAATTCCGGCAATGTATCTATAGGCATAGTCATCAGAGACAATAACGGCGTGTACATCTCGCAGGTCACCGGCAGCAATGCCAAGAAGGCTGGTTTCCAGGAAGGTGACAAAATCGTCGAGTTCGACGGGGATGATATCGATGACAGCAACGAGCTCATCGAGGAAGTGCAGGAGCACAAGGCCGGCGACAAAGTTACAGTAGTCATTGAGCGTAATGGCAAGCAGCAGAAGATCACAACAACTTTAGAGTAGGTCCATGAGATATGTATCAGAGTTGATCATCAGATTAGATAAAAGCGCCCGCTGCATATTTACTGCAGCGGGTGTTTTTTAGTGTTATGCATTTTGTGCTGCGGTGAAGCTGCCTATAGTTGCAGTGAAAATGCGGTAGAAGTCGTCCGGGTACACCATGACGAGCTCTCCATGCTCGTATCCGGGGATCTCTACAAAGGTGACATTGCTGAGATAGCCTTTCAGGAAATCCATGTCCTCGCGGCGGGCTTTGGCCTCCTTCTCTGCGTACCAGTATGTGATCTCGGTATCCAGCGCAGGTGCAGGATGCGGCCGGCGTTTTGCCCGACTGCTGTGCATCTTATGAACAAGGCATCACCCGGGGTGCCGCAATGACGGGCGGCCCGGTTTTGCAGCCAAATATACATGTATAAGAAAGGAAAGATGAAATGAGTAAAGTAGCAGTAGTTTACTGGTCAGCTACAGGTAACACTGAGGCTATGGCTGACGCTGTTGTTGAAGGCGCTAAGAAGGCAGGAGCTGAGGTAAGCAAGCTCACTTCGGCTGAGTTCGGTCCGGCTGATGTTGCAGGATTCGACGGAATCGCTTTCGGATGCCCGGCAATGGGTGCTGAGGTCCTTGAGGAGGACGAGTTCCAGCCAATGTGGGACGATGTCAAGGGCAAGCTCGGCGGCAAGAAGGTCGGCCTCTTCGGCTCTTACGGCTGGGGCGGCGGTGAATGGATGAACAGCTGGGCTGACGATGCCAGAATGTCAGGCGTTGCGCTCGCTGCTGATCCTGTAATTGCCAACGAGGCTCCTGATGACGAGGCTGTTGCAGCCTGCGAAGCACTCGGAGCAGCACTCGCATAGTTTATAGTTAATAAGGCGCATAGTAAAAGATGACAACGGGGACAGCCCTCGTTGTCATCTTCTTTTGTCATCAGAATTCCTGTATGTGGTTCCTGGCGTACTGCATGAGTCTCAGGTCGAGCGGCTCCTTCTCGTAGAGCTTCTCGAACTGCTTCAGGAAGTCGTCAAAAGGATACATTTTCTTCCGCTCTTCGTAATCCCATGAGTTGTCTATGGCCAGGGCGCTTAGGTCATTAAGGTCGATGCCGTTTGCGGAAGTGAATTTCTTCAGCAGTTCGGCATGTCTTGAGGCGTGGATCTCTTTCAGCGCATCGAGGATGTACGGCGCAGCTGAGCGGCACGGCCCCACGAGGAACCTGCAAAGCCCGTCCGTGCTGACCTCCGCCTCATAGAGAGAAGCGATGTAGAAAACGCGTTTTGCCCCCTTGAAGAGCTCGAGGCACTGCGGCACTTCACGGCGCCTCGCTTCCTTCATCATCCGCGCCGAGACGGCGTCGCGCAGCTCGATATTCCCGAGGCGCATCAGCTCATCAGAACTCATAGCTATATATTTCTTGTCCTTATTCAGACCTGCGAAAAGACTGCCTATACCCATTGTCCTCACTCCTGTCTGCACATTTGCTGCCCTTATGTTAGATAATTCTAACCACTTTGTCAAATGTGCCTGCACGGGAAGAACCTGAAGCAGCTGTGAGTTCTGTCACAGTGTGCGCTTGCTGTTTCTGATGGCTGCATCATAAAAGGCAGCTGAGGCTGCCTTTTAAACCACATTGACACACTATTTAGTAAGTGACTTGATCACATCCTTGTACCCGCCTACGTCGGCTCCGACGAACGGGTCGTGGACGAATTTGCCGTTGCTGTCGACAAACAGGGTCGTCGGGAACATCCTGACTTTGTTCATGAATTCAGCGAGTTCGCCGGCTGCGATTATGTTCGTGAACTTCACGCCCGAGTCGGCGACTATCTTCTGAGCTGCCGCGTATTCAGCGCCTGAAGTCTCGAAGACATCTCCGACGAGGCCGATGATCTGGACGTTATCCGGCAGCTCTGCGTCCCACTCCGCCATAGCAGGCATTTCATCTACGCATGGATCGCAGAACGTGCCCCAGATGTTTACCACAGTTATATCCGCGTTGGCGAAAACCGAGCTGTCCACCTCATTGCCCTCAAGGTCATACGAAGTGAATTCCGAGATCGAATCGGTCCCGTCCGACGAGCCGAATCCGCATGCGCACAGCGCCGCAGTCATTAAGATCATTGTCAGAATCAGTGCAAAATGCTTTTTCATAATGCGCTCCTGATGAATTCTTTTAGCGCCTAGTCATCTTCCTCAAAGAAGTAGTAATCGATATCTCTCCGCTTCACGTTCTTGTAGCATATGCTGATGTAGTGCTGCAGGATGTCGCGCGCTTTCTTTTCGGTCGGGATCAGGCTGATGTCCTTCTCGTTTTTAGGCAGATCAAGTGAGAAGTACAGGACGCCTTTCTCTCCTGTCACTACTTTTTTGCCCTCGAACTCGAGCTCGTTGATCATGTCAGCGAGCATTTTCTCAGGGCCGTCCGTCAGCATCCTGACTGTGAGATACCTGTCCCAGTCCATCTCCGGCGACTCCTTGCGCCAGTCGCGGATGAACCTTTTGGCCCGCTTCTCTGAGAAAGTATCGAAGAGCCTTGCTGCCGCATTGTTTCTGAGTTCGAAATCGCCCAGGACTGCGCCGAATCCGTACGCAAATACCTCGCTCATGTGTCTCTCCTTCTTACAGCATCACGGGATGCTCTGCCATTCTAGATGAGGCGGAAGCCGCCGACAAACGGCAGCGGATCCATTCTCCATGTTGCCGCACGGACGATGCCCATGATGTCGAGCACCCATACTGCGATCTCGATGATGCCTCCTGCAATGGTCCCGATCAGCGGGATTATGGCGATCACTCCTGCGGCGATGCCGGCAATGTTGAGGACCAGCGCCTGATTGAGGTGCATCCTTGTGAAGTCGTCATTCTTATCGCCTATGACCAGGGCTATGAAGAACCCGATCCATGTGATATATGCTATAACAGCTGCCAGATTGGATTTCTGATTCATTTTATTCTCCCTTACTTCTTAAGCGGCATGAGCTCGTACGGCTGCACCTTGGCAAACTCGTCGAGTGAGAGCTCTACCAGGTATCCGCCGCCACCGCCGTTGATCACTACTTTATCCATGTCACCTGCACACTCGTCGAAGATGACTCTGTACTGATTGATCATGCCGAGCGGTGAAGTTCCGCCGTGCACGTATCCTGTCAGCTGCTTGAGCTCGACCGGCTTGATCATCTCGAGCGCATGCTCGCCGAGAGCTCTCGCGGTCTGACGCTGCGACAGTTTTGCCAGAGCCGGAACCACGAAGACATAGATGCTGCCTGTCGTGTCGCCCTTCATTACAAGTGTCTTGAAGAGTCTTGCCGCCCTGTCTGCTCCGACCATTCTCGAGTAGTCCTCGCCGCTGATGGCGCCCGGCGCCTCAAGGAATTCGTACTTTGCTCCAGCTGCGTCAAGAGCCTCAGTTGCAGGTGTTGTTATCTGTGACATTTTTTATATGTCCTCCTGTGAATTAATCTTGTTTTCCAAACAATTATTATACACCCTAAAGCCATCAGCAGGCAAAACAGGGCGCATTATGCCGCGCTTACGGTAGTCCGCATGCGCCGGGCGGCGCTGTCTACACTTTCTCGAATCTGTATTTCTGCTGCACCTGAGGATACTTCTCATGGTCGACTTCGCCGAGGAACATCTCAAGCGGCCGTACGAAGAGGCCGCCGTCTCCGTAGAGCGGCCTGTACACCATCATGTCCTCGCGCGTCTCGGTGTGGGTCGCCACACCGACGATCTCATACATATACATTTTGCCGGCACGCTCCTCGTCACTCAGCATTTCGCGCTTGAAATGCTGCACGATGTCGCCTGGCCTGAATCTGTCATTCATGTGATACTCCTGTCTGAATGTCTGTTATCATGTAGATTGCTCACTCTCTTTTTTATGATAGTATTTCTTCATCCTTTGTGCACTTATTATTTCTTAGTGCCAGTCAATGCACAAAGAAAAAACATAATGCCTAAGAGGATATTTCTTGACTTACTGAACCTTAATGATAGAATATTACACGAAGAGACGGGTTTTATACCGTACGGTCTTCGGACCTAGGCGGGCTGCTCGTCTCTTTTTTTAATTCTACGAAATCGTACAGATACTTGTGATCATCTTCTGCATGCCTAACAAGCATTACAGCCTTATATATATTATATCTTGCTATCATTCCTGTCTGATCACTATACACCGGAATCGCAAATCTGACATCGTACCTGTACCATCCATATTTTGCATCCATATCATGTTTCTTCTTTCGATTCTCCGAATGCCGCTTACCAGTTGCAAATCTGACCAGCTCAGGAACAGCCTGAGAAGCATTTGCTTTTGCTTTCGCTGTGGCTCCTTTCAGTCGGATACGGCTCTCTGAATTTGCAAATTCATCAGGAAAGTCTGAGGAGATATACACTTTGTCTGATGACTCTTCGATAACGAAGAATTCTCCTATGTATTCTTTGAGGAATTTCTCTACAGCTTTCCATTCTTCTCGCTTTCCCTTGAAGCGAATATCATTGATCAAAACAATTTTGCTTCCATCCAGATCATTGATAACAGTTACATTTCTATCCATCATGATGCTCCTCCTGTCTTTAAGAAAATGGCACAAAAAAAGACGGAGCGCTCTGTCTCCGTCAAAACTTTATATCTATGGCTGGATTATATCGCAAATTATTACTTTTGCAACCGCCGTTGTGTGAAGATTATATCTTTCTTGCTTGCGGGGCAAAATAGTTTTCCAGTGCGTATTCGAACTGCTGCTCGAAGGCGCGGATCGCATCCCGGCTCACCTCCATCTTAGGATAGAGCATGTCGAATGCGTGGATGTTCGTGTGGTAGACGTCAACATGTGCCGAGATATTTCCTATTCTGATTTTCCTGACACTTATATCCGGATCCGGCCACAGTTTGATATTCACGTCTTTTCTCCTGTCCCTCCTGATCGCGTCCACCCAATGGGTTACGTCCGCCCGGTGGGTTACGTTCCCCCTGATGGGATGCACGCAATCAGCATCGTTTTCCTTTGTGTAAATATTATTCAAAACCGCCGCATATGTCCATCGCACGCCCGATGCAGCAAAAACTCCGGCAGTTTCAATTCACTGCCGGAGTTAGCTGCTTATGTATTCTGCGCTTTCACGCGTTTTGCGTTTTGCACTACTGGAATCCGATATTGAGAGTTCCTCACTCCTTCATGTCGATCTCGAAGTCGACTACTTCGTCTGATCCAGTATTTGAGGAACCTGAGGATGAACTGTCTACAGAACCACCACCTGAAGGATCATCACCCTCATCCGGGCGCTCAGGCTCCTGATACCCTTCAGCAGGGGAATCTGGCATGGCGTATGGATCTTCTCCCGGTGCTGCATCCGGATCATATGCCGGCGCTGCGTTCGGGTCGACTGACTCGTCGCCAGTCTCTTCGTCAGGATAATATTCGATTGTTCCTCCACTGGCTGCTTCTAATCCGTCCTTGTTCCTGAAATAGAATACCATAAGACATGCGGCTGCTATTCCCACAGAAATCCAGCCTTCTTCTGACAGGCCCTCTTCCACAACGAATGCAACCAGTACTCCGCCGGCGATGAACCAGCCTATCCCTCTTGGTACAAAGATCTGCTTCATTAGATAGACCGCAACGAATACAAGGCCGAGCGCTATGGTGCTCAGTTTTGCCGCGATCCCGTATGATTCAGTTGCTGATGCGCAGATTATCAGGCCGGCTATGAGCCAGCCAATTCCTTTTGCAGTTAGTTTCATAATGATTTACCTCAGCAGCAAGCCGTCTATCAGAGTCCCTTTCTGTTCTTTTTTCAAATTATATTTAGAATGTGTTTAATTGAATAGTAGCATTATTCGATTTCCTTCTCCAGTTCCTCGATAGAAGGCAATGTGCCCTTATACTTTTCGGGTATCAATTGTGATAGCTCGTAGCTGGAAATGCCAAGCGGCTGGCTGCTGGACTCAAGTGCATAGTGTGCATCAATTTTATCCATGTCCTTACATATAAGCAGTCCGATTGTTGGCTCCATCCAATCCTCTTTCAGCTTGTGATTTACCGCCACAACATACGATCCCAGCTGTCCAGTATAAGATGCGTCAAATTCACCAGCTTTTACTTCAAGTACCACATAGCATTTCAGCCTCGTATTGAAGAACAACATATCTATGTATTTCTCTTTGCTTCCTACTTCTATCCTTACCTCACGTCCTGCAAAGGCAAATCCGTTTCCAAGTTCAAGAAGAAATTCTGTTATTCTGTCCATCAAAGCATCCTTCAGTTCTTTTTCTCTATAGTTATCTGCGATAGAGATGAAGTCAAACTGGTACGGATCTTTAGTTATTTCCTGAGCAAGGTCACTGTTTCTGTCAGGCAACGTAATGGCAAAATTACTGACCGCCTTGCCCTGTCTCTCATACAGGTCCGTATCAAGGAAATTAAGAAGCATAGCTCTTGACCAGTTGTTTTCAAGCGTTTTGCGTACATAGAAGAGTGCTTTTTCTTTATCACTTTTGCACTTGTCAATCAATAATTTATGATGTCCCCATGGAATGCAAAACACGCATGTCTCGTTTAATTGCGCATCAACTTGGTGCGCAAATCCGGCCTCAGGATACATTTGATAGAAATTATGCATATATATCAGATTCCTTGGCGAAAAACATCTGACATTCGGTAACTGTTTTTTCAAATCGCGGCTGACATACTCATAGAAATGGCTTCCCCATGAGGAAGACTCTTTCTTCTCGTTCAGGTCTCTGCCTATTGACCAGTACAACCGCAGCATCTCATCATTTACTTTTACAGATGCTTTGATCTGGCTATTCCTGTACCTGCTGCTAATTTCATTGATCCAATCCTTGTACTCTTTGCTTTTTTCAATTGAATTACTCATACTTAGCCTCCTTATCAATTGATAGAATCGGATACAAAAAACGTCAGGATCTGTGTGCCTGATATCACACATTTCCTGACGCTCTCATACCCGCGACTGGGTCCGGCCGGAAAAGGCCTTACCTATTGAATTTGTATCGCTATAATATCACAAATAATATCTAGAACTCCAGCTCCACATCGAACAGGCATCTGCCGAAGAAGTCGATGATGCCTTCCTCTACATCGTCCTTGAGGTCATCGTAGTTGTGAATCTCGTGTCTGTAGCCTGAGTACAGCAGGGTCTCAACGTCGCAGCCCGCATCGGTGAGCCAGTTGCTGACCTGATAGACGCCCGCGCCGTACTGGCCGACAGGGTCCTGGTCGCCTGCGATGTTGTATATAGGAAGATCCTGCGGGACTTTGGCAGCCCACTCAGGACCGGTGATAACGTCGATCATTTTGCAGAAATCCATGAATGATCGGTTGCTTGTCGGCTTGGTGAAAGCATCGAACGGATCATTCGCATGGTCGTTTTGCACGTACTCATCGTGGCAGATCCACTCGTTGCCGAGCTTGACGCCCTCGTCGCAGCGCGCGAACATCCAGCCCATCATGACCGAGCCGACATCCGGATCGGACTCCTGGCCCTTGCCGTCGTCGAGGAGCTTCTGGATGTATTCCATGCTGTGCTCGAGTCCCGGGAAAACGCCGGACGTGCCGCAGAGTGTGACGCCGTCGAGCTCGTCGCCGTACTTGGTGATGTAGTCGCGAGCGATGAAGGAGCCCATGCTGTGGCCGAACATAAAGTACGGCAGATCAGGATACATCTCCTTCACGATGGTGGTCAGTGTGTGCTCGTCTTCCATCATGGTGTGGACCCCGGTGCCGCCCCAGTCGCCCCAGCAGTTGTTTTCCATTGCAGTCTTGCCGTGGCCTACGTGGTCATCAGCCGCAACGATGAAGCCCGCATCCATGAACTTGACGATCATGTGCAGGTACCTGCGGGAGTGCTCGCCGAATCCGTGGATCAGCTGGATGATCCCCATCGGCTCAGCTGCCGGCACATATACCCATCCGTAAACAGTGTCCCTCTTGTTATACGAGTCAAAACAGATTTCGTGTAGCATGGTGGTCCTCCTTTTTTCTTATGTTGATGCTTAATGCTGTCGTGTCTTTTTTCTATGCGCGTCGCTGTGTGTCTTTTTTCTATGCGTGCCACTACCGGTTCCTTTTTACTATGCGCACCGCTACCGGCTCTTTTTTACTATGCGCGCCGCTGCTCCGGCTGCCCCGGCTGCTGCAGCTCCTATGCCTGCAGATACCGCGGCCTTTGCGGCTTTGCTCTTGACATCCTCTCCTGAAGCCTTGCCTTCGCGCCTTACGTATCTCAGCTGGCAGGTCGCATCGCCCTTTGCGATGGTGCCCGGCAAGTCGAGCTCTACGCCAAAGCATTCGCCGATGCCTCTGTCGCCGCACATCGCGTAGTCGCAGAGGACAGCGATCTCTTCGTCGCTGCAGCCCTGCTTCTGCCATGCCTTGACGAGCGGGCAGTAGTGGAAGTCGATGTCGAGGTGGTCGTCATCGCATCTCAGGATGTCCATCTCGAAGACCTTTTGCGCGAAGAATCCGAACAGCGCCTTCTTAAGACCCCTGAGAGATGTGCCTTTGCCGCCCTTCTTGACGAGAAGCGATCCCTGATACAGCCCGCACCTCTTGATCGCAGCCGGGACGTATTCCTCTGCAGTCAGGCCCTTCTTCGCAGCCTCGTCCTGCAGCAGGTACATCCACAGCGCCCTGTGCTCGAGCTGCTCGCGGATGCCGACTATGAGCGGATTCTTTACTTTTGCCTCGTTTATTACCTTACTCATCCCTGCACCTCACATTCTCTTCTCCTGACGCAGCTTGCAGACCGTTTCTGTGACCCGGATCCCGCAGCGTCTTCTCTCCGGTGCACTGCAACTGCATCCCTCTATGAGTAAATAATAGCACAGTTCCGGCTGCCTTATTCTGATAATCTCCACATATTCCGCGCCCTAAGGTTTAGGAGTCCGTGAATCTTCAGTCACAGTCGCGTAGTCCATGGCGGCAGTCACAGTCGCGTTATCCATGGCGGCAGTCACAGTCCCCTTATCCGTGGCAGGAGTCCGCATTCTCATAACCCACAGCATCAGTGCCAGTCGCAAAAGGAGTTTTTTCAAAAACTGTACATTTTTTTGAAAAAAACGTAAAAAATGTATAGTTAGTACGATTGCCTCCCAGGTCTTCACTTTTACACCTGAACATTACTGTTGCTCTCTTTGCTATTTCAGGCAAAACTCCGAACTCTACTGCGCAGATGGTAAATATCGTTCATGTAATTTTGACC
>Ga0256404_1001523_pt1 | contig 55374 bp, 45 predicted proteins | sample RumenRJG_01DNA_FD_185990 | JGI IMG/M metagenome (GOLD analysis project Ga0256404, IMG submission 185990) | Bovine rumen microbial communities from Lethbridge, Alberta, Canada - RJG_01 | ecosystem: Host-associated > Mammals > Digestive system > Stomach > Rumen | place: Canada: Alberta | collected... | reverse complement strand
TTCCTCCGCCAGGGATATATTTTGCCCAGAACACCAGCGAATCAGGTTGACCAACGAACTCTGTATTATAGCCGTTATTGGAAGGATCGGAGAAGTTGTAGTTGCCATTCGCATCTGTAGCGGTAGTAGATCCTGCATTGATCTGACCATTCGTACAGTTACCATTACCTTTCGCGCCTAAGGTAATTTTTGTCTGAATCTTCACGCTGTGAGAGCCTGTAGTTCCAGGACGAACGTCCGTGCTCTGAGAGAACTGTCCGGTGCCGTTCACGAAACCAGCAAAACTACCCGTAGCCGAAGGAAATGAGTGCCATCCGGTAGGCTCGTTATTGCTCCATCCACCCTCGAAACCGCCATTCTTAAGCTCATAATTGCGTTTTGTCACCTTGTTTCCGTTAAAAACGACAGGAATACTTTCCGGAAGACCGGCTTCAATAGAAAGCGTCACGTTCGCAATTGTCCCGGAGATCTGACTGCCGTTCACCATCGACACCTCCGCATGCTCATTGATGGCTTTAATATACAAAGGACGGTTATTCAGCGTCAACTGACCACTCCCGTTCATCGGGATATTCACCAGTACGATGTCACCCAACGGAACTCCGCTAAATTGAAAATTCGGCAGTACAAACGTGATCGTGTTCGCCGTTACACCCGGCAGAATATACACCTCTTCATTCGGATAATCGTCCCCGCCGATATTCAGCGTCCCTTGGTACACACCCGATGCGTCATTCACCGACACCGCCATCGCCGATACCGCCAGCACGCAAGCCATTATAAATGTAGTAAAAATCTTTTTCATATACTTACAACGTGATATTCATTCTGCACACGAACGTACGCGGAGCCGCCAGAGCCATCGGACGGTAGCTATATTCCGTGTTCAGCAGGTTATTGATTAGGAACTGAACCTCCACGTGCTCCTTAAAACGCACCGAAGCGCGCAGATCCATCGTGAAGACACCTTTGTTATGCTCCATCCAGTAGTCGTGCAGCGACACGCCATCCTCGTAACCGAAGATGAACTTACGGGCATAATCCATCAGATCCGGTTCTGCCTTCTCACGCTCGTCCACCATGATATAATCCACCGCCAGCATCTTACTGCGGTACATCATATTGATACCCAGCGACAACCACTTATAGTTATAATCAATCGTGGTCTTGAAGGAGTGTTTGTTGCGGTATTTCAGATACTTGGAGTCGTTGGATTTGTTCTTCATCTGTAGCGGATCAGTATAGGTCTTCTCCTCCTCGATGCGCTTCGCGTTATCCATATCCTCCGGCTCTGTGAAGGTATAACCGATCGAGTAACGCAGACCCATCTCTTTCTGGATATCTACCTTACCTGCCGTACTAACCTCGCAGCCGTAGATGCGAGCGTGGTTGACGTTCACAAACTGCGCACCGATACCAATACCGGCGTTGCTCAGCGATTTGGTCGTCTTGATATCGTCAATCATCTTCTGGGCCTCACTAATCACATCGTCCATCGAGTTGATCATTGTGAAATCCGAATTCCGGAACAGACCGAACTGATACTCGATCATGTTTCTGTACTCGGTATAGAACGCAGCTACATCCAGAGAACCGGTGATCGGACCGAATTTATACAACTGCTTGTAACCGATCTCCGCATTGAAACCGGACTCGGGTTTGATATCATGGTTCGGATAAACACCTACACCACCGATATCCTTACGGGCAAACTTCTCCGTGATAGACGGGTTACGATAACCCTGACCAAAGCTCGCGCGAAGGAATCCCGCTTTGTATATCTCCCAGTTCAGACCTGCGCGGAAGACCGGACGTACTGGGCAGAGCCACTTGCCGATCTGGATATTCGCCTCTTTGTAATGGTCGTCCATACGGTAGTACTCCAGACGCATACCCGCGCTCAGAGACAACTTGTCCGCGATGCGGTGGTCGTACTGCAAGTAGGCCGCTACATTATCCGTGTGGTGCGTTCCCGTGATATTCGCCGTATTGGTGATATGGTTCCAGTTCACGCCGGTCGTAAGACGAACGCCCGAGTTCCATTGTTTTGCAAACTGATAGTCAACATAGCCATTATAGGTCAGCTCCGGACGTGTAGGGTCGTTGTTCGCCAGCAGATTCATGGCGTAAGCTACTGCGTCCTGCATTTCAGCTACCGTTCCGGTATAGCCTAAACCGTTCTGTACCAGGTTGATACCACTCTGCACTGCCCCCAACCAATCCTCGTTCATCACGGGGATAACTACGTCTTGGAATGTCAATATCAGAGCGTCCGTTGTGGACAGTCCGCCATCCGTATAACCCTTAAACTCGTCGTACTTACCCTTCACTTTTCCCAAGTCAAAACTCTGCACGGCCCATTTAGCCAACTCCTCCGTACTCATCGTTGCAGAGGGCGTCGTCAGGTTGTCGGATGTCAGGTAAAAACGAGCACGTATCTTATGAGAAATACCCTTATCGGCATCGTCGTAGTTCCAGAACGGATCGATATTGAAATTATGCTCCTTACGACCCATATTCGTCAGCAGAGACGGCAAAACTGGCTGTTTCGGGCTGCGCCAGATGAAGAAATCACCATACTGGTTCGCTACGTAATTCACGTTCGCACCCATTGTCATATATTTGCCGGCATCCATCGGCTGATGGTAAGTCATGTTACCGCCCAAACGCACACGGTCGTTAAAACTCTGCTGACGGAACCCCTCGTCCTTAAAGCCGCTGATGGCGCCCGAGATATCAAAATTACCTACTCGCCTCGAGTGCGATGCCTCAGCGCCGTAATACATCGGCAACCTCGCGCCCGTGTACGCGTAATCCTTATAGTTATCATAGATTCCAACATAACCGCTCACCTTCGTCTCCGGCTCCAAACCCGGACGCTGAGTACGCACATTGATCACACCGTTCAGTGCCGACGAACCGTACAGCACGGAAGAAGCACCTTTGATCACCTCCACCTGAGCTACGTTCTCTAAAGGAATATTATTCCAGTTGATCTCACCCGTCTTAGGGTTCAAGATCGTCATTCCGTCCATCAGCACTTGACATCGGCTACCTACGCTGTACGTCCAACCGCCGCCGCCGCGGATGGATGGCTGCTTATCAATGATCTCCACACCCGGCAGGGTCTGCAAGGTAGAAGAGAGATCCGTCGGAGCCTGACTGCGCAACGCCTGCGGTTTCAACACCTCCATCGACACCGTCACATCAGTCTGACGCTGCTCAAAACGACCTGCCGTCACCACCACGTCATCCAAGATCTCATTATGCGTCAACAACGGCACATTGATCTCCTTCGTCACCGCTGTCACAGAGCGGCTCTCCGAATCATAACCCACATAAGAAAAAGTCAGCATCGTCGGCTTACGCGTATCAACGCTAATCACGTATTTGCCGTCAAAATCCGTCACCGTGCCCTTCGAAGGATTATTCGCATCATAAACGGTCACACCAATTAACGGCTCACGGGTCTGAAAATCAGTCACAACACCTGTCACTTCGGTCATATAAGACTGCGCAAAGACAGGCAGTACTGACGCCACACTAAAAAAGAGAATTTGTAGAAATTGTTTCATCATTTGTACCTTAATTCAAAACGACTGCAAAGGTACTGCTTTATTCCGACATACACAATACCGATTTTTAATAAAAGTATTCATATTTTTCGTTTTTTCATATTCATCTTAAAAATCGTATATAAATCATAAATAATTGAGGAGAATTTGATAGATATATATTAAAAAAAGACCCTCATAGAGGATCTTCTTTTATCTCTTTCGAATTCTCGAGATCACGAAATCCCGAAATCCCGTTTTAACGATTCAACAGTTCCACGCTCCGATTAACGAACTTAGCGAGTGCTTCACCTTTCAGCCGACCGGAAGCCAGTAATGCGATGTCGATGAGTTGTTTCAGACGCTCTTCCTCGCCGCTCAGAGAATAGACCGTTTTGACGACGGTCTCTTTTTTGCCGTCTTTCTCCACTTCTTCTTGAACCTCTTCCGAAGTCTCTTTCTCAACCAACTCCTGAATCAGCGGATGGTTCGTGTTAATCACCAAGTTATAGCTGTCCGGCATCTGACCGTAGAAAGACATGCCCTGCTGGTGTGCGCTCATCTCTTTCATTCGGCGCATAAACTCATTCTGCGTCAGGAAAACAGGCAGCGCGTCCGACGAAGCAGCCTCACACGTTACATAGTAACGTAACTTATCAGCATCGCTCGGCAACATTCCTTCAAAAGCTTTCCTCAAGCCCTCTTTCTGCTCGTCCGAATACGTATCTTTCGCAGTCTCTTCTTTCTTGATCAGGTTCTCAATCGTGTCGCTGTCCACCCGTACAAAACGCAGTTTCTCGTGTTTCTGCTCGGCTTGACTCATACAATGTACGTCCAACTCGCCGTCCATCACCAGCACATCATAACCCTTCGCTTTCGCGCGCTCGATCGATGTATATTGTGCGTCCACGTCGTTCGTGTAAAGAAGAACCAAATTGCCGTCCTTATCTACCTGATTCTCACGCACTTTGTCCATATATTCATCCAGTGTCGAGTACTGAGCCTCGAGGTTCTTAACCAACGCAAAACTCGTCGCTTTCTCATAGAACTTCTCATCAGTCAGCATACCGAACTGGATAAACATCTTGATGTCGTCCCACTTCTTGGCGAAGTCCTCTTTGTCTGCTTTGTAGAGTTCGGCAAGTTTGTCGGCGACTTTCTTGGTGATGTACCCGCTGATTTTCTTGACGTTATTGTCGGATTGTAAATAACTACGGCTGACGTTGAGCGGGATGTCCGGCGAGTCAATGACACCGTGCAACAGGGTCAGGTACTCCGGCACAATGTTCTCCACTTCGTCGGTGACATAGACCTGATTGCAATAGAGTTGGATCTTATTGCGGTGTACATCCAGGTTCGATTTAATCTTCGGGAAATAGAGGATACCCGTGAGATTGAACGGATAATCTACATTGAGGTGGATATGGAAGAGGGGTTCGTCCATCTGCATGGGGTACAACTCATGGTAGAAATGCGCATAGTCTTCTTCATTAAGGTCCGCAGGTTTGCGCGTCCAGGCTGGATTGATGTCATTGATGATATTCTCTTCGTCGAGTTCGACCTGCTTGCCGTCCTTCCACTCTTTCTTCTTACCGAAAGCAATCTCCACCGGCAGGAACTTACAGTATTTCTTCAGCAGTCCTTCGATCGTCGCGTCCTCCAGGTACTGCGAGAACTCATCATCGATATGCAGCACGATATCCGTTCCGCGCTCGGCCTTGATGGTATCTTCCATCGTATATTCGGGTGAACCCTCGCAAGACCAATGAACAGCTTTCGTGTCCTCCTTATAGGATTGCGAGAAGATCTCCACTTTCTTGGATACCATGAAGGCGGAGTAGAATCCGAGACCGAAATGACCGATGATGGCTTCGGCTTTGTCTTTGTACTGGTTGAGGAACTCCTCCGCGCCGGAAAAGGCGATCTGGTTGATATACTTATCTACTTCTTCAGCGGTCATGCCGATACCGTGATCGGAGACGGTGAGGGTTTTCTTAGCCTTATCGATCGCAACTCGTACACGCATGTCGCCTAAATCCCCTTTCACTTCGCCTACGGAAGACAAAGTCTTCAGTTTGGATGTTGCATCAACGGCATTGGAGATCAATTCACGCAGAAAGATCTCATGATCGGAATACAAAAATTTCTTGATGACGGGGAAAATGTTATCTGACGTTACCCCGATATTACCTTTACTCATATGATTGTGGTTTTAACTATTAAACAAAAATTCGCGGACGCTGATGTCCACGAATCTTGTGTCAATTTTTGTGCCAAGTCGGTTTATCTGCCAAATTGGCAGACTTTTTGACCCATCGGCGTATAGATCTGTCCCTTACGTTCGATCAGAATCTGTCCGTTGCGGAAGATCTTACGTCCTCTCAACCTTTCGCCGTTAACCGTTACCACGCCTTGTGGCTCCTGATAACCGTCGTCCATAGGAATCTTATTGAGCATGGCATCGTGCAGGTACATCTCGAGCATGGTGTAACCGCTCGCATGGCGCACGTTGTTATCTGCCACCAAAGGATCGCACCCATTCGCCGTTTCCCATACATCGGGCATACCATCCAGATCCGTATCTAACAGCGGTGCAACTACCGTATAGTCATAGAATCCTTCGGCATCTGTCGCATTGTCGATTATTCCTTTCTTATGCGCCACACTACCGACATAGGTATGCGTTCCTTCTCTGGTGTCAGCAATAAGACGGAGTTCCACATGATCGCGCGGGAAGCAACCGGCAGTATCCAATACGGTTTGGTATGCATCTTCGGCAGTCTGGTAGTCGCCAACAGCATAGGCATAACTATCAAAATCATAGCGGCCATAGATGGAATCTTCCGTCCAACGCCACCAAGGTGTCTTGGTACGAATAAGTGTATCCACGCGAAGGGAATCAACAGGATACATAGTACTATTCTCCGAGGTCACAGCCGACCAGTTATCTGCCGTAGCAGATGGATTCCCGTCCATCACATTGCCGGATACATACCAGTAACTCGGTCCCCATGAGGTAGCCTTATTAGAGCGGTTATAATTCGAGCGGAAGAATAACATCTTATTCGTTGTATTCGGACCTTTCTTATAATAGTTATTGATAAAATTGCACTCGTGTGCGGAGTTCAGACCATTATATTCACCACTATCTAATTTAGCGGTGTTCTCACCGCCATGACAACCGGTGCTGCCTCCGTAATAATTATAATTTACATTATTGACATAATCCAAATAGACGACCCAGTCATTACTTTGTGCACCATTAAAACGACAGGAACGTCCGTTATTATTAACCAATAAATTATGATGGTAAGATGCCGGAGAACCACCCCATTGACAACCATATCCGCGCTGACCTTTTCCGTTTCCGGCATCATATAATCCTTCATGGATAATACAATATTGTACGGTTATAAAATGGCTGTCATTCGTATTCATGTTCTCCTCGGAAGACCATCCGAAATCACAGTGGTCAATGATATAATTCTCACAGTTTTCTGCCGCAAAGGCACTGGCATTCAAGAAGTTACCATTTGCATCTTCATTTCCGACACGGAAACGGACATTACGCAGGATAAAGTTCTTGGACATACCTAAGTTCACTTTATTATGCGTAATGACGATACCCATACCCGGAGCTGTTTGACCGGCTATCGTGTAGTTTTGGCGGTTAACACGCAGATCTTTGACTAGCCGTATCTCTCCCGTCACAGCAAAACAAACCGTGATGGGTTCACCCGGATACTGCTTCATCGCCCAACGGAGCGAACCCTCCGTGGCTCCTTCGGCATCATCAGCAAGCGTCGTGACATACACCACTTTTCCTCCTCGGCCACCGGAGGTATACTTGCCAAAACCTTCGGCACCTGGGAACGCGACGAGCGTATCCGGCAACATGGCTGCAGATGCGATTACTGAACAGAAGCAGCAAACTGCTGCCATATAGAATCGTTTGGAACGGGAGCTGTAATACATATGGTTTCCTTTTTTACAGGGTGAATAAATTCTATTTTGCGAGCATGCAAGCAGATACCGCCGTCGGGATTCGAACGCTTGGCGCCGTACTTCAGATCGCCCTTCACGGGACATCCTATCGCCGCCAGTTGACACCGGATTTGATGATGACGTCCGGTCTCCAGGTTAATCTCCAAAAGGGTGTAGTTTTCGCCGCGAACGAGCGTTTTGTAACTCAGTATCGCCTGCTTCGCTTCTTTTGCACCGGGTTTAACAATAAAACTCTTATTGAGCGTCTCATTGCGTGTGAGCCAGTTTTCGAGTCGTGCTTCGGCTTGTTTGGGAGCACCCTGCACGATCGCCCAATAGGTCTTGCGGATCTGCTCATGAGATTTAAACATCTCGTTCAGACGGGTGAGTGCTTTGCTCGTTCTGGCAAAGAGCACCACCCCACTCGTGGGACGATCGAGACGGTGGGTCACACCGAGGAACACCTCGCCGGGTTTGTTGTATTTCTCCTTGATATAGGCCTTGACGGTTTCGCTCAGCGGCGTGTCGCCGGTCTTATCGCCCTGCACGATCTCGTTGCAGGTTTTATTGACAGCGATGATATGATTATCTTCGTATAGTACGGTCATAATCCGCGTTGACGAATGGCTTCGTAGATAAAGACTCCTGCTGCCACAGACACATTCAAACTCTCGATAGTACCCGTCATAGGCAGGCGCACTTTATCGGTACAGAGTTTGAGGTTTTCTTCATAGATACCCCGTTCCTCGGAGCCCATGACGATGCAGGTAGGTACCGTCATATCGACCTCGGTGTAGTTCCGATCCGTATGCTCGGTCGCAGCCACAATACGCAGTCCGCTCTCTTGGAGGAACCGCAACGCGTTTTGCAGGTTCTCCACCTTGCAGATAGGCAGACTGTGCAAGGCACCCGCAGATGCTTTGACGGCATCGCCGTTGATAGCCGCACTCCCGCGCGTTCCGATAATCAACGCGTGTACACCCGCGCAAACGCAGGTACGCGCAATCGCACCGAAATTACGCACGTCAGTCACGCCATCCAACAGCATCAGCAGGGGCACTTTGCCTTCGTCATAAAGTGCCGGAACAAGGCTCTCCAGCGGTGTGAACTCGATCGGACTCAAGAAGGCTATCACACCTTGATGGTTTTTGTCCGTAAACTGGTTGAGCTTCTCCATGGGCACTTTCTGAACCGGCGTTCCGGTGCCGTCTAACTTGATCATCAACTCGCGCCCGATTGCCGAACTCATATCGCGGCGAACCAACACTTTATCCAGCGCCTTACCGGCATCGATGGCTTCGATCACGGCACGGATTCCAAAGATCATCTCTTTCTCCGGCGGCCGCTTGGTCTCATATTGTTTCTTTTGGTTCATTTTTAAGCTTTTTGCAAGAAAATATAGAAGGTTGTTCCTTTTTCCGAGGTTTCAAAACTGATCTTTCCGCCCGTCCCCTCCACAATATGCTTGGATATCGCGAGACCGAGTCCGTTGCCGTTAGACTTCGTGGTGAAGTTCGGCATGAAGATCCGCGGCTGAATGTCTGCCGGGATACCTGTGCCGTCATCGGAGATGGAGATCCGTATCTCTCGCTCCGAATAGGCGGCATTGAGCATGACAATGATGTCGGTAGGCGACGCCTGCAAGGCATTGCGGATAATATTGACAAATACCTGCGAGATCTGCTCCTGGTCAGCCTTGGCCATCACACCCGAGTCAGGCCCCACATAGCGGATCGGAATCTGTTCGTCATTCGCGCGCTGCAAGGTAATCACGTTCGACAGCTTGGCCGCCACATCCACGTCGGCGCTAACCACCTCGGGTTGCTTGGCGAAGGTAGAGAACGACTGTGCGATATGCGCCAGATTATCGATCTCCGACACCAGCATCTGCGTCGTCTTCTCAAAATAGGCATCGAAATCGTCCTTCCCGCGCTTTAGTTGCAGTTTTTGCACAGACAGCTTCATAGGCGTGAGCGGATTATTGATCTCATGCGCGATCTGCCGCGCCATCGTACGCCATGCCCCTTCTCGTTCGGCATTCGCCAGTTTCTCCGCACTCTCCTCCACCTTATCTACAAGCAGGTTATAGCGCTCTACCAGCAGACCTAACTCATCGCGGTAGGGATAGTCAATATGACTGTCCTTGGCTCCAATCTCGAACCGCCTCATCTTATCCGTCAGCATCATCAGCGGGGCGGTCATGCTGCGAGCGGCCCAATAGGAGAAGAAGATCGCCAAGATGAGCACAATCAGGTACGGAGGCAGCAAACGCGAGAGCAAGGCATCCACCTCTTCGTTACGCTGCTGTTCGCTCAAGTAATACGGCACAGCGATATATCCCATTGTCACGAACGATCCGTTGTGGAACGGCACGTACGACACCATGTACCGACGCGAAGCCAGATACTCATAGCACACGGCACTGTGCGATTCGTTGAAGAACGCCTCCGGCGCCATGCGGCGGGACAACGCACCATCCGAAAAAAGGTTCGGCGTTGAAGAGGCAAATAACTCACCCGACAGGCTATAGACGTGGATATCCTGGTTCATATCATAAGCCAGGTCATGCAAGTCAATCGCCAAACCCTCCGCCTGCGCACTAGTCAGGGACATATCCCAGTAATAGAGCGACCGCAGGAATGCCTGGATGTACTCCGATCGCATTTGCAGGTCATGCCGCTGATGCTGCTCGTAGTTCGCATTCACATAGCGGATTGCCATGAAATAGATATAGATGAAAACCGCCAGCACGCAGGTCAGGATAATGCACATGATACGCGTGGAAAGCGGCATATTACGGATCCCGCGATACCGAATCAGCACTCCTATTCCCGCCCCGATCATCAGCACAAAAATTGCCATGATCACAATCTGCAGCGGAGAAAGGGCGGAATGATCCGACTGCTGAGTGTTTTCTGCCGATTGCGGATTGATAAACTCCGTCGGCACAACAGTGAGAATATTATACATCCCCGCCTTTGTCCAACGGATCTGCGCTTTGGCATTCGCAAACGTCTTTTCGCGCCAAGTATCATAGTTCGTCAGATAGACGGCGTCAGAGGCCAAGCGATTGCTCGACCAATAGACCATCTGCCGGGCATCGAAGATATAAAAACAGATATCCTCCCGCTGCTCGGCAATCGCGCGAATCGAGTCCATGGGCACATCCCGCTCCAAGGCATCCCGCAAAGCAGCAGTCTGCTGTTCCGCTTCAGCCATGATATCTCGCTGCCGACAACTCATCATCGTCAGCAGCAATAGCAACAGCACCCCTATTTCATAGATCCGTCGCATTTCTGATTATTGCAGGCAGTTATCAAGCGCTTTGCGCAAGGCAGGAATATCCAGATGTTGACCGATAAAAACGAGCTTCTGCATACGGTCCCCATACTGATCATCCCAGTCTTTGCGCAGTTGGGCATCGTCTGCCATGAGTTGCATAAGTTCCTCCTTAGGCATGGTGGCAAACCACTCTCCGGCCTTGCGGAGGTTGAACTGGTGTCCTGCTTGCTCGAAGAGATAACACATGTCATACTCTTCCGCAAAATAGCACATACCTTTGCAACGCAGGATATTCTTCGGCCAGTGAGCCGCCACAAACTCATCGAACAAACCCAAGTCAAAAGGTTTGCGGGCATAATAGACGTAGGTCTCTATACCAAACTCCGCAAGATGGTCATGTCCCTCGTGGTCATGGTCGTGGTCGTGATGATGATGCTCGTGCCCCTCATGCTCATCGTGATCGTCATCATCGTCGTCTTCCTCATCGTCATGGTGATGCTCATGGTGATGGGAGGCATCCTCCACTTCCTGAATCCAAGCCGCTGACGTGGCCGTGCGGTCAAAGTCAAATAGCTTCGTATTCAGCAGTTTATCCAGATCCACATCGCAGTAGTTGGTCTCAATGATCTCTGCGGCGGGTTGAATACTGCGAATGATTGCGCGTATGTGTGCGAGCTCTTCTTCGCTCACTTCTGCAGCCTTATTTAACAGCACGATGTTGCTGAACTCGATCTGCTCAATAACCAGTGCGGCAAGGTCTTCCTCCTTGGGCACATAGTGCGCCAATTGTTCTCCGCCATCGAACTCATCTCTAAGACGCAGGGCATCTACGACCGAACAGATGCAGTCGAGTACCGGCAGACCGTCTTGCGCAAAGCCCGGCACCATCTGTGCATAACTGCAAAGCGTCTGCGCAATCGGGGCAGGTTCACAGATACCCGAGGCCTCAATGACGATATAATCAAAGGCTTTCTGTGCACAAAGGTCATGCAGTTGCGAGATCAGATCCATCTTGAGCGAACAACAGATACACCCGTTCTGCAGCGCCACAAGAGAGTCATCGTTCTGACTTACCACCCCGCCCTTTTGGATCAGGGAAGCATCGATATTCACTTCGCCGATATCATTGACAATCACGGCAAAGCGGATACCCTTCGTATTCATTAGAATACGATTGAGCAAAGTAGTCTTGCCGCTCCCGAGATATCCGGTGAGCAGCAAGACAGGTATTTTATTTACTGTAAGTGGCATAATCCTGATAGTATTTATCTACTAATTCATGTTGTCCGTACCGTTCGCAAGTCTGCAGTACATAACCCAAGATCGCTGCTTCCCGACCGGAAGTGGATTCCATCGATCGGCGTTGTTCACGACTCAGAGACGCAGCAAAACGAAGGTACTCCACGCATGTCTGCGCAACCTTATCCATGATAGCAATCGCTTTTTCATCCTCATGGAGCAGGAAGTACAATTGCGCCATCGATGCTGACGTATAGTCATATGGGATGTTATAACCCGGCAACTGTTCCTCGGCATAATCCAGCACCTCCAGCGCTTTCTCACGTTGGTTCTCCCGATAGAGCTGTTCTGCCAATTGGGCAAACATCATACGGTGCGTGCGGCACATGCGCATTAGGTTCTCGTCGATATAGATACCCGGAATATTCATGTTGCCGTAGGCAAACTTATGCATCATGTTGTCGTACATGATTTCCGAGTTCACACGCGGTTGTCCGTCCCGACTGCGGGTCGGCGTGATACGATAGGTCAGACCCGTGAGCTCCATATAGGGCTCGAGTCCGAGGTAATAATCATTGCCGACGGTTGCGCAGAAGTACATGGGGCGCTGCCATTTATTGGAGGACAGCATCTCCATGATCATCATCTCCGAACGGGTGTACATACGTTTTTTCTTGAAGAAGATCTGTTCACCTTCAGGCGTCTCCACAAAGAGTTGATCGGAAGGCAGATAGTCTGCTCCGCCCTTGAGGAATCCGAACGCACGCTCTACCGAAATCGGTTGATTGAGGCGATTATTCACCCGCGCAATCTCGTTCTTGCCCGGCATAAAATCCTTGTATTCCCACGAGATAGGCAAAGCCTTCGACTCGTAATACGGGCGCTTCATCTGGCTGATGTACCAATCCGTCTGGAGATACGAGAGGTTGCAGACACGGATGTCTGTACCCACCTCTTCCACTTCTTGGTTGTACCACAAGGGGAAGGTGTCGTTATCGCCGTTCGAGAATAGGATCGCCTGCGTCTCGCAAGACTTCAGATAATTGGCTCCGAAATCACGGCAGGAATAACGCTGACTACGGTCATGATCATCCCAGTTCTGCGAAGCCATCTGTGCCGGAACAAGCAAGCATATCAAAGATATGCAAATCGCAGCTGTAACCCGTAACCCGTCACCTTTCACCTTTACAGATATCCAATCAATCAGCGCAAAAACGCCAAGACCGATCCAGATACAGAACGCATAGAACGAACCCGCATATGCATAGTCTCGTTCACGGGGCTGGAAAGGTGTCTGGTTGAGGTAAATGACGATTGCCAAACCCGTCAGGAAGAAGAGCAGGAAGGTCAATGTGAAGTTCTTCACACCCGCCTCCGGATCCTCTTTGGTACGCTTGCTCAACTGCCAAACGATGCCGATAATACCCAGCAACAAGGGCAACATATAATAGACGTTATGTCCCTTATTCTCTTTGAGTTCCGTCGGCAGTTTGGATTGATCCCCCAACATCGCGTTATCGATGAACGGAATACCCGTGATCCAGTTTCCTTTGGTGATATCGCCGTAGGACTGGATATCATTCTGGCGACCCGAGAAATTCCACATGAAATAGCGCCAGTACATGAAGTTAACCTGATAGCGGAAGAAGAACTTCAGGTTCTCGCCGAAGGTCGGGCAAATCTCAGACTTGCGCTGTCCGCAGTACTCATAGCGTATCCGTTTCCCCTTCACGTCTGCCCACTCTTTATATGCGCTGACATGACTGCCCTGCGACGAATACATACGCGGGAAGAGCATGCAGAACTGCGGCATATACTGATAGCTGGTTTTGTAGCCGGTGACCACATAGTGGTCTTTCTCGCCTTCCACTTTCGGCGCGGGTGCATACTGCGCATGTCCTTCTTTCTCCACAGGCACGCACATATTGCCCTCCACGCGCAACTCTACCGGCGCATTATAGGTCTGTCCGTAGAAGAGCGGACGATCGCCGTACTGCTCGCGATTCAGGTAATACTTGAGCGAGAATACATTATCGGGCGAGTTCTGATCCATGGGGGTATCCGCATTGGAGCGGATCACCAGGGCTGCGTACGAACTGTAACCGATCAGGATAACCGTCACCATCAGCACTCCGGTATTCATCCAGCGCCAGAGGTTCTTGCCTTGGTTCTCCTTGTACTCCACTTCCGCACGGCGTTTGGTGTAGATAATGCCCCACACCAGCACAGCAACCGTCAGCACAATCGCAACTGCCAAACCCGTATTGAACGGACATCCGAGACCGTTGACGAACAGCAACTCGAACCATCCTAACAAGGTCGGATAACCCGGGATGATGCCGTACAAAATCACCAGCAGCACTGCGCAAGACGCAAGGAAGGCATAAGTCAGGCCCTTCCACGAAAAATTGTACCGGCGGAAGTAATAAACGAGTCCGATAGCCGGGATCGTCAGCAGGTTCAGCAAGTGCACACCGATCGACAAACCCATGAGGTACGCAATCGCTATCAGCCATTTGTCACTACCCTCCTCGTCAGCCTGTTCATCCCATTTGAGGATGAGCCAGAAAACAACTGCCGTGAAGAGCGAAGAGGACGCATATACCTCACCCTCAACAGCCGAGAACCAGAAGGTGTCAGAGAACGTGTACGCCAAGGCGCCAACAGCTCCTGCGCCGAGGATGCCGATACCCTTCCATAGCGCATCAGGCGACACGATCTTCTTCGCAAGCGCCGTAATCGTCCAGAATAGGAACAGGATCGTAAACGCACTTGCCAAAGCGGACAAGGCATTGACGCACATCGCCACATGACTCGTGTCGCTCGCAAACAGACTAAATAAATGCCCCATCAGCATAAAAAACGGTGCTCCGGGGGGATGTCCCACATCCAACTTCCAGGCGCTGGAGATGAACTCTCCGCAGTCCCAGAACGAAGCGGTGGGCTCCATGGTCAGGAGATACGTAGCAGCCGCGATCGCAAAAACGATCCATCCGCAAAGCGTATTCCACAATTTGAATTGTTTCATTTTATCGTTGTTTTTAGTTTTTTGGCCGTTTTTAGGCAATTTGGGTGCAAAGATACTACAAAATTTTGATATTTTAAAATTAAAATTTTAGATTTCTTGTTTTTGCATGTTTTTTTTGTAAAAAAGTTCGCGCACGCTTGCATATATGAAAAAATTGTTGTACCTTTGCGGGCTTTTTGTGAAAATACATTAAAATACAAAAATACGATATATGATTAAAGTTGGAATTATTGGGTGCGGCTTCGTGGGAGGAGCCCTGAAAAACTGGTTGGAGAACAACAACCCCGAGTGTAAATTATTCATCAGCGATCCGTACAAGGGTTATAATGATGATTTGAGCGATATCGACATCGCATTCTTGCAGATTCACGTACCGACGGAAGAGGATGGCACGCAGGATTTGACGCTGATGAAGGAGTTGATCAAGAATCTGCCGGACGTACCGGTATTCGTTCGTACGACCATTCTGCCGGGCACCAGCGCCATGCTGACCAAAGAGACGGGTCACAACGTCTATTATATGCCGGAGTTCTTGACCGAGCGTACGTTCATTGAGGACTTCAATAAGCAGACCATGGTCTTCACCGGTGCGCAGGACTTGCTCACGAAGATCTTCGTCGGCAAGAAATTCACCGTCATGAGTCCGCTGGAGGCAGAGCTCACCAAGTACATGCACAATGTGTTCGGTGCATACAAAGTGACCTATTTCAATGCTTGCAAGGAGTATTGCGAGAAGATGGGAGCCGATTGGCGCAAGGTACACACCGGCGTTCTCCTTTCCGGCTACATCAACGACACACATACGTACGTTCCCGGGCCTGACGGCAAGTACGGATACGGTGGTAAGTGTTTCCCGAAGGACGTGAACGCATTTGCTGAAATGACCAAAGGAACATCCCTCGGCACCTTGCTCGAACATCTGCATGAACTCAATGTCCACTTCCGTGGTGTAGAAGAACATATCTGATTATGAAAATAGCAGTCGCAGGAACAGGATATGTAGGGCTTAGCATCGCTACCTTACTCGCCCAGCACAACCAAGTGATGGCGGTGGATATCATCCCCGAGAAAGTGGAAATGATCAATTCCCGCCATTCTCCTATCCAGGACGAGTACATCGAGAAATACCTCGCGGAGAAAGAACTCAATCTCACCGCAACACTCGATGCCGAAGCAGCCTACAAGGATGCCGAATACGTCGTCATTGCCGCGCCGACGAATTATGACAGTCGGCTCAATTATTTCGACACCTCCGCCGTAGAGAACGTGATCGAGACCGTCTTGCGGGTCAACCCCAACGCGATCATGGTCATCAAATCGACCATTCCCGTCGGCTATACCAAGTCCGTGCGCGAGAAATACCACTGCGACCGCATCCTCTTCTCGCCCGAGTTCTTGCGCGAAAGCAAGGCGCTCTATGACAACTTGTACCCAAGTCGTATCATTGTCGGTACAATCCTAGACAATAGTGCTATGTATCACGTAGCCGAGACCTTTGCGAATCTGCTCAAAGAAGGAGCGATCAAAGAGGATGTCGAGGTGCGTATCATGGGCCTGACAGAAGCCGAAGCCGTGAAGTTATTCGCCAATACCTATCTGGCGCTGCGCGTGAGCTATTTCAACGAGCTCGACACCTATGCGGAGATGAAGGGCCTCAATACGCAGGATATCATCGACGGTGTCTGCCTTGACCCGCGTATCGGTACGCATTATAACAACCCCTCTTTCGGCTACGGCGGGTACTGTCTCCCGAAGGATACCAAACAGCTCCTTGCTAACTACCAGGACGTCCCCGAGAACCTCATTGAAGCCATCGTCGAGTCCAATCGTACCCGCAAAGACTTCATCGCCGACCGTGTCTTGGCGAAAGCCGGTTATTACGATTACTACCACAACGGCCAGTTCAACGCTGCCGAGGAGCATCCTTGCGTCATTGGCGTCTATCGTTTGACGATGAAATCGAACTCCGACAATTTCCGTCAATCCTCGATCCAAGGTATCATGAAGCGTGTGAAAGCGAAAGGTGCCCAAGTCATCATCTACGAACCCACCTTGCCGGACAATTCAACCTTCTTCGGCTCTCTCGTAGTGAACGACCTTGCCGCCTTCAAGTCCCGCTCCCAGGCCATCATCGCCAACCGCTACGATTCCTCGCTGGACGACGTGAAGGAAAAAGTATATACCCGTGACATCTTCCGCCGTGACTGACATCTGACATCCAACATCTGACATCTATCTTTTAACATCAATACCCGTTGGCAGAGAAAATCGAACATATAGGCAGAAAGGAAATAGCATGGAGCTATGTCGGCACGGTCTTTATGATCGGAGCCGGTGTCATACTCCTGCCCTTTATCCTTAATAAGATGCCGCAGGAGACAGTCGGTATCTGGAATATCTTCCAGACTATCACCGCCCTTGTCCTTTTGCTTGATTTCGGTTTTCGGCCTACTTTTGCACGCAATATCAGCTATATCTTCTCTGGTGTGAAGCAACTGCAGAAAGAAGGTGTGCTACATACCTCCCATGATGCGGAAGTGGACTATGGGTTGCTCAAGGGAGCGCTCATCGCCATGCGCCGCTTCTACCGGTGGATGGCATTTATCGTCTTTGCCCTGCTTGCCACCGCCGGAACCGCTTATTTCTACTATATTTTGCAGAAATACTCCGGCGACAAACAGGATGCCATGATTGCATGGGTGCTGCTGATTGCCATCAACTGCTATAACCTCTACACCTTCTATTACGATGCGCTCCTGACCGGCAAAGGATATGTCACACGTACCCAGCAGATTAACATGCTTGGACAACTGGTGTATATCACGCTGGCTATCGCGTTGATATATGCGGGCTTCGGACTCACGGCTATCGTCAGCTCCCAACTCGCTGCTACCATCCTCCGCCGGGTACTGACCTACAGAGTATTCTTCACGCCGCAGATGAAAAGCCGGTTAGCCGCAGCACAAGTGCAGGAACCTAAAGACATCCTCAGAGCCATCAGCCCCAATGCGGTCAAAGTGGGACTGACCTACCTCGGTGCTTTCCTTATCAACAAGTCTGCCGTGCTTATCGGCTCGGCATACCTCACGCTTAACGAGATTGCCTCGTATGGCATCACCATGCAGGTAATGGATGTGCTGGCGCGTTGCAGCATGGTCATATATATTGCCTATACGCCGCGCTTGGCGCAGTGCCGCGCTTCAAGAGACCTTCAGCAACTGCGCAAATACTATATCTGGTGTACACTCTCCTTCATGGCTATCTTCGCGGCAGGAGGCATCGCTTGGATATTCGGAGGGGATTATGTCCTTTCGCTTATCGGCAGCCGGACGGCTTTCCTGCCTACCGACCTCTTGCTGCTGGCGCTTGTGGTGGCGTTCTTGGAGCATAACCACGCACAGTCGGCGGGATTCATCATGGCGGACAACCGTATCCCCTTCTTCATTCCCTCGCTTGCCAGCGGAGCTGCTACAATCATACTGTTATGGCTCTTCCTTGGACCGCTCCATTTGGGCGTCTTGGGATTGATACTTGCACCCGGATGTGCACAACTGGCATACCAGAACTGGAAATGGCCCTCGGTCGTTATTAAAGAATTGAGAAACGCATAGATGGATTCGCTGTTGAATATAGGGTTGCTGATTGCTTTTGTGACAGAGGTTATTCTCCTTGCACGGTTGGAGAAGGTCATCTGGGGCACTGTCTATACGCCTCTTAACGCGTTGGCGTTGCCTTTTACTTTCATCGTGCTGCTCACTCTGTGCCTGCCTTCCTCGCTGAGCTTCGTGTCTTTCTATTACCCCAGCCTGTTGGTTTGGATGGCTGGTCTGCTGCTGATGGCTGTACCGAGCTGGCTGCTCGGTGCCGGTGTCCGAAAACGATACGGAGAAATGGCGCTTGCCGCAGAGCCGCCAAAGAAAGAACGATTCTTTCTCATCATGGCGTTTGTGCTGATACTGCCTTTCTTCTTGCGCCTGAGAGAGATGATGGCTACCTCGCTGGACCTCTTCGGCAGCGATGAGTTCGGCGAGAGTTTTGCCGTCTATGGAGTCTTCGGACACTTGCTGCATTTCCTCATCGCCTGTTCCATCATCGCCTTTGCCTGTGTCCGTAAGGGCAACCGTCTCTTGCCGGTACTGCTCATTCTCCTCATCGCCGCTCTCTCGTTTGTCAACCAAGTGAAGAGTTGGGTCATCATTCCGCTTATCGCCGGTTTCTGGCTCTGTCTGGCAACAAAGAAGATAAACCTGTCACTCCGTTTCCTGCTGGCTGTTGGGATAGGAGGATTGCTTATCTTTGTCGGCAGTTACCTCGCTGTCTTCATTCTTGGCAATGGGGCGGAATATGACGAGCACATGGGGGAATATATCGCGGAACACGTCTTCCATTATATCACTAGCGGTGTGTTGGGCTTAAGCGAAGACCTCAGACGCGGTATTCTCGAAGCACCGGACCCGGATATACTCTTTGCGCCATTTGTCAATTTCGTGCGTTTCTTCACGGGAGACGAATATATCAGCCCTATAAATCCCTATTACTTGGAGATAAGCACCAACAACTCCTTGGAGGACAATGTGCGTACCTATTTCGGTACGATGTATATCCATTGCTCAGTGGGACTGTTCTGTCTGCTGGTACTCCTCTTTGGTTTCTTCTTCTATCTCATCCGCATAGCCGCACTCCGTACACACTCTGTCTATATAACGGCTATCGATGCATGGTTCTGTGCCTTGCTGGCAATGGGATGGTTTGAATATTATATGTTTCATGTCAGCACATTTGAAGTACCGGCATACATGCTGCTGATGTTTGTTTTTGAGAAAGCGTTGTTCCGGCAAAAAGAAAGCACCTATGGTAACCATCATCATTCTTAACTATAAAGGCTGGCAGGACACTATCGAGTGCCTCGCATCGCTGCAAAAGCAGACGATGCCGTCCTTCCGTGTCGTGGTGGCGGATAACGGCTCGGGTGATGATTCCTTGGTACAGATTGCCCGATGGCAGGAACAGCAGCAGATGACGTTCCCGCTCACGCTGCTGCCGCTTCCCGAGAACTACGGTTTTGCAAAAGGAAACAACCTTGCCATCGCTTCTGCCCTTGACGGAGAGACCGATTATTTCTGGTGTCTCAATAACGACACGGTGGTGGAACCGGACTGTCTGCAACGACTTGTTACCTATATGGACAACCACAAGGAAGTCACAGCCCTTACGCCGGCTATACGTCTGTACGATACACCGGATATCATGTGGAATGCAGGCGGCAGGCTGGTCTTCGGCGGAAGACGCTATTTCTGTGCCATGCAACCGGCTTCACGTTTGGATGAGAAAGACGTACTTCCAATCACCTTCATCACAGGATGCGCACTCTTCTTCCGCAAGGAACTCATTGACGCTGAACCGCTGTTCACCGAGCGTTTCTTCTTCGGAGAAGAAGACTATCACTTCTCGCTGCGTATGAAACGGGAAGGACGGAAGATGGTCTGCCTCACCTCCGCTGTCATATACCACAAAGTGAGTGCATCACAGACAGCTGTCGTCTCATACAACAAGCTCTTCATACATACCCTCAACCGCATCATCGACCTCCGCACGGCATATCCCAAACCCAAGTATATCTTTTGGATGATGCTTTATATCCCGTATCTGTACTGGCATTTCCTGCGTTCTATGAACTTCGGGGACCGCAACCGTTTTATCCGTCTGCTGCTGCACGAAGCCCGTACCAATGACGGCGTCAGCAAACAGTTGTTTGAACACTACCTGCACTATCCTTTTGCCCATGCTCAATAAACTCTACATATTGCTTTGTTCGCTGTACGGCTACTGCCTCAAATTCGCGTATGTTACGCGTCTCTTGCGCGTACCTAAACTGGGCGAAAAAGCACAAGCGGATGTGGTCGTCTCACTCACCAGTTATGGCAGGCGTGTAAGAGACTGCATCGTCTGTTATACCGTCTATTCCTTGCTCCGCCAGACGCTCCAACCCAAGCGTATCATACTCTGGCTCTCGCAGGACGAATGGACGGAAAGCACACTGCCGAAGCGAGTGGCGCAACTGAAACAATACGGTGTGGAGATACGTTTCTGTGAAGACATGCGGTCATACAAGAAACTCCTGCCCGCGTTGCAACTCCTGCCGGAAGAAGACATCATCACAGTGGATGACGATGTGCTCTATCCCGCTACGCTGACAGAACAGCTCATGCGCACACATACCTGCCACCCCGGAGACATCATCGCTACCCATATGTATGCGCCGTCTCTCCAACCCGTGCAGCCGTACCACCAATGGAACTTGGCACCACGGAGTACAAGCAACTTGCACTTCTTTGCAGTCGGGGTCGGCGGTGTCTTGTATCCAGCGCATGCCTTGCATCCGCAGATGCTCGATTACGCCCTTGCACGGCAATACGCCCCGTTGGCAGATGATGTATGGTTCTGGGGCGCGAGTATGGCACAAGGCACCGACAAACGAACAACAGACTGGACTTTTGACACCGTCTCTTTTGATGCCATCTACCAGTTCCTGCATAAAGGTTCCGCCTTGCAGCACACCAATGTCAAAGGAACAGAGATGACCAATGACACACAGATAGCAGCCACAATGACCTATATACGCGAAAACTATGAAGTCAGTTAGTATCATCATGCCGGCGTACAACAGTGCACGGTTTATCCGCCACGCTGTTGAGAGTGTGCTTGCCCAGACCTATACGGACTGGGAACTGCTCATTGTGGATGATTGCTCTACGGATAACACAGAGGAAGTGGTAGCGGCTATCTCAGATCCGCGCATCCGGTATATCCGCAATGAGCAGAATATGGGTGCGGCAGTCTCGCGCAACAGAGCACTACGACAAGCGGAAGGAAGATATATCGCTTTCTTGGACTCGGACGATCTCTGGACTCCGGACAAACTGGAGAAACAGATTGCTTTCATGCAGCAGAACAGCTATGCCTTTACCTTTACGGACTACCGCATCATCAATGAAGACGGCACGCCGCAAAACAAGATACTGCATATGCCCGCCTCGCTCACATACCGCCAATACTGCTGCAACACGGCGATAGGCTGCCTCACAGTCATAATCGACCGGCAGATGACAGGATCCTTCGAGATGCCCGACATACGGAGCAGCCATGACATGGGCTTGTGGCTGGAAATCATGAAACGGGGATTTACAGCCTTTGCTCTCCGTGAGTGCCTCGCCTCATATCGCATCGTAGCCACCTCCAACACCGCAAAGAAATGGAAGGCGGCTAAAGATGTCTGGCGGGTATATAGAGAACTTGAACATATGGGGATACCGGCATCGGCATATTGCTTCTGTGGATATGCTTGGCATGCTATAATGAAACGGCTTTAACAAAACTGCATATGAAAACATTACTGGCAACGATATATATGAAACGCCATCCGGGGGTCGCCTATGAAGATGTGCCCTATTGGTACAGACGCACCGTCCTCGGGCAAATAGGACATCTGCTACGCAAGAAGATCTGCGTCGTATGGGCGCCGAATTGTACCATTACGGCATTTCGCATTGCCTTGTATCGCCTCTGCGGGCTGAAAGTAGGGAAAGGAACATTTATCGGGATGAAATGTTATATTGACGACCTCTGTATTGATAAAATCGAAATAGGCGATAATGTCACTGTCTCGTACGGAGTTTATTTTGCGTGCCATGGTATCAACCAGCCGCATAACCGCATTGTTATCAAGGACGGCGCATATATCGGTATGCGCGCTTCCATCATTGCGCCGCAGGATATAGAGATCGGCGAACACGCCATCATCGGCGCGCAGACATTGGTGAATATTCCTGTTCCGGCATACGCTAAAGCGGTTGGCGTGCCATGCAGGATACTCCCTGAGAAAGCACAATGAAAGTTTTGAAATACATATTTGACCGTCTCATGGCGCTATTGGGGCTCCTCCTCCTCTGGCCCGTATTGCTGGTAGTGGCAATACTGATCAAGATACACATGCCGGGACCGGTCTTCTTCATCCAACAGCGCGTGGGCAAAGGCGGTAAACTCTTTCCCTGCCATAAGTTCCGCTCGATGAGCGTGAACCATAACGGCAGCTCTGTCTCCGTAGCCGGAGAGAGCCGCATAACACCTCTCGGAGCCAAACTGCGCAAATACAAACTGGACGAACTGCCGGAACTATGGGATGTGTTGATAGGTAATATGTCTTTTGTAGGCCCGCGTCCGGATGTGCCGGGCTATGCCGATAAATTGCTAGGAGAAGATTGTATCATTCTAACTCTCCGCCCGGGGATAACCGGACCCGCTACGCTCAAGTACCGCAATGAGGAAGAGATATTGGCTGCTGTGGAAGATCCTGTCAAATACAATGATGAAATAATCTACCCCGACAAGGTGCGAATTAACCGATATTACGCATCGCACTATTCCTTCGCGGACGACATGAAGATGATTTTTTGTACGGTGCTCGGCAAGCACATGACCTACAACAATGAAATAATATAATCTATATCTATATGCAAAAACGTATATACCTTTGTCTCGCTCACATGAGTGGACAAGAACAGAAATTTATCCAAGAAGCCTTTGACACCAACTGGGTCGTGCCTTTGGGACCGAACGTCAACGGCTTTGAGGAAGACTTGAAGCGCTTCGTAGGAGAGGACAAAGAAGTAGTTGCGCTATCCTCCGGCACGGCGGCAATCCATCTGGCGTTGATCGCTTGCGGTGTACAAGCAGGCGACGAAGTCATTTGCCAGAGTTTTACCTTCTGCGCTTCCGCTAACCCTGTGACATACGTGGGTGCAACTCCAGTATTCATTGACTCAGAGAAAGACTCTTGGAACATGGATCCTGCCCTGCTGGAGCAAACCATCATTGACCGCAAAGCCAAAACAGGCAAATACCCAAAAGCCATTATTCCTGTGGCACTATACGGCATGCCGTATGATATCGAAGCCATTATGGCGATTGCAGACAAATACGGTATTCCGGTGATTGAGGACGCTGCAGAAGGAATGGGCAGCCGATGGAAAGGACGTGTCCTGGGTACATTCGGCGAGTATGGCGTGCTTTCGTTCAACGGAAACAAAATGATCACCACCTCCGGAGGCGGTGCACTGATCTGCAAAGACCAAGCGGCAAAAGACAAAATAATGTGGTACGCGACGCAGGCCCGCGAAGCGTATCCGTACTACCAGCATGAGGCGATCGGTTTCAACTACCGCCTTTCGAACATCTGTGCCGGTATCGGAAGAGGGCAAATGACCATTCTCAATGAACATATTGCGCACCACAAACATATCGCACAACTCTACCGCGAAGCGTTTGTCTCTATTGACGGTATCACTTTCCACAACGCGCCATCACCTGCTTACGACGCTAATTTCTGGCTCTGTACCATTCTGTTGGACGAGAACCTGCGCGTCAGGAATGAAGAATCAGCCTATGCCGAAGCCATTCATGGAGCCGTGGGAGGAGCAGCCGGTGTAGTTCATACAGGAGGAAGCGTTCACACGGATTGCGAGCCCAACCGCAATGTGGAAGCCATGCGTATATGCCTGGACAAAGCCGGCATAGAGAGCCGTCCCTTATGGAAACCGATGCATAAGCAACCGATATTCAAAAACGCGCCTGCATATGTCAACGGTGTTTCTGAAGCGATGTTCAAACGCGGTTTATGTCTTCCTAGCGGCCCGATGGTAACCGACGAAGATATTGCTTATATTATTGAAAACATTAAAAATGCTATCTTTTAACTCATTATGGAAAGAGAATTTATATTGATTAACATCATCGGTTTTGATAAACCGGGTGTGACATCGGCCGTTACGGAAGTTCTCGGCAAGTACGGTGCTTTTGTGCAGGACATCGGTCAATCGAACTTGCATCACCAGCTCAATCTCAGTATCCTCATCCGCGTGGATGATCCTTCCACCAGCGGCGAGATGATCAAAGAGGTGCTCTTCTGTTGCTCACGACTGGAGATGATCGTACGCTTCACACCGCTGACCGAAGAAGAATATGCAGCATGGGTCGGACGGCAGGAGCAGGAGCGCTATGTCATTACTCTGTTGGCGCGCGAGATCAATGCCCGTCATATTGCCCGCGTGACGGAACTTGTGGCAAAGCGGCAACTCAACATCGATAATATCCTGCGTCTGAGCGATCGGCCGGATATGAATACGCCTACCGAGAAGCGCCATGCGTGCATGGAGTTCTCCCTGCGCGGCAACCTGCCCGATCATGAGGCACTCCAACGCGAACTCATCGAGGTATCCCGCGAAGAAGGCATCGACATCTCCTTCCAGCGCGATGATATCTTCCGCCGTAACAGGCGTCTCATCTGCCTCGATCTCGACTCGACTATCATCCAGACCGAGGTCATTGATGAACTGGCCATGCGTGCCGGTGTAGGCGATCAGGTCAAGGCGATCACCCTCTCCGCCATGCGCGGCGAGATCGATTTCAAGGAGAGTTTCACGCGCCGCGTAGCCCTGCTCAAGGGCCTCGATGCTTCCGTGCGCCAAGAAATCATCGATCGTCTGCCCATCACCGAAGGTGCCGATCGACTCTTCAGCATCCTCAAGAAATGCGGCTTCAAGATCGCCATCCTCTCCGGCGGATTCATGTTCGTCGGCCGGTATCTCCAGGAGCGCTTTGGCGTGGATTATGTCTATGCCAACGAACTCGAAGTGGAGGACGGTAAGTTCACCGGCCGTTACATCGGCGATGTAGTAGATGCTACCCGCAAAGCCGAACTCCTCTCCCTCATCGCGCAAGTGGAGCATATCGACCTCGCGCAAGTGATCGCCGTAGGCGATGGAGCCAACGACCTCAAGATGCTCGGCAAAGCCGGTCTCGGTATCGCTTTCCATGCAAAACCCAAAGTGCAGGAGAACGCACGCCAGGCTATCTCAACCGTCGGCTTGGACGGTATCTTATATTTCCTTGGTTTCAAGGATGCATTCTTAAAAGAAACACATGAATAAGCAATAATTATGGCATTTTTCGGTTTATTTAACAGAGAGAAAAAAGAAACGCTGGACAAGGGCCTGGAGAAAACCAAAGAGTCCGTGCTCAGCAAGATCGGTCACGCGATCGCCGGTAAGTCCACCATCGATGATGATGTGCTGGATAATCTCGAAGAGGCACTCATTACCTCCGACGTCGGCGTGGAGACTACACTCCGTATTATAGAGCGCGTGCAGGCGCGCGTGAAGCGGGATAAGTATATCGGCACCGGCGAACTCAATAATCTGCTCGTCGATGAGATCGCGTCGCTACTGCAGGAGAATAACGTCGAGGATGTGCTGGATTTCAGCGCTACCCTGCCCGCCAAACCATACGTGATCATGGTTGTCGGCGTCAACGGCGTCGGCAAGACCACTACGATCGGTAAGCTCGCCCACCAGTTCAAAGCTGCGGGTAAGAAAGTGTACCTCGGCGCAGCCGACACCTTCCGTGCAGCCGCCGTAGAGCAACTCTGCATCTGGGGCGAGCGCGTCGGCGTACCCGTCATCAAGCAGCAGCAGGGTTCGGATCCCGCATCGGTCGCTTTCGACACCCTCCAGTCGGCCAAGGCCAACGATGCCGACGTCGTGCTCATCGATACCGCCGGCCGTCTGCATAATAAGATCAACCTCATGCATGAGCTGACCAAGATCAAGAATGTCATGCAGAAAGTCGTGCCTGACGCACCGCACGACGTCATGTTGGTCCTCGACGGCTCTACCGGTCAGAACGCTTTCGAGCAGGCACGTCAGTTTACCGCTGCTACCCAAGTCTCTTCGCTGGCCATCACCAAACTCGACGGCACAGCCAAAGGAGGTGTGGTGATCGGTATCAGCGATCAGTTCAAGATCCCTGTCAAGTATATCGGTCTGGGCGAACAGATGACCGACCTGCAGTGCTTCAATCGCGTGGAGTTCGTCAAGTCTTTATTAGGAAACATCAATTAATTCAAGCATGAATAACTATCGAATAGAATCCGATCTGCTGGGCGAGTTGCAAGTGCCCGCAGAAGCGTACTACGGTGTGCAGACACAACGTGGGATCAATAATTACAAGGTGTCTAACCTCAAGATGTCCGATTTCCCGGAATACATCATCGCGATCGCGTATATCAAACTCGCAGCGGTCGAGGCGAACCATGACTTAGGCGTCATCAATGATGAGCTCCATGCCGCAATCGCACAGGCTTGCCGCGAGATCATTGACGGTAAGATGCACGACCAATTCCCTACCGACATGGTGCAAGGCGGTGCCGGCACGACGGTTAACATGAATGCCAATGAGGTCATTGCCAATCGGGCATTGGAGCTCATGGGGCACCAACGCGGCGAGTACCAGTTCTGCTCGCCCAATGACCATGTCAACTGTGCCCAATCGACCAACGATGCCTACCCTTCCGCCTTCCGCTATGCCTTCATTCGCATGAACCGTGGTTTGGTAGCCGAACTCCAGCGCCTTATCGCGTCCTTGCGTAAGAAAGGCGACGAGTACAACGACTCCATCAAGATGGGCCGCACCCAATTGCAGGATGCCGTGCCCATGACCAGCGGACAGGAGTTTCACGCCTTCGCCAATAATCTCGAGGAAGAGGTCGCGAACCTCGACCGCAATGTCAAATTGCTCTACGAGATTAATATGGGCGGTACGGCGATCGGTACCGGCCTCAATGCAACAGCCGGCTATGCGGAACTCTGTATCCGGAAGATGTGTGAACTAACCGGCGAACCCTTCTCCTTGGCTAGCGATCTCGTGGAAGCAACCCCCGATACCGGTGCCTACGTCAGCTATTCGGCGGCCCTCAAGCGCCTCGCGGTCAAACTCAGCAAGACCTGCAATGACCTGCGTCTGATGGCATCCGGCCCGCGTTGCGGTCTGCACGAGATTAACCTGCCGCCTATGGCGCCGGGCTCGTCGATCATGCCGGGTAAGGTCAATCCCGTCATCCCCGAAGTCACCAATCAGGTTTGCTTCAAAGTCATCGGTAATGACACCGCCGTCACTTTTGCCGCCGAAGCCGGGCAACTCCAGCTCAACGTCATGGAGCCCATCATTACCGAGTGTATTTTCGAGTCTATCACTTGGCTGCGGAATGTCATGGGGATCTTGCGCGAGAAATGTATCGACGGCATCACCATCAATCGGGCGCATAATCTCGAGACGGTCAAGCACTCGATCGGTATCGTCACCGCCCTCAATCCAGTGATCGGATACAAGGCGTCCACTAAGATTGCCAAAGAGGCACTCGAAACCGGCAAGAGCGTCTATAACCTCGTGCTCGAGCACAATCTGCTCAGCAAAGAGCAATTGGACCAACTGCTCGATCCCGCCAACATGTTGGCCGCACACTAAAAAAAAATAGAGCGCATCTGCGCTCTATTTTCTTTATCTGCGAGTGGCTGTTCGTCCGCCGCCTCCTCCGCTGAAGCCTCCGCTTCGGCCTCCTCCGCTAAATCCAGAACTGCTGCTGCGAGTCGGCATCGAGCTCGAACTCATCGAGCGGGTTGTACTGCTGCTTGAGCGAGTTACCGTAGGCATACTGCTGCTTGAGCGTGTCGTACTGCTCGAACGGGTTGCCATGCTGCTCGAACGTGTCGCCGTACTGCGCGTATCCAGGCTGCGCGTCTCTTTACTACGGGTTGCCGTGCTGCTCGAACGTGTCGCCGTGCTGCGTGTATCCAGACTGCGTGTCTCCGTGCTACGTGTTGCCGTGCTACGTGTCGCCGTTCCTCGCGTCTCTACGGTGTTTTTGCTGCCGAACGTGCGGCTCTCACGCGTCGCCGTGCTGCGGGTCGCTACATCTCTGTTCGCCGTTGAGCGCGTAAGGCCTGCATCTCTCGTCGCTGTGCTGCGACTTGCCGTGCTCCGCTCAGGACGAACGGTCGTCGTGCTGCGGATCTCGCGAGCGTTGGTCATACCGCTGTTGCGTTGAACGAAGGCGCGATCGGGATGGGCATTTGCATAGTCCCTGCGGCTAACCGTTCGGTGCATGTCGTGGTATCCGTGATGGATCTCACGCCCGGGGCGGAAAGAGCAGAAGTGGTGATGGTGATGGTAGGCATAGCAGTGATGCCAGTACCAGTCATGTGCCCAACAGCTGTGAACGTACCACCATCCCGGGTAATACCCCCAGTACCAGGGACTGTACCATGCTACCCAAGCCGTGCCCCAAAACCAGTCGTAGATAACAGGTCTGTATACATATACCGGCTCGATGATATAGCTAGTACCGTATACGTACTCGTCTCCGACGATCTGCACTTTCACATCGTTCTTCGCTTCGTCTTTCTCTACGTATATCGAGGCCACATCCTGGTAGATATCCTTTGCCAAGATCGCCTGCAATACAATCAGTCGTCTGCTTCCTTCACCAGTCTCTACCACGCGCAGATAGTCCACTTGACCGTCGCCGTTCAGATCCAGGTTACAGAACGCACTGTCCGGGTTGTTCAGCATCGTCTCAAACTCTTCCAGGTTCTTCGCCTCCGCAAATAGCTTAGCTACAAGCTTCAGATCGAGTCCTTCCGAGATGTCAGAACTGTTGGCGGAAACCGTCACTCTTTCGTCCGCCCACAATGCCATTCCCATCAGCAACAGCATTGTCAGAAGTGTAGTTAATCGTTTCATAATCGTGTTGTTTTAATTATTAATACTAGGCCTCCTAGGTTTCCTAGGCTTTCTAGTTTTATCACAAATCCCGTGCCAAAATCCCTACACCAACTTCAAATCATGGTGCATTTTTTCTTTTTTGGTCCGCATATATCGCTCGTTCCATCGGTTCGGAGCTATCTCAATCGGCACATTTTCAACGATCTCGATGCCGTAGCTCTCCAGCCCTACCCGTTTCACCGGATTATTGGTCATAAGCCTCAGTTTATGCGCGCCCATCTCGCGAAGGATCTGCGCACCCACGCCGTAATCCCGTTCGTCGGGGCGGAAACCCAGATGCACGTTGGCCTCTACCGTGTCATCCCCTTCTTCCTGCAGTTTATACGCGCGGATCTTATTCATCAATCCGATTCCGCGACCCTCCTGGTTCATATACACGAGGATACCCCGTCCTTCGGTTTCGATCATCTGCATGGCTTTGTTGAGCTGCTCGCCGCACTCGCATCGCTGCGAACCGAAGATATCGCCTGTCATGCAACTCGAATGCACCCGGCACAACACCGGTTCATCCTCTTTCCATTCGCCTTTGGTCAGTACCACATGCTCCAATCCCGTCGTCAGATCCCGGAAAGGCGTTAACATAAACTCCCCGTTCTGCGTCGGCAGGAACACCGTCTCGCCTTTCTCGACCAGCATCTTCTCACCTATAACCTCTAACCGCTCACCCAGATTTAATCGGTATGCGATTAAATCCTTAATCGTAATGATCTTCAGGTCAAACTCCTTGGCCACTTCTTGCAACTGCGGCATACGGGCCATCGTGCCGTCGGCGTTCATGATCTCAATCAGCGCAGCGGCAGGTTGCAATCCCGCCAAGCGCGCCAGATCCACTCCCGCTTCGGTATGACCTGCCCGTTGCAGCACGCCGCCAGCCTTCGCATACAGCGGGTTGATATGTCCCGGTCTTCCGAAGGTCTCCGGCTTCGAATTCGGATCGGCCAACGCACGGATCGTCGCTGCGCGATCGGCAGCCGACACACCCGTTGTGCAACCCTCTAGTTTATCTACCGTCACCGTGAACGGCGTACCTAACATCGAGGTGTTATTCGCCACTTGGTGCATCAAATCCAACTCCGCACAACGCTGCTCCGTGATCGGGCAACAGAGCACTCCGCGACCGTGCTGTAACATGAAATTCACTTTCTCAGGAGTGATTTTCTCCGCCGCGATGATGAAATCGCCTTCGTTCTCGCGGTCTTCATCGTCTACCACAATCACGAATTTTCCCTCGCGGAAATCCGCCAAAGCTTCTTCTATCGTATTGATTCTCATAATCCTATCCTCTTTTGAACAACGGCGAGTCTGTGGCCGCTTTGTAGGTTAACCAGATACCTGTCGGCAGGAGTACAAACGAACTTAACCACATCCCTGCCCAGCATGGCCACAAGGCCTCGCGCGCCATCTTATAACCTGTATTGTCAATGATATAATAGATAATAAATAGTACTACCGAGATGATCACCGGCGCACCCAAACCGCCCTTCCGTATGATCGTGCCCAAGGGGGCGCCGATAAAGAAGAAGATCAGGCACGCGAACGCCAGCGTGAACTTGCGATACAACTCGATCTCGTGTTTGCGGATATAGCGATTCGCATCATCCAGCATCAGCGCGTTATATACCACTTGATCCGTGTACGTGTATGCCTTTTCGCGCGCAATCGAATAGACCTGCCGCTGTTTGACCACATCCTGCGCCGCCCAAAGCGAATCCAACGAGTACATCTGCTTGTCCTCCTTGGTCAGCTTCGTCGGCAAACTCACATTCTGCGCGATCTCCCGCCCGAAATAGCGGTCTCCGATCATACGCTCGCTCTGGTCCTTGCAGCGCTCCTGCGAGATCACATGCATCGAGTCGATCGAGTGCACCAATTGCGCGACGTTCTTACTCACATGCTGGTCCTCCAATATCGATTCGTCAAAGCGGTTGAAGTCCGTCGAGAAATCGATCAGCAGTCGCTTATGCGTAAAGGTCTCGCGACGATACGGGATGTTCTTCACCGTTCCCGTCGCCCGTTGTTGCTTCTTATTAAGGTTCTCAAATGATTCGCCGTTCGTCAGATCCAGGATCAAGAAACGCCGATCCGGACTGGCTACTAACCGACCCGTGTCGGCAACCATTACCTTCGCGTTCTCGAAACCGCCCGAGTAGTCGTAGATCATCATGTTGACCAGCGCCCCGCCCTTTGTTTTTTTGCCCACGAAGATATGGTATCCGTTGATCTCGTCGTAAAACTCCCCCACCGGAATCTGTAGCTCCGGACTCTTCTGCCTGAGCGAAAAAATCAACGCCCAGAGTTTCATCTGCGCCTTCGGTAACACATTGTTGCTGAAATAGAAAGCACCTACGCTCAAGATCGCAGCAGCCAAGGCCAAAGGTCGCATGATCCGGAATAGCGACACACCCGCCGCTTTCATCGCCGTTAACTCAAATCGCTCCGCTAAGTTACCGAATGTAATCAACGAACTCAGCAAAATCGCCAGCGGCAATGCCAAAGGAACAACCGACGCTGTCGCATATACGAAAAACTCCGCCAGCACCGACAGCCCGATTCCTTTGCCCACCAGATCATTCACATGCAGCCACATGAACTGCATCAGTAAGATAAAGATCGCAATGAAAAAAGTGGCCAAAAACAGCCCCAGAAAATTCCGAAGCAGATAGATGTCTATTTTCTTAATGACTCTCACCCTTTCAGATTCTCACTCACGAAAATAAGCGGTAATAAGTCCGCAGCGGATTCGAATACATACGTACCCTCCTCGCCGTACAACAGCACTTCCATCTTCGTGCCCGGATAGCGGTGCTCCGTCTCCAGCATTACTTGCCTGCATGCGCCGCACGGTGCACCCGGCTCTTTCGTGAAATGACCGTCTGTATAGCAAGCGATCGCTAATTTCGTCACCGGTTCTTCAGGGTATTGCGCGCCTGCGGCAAACAAGGCCGTGCGCTCGGCACATAATCCGCTCGGATACGCCGCATTCTCCTGGTTGGCTCCGCGAATGATCTCGCCGTTACCCAACTTCGCCGCCGCACCCACGTGGAAATGACTGTACGGACAGTAACTGTGCGCTGTCTGATCCTTGGCAATGCGTACTACCTCACGCTGCTCTTCGCTCAATTCGTCCCACTGGAAGGAACGCATCTTCGTTGTCAAATTGAACTCTTTCATTCTATGTTTTGGTTAAGTATTTTCGTTCAAAACCTTTGCGGCCGCAAAGGTACGAAAAATATTTGACATATGCAAATAATTCAGCGGAAAAAAGCGAAGAACTGCCATTTTGTCAGTCTCAATCGGTTTGGCGCGGCGTTTGTAATGGAGAGGGTGAACGATTTAAACACTTACAACTATGAATGCTACAAATCAAACGAATCAAAACGAAAACCTCCAAAAGTTCGCGATCAACCTTTGTGAGCGGGCTCGGGAAGGCAAGTTGGACCCTGTTATCGGCAGGGACGACGAGATCCGGCGGGTTCTGCAGATCCTTAGCCGTAGAACGAAGAATAATCCCATCCTGATCGGTGAACCCGGTGTAGGTAAGACCGCAATCGCCGAAGGCTTGGCCCATCGTATCGTGCGCGGGGATGTGCCGGAGAACCTGAAGAAGAAACAGATATACTCCCTCGATATGGGCGCGCTCATCGCGGGTGCCAAGTACCAGGGTGAGTTCGAGGAGCGACTCAAAGGAGTGGTCAACGAAGTGGTCGCTGCTGCAGGCGAGATCATCCTCTTTATCGATGAGATCCATACGCTCGTAGGGGCAGGCAAATCCAGCGGTGCCATGGACGCGGCGAACATCCTCAAACCGGCCCTCGCACGGGGTGACCTGCGTGCCATCGGTGCAACCACTTTGGATGAGTATCAGAAATATTTTGAAACCGACAAGGCCCTCGAGCGGCGGTTCCAGAAGGTCATGGTCGATGAGCCTGACGAGGCCGCGACGATCTCCATTCTGCGTGGTCTGAAGGAGCGCTACGAGACCCATCACAAAGTCCGTATCAAGGATGATGCCATTATCTCGGCCGTCACGCTTTCTGCCCGGTATATCACCGATCGTTTCCTGCCGGATAAGGCCATCGACCTCATCGATGAAGCCGCTGCCAAACTGCGTTTGGAGGTCGATTCCAAACCGGAAGAGATCGATACCCTCGATCGGCAAATCAAGCAACTCGAGATCGAACGCGAGGCCATCAAGCGCGATAAGGACGAAACCAAACTCAAAGCCATCGAGGCACAACTCAAAGAGTTGAAAGCCAAGTCTGAAGAACTCAATGCACGCTGGAATAAGGAGAAAGGCTATGTGGCCACTATCCAGAATGAGAAAGCGCGTATCGAGACGCTAAAGCACCAGGCTGAAGTGGCCGAGCGCGAAGGCGATTACGGCAAGGTTGCGGAGATCCGTTATTCGCAGATCCCTGCTGCCGAAGCCAACATCAAAGCGGCCCAAGATGCCCTCCATGCCATCAGCAACGACACGCTCATCAAAGAGGAAGTCGATGAAGACGATATCGCCGAAGTTGTGGCCCGTTGGACCGGCATACCCGTCGCCAAGATGATGCAATCGGAGCGCGACAAACTGCTGCACCTCGAGGAAGAACTGCATAAGCGCATCATCGGACAAGACCAGGCCATCGAAGCCGTCAGCGATGCGATCCGGCGTTCGCGTGCAGGCCTCCAAGACCCCAAACGACCCATCGGATCCTTCATCTTCCTCGGCACTACCGGTGTCGGCAAGACCGAACTGGCCAAAGCGCTCGCGGACTACCTCTTCGATGATGAGAACATGATCACCCGTATCGATATGTCCGAGTACCAGGAGAAATTCTCGGCTACCCGGCTCATCGGTGCCCCTCCGGGATATGTAGGTTACGACGAAGGCGGTCAGTTAACGGAGGCTATTCGTAGAAAACCCTACTCCGTCGTCCTCTTCGATGAGATCGAGAAAGCCCACCCCGATGTCTTCAATGTCCTGCTGCAGGTACTCGACGACGGTCGTCTGACGGATAATAAAGGGCGTGTGGTCAACTTCAAAAACACCTTGATTATCATGACCTCCAACCTCACGGAAGAGCAACTCCGTGCCTCCGTGCGCCCCGAGTTCATCAATCGTATCGACGAGATCATTCACTTCAGTGAACTCACCGAATCCGATATCAAAGCCGTCGTCGGACTCCAGGTCAACCGCATCCACAAGATGCTCGAGGACCAAGGTATCGATCTCCGCGTCACTGACGATGCGATCGCCTATATCGCCCGCGAAGGATATGACCCGCAATTTGGTGCACGCCCCGTCAAGCGAGCCCTGCAACGACTCGTCCTCAATGAACTCTCCAAACAGATCATTGGCGGCAAAGTGGATAGTGCAAAACCTGTCATTGTCGAACTTCGTGACGGCGAACTTCGCTTTAGGAACTAAAGTAGAACTCCATTAGGAGTTAAAATTCAGAAACTAATCGAAAAGTGACATACGTACTTGCGTATGTCATTTTTTTTTTGTAATTTTGCAGCGTTTTTTGAAAATAGCTTATGTCAGTACATGTACAAAACAGCCGAATGACAACCGCCAAACTGCGGCAGATGAAGGTCAACGGCGAGAAAATCGCCATGTTAACAAGTTATGACTTCACCCTCGCTTCGCTCCTCGATGAAGCCGGAATCGATATCCTTTTGGTGGGCGACAGTGCCAGCAATGTCGTGTGCGGAAACGGCACTACCCTGCCCATCACGCTCGATGAGATGATCTTCCTTACCAAGGGAGTAGTCCGTGCGGCCCAGCATGCGCTCGTCGTTTGCGATATGCCCTTTGGCAGTTATCAGGCCAGCGAAGAGGAGGCCGTTCGTAGCGCCATTCGTATTCTCAAAGAGAGCGGCTGTGACGCCGTCAAACTCGAAGGAGGAGAAGAGATCCTGCCGGCCATCCGCCATATGATCCAAGCGGGTGTTCCCGTCATGGGCCATCTCGGTCTCACGCCCCAGAGCGTCAACCAGTTCGGCGGATACGGTCTGCGGGCCAAAGAGGATGCGGAAGCAGCCAAACTGCTGCACGATGCCAAACTCCTGGACCAAGCAGGTTGCTTCTGTATCGTCTTGGAGAAGATCCCTGCCGCACTCGCTCAACAAGTCTCCAAAGCCGTCTCCTGCCCCGTGATCGGTATCGGTGCGGGTAATGCCTGCGATGGACAAGTACTCGTGCTGCACGATATGCTCGGTCTGAACCAAGGCTTCAAGCCTAAGTTCCTGCGTCATTTTGCGCACCTGGCGGACGAAATCAAGAATGCAGTCGGCGCTTATATCTCCGCCGTCAAAGATCAGTCCTTCCCTTCCGCCGAAGAGAGTTACTAATGGCCGGTCCCTGTTTCCGATTCAAGCAATTCACCGTGTACCATGATAAGTGCGCGATGAAAGTCGGCACAGACGGTGTCCTCCTTGGTGCATGGTGCCCTGTTAAGGGTTACGGGTTACCGGTTACAGGTTACAGGATTCTCGATGTCGGAACAGGCAGCGGACTCATTGCCAGAATGCTCATGCAGCGCTGCCCGGAAGCGCATATCGATGCCATCGATATTGATGAAGCTGCTGCAGAGCAAGCCAAAGAAAACGGTGTCAACGCCTATTGCGCAAAGTTGCAAGAATGGCAAGGTTCTTACGATCTCATCGTCTCCAATCCGCCCTATTTCCAGAATTCCCTCAAGAATCCCGATAAGGCTCGCGAATTGGCGCGGCATACAGACAGCCTGAGTTATGAGGAGTTGATCCGGCACAGCGCCAGACTGTTAAAAAAAGACGGTCGCTTAGCCCTCATCCTGCCTGCTGAAGCAGAATTGGAGATTCGCCAACTCGCCGCCTCCTATTCCTTATATCCCACGCATATCACGCGCGTGTATAGCAAAGAGACAAAACCCGTACGACGCGTGTTGATGGCTTTCGAGATGTCGCGGTCTCGAGATCTCGAGATAACGACCGATTCCCTTATTCTTGAAAACGAAAAAGGCGGCCGATCCGCCGCCTATTCCGAACTCTGTCGCGAGTTCTACCTATAACCCGTAACCCTTATTTCGCAACATTCACCGCGCGAACCTCACGGATCACAGTCACTTTGATCTGACCCGGATAGGTCATCTCATCCTGGATACGTTTGGCCAGATCGAAGGAGATCAGCTCGGTATCCTTATCGGAAATCTTGTCCGCGCCTACGATCACGCGTAATTCACGACCAGCCTGCAGCGCGTAGGTCTTCACTACACCCGGGAACGACATCGCGAGGTTCTCCAGGTCATTCAGACGCTTCACGTAGCTCTCCACAATCTCCCGACGGGCACCGGGGCGGGCACCGGAGATGGCATCGCAAGCTTGCACGATCGGCGCAATCAGCGTCGTCATCTCGCATTCGTCGTGGTGCGCACCTACGGCATTGCAGATATCGGGTTTCTCGCCGTATTTCTCGCAGAGTTTCATACCGAGTTCTGCGTGCGGCAGTTCTACATCGTCTTCTGCCACTTTACCCAGGTCATGCAGCAATCCTGCACGCTTGGCAGCCTTCACGTTCAGGCCCAACTCACCGGCCATCGCAGCGCAGAGGTTCGCGGTCTCACGGCTGTGTTGCAGCAGGTTCTGTCCGTAACTCGAGCGGTATTTCATCTTACCTACCAGACGCACCAACTCCGGGTGCAATCCGTGAATACCGAGGTCGATCGTCGTGCGTTTTCCTACCTCCAAGATCTCGTCTTCCACTTGTTTCTTCACTTTCGCAACCACCTCTTCGATACGTGCGGGGTGAATACGACCGTCTTGTACCAATTGGTGCAGCGCCAAACGGGCGATCTCGCGGCGAACTGGATCAAAAGCGGACAAGGTGATCGCTTCCGGCGTATCGTCTACGACGATCTCCACACCTGTCGCGGCTTCCAGCGCACGGATGTTACGACCCTCACGACCGATGATACGTCCCTTCACTTCGTCGTTCTCGATGTGGAAAACACTTACGGTCGATTCCGCAGCGGTCTCGGATGCTACACGCTGGATGGTCTGGATAATGATCTTCTTCGCCTCCTTATTGGCCTCCAAACGCGCATTGTCCATGATCTCGTTGATGTAACTCATGGCGGCAGTCTTGGCTTCGTCCTTCAGGGCTTCTACCAACTGTTTCTTTGCCTCTTCGGCCGACATTCCGCTCAATTGCTCAAGCTGCTTCTCAGCCTGTTGATGCATCTTCTCAACCTCTTGCTGCTTGTAGTCCAAGGCCTGCTGACGCTGCTCAATGGCCTGCGTCTTTTGATTCACTTCGTTGAGACTCCGTTGTACATCTCCCTGACGCTGGTTCAACTGCTGCTCACGTTGGTTCAAACGTTGCTCGTGTTGCTGTATGCGTTTGTCCTGTTCGCGCACGCTGTTGTCGTGCTCTAACTTCAGGGCGATAAATTTCTCCTTAGCCTCAACAATCTTATTCTTCTTGATCATCTCTGCTTCCTCTTCTGCTTTCTTGATCAGATTCGCAGCAGCAATGCGAGAGATGAGGTAGTAGACACCCGCTCCCAATAGGAGTCCGCCTACTGCACTGATAATCAGTAAAATTGCTGTGTTCATTTATTTATCGTGTTTTTTATTTGTTGGTTCAATTCGTTGAGTGTTTTTTCTACCGGTATTAGCGATTTTTCCCGGGCATCGGATTGGAGTGCAACCGCCACTTCGAGGGCCGTATACATCCACAATTGCTCTGCCGAAGCGTTCGGTCGCAGTTTGAGATAATACTGATACCGACGATTCAGCAAGTCCGCAGCCTTGCGATAATTGGGCTCCTGATCCCGCTCCACATCCAGTCCTACCGTGTGGGCGTCCAGGTGCAAATTAATATGTTGACGATCACTATTCACTATTAACTATTCACTATTCACTTATCGCCGTAATGCGGCGATTGCCCGATCCACTTGCGCAATCAGCGCATTGATCCGTTTGAGTGCTTCTTCGCTGTTTTCTGCCGAACTCATGGCATTAGCGGTCGCCAAACGTCGGTTCTTCTGCTGGATATCCGCCAATTCGCTATGCGTGCGAATTAACTCCTGCCGCTGACGTTCGATCTCCGTTCGCAACGCACTATTCTCCTCTTGCAGCGCCGTGTAGCGCTCCAAGAGAAGATGTACGTTTTGCGAAAGGTCATCTAATGCCTGCATCCTTACACTTGGTACTTGGTACTTAGTCCCTTGGTACTTAGAAACTGTATCCTACGCCGATACCGATAATACCTTTGAATTGTGCCCGCTCCGCCATTACGCCATTCTTGGCGATCAGCGTACCCGGATAGTACTTCAGGCTTGTCTGCAGCGTCACTTGCAGGCATTTCAAGAACTGATAACTCAGCGCTACATCCCAGTCTACATCGAACATACCGAAGTAACGGTTCATATTCGAATATTGGAAGTAGTGCGCTGCCTCGTTGTAAGAAGGATCAGCCTCGCGGTTGGCTGCACGGGTTGCTTTGTCCTCGTAAGTGCTCAACTTATGACCCTTGCCGGCATACGGGGTGAAGAGGGCGAGCGTGGTGCTCAACTTGAAATCCTTGTAGGTATAAGCGATAGCACCCTTGAAACTCAAACCGAACTCTGCACGGCAATCACGGTATTTCAACTCGTTGTTATTGCCATAATAGGTCGTACCTATCGTTCTCTGCAATTGGCTTCGAACGTCCTCATTTTGGGCCACCAATGCCTTGTACACATCGTCATTCCAGTCAGCCTCGGTGCGGCTTTCGTCCGCAGCCAGCCACTGCTGCTTCGTGTATTTCTTATTCCATGCCTTACCCATGTAAGCCGTTGTAATCCGACCGGCTACCGGGGAGAGATACACGGAGAAATCCGCGCCGTTGTAGCTGTGCTTGTAGTCGATACCAAGCGACAGATCGGTGTACGAAGGAGCCAGCCATTTGGAGATCAGCGGGTTGCGACCGTCTACGTAACTGAAGCCCGCCGCATACTGACTCTGGAATCCGCCCAGCACGGTCAAATACCAGTCTTTCTTGAATTCCCAACCGAACTTGGTAGCCAACTTGATATTATCGCTCGATTTCTGGAATTTGTCTTCCTTCTGATCTACCCACATCATTCCGAAGTCGGTATCAAAATTCGTCTCCCAAGCGAATGCATTCTTATGATAGAGCAAATGCAACTTGGCATAAGCAATACCGTTCACGTTGTTCTTACCGCCCGCAGCCCAGTTTACCAAGCCCGTCGCAGCAGCATTCAAGCCTACTGTTCCGTCAAATTTCCAAGCTTTCTCAGCCTCCCCTAATTTCTTCAGATCGTCACCTGCTTTCGCAGCTGCATCTGCATTACCCGTCACTACAGCCTTGTTTACTTCCTGAGCCGTCATGGTCAGCGCCGCCATCAAGCAAAGCGCAACAGATAAAATAGATTTTTTCATATTCCAATTTGTTTGTTATACGTGTATTTTTGGATGGTTTCTCAAAAAACCGCACAAAATTACTAAAAATTTCGCATATATGCAAATAAAAAAGGTACGCGCGCGTATTTTTTTGCTAAAAGTGTCAATTTTTACACATTTTTTTTGAATATATGCACACAAATTTGATAAATTTGTAGTAATTTTGCACCGTGATTTAATATCCCCTAATACGGGCCAACGAAAAACAGCATAAAATAACAAAAAAACATATGAAAAACATTGTCAAAAAGAATTTACTTTTGATTCTCACAACGGTGAGCGTTGCTGTATTTGCTCAAACCACAGTAACGTGGAATCCGACTTCAGCAGATGTAACTGCATTAACAAACACATCTGTCCATGTAGTCAATGTGGGATCGGGTACTCAAAGTTTTCAGATCTATTCCACTCGACCATTCTTTAACAACAATGCGGTTAAATTGGAATGGGACGCTACTGCTAATGCCGTCAAAATGACTGACAACGGAATGGACAAAGCGGGTATCGCCATTTATGTACCATCCACATCTGACAATATTTCAAATATTGTCGTATACATGCATACCACAAATACCCGAAAAACTTTATATGCATCCGGCAACCCTTGTCCACAAACAGGAACTGTTACGTCGGAGGCATTAGCAAAGACTTCTACAGGTTATACATTCTGGTCTGGCGCCTTCTCAAAAGATGTATATTATGTTTGCGGAGGTAGAAGCGGTGGAAGCGGAGATTCCTATTTCGACAAAGTGGAAGTGACTTTTGCATCAGGCGAAACACCTCCGGCGACCATTGACGTCACTGGAGTGACGTTGGATAAGACATCGACTTCTATTGAGCAAGGGAATACCGAGCAACTGACGGCAACTGTTGCCCCCAATGATGCCACAGATCCGTCTGTTACCTGGTCAAGTGATGACACCAATGTAGCAACCGTCGACGAAAACGGTTTGGTAAGCGCCGTAGGCGCAGGAACCGCCAATATTACCGTCACTACTACAGACGGCGGCAAAACAGCTACCTGTGCCGTGACCGTAACCGCTCCGGCCGCACCGATATTGGTTACGGGCATTAGCATCCCGGCTTCTGCTATCCTTGCTATCGGTGAGTCGCAGTCTTTGACTATTACCTATACCCCATCAGATGCCAATACCGGCAAAGCGATCACCTCGTGGGTGAGCAGCGACGAGGCGGTTGCAACCGTTAACAACGGCACTATCACCGGTGTAGCCGCAGGAACAGCCACTATTACTGCCACTTCGCAAGGCGGTTTCACAGCATCCTGCACTGTTACCGTACAAGCGGTTGCTGTCACCGGTGTTACACTCAATAAGACTACCCTCACGCTCAAAGAGGAAGGTTTCGAAACCCTCACGCCCACCATTGCCCCGTCCAATGCGACCAATAAGGCCGTTACATGGACCAGCAGTAATGAGGCTGTTGCAACAGTCGATGCCAATGGTAAAGTCACCGGTGTCGCAGAAGGACAAGCAACCATCACAGTTACTACCGTCGATGGCAATAAAACCCATACCTGCACCGTCACGGTAGAACCCAAATCCGCAACACCGGAAACAAACTTGACCCTCCACTATCCGGAGATCTACGAAGATCCTGCGGGTTACAACACCCCGCTCGTCAAGTATCAGGGACGTGAGTACGAGGTGTTCTACACCGCCAAAGGCAAAATCGGCGGACAAGGAAGCGGTGTACCCTTGGTCTATGTGGATGCGACCGGTAGTGAGATCTCCAATGCTACGAGAGCCAAAGACGGCTGGTTCGAATATGCCATCAATAGCGGCGATGGAAGCAGTTCTGAGACATCGCAAGAGTTCACCGTCGCTCGCGGAACATGGAAAACGACTACGGATAACTACCTCATGATGCGTGTGAAGGGCTATGACATGTTCCGTTTCTATGCCAAAGAAAAGAAAGATAGCGATCCTAACCAACAGTTGCATGTGTTTATTGACGATATGGAGAGTGAATTGCCGATGACCCATAGCACCTCTGCAACCATTCGCGAGTTCGCGATGACTACAGGCGAGCACGTCATCAAAGTGACGGCCACAGGTAGTTCCAACCAATATATCTACGGCTGGTCCCTCCGTGTCTCCAATGATCCCATTGTGCGGCACCTCAAGGGCCCGAAAGAGCAGACCGTTTATCAGACCAAGGCTATCGAGCGCGTGTCCTTCCGTGTCCGTCGTGCTGCGAGTCATCGTCTCACCTGGCTCAATAATAATGCCATCCCGGGTGTGAACATGGTCAACGGCACCAACGACTCCGTCTTTGTGGAGGGTATCGCAGATGCCGCACCTGGCGTCTATACCTATAAGATCGAGGCCCTCGATGCGCAAGGTGCTGTCGCTTCTTCGGAGACCGGTAAGATCACTATCCAGACTCACGTCTTCGATTGCCGTTTAGGCAATGATTTCACGACCAATATCGGCGAAGCGATTAAGCCGCTTAATTTCATCTATTATGCCTCCTCTTCCGATGCCATCTCATTGCAATGGGCAGGCGAAGCAGTCAGCGGATTAGCGCTCACCTTCAGCCAGGATAGTATCGCAACCTTGAGCGGAACGCCTGCGGACAACACCCCCGGCGGCACCTACTCCTACTCCATCGTCGCAGCAGGCGGTAATACCGTTTCGGGAACGATCACCCTCGTGGTGCCCGATCCGTATTTCGGCGAGTTCGAGGAGGTTAAAGTCAAAGATAACCAGCTCTTTAGCTTCGCTATCCAGGCAATGCATGTCAATACCATCTATACGACCGGAGACCCCGATTGGGTGAATGGTGTCTTCGATGAAGCGACCGGTCTAATCACGTTCTCCGGTACGCCGAGCGTAGGCGGTCCCTATCCCAAGACCTTCACCTTCACCATGACGGCTACACCCAAATATGCGGGCAAACAGGCGATCACGAAGGAAGTGAAGATCATCGTCATCGACCCGAACCAGCGCACGCTCTTGCTCGTCTGCAAGAATCTCAGCTCCATCGACGACGACCCGATCGCCAAGTACCTCAAAGGCTCCTTCGATGTCACGCTGCGTACGCAGGATAAGATCGCAAGTACCAGCCTCTCGGCCTTCGATCTCATCCTCATCTCCGAGAATGTGGATGCGGACAATGCAGCCGTCCTCGCGCTCGTCAAGAGTGCCCCGAAACCCGTGCTGAACATGAAGGCTTTCACCTACGTCTACATGCGCGATGAGGATACGCCCAACGGTTGGGGAGAAGCGGATAACGGTAGTCTGAGCGCCAACGGCCAGTCCATCACCATCCGTCGCCCGGATCACCCCATCATTCAGAATCTGCAGATGAATCTCCAATACGGTCAGACGCTCAGGATCCTCACCAGCATCAATAAAAAAGGTCTCATGCCGATCAATATTTTCATGCAGGGCACCTACTCCATCGCAACCGCCCTCACGCGTAGCAAGACGGATTACAACGGCGACGGAGATCCCCAGACTTTCCTCCATGAGCAACCCGCGTCCCTGCGCGGCGGTCAGAAATATATCTGTATGCCGATTGCGCTCAGCAGCAGCACCAACCTCACGCTGGATGGTATGAAGCTCGTCGATGCCGTCGTTTCCTACCTCCTGTCCTCCGACCAGGCGGAGCTCGATGATATACCGCTGCAGATCACGTCCTTCTCCATTGATGGCGTAGAAGGCACGATCGAAGAGGATTACTGGGAAGGCACTATCACCCTCGATATCGACACCGTTGCGCACCCCGGAATCAACCTCCGCAAAGTTGCGCCGGTCATCACGGTTGCCAGCGATATGTCGCATGTCGTGCCTCTCAGCGGCGATACGGTCGATCTCTCTTGGAGCGGATTCATGCCGGTTGCTTATGTGGTCACCGATTATATCAACCGCTTCGTCTATCATGTCTCCGTCAACCTCTATGCGCCGCAAGGCCTTGAGGATGTGGTTTATGAACCGGGCATGTGGGTCAATATCTTCGATATCTACGGCCGTAAGATCACCCTTACCAACCAGAATATCCACACCATCGACCTGCCGCACGGCATCTATATCGTGCTCACTGAGAATGGACATAGTCTTAAGATAATGAGATAATTATGCGAACAGATCAAGAACTGCAAGGCGTCACCCTCTTGGGCAACCAAGGCACGCACTATAGCGATCAATATAACCCCGAGGTGCTGGAGACTTTTCCCAATAAGCACCCGGAGAACGAGTACCTCGTCACTTTCAATTGTCCCGAGTTCACGACGCTCTGCCCCAAGACCGGGCAACCCGATTTCGGACATATCTATATCTCCTATATCCCGCGGGAAAGGATGGTCGAGAGCAAGAGCCTCAAGCTCTACCTCTTCTCCTTCCGCAACCACGGCGATTTCCACGAGGATTGCGTCAATATCATCATGAAGGACCTGGTCCGCCTCATGGATCCCAAATACCTCGAGGTCACCGGTTACTTCATGCCCCGCGGCGGCATCAGCATCTATCCCTTTGCCAACTATGCCGATGCGGAGCATCAGGACTTAAAGAAACAGCGTTTGAACGAGCAGTTTAGCAAGGTGTATGAAAGATAGTCTGATTGTATTATCAGGAGGTTTGGACTCGACTACCATGCTCTACGAGTACCAATACCGTATCGGCATGGCGCTCTCCTTTCATTATGGCTCCAATCATAATGATCGGGAGCTCGAGTTTGCCAAGCTCCATTGCGAGCGCCTCGGCATTCCCCATATGGTGATCCGCCTACCCTTCATCAAGCAGTTCTTCAAATCATCGCTGCTCGAAGGTGCAGAAGCCATTCCCGAAGGGAACTATGACGAACCTAACATGAAATCCACCGTCGTACCTTTCCGAAACGGGATCATGCTCTCCATCGCAGCGGGTATTGCAGAAAACAACAAATTCCAGTATGTCATGCTTGCCAACCATGCCGGCGATCATACCATCTATCCCGACTGCCGCCCCGAGTTTGTCGAGGCCATGAATAATGCCATCTGTTATGGCACCTGGAATAATGTGCAACTGCTCACGCCCTACACCCACCTCACAAAAACCGAGATAGCGGCCAAAGGAAAGGACCTGAATCTGGATTATGCAGAGACATGGTCTTGCTATAAAGGCGGAGAACACCATTGTGGCGTATGCGGCACGTGTCGAGAACGCAAAGAAGCCCTCGCCCAAGCCGGCATCGAGGACCACACCATTTATGAAAATTAATTTTGAATTTTAAATTTTTAATTTTGAATTATGTTTTTTGTCCAAAAAACAATAGAGATATCGGCGGCACATAACTTGATGCTGAGTTATGAGAGCAAGTGCGAGAACCTGCATGGCCATAACTGGATCATCGTCGTCTACTGTAAGGCGAAGGAGCTGAACCAAGATGGCATGGTGACGGACTTCACGCACATCAAAAAAGTGGTCAAAGATACCTTCGACCACAAATATATCAATGAGATCTTGGATGTCAATCCTTCGGCGGAGAATATCGCCAAATGGATCTGCGACCACGTAGAAAACTGCTACAAAGTGAGCGTGCAGGAATCCGAAGGCAATACCGCGATCTATGAAAGGGATTAGGGGTTACGGGTTACCGAAGTCCCGCGATCTTGTGCAGCTGCACACTCAGGCGCCAGAAAGGATGCGTCAGGATATAGCGAACGGTCTCGCTGAGATTATCGTTCGCATCCTCTTCCCACTCGTCGATACCGCTCGTCATGAGCCATTCGCCCGTATAATGCAAAGGCTGAAGCATCCAATGCTCAGCCTTTAATTGACTGCGCCAGATTTCCGGATCATAGGTGCCGGTGAAGACGACCTTCACTTCATTCACTTCGTGCAAGGCCAGTTTGGTGCCTTCTTTGGGCGAACAGGTAATCCAATTGATGCCATCGGGTATGGGGCGGGTGCCGTTCGTCTCGATGCAGATATAAAAGCCTGCCGCATGGAGCGCCTCAATCAATGGTTTATCGACCTGCAAAGTAGGTTCGCCGCCTGTGAGCACGCACATCTTCCGCCGCTCGTTGGGCACGTCGTAAAGATCCCGCATCTCGTTCACAATCTGCTCGGCGCTCATCTCGGTGAAGTCCGCAAAATCCGTGTCACACCAGGGACAGCGGAGGTTACAACCGCTGAAGCGAACAAACACGGCGGGGATGCCGCTATGCGCACCCTCGCCTTGTAAGGTAAAGAATATTTCGTGTACTTTATACAATTATTTCACCGCTTTGAACGACATGTCCAGCGATTTGTAGCTATGCGTCAGGGCACCGACGGACACAAAGTCCACGCCTTGCTCGGCGTATGAGCGGATGGTGTCGATGGTGATGCCGCCGGAGGACTCAATCTCCATGTGACGACCTGCCGTTTTCTCCCATTCGCGGATAAGAAGGACTGCTTCGCGCGTTTTCTCCGGCGTGAAGTTGTCCAGCATGATGCGATCGGGGATATTGGTCGCGAGGGCTTCGTTGATCTCCTCGAAATTACGCACCTCAATCTCTATTTTCATTTTGAGAAAACGCTCCTTCTGTCCATCTGCGGCTTTATTCCTTAAATAATCGCGTGCACGCGTGAGCGCATTCGTGATACCGCCTGCAAAATCCACATGGTTATCCTTGAGCAGGATCATATCGAAGAGTCCGATACGGTGGTTCATGCCGCCGCCGAGCGCAACCGCCTCTTTCTCCAGGTAACGGAGTCCCGGAGTCGTCTTACGGGTATCCAGCACATGGCATCCCGTATCCTCGATCAGGGATTGGTACTTATGCGCCGTGGTCGCTACACCCGACATACGCTGCATGATATTAAGCATCGTGCGCTCGATCTGCAGCAGGCTCAGCTCCTTGCCATAGACCTTGAAGGCCACATCGCCGGGCTTGACATGATCGCCGTCGTGCAGGAACTGCTCAAAGCGGCATTCGGGATCAAAATACGCGATGATCTCTTTGGCCACTTCCACACCCGCGAGAACACCGGTGTCCTTGATGATCAACTGCTGGCAGCCCATCTGCGTGGGGGGAATACAACTGAGCGAGGTATGATCGCCGTCGCGGATGTCCTCTTCAAACCAGATAGCAATAAGCTTACGAAGTTCTTCTTTTTTCATAATTTAAACGATTTTGCGGTGCAAAATTAGTAAAAAATTTGCACATGTGCAAGAATTTTTGTAATTTTGTGGCGTGAAAGTGAAATTTTACATACTTATCGCGCTTCTTGGCCTCTCGACGGGCTTGTTTGCGGAGACCAAAGAGGCGTACCAAACCATGCGGCATGAGGTACGGATCGGTTGGGGTGACCAGCTGTTTGAGTCGCTGATGTGGCATAATCCGACCTATCGGATTCGTGTCATGCCTGCCACCTGGACCCATACGGAGCATGAGAACTACCATCATGACCAGCATATCTGGACCGAATACCAGTACCGGTTTACCCACTGGTTCTCCTTCGGCGGCATGGCCGATATCAGTTTTGTGCATTGGACCGACGTCACCCGCAATGGGCAAGGCCGTGTTCTGCACCGCGATCCGGGGCATTATTTCTATAATTTCGTGCTCATGCCGACGGTAAGGTTCACCTATTTCCATCATCCGAATGTGAACCTCTATTCGGGGTTGGGTTTCGGCATGGATATCAACGGCGGCACGGAGGTAGACGGCAAGGGACGGCATACCGTGGTCGGCGGAGCGGCGAATATCACGGTCTTCGGCATCAGTGCGAACTACCAACGCTGGTTCTGGACGCTCGATCTCGGAGGTATGTACGCTCTGCGTAACTTCGATACGATTTTTATGCTATCTTCACGAATGATCAATGTAGGCTTTGGTGCACGATTTTAAATGAAATATCAAATTTCAAATATCAAATTTCAAATATTATTATTCCTAATAATAAGCCTGACCGCGTGTCAGTTTAAGGAACGCGAGTTCGTGGACTTCCTCGATCCGGAAGCCGCCAAGGGCATGCCTTTCCGCGTGCTCTCGCAGCATGAGACGGACCTCTCTCATGGTATCCCGTATAACTGCTACTTGCCCGATGGAACACCGGTGAATGAGTACAAGGAGACATCAGCCGTCAGCGATCAGGATTCAGTAGCCAACGGCCCTCGGCGCACGAGCAGCGTCACCGGCACAGCGGTTGTGCAGGAGCTGCTGCGGTGGGGCAACCAGCACAAAGTGCTGGAGATCGTCGGTTGTTACCCCAGTATCGATACCAACGGCGACACGATTATGCTTTCCGGCAAGGTCATGCTGCCTGCTCACAAGCGCCCCAAACGCCTTATCCTCGTCAGTCACTATACCGTCTGCTCCAATGCCGAGGCACCGTCTAACTGCTTCTCGCTCGAGGGACTGCTGGTCAAGCAGGGTTACGGGCTCATCATCCCCGATTACCTGGGATACGGCATCACCGCCGATCGGATCCATCCCTATCTCGTCATGGATCTGACCGCGCGCAATGTGCTGGATATGTACCTCGCGGTTGCACCCTGGCTCGAAGCCGTCGGCAGAGCGCCCGAATATCCGGAGATCAACCTCATGGGCTATAGTCAAGGCGGGGCCACAACCATGGCCGTGCAGCATCTGATCGAGCTCGAGCATATGGAGGACGATCCGCAACCTGTCACGATCCATCGCGTTTTTGCAGGCGGAGGACCCTATGACGTGCAGGCAACCTACGAGCGCTTTGTGACGACCGATGTGGCGGGTTATCCCGTCGCCGTGCCTCTGGTGCTGCAAGGCATGATCCTCGGTAATAAACTCTCTATCGAGATGTCGGACCTCATGCAAGACTGGCTGTGCGCCCATATGGACGATTGGATCAATTCCAAACGCTATACTTCGTCCCAGATCAATAGCCTCATCGGCACAACCGTCACGCATAAGCTGCTCACGGAAGAGGCTATGAACCAGAAATCGGCGAAGGTGGCCGAGCTCTACAAAGCCATGACCATCAATTCCATCATTTCCTATCACTGGATGCCGATCGCGCCCGTCTATATGATGCATTCCATGGACGATCAGACGGTGCCGTACACCAACGCCTCCAATGCCAAAGCGACCTGGGATTACTCCAATATCACCTTCAATTTCGGTCATTACGGAGACCATGTCAAGACCTGCCTCCGCTTCATCTATTCCGTGCAATCCCTTCTCCAAGAAGAGGCCAAAGAAGAAAGGAGGAAGTATGAAGAGTAAATCTAAAATCTTAAATCTCAAATCTCAAATTGTATTATTACTTGTAATAATACTCTCTTCTTGCAATCCCGAAGCGCCGTGGACCACGAATAACGTCCGCATCTCCATGCAGGTTGATCGGTATTCCGCGGGATTTGTCGATTGCTCGTTTGCGACCAATAAAGATGCGTATTACCTGATCGGTATCACGCCTGCGCCGGAAGAGCTCACCCGACCCGCGGACGAGAACCTCTTTATGCAGCATGCCCTCGATTCGGTCTATGCCGATTATCAATACTGGCGACAGAGACTGGAGAACCTCGAGGTCTATCCTATCGCGCCTTTCTCCAGCCATTCCCTCCAATACGGCGCGGTGCAGCGCATCTTCACCGGTCTGCGCCCCGACACCGAGTACTGGATCTATGCCTTCGTGGTCAATCCCGACAAACGCGTACCCGTCGGTCACCTCCACCTCATCTCCCTGCGCACGACCGAAGCCAGCCTGATGGAGGTGGGTTTCGATTATCGCGTCAAAGGTCGTTGGGACTATGTCTATCCGCTTGATACACTGGGTAATATCGATGATCGTTTCCCCTATTTAGCGACCACCCGCGATAGTGCGAAGCTGGCCGAAGAACCCGATTATCGGGGACCCGAAGCGTACTTCATAGACTGGCTCGCTTTCCGCCTTGCCGATTCCGACTTTGCCGATATCCATTATGGCGTCAGAGCCATTTACAACGACGGCTTTGACTCATGGCTGGAGTTCCAACCCGGTCATACTTACTATACCTGCATCGCCGGATATGACGGCACTTTCCGCCAGATCGCCATCTATAAGTTCACGTGGACCGGAGATAACTACGAAAACTTTTTTTCCAATGAAGATAACCTTGTTGGTCACGGGGAAGACGAGTGACCCCCGCATCGTGTCGCTCATCGAGGACTATAAGCAACGGCTCACCCACTACGTGCCGTTCGAGTTCGTCGTGCTGCCGGATATCAAAAATGCCAAGTCGCTGACCCAGGACCAACTCAAGACCGCCGAAGGGGAACAGATGCTGCGTTTCTTCACGCCCGCTATGGACGTGCTCCTGCTTGATGAGCATGGCCGGGAATACCGCTCCCTCGAGTTCGCGGATTTTCTGCAACGGAAGATGTCTGCCGGCAAAGACCTGGTGCTCGTCATCGGCGGCGCCTACGGATTCAGCCAAGCGGTCTATGATCGCGCCAATGGCAAGATCTCCTTTTCGCTCATGACCTTCTCTCACCAGATGATACGAATAATGGCCATCGAGCAGATCTACCGCGCAATGACCATTCTCCGGAACGAACCTTACCATCATGAATAAACGCGGCCTCTCAGCCGCGTTTATTCTATTTACCATTTGGTCATTTACCATTTGACCATTTACCGAACTCTTATCTTCTGCCCGATCTGCAGGATCTTGGTCTCCTTGATATTATTCAGCCGACACAGTGCCTTCACGCTCGTGCCGTATTTCTTCGCGATACCGGACAGCGTATCACCCTGCTTCACCTTATGGTATTTCATCGCCGCCTGCGCCGCCTTGGCCTGTTTCATGGCCTTGATGGCGATCACGTACTCCTCGCTGTTGCGCAGTCTGCCCGTGCTGAAGTCAATCACCTTCGCCGGATCCATTGCCTCGCCCAGATAGCGAATCTCTAAGTGCAAGTGACTGCCGGTCGATCGACCCGTGTTGCCGCCTAATCCCAGTACATATCCGGCCGGCACCATCTCGTATTCATCTACCAGCGGCCGACTCAGATGCCCGTACACGGTCTCCAGTCCGTTATGATGGCGAACTACCACGAAGTAGCCGTATCCGCGCGGATCCCAGCCTACAATACGCACCTGTCCGCTCCATGCGCTGCGTATACTGTCGCCCACCTGCACCTTGATATCCGTACCCTTGTGCATGCGGTTGCGGCGCCATCCGAAGGGGCTCGTGATGTAACCCGGAGCCGGCAGCACAAAACCAGCCATCGGGATATGCACATCGTCCTTCAGGCTGTCGAAGAGCAAGCCATAGGGATTCACCCGCTCGTCGGTCCAGTTGAATCGGTATATACTGTCAGCGGGGTGATGGTTCATCAGCGTCGTGTCCATGAGGAACTGCGGCGCCATCTTATAGACCACATCCCCTTCTTTCGTGCGTACGATGATCTTATTGGGCAGCACGTCCATGTCGCAACCCAAGATCAAGGTGTCATGCGAGAACAAGCCCGCCAGACATTCCGGCAACTGATTCGCCCGTACATCCAGCGAATCCAAGTCTTCCAACTCATCGCCCTCGCTGTCTGCCAAAGGCTGTTCAATCACCTCCTGTGCACTTAATGGAAACGCAAGCAGCAGAAGCAGAAGTCCAGATAATACAATACTGCGCATACTATTCCTATCATTACGATTATACAACTGATTGCGATCAACCATTTCTTCCATGCGGCCAGATTGCCTTTGATCTTCGGTGCTTTCACCAGCGGGAAAGCTACCTGCTCGGTCAGGGTCCTGCCAAACGGCACATTGATGATCGCATCCGCGTTCACCGCCCAACCGTTTGCATTCAGCACCGGCGCCAGGTTACGACGACGCAGTTTGAGCCATGCCATCACCATACTCGGTCCCGAAATCACGAGCAAGATACAAACAAATACCAGCACATATTGCCACCATTTGAAGCCGCTCATGCCTTCCGCCACGCTCACCAACGCCGCACCGATCATGCCTAATGCCATACCGATGGCCGCGAAGATTCCGGCGAACTTCGCAATATCAAAGGCCGGTTTCGTTTCGGCTTTCGGGTCCGCAACCGCTGCGTCCGCTTTCGCCGTCAAGTCGCCAAACGCTTTCGCGTCTTTTTCGGCAGCGCTCTTATTGATCTTCTCCTCGATCCATTTGGAGAACTTGCGATACGGGGTCCAGAAGGCCTGACGAATACTGATCGGGTTATCGATGATCTTCGTCACCGTCGCATCGTAATCCAGTCCGTCGTTGTCATAGAAAACCGCGTTCTTTCCGATACTCAGGTTATTCACCTCGCCCTGCGTTACCGCAGCCACAATCGCCATACTCTTACCCGTCTTCTGGTTCACGCAGTTGCAGTAGATCAGGTACATGCCCGACAGCGGAGCCTGTGCATCGTGTTTCGCCGGATCATTCACGCGCATACAGAGTTTGCACGCACGCTGATCAATAATGAGTGTACCCGCCTCAAACGATGCAAACGTCTTGGCATCCCGGTCATAGAAATCCTCCAGCGTCACGAAGTTCCGCAGTAACCGATAGAAATCGCGGTGAATCAAGAGCAACTTACGCAGCGGCATAAACTCTGCCTTCGCTGCGTCCTCTTCACTCTTCACTCTTAACTTTTCACTCTCCACTTCCGCTTCCCATTTGGAAATCTGATCGCCCATTTCAGCAAACTTCTTCTCCGTCATACCCGGTTTCGGAGCGTCCTCCGGAATAACGGCCAGACCCAGTTTCTGCAGTTTCTCCTGCTCGAAATACGCAGCGTACTCGGCTTTCTTCTCCTTATACGCCGCAATCACATCTGCCTCGTATGGTGCCGCCGGCAATACCGGCTCATCCACTTTCACTGCTGCGATAGCAGCATCCACATCCGCCAGCGAGACCTTCCCGCTAACCGCTAACCGTTCACCGATAACCTTTATCGATTCATCGGCAATATTTTCAATATCCAGCGAATCGCTCTGCTCAAAGATCGTTTTCGCATCTTTGAGCGCCGCGCAGAGATAATTCGCCGTCGCGATCACCTCTTCCACGCGTAACTTTCCGTCGCCGTCGAGGTCCATCAACTTCAAGGACTCGCTGCTGATCTCCAGTCCGTTCACCGGACAGCTCAGCACCGTCCACATCTTCTTGTCTAATTCTCCCAAATGACGGATATCTTCCGCCGATTGAATACGAACGCGCGTCACACCTCCCACATTCGCAAAACTCCATTTGTAATTAGCCATAATTGTATCTTTATATTACATTTTTCAAAAAAACGCTGCAAAGTTACAAAAAAATTTGCATATATCCAAAAAAAAGTGTACCTTTGCACGCTTTTTTCGCTCCAGAAGGTATTGGGGCCCCCGGAAATTTGTAATTTTTGGGGAGAGCGGAGTTGCTTCGAGTACTTCCTACTAAAACGGAGTTTTGGTACACGTACGAGGAGCTTGCCCGCGAGAAAAAAGGCTAACGGATTATTAACAATTTAACGGGATTTCGAATTCCAGTAGACCAGTAGACCAGTCGACCAGTTGACCGAAAACGTATCCCACAATTCTACCACAATGGCAGAAAATCTTTCTCTCCAGAACTTCGACTGGGATGCCTATGAAGCGCAACAGCAAGGCACAAAAAACGAAGAAGAAATCAAAAAGTATAATGACACCCTGAGCGCCATCAAGGACAACGAAGTCGTTGAGGGTACCGTCATCAGTATCAACAAACGCGAAGTCGTTGTGAACGTAGGCTACAAGTCGGACGGTATCGTTCCGGCATCTGAGTTCCGTTACAACCCTGAGCTCAAGGTAGGCGACAAAGTAGAAGTCTACATCAAGAGCCAGGAGGACAAGAAAGGCCAGCTCGTGCTCTCGCACAACGAGGCACGTACCGCCAAAGCTTGGGACCGCGTTAACGAGGCTTACAACGCAGGTGAGATCGTTACCGGTTACATCAAATGGCGTTCGAAAGGCGGCATGATCGTGGACGTACTCGGCATGGAAGCATTCTTACCGGGTAGCCAGATCGACGTCAAGCCGGTTCGCGACTACGACATCCTCGTCGGCAAGACGATGGAGTTCAAGATCGTCAAACTCAATCCGGAATTCCGCAACGTCGTTGTTTCCCACAAAGCACTCATCGAGGCTGAACTCGAGGCTCAAAAGGCTGAGATCGTCAGCAAACTCGAGAAGGGTCAGGTACTCGAAGGTACGGTTAAGAACATCACCAACTACGGTGTCTTCATCGACCTCGGCGGCGTGGATGGTCTTATCCACATCACCGACCTCAGCTGGGGCCGCGTTAACGACCCGCACGAGCTGCTGCAACTCGACCAGAAGATCAACGTTGTTATCCTCGACTTCGATGAGGAGAAGAAGCGTATCGCGCTCGGTCTCAAGCAGTTGACTCCGCACCCGTGGGATGCGCTGGATCCGAACCTCAAAGTAGGCGACAAAGTTCACGGTAAAGTAGTCGTTATGGCTGATTACGGCGCATTTGTGGAGATCGCAGAAGGCGTTGAAGGCCTCGTTCACGTATCCGAGATGAGCTGGAGCCAGCACCTCCGTTCCGCTAACGATTTCCTGAAAGTCGGCGACGAGGTAGATGCTATCATCCTCACTCTCGACCGCGCTGAGCGTAAGATGTCCCTCGGTATCAAGCAACTCAAGGCTGATCCTTGGGCTAACGTGGAGACCAAGTACGCAGTTGGCACTCGCCACTGGGCTAAGGTTCGTAACTTCACCAACTTCGGTGTCTTTGTAGAGATCGAGGAAGGCGTTGACGGCCTCATCCACATCAGCGACCTGAGCTGGACCAAGAAGATCAAACACCCGAATGAGTTCACCCAGATCGGCGCACAGATCGAAGTTGTCGTGCTCGACATCGACGTAGCTAACCGCCGTCTCTCCCTCGGTCACAAACAGCTCGAGGAGAACCCGTGGGAAGAGCTCGAGGCTAAGTTCGGCGTAGATACCATCGTTGATGGTAAGGTTGTTGAACTGACCGACAAGGGCGCTGTTGTTTCGCTCGAGGACGGCGTAGAGGCATTCTGCACGACCCGCCACCTCCAGAAGGAAGACAAGTCGCCGGTAGCTGTGGGTGACACTCTGCCGTTCAAGGTGATTGAGTTCAACCGTGACGCTAAGCGTATCCTCGTTTCGCACCTCCGCACATGGGAGGAGCGCAAAGAGGCAGCTCCGAAGGCAGCTAAGAAAGCCGCTAAGGCTGAAGAACCCGCTCTCGACCTGCCGAAGGT